>Ga0315903_10011131_pt1 | contig 10636 bp, 9 predicted proteins | sample LakEriMetagenome_7_FD_203524 | JGI IMG/M metagenome (GOLD analysis project Ga0315903, IMG submission 203524) | Freshwater fungal communities from buoy surface, Lake Erie, Ohio, United States - Buoy 2 MA119 | ecosystem: Environmental > Aquatic > Freshwater > Lake | place: USA: Lake Erie, Ohio... | reverse complement strand
AAAGTCGCTAGTTTTTTTGAGAAACCTAGCGGTGATGGGGGGGTAATAAATGGTGGGTTTTTTGTGCTCTCTCCAAAGTGTCTCGACTTAATTAAGGGAGATGATATGCCTTGGGAAGCCGCGCCAATCTCTGAACTCACAAGAACTGGCCAACTCATGGCTTTTGAGCATCGTGGTTTTTGGCGACCAATGGATACTCTCAGAGAGAAAGAGTTACTCGAGTCGCTTTGGCAATCTGGCAAGGCTCCATGGAAAGTCTGGACCTAATGGCGATTGAAGCTTCATATCCCCCAAAATGCGGCGAGGGTCGCAAGCCCAACCCGGCCTTCTGGCGCGATAAGCGAGTATTCCTCACTGGTCACACTGGGTTCAAAGGGGGCTGGCTTACGTTGTGGCTCTCAATATTGGGGGCCAAGGTTACCGGTTATGCCTTGCCACCAAACACCCGTCCTAGCTTTTTCTCAGCCGTAAAACTAGAGCGGTATCTCACAAAAAGCCACCTTTCTAACATCAACAACTATCCAAGTCTTGAGGGTGCGCTCACCAGCGCCAATCCGGAGATTATTCTGCATCTCGCAGCCCAGCCCCTGGTGCGGCGATCGTACGCAGAGCCTCTAGAAACCTATCAGACCAACGTGATGGGAACGGCTAACCTTTTGCAGGCTGCACGTAATAGCGTTGCAGTGCAAGCTATTGTGGTGGTCACCAGCGACAAGTGCTACGAGAATCAGGCGGCCTGGCCCTGGGGCTATCGGGAGACCGATACGCTGGGGGGCTACGACCCTTACAGCAACAGCAAGGCTTGTCAGGAGCTTGTGGTTTCTGCCTTTCGACAGTCTTACCTTCAAGAGAAAGGCGTGGCGATTGCCACCGCCCGGGCCGGCAACGTGATTGGCGGCGGGGACTGGTCTGAAGATCGACTTATTCCAGATGCGATGCGCGCCTACGCCACCAAGGCCTGCCTAACTATTCGCAGCCCGCAGGCGACCCGGCCCTGGCAGCATGTGCTAGAGCCGATCGCTGGCTATTTAGTGCTTGCAGAGCAGCTTTTTACCAGCCCTAGCTTTGTTGGCGGCTGGAATTTCGGCCCGCAAGACTCCGATGTGCGTACGGTAGAGGAAGTGCTAAAGCTGACCTCCGAGCGCCTTCCGGGTGGCCTGCAGTGGCAGGCCGACACCGGTACCCATCCGCACGAGGCCCTGCTGCTTAAGCTTGACTGCTCGAAGTCGATGTCTCGTTTGGGATGGAAGCCTCAGTGGACACTAGAGGAAGCACTGGCTCATACGTGTGATTGGTATGAGCGATGTCTGACTGAGCAGCCTATGGATGAGATAAGCCAGTCACAGATCGCAATTTATTCGAAGCAATAGCCACGCAATACGACCCGTCTATCCATGACCTCAAAACTTATCATTCCCATCAAGGCTTCACAGCAAACCCCTGCGCAGACTTCGCAGGCTGAAGCGCGCATGGATGCCCTGCGCAAGCAGATTCTGAGTCTGGTGGACGACTATGCGTCCCTATCCCTGGCGCCCTCTGCCTTTGTCCCCGGGAAAACTCCGGTGCCTCCATCCGGTAAATTACTTGGCGCAGAAGAACTTAAGAATATGGTGGAAGCAAGCCTCGATGGTTGGCTCACCGCCGGGCGGTTTAATGAGGCGTTTGAGAAGCAGTTAGGCAAGTTTTTAGGCGTGAAACACGTTCTTACGGTGAACTCGGGGTCTTCTGCCAACCTGGTGGCATTCAACACGCTTACCAGCCCTAAGCTAGGCGACCGTGCTATTCAAAAGGGCGATGAGGTCATTACCGTAGCGGCAGGCTTCCCTACCACTGTTAACCCCATTTTGCAGTTCGGTGCAGTACCGGTGTTTGTTGATATTGAACTTGGCACCTACAACATTAATGCTAGCTTGATTCAGCAGGCCATCGGGCCCAAAACCCGCGCCATTATGCTCGCCCACACACTTGGCAACCCCTTTAACCTTGAGGTTGTTACTGCGCTCTGTAAGAAGCACAAGCTCTGGCTGGTTGAAGACTGCTGCGATGCCCTTGGCTCGACCTACCGCGGGCAGTTGGTGGGCACCTTTGGTGATATCGCGACCTTAAGCTTCTACCCCGCGCACCACATCACCATGGGCGAGGGCGGAGCGGTATTCACTAACAACGATGAGCTTCGCAGCATCGCCGAGAGCATCCGCGACTGGGGCCGGGACTGCTACTGCGGGCCGGGCAAAGACAACACCTGCGGCAAGCGTTTCGACTGGAAGTTGGGCGAACTGCCCCATGGCTACGATCACAAGTACACTTATAGCCACCTGGGGTACAACCTAAAGATCTCTGACATGCAGGCGGCCTGTGGTCTGGCACAACTTCAAAAGCTGCCACAGTTTATTCAGGCGCGCAAAGACAACTTTCAGTACCTTCATAAGGCACTTTCGCCCTTGCAGGAGTTTCTAACACTGCCTGAGGCTACTACGGGATCTGACCCCTCATGGTTTGGATTTCCAATTACTCTCAAAGAGAACGCACCTGTTACCCGTCTTGATCTGCTGACTTACTTAGACCAAGAGAAGATTGGCACGCGGCTGCTTTTTGCGGGGAATCTTACTCGTCAGCCGTCACTGCAAAATCAAACCTACCGAGTTGCGAGCACGCTTGCCAACACCGATACCGTGATGCAAAACACATTTTGGGTGGGGGTGCAGCCTGCACTAGAAATGCAGCAACTAAAACACGCTACAGGCCGTATCACGTCATACATCACACCAGAGTTTGGAGAGCAAAATGCAGAAAATCGCCCAACAGCACCGTGAAATTTTCGAGAATTTGTTTGTTCTAGAGCTAGCCAATAATCATTGGGGAAGCCTCAAGCGGGGGTTAAAGATTATTCGTGATCATGGCACAGTTGTTCGGTATAACAATATTAAAGCTGCCATCAAGCTGCAATTCAGAGATGTCGATGAATTTATTCACCCCGATTTCAAAGGTAATGAGCAGCTGCGATATGTTAAGAAAACCGAGACTACAAAGCTCTCGAGAGACGATTTTTCCAAAATGGTAGAAGGTATTAAGAATGTGAACTGCATTCCAATGGCAACCCCGTTCGACGAAGCCTCCGTAGATCTTTGCGTGCACTTCAAGATGCCGATCATAAAGATAGCAAGCTCCGATATGAACGATTGGGTGCTCATTGAAAAAGTTGCCTCGACGCGTTTGCCTGTCATTGCCTCGACGGGCGGTGCTTCCGAGAAAGACTTAGACGATCTCGTGAGCTTTTTCGAGAAGAGAGATATCCCGCTAGCTATCAATCACTGCGTATCACTCTATCCGAGTGAGGATGATGAGCTACAGCTAGACCAAATCGATTACTTGCGTGACCGTTATCCTGAACATGTTGTTGGTCTGTCTACCCATGAGTATCACGATTGGCACTCTTCGATGCTGATTTCCTACGGCAAAGGAGCAAGAACATGGGAAAGACATATTGATATCGATTTCGAGAGCACCGACGTGTCATCGTATTGCTCTCTGCCCGAGCAGTGCGATGAGTGGTTTAAGGCATTCAAGAAGGCACGTGAGATGTGCGGCGGAGTGTCCGCTCATCGTCGCATTATTTCTAAGCGAGAGACCGAGTACTTGAATGCGCTTGTGCGCGGTGTCTACGCAAAGCGGTCCATTCCCGCTGGCTATGTTTTCAGCAGAGACTCGTTTGAGAGAGACTTCTACCTAGCGATTCCGCTGCATAAGGGCCAGTTATCATGCCGTGAGGTTATGAACGGCGAACGGCTGTTAGTCGATATTAATGGGAACGAAGCATTAAAGATCGGCCATATCGATGGGCCATACAGCGAGAATCCGGGGTTGATGGCGCTCATATCGAGCCGAGGCTTATGAATTCCCATTTACAAATGAACGCGTCCGAGCGTATCGCTGAATGGCTGGTCTCTGTGGGTGTAGAGCAGGTCTTTGGAGTTACGGGCGGGGGGGCAATGTTCCTTAATCAGGCGCTAGGGGGACACCCAGGGCTGAAGTGTACGTTTATGCACCACGAGCAGGCCTGTGCGATGGCGGCAGAAGGCTACACGAGAATTTCTGGTAAGCCAGCAGTAGTCATGCTCACCACGGGGCCGGGCTCCATTAATGCACTCAATGGTGTTTATGGCGCCTTCACAGACTCGATTCCCATGATTGTGCTTTCTGGCCAAATCAAGCGCGAAACCTGCCTATCTTTTTACGATCTTCCTGGTTTGCGTCAGTTGGGTGACCAAGAAGGCCCCACCATCGCTATGGCCAGTCCAATCTGCAAGTATTCCCAACTTGTTCGCGATGTGTCTGACCTTTCTCACATGCTTCCAGAGGCCTTCTTGCAGGCAACGACGGGTAGGCCCGGTCCAGTATGGCTGGATATTCCGCTTGACATTCAGCAGTCCAAAGAGCCGGTTTTTATCCCCAAATTTCGAGACAAAACGAGCCAACAAAATCCTTTAATTAGATCGCAATGCGAAGAGATTCTCAGGCGGCTGCGAGGCGCTAATCGCCCTGTTATTCTTGGAGGCACTGGCGTTCGCTTGGCAGGCGTAAAAGACAGACTACTTGCGCTGGTAGAGAAGTACGGAATTCCATTGGCCACTGCATGGACCCATGATCTTATCGCAACAGATCACCCTCTTTTTGCAGGCAGACCGGGCACTATCGGAACGCGTTCGGGCAACTTCGTACTTCAATCTTCTGACTTTGTTCTCGTTCTTGGGTCGCGATTAAACATACGGCAAGTTAGTTACAACTGGAATGCGTTCGCAAAAGGTGCGTGGCTTGCTCAGGTTGACGTTGACGGCGCCGAACTCAGTAAGCCAACCCGCAGGCCAGATCTCGGCGTAGAGGCCGATCTTCGCGAGTTTCTAGAGGTGTTTGAGACATTGTTATCTGCGCAGCCGCTACCAGACTTTTCTCCTTGGGTGAAATGGTGCGGCAACACAGTACAGAGGTTTAGCGCCGCGGCAGAGCATGTGCAAAGCCCCGATGGCCCGATTAACCCTTATGTCCTTGTTGATAGGATCTTTCACAGTCTGCGACCAGATGACATCGTTGTTTGTGGGAACGCATCCGCGTGTATCTTACCATTCCAAGTGGGTTCTTTAAAAGCTAATCAGCGTTTGTTCAGCAATTCGGGCTCGGCGTCTATGGGCTACGACCTCCCAGCAGCGATTGGTGCAGCGGAAGCCTCTCGCACAAGCCATGGTGAAAGGAGAGTCATCTGTTTTGCCGGCGACGGTAGCCTGCAGATGAATATTCAAGAGTTACAGACCCTTAAAACGCGTGGGCTCAATGTCGTAATCATCGTTTTGAATAACGCGGGATATCTTTCTATTTGGCAGACTCACGAGAATTTCTTCGGAAAGGTTGTTGGGGCGACACCCGCATCAGGCGTGGAGTTCCCAAATTTTCAGAAGATTGCGGAGGCCTATGGCGTTAGGGCAGCGTCAATTTGTAACGTTGATCAGCTTTGTATGATTGATGGTCTTCTAGCTCGCAATGGCCCACTTCTTGTCAATATTCACGTAGACCCCCGACAGGAGTTTGCTCCGAGAATCAAATCTCGCGTAGATGTTAATGGCCGTTTCGTTACCCCCGAGCTAGACGATATGCATCCGTTCTTGCCAGAGTCGGAGCGCGACGCCATTCGGGCCGAGGCCAAAGCGATAAGTGCAGCATGAGCGTATTTTCAAACCTGCCTGAGAGAGAGAGGTTTGTCTGCTCAAAGCGGGAGCCCGTGCTTATTTTCGGTACTGGTAGCTTCGGCCGTTCTGTCGCCAGGGCGTGTGCTGTTAGTGGCATTGAGGTTAAGGCGTTTATTCAAACGACGCCAACAGCTCACACTGTTGATGGAATTGCCGTGCGTTCTTGGGCAGACTTTAGTGAGGGCGAAAAAGACCTCCCACTCCTAATCGGTATTTTTAACCGAGATACCCCCTTCGACGGACTTGTAGCGCTCGCAAGCAGTGCCGGTTTTCATCGCATCGTTTTGCCTTACGATATTTACGCGCAGTTTGGAACCGAGCTTGGATGGCGATATTGGCTCTCTGGGCCCGACCTTCTCCAAGCACATGTGAACGAGCTAAATGATATCTACGAGCTATTGGCTGATGAGGAAAGTAAGAATTGCCTTGAGCAACTTGTAAAGTTTCGTCTGGGTCTGAATCTCTCTTACTCTAGCTTCGCGCACCGAGAGCAGCAGTATTTCAACAGCATAAGTCTGTCTAGGTTTAAAAATTCCGCTATTCGGTATGTTGATGCAGGGGCCTACAACGGCGACTCATTCCTCTCGCTTCGCGAGGTGCATGAGGTTTCGGCAGCCTACTTGTTTGAGCCAGATCCCAGGAATTTTGCGGCACTAGTCTCTAATCTACAGTCTGTTGGCTACCCTGCCTTATGTTTGCCTGTTGGACTAGCTAAGCATCACGAGTTGCTTCGCTTTAAAGGTTCTCTAGGCGAAGCGGGGCATCTCGACCCACAGGGAGAAGACGGCATTATGACGGCACCCTTAGATGATCTTCTGCAGGGCAAGAGCGTGGATTTTATTAAGCTTGATATCGAAGGCGCCGAACTAGACGCATTCCTAGGTATGAAGCGGGTTTTATCTACACAGGCACCAAACATCGCCGTTTCTTCCTATCACCGTCCTCAGGATCTTTGGGCTCTCTTAAAGTTTCTTAGTGGAAGAGGACTAGACTTCAGATTTTATTTTCGTCAGCATGCCTTCAATAGTTTCGACCTTGTACTTTACGCCGTTAAATAGGGCCCCCTCAAAAGTGATAAGTTTTGCCTCATTCGCGAGCATTCATAGAGCGTTAAAATAGGAGCATGCCGATGGAAGAAATCCCTAGCAAAGAAGCAATCGCCTCGTCCTACCAACTAATTCGGCGCCAGCCACCTTGGTCTTTGACAAACACTGGCATTTCGCATCATCGGGTGCTCCCGTTTGCCACTTACGCGCCATGGCTTGATAACGAAGAGTTTTTAAAAATCTATTCCAAGATCAAAGATCATACCCTTGTAGACATTTACCGGTGCTACGAGCTTTGGGAGACAGCTCGACAATCGCTCAAGTTTGGTGGTTGCTTTCTAGAGGTAGGGGTTTGGCGAGGTGGGACTGGAGCCCTTCTCACGAGCATTATGGAATCATTTTCCGGAAATAGTAGCGAGAAAGTCTATCTCGCTGACACCTTCAATGGTGTCGTTAAGGCCGATGAATATTTTGATCCTCTCTATAAAGGCGGAGAGCACGCAGACACCTCGACTTTACACGTCGATTCGCTCATGGCTGAGCTTGATTTAACCCGCTACGAGCTACTTCAAGGTATTTTCCCTGACCAGACAGCTACTCTAATTCATCACCCAACTCTAGAGAAGTTGAAGTTTTCGTTTTGCCACATTGATGTTGATGTTTATAAATCAGCGCACGATGTTTTTTTCTGGATTGAGCAGCATCTTTCTGTTGGAGGCTGTGTTGTATTTGACGATTATGGTTTCGCTGGATGCGAAGGGGTAACCCGCCTTTGTAACGAGCTAAAGAATTTAAGTAGGTATCACTAGACGCATAATCTTAACGGCCACTTCTCGCTTGTTAAGCTCTCGGAATAAGAAAGATTGGAAGAGATGACTTTCAAGGATTGGAACATATGCGAATACTCCGCTCATCAGGGCGTAGATTTCGATATTCTCTTCGAGATTTCTCGGCTGAAGAGCTTTTCGGGGATGCGAGTCCTGGTGCTCGGAGATGTCATCGTCGACGAATACATCTACTGTGATGATTTCGCGGGGGCTATACGAAAGAGTTTTGACATTAGGCTAGACGGGGTCAATCACTCATTTATCATTGTCTTGGAGGTTACGCATGGAATGGGAAAGTTATTATAAGGCTTTTATTTCGCCTGTTGCAGTTGTTGAGAATCAATTAGATCCTCAAAGTTACGTTCTACATCTTTCCGGCTCTTATGGAGACATCCTTCCAAACCTTGCCTTATTTAGAGAGTTTCACGATAAGTACAAGATGCCAATTTCTTGTGTTATTCCAGAAGTTTGGAGAGAACTTACAGGACGCTTCGGTTACCCTTTTGTGAGATATTATTTTTTAAACTCGGAATTCGACCTCGTACTGAGACGATCCCTAGTTTTAAGAGGACACTTCTTCCTTCGAGAACCAGGCTCCGTTTTTCCCTTGCTGCCTACTCTGCATCCATTCCTCGGCGATATCGCACTTTCCGAGCGAACTACTGATTTCGAAATAAAGCGCGTGCTGCTTGGTCTGCCCCCTTCAAGCCCCTTTGATATTCCTCCCGTAGACGAGACGAGAGCTGCGGAGATCCACGATGTACTCAGAAAAATGGGCTTAGAGAGGGGTAATACGGTTGTTATTTCATTTAACACCAACTCTAATCCAACAGCGTCTCCCGAAACTCAGGAGTATATTTGCGATCAGTTAGTGAGAAGTGGCTTTTCGCTACTAATAAACAGTCATCCTGGATCTCGAGGTCAAACTAGCGATCGTCTGCCCGGCGCACGCTTCTCCATTCCTCCTGATTGTCCATTCGAGGTTGTTGAGTATTGCGGCGCTTACCTTGGAAGTCTGCATGGGCTAACTAACATACTGGGTGGTATGCGCGAGGTCAATGCGAAATTAGGTTGTACCGAGTTTACCTCTGCAGAGCCAATTTTAAATAATAATCGAGAGATCTCCGGAGGCTCCCTCCGTCCAGACCGTCAATTAAAGCATGATCTCAGAAACAGGTTCTATATGATTCCCATAGATAGCACTAAAGCAGACCTTGAAATGTCGGTAGAAAGATTCGTTACTTTTCTGAAGGACTAACTTACGAACTATCCGATGAGCTGTGTAGTCTCCCCCATCAATTAGACGCTCCGATATCGGCTGGTTCTGCTGGGTTTGGGGGGGGGCAGACCTGTCAAACAAGAAGGGTCTGCCAGGCGGTTGGCTAGAGTATCAAGCGCTTCAAGAATGCGTCGACACGTTTATCTTGAACTACTACCTGTTCTTCAAGCCTCCTCGAGAACGGCACAACATGATGCGTGCGATTCAGCGACATAAACTTCACGCTGCCATTCGATTGAGAAGCAATTTTGCCAAGCAGTGAGTTACTGAAACCTGACTCACCGTAACTATCGTCGACTATCGCACACTTCTTCGTCCTCTCAACTGAGGAAAGAATCTGATCCAAGCATGCTGTATTGAGGTGTGTAAGATTATAGTGATCGAAAAAGCCTTCCAAGTGGTTTCTCAACGTTGAGTCCCTAACATAACTTTCTGTTGTACCATTTGTAATTAAAGTTGCGCAATCCCCTGAACTTATTCTTGTCGGGTGAAAATCCCCAGTAGTCTCAGGAGAGAAACTCTCAGATTTCGCCCCGAAAAGGTGAACTGGCACAAAAATCGCAGTCGGGTGCTTTGTGTAGAAGCAATGATGAGTTATCGCATATGCGTTGTCTGCATTGCTTACCATGTAAGAATCCATGCCCATATTCAACAGAGGCCCATATGGATTATCTGAATGCTGCCCAGCCAGTGCACGGCGGGATCCACAAGGAATTAGGTATGTCACTGGTATATCTATTTTTGAACCCATCATGAATGGGAGTTTCAAAGCTTGATTCGAAATTTGGTCGAAACCCACATAAACGAGACTACTTATCTGCAGGTCAACAACAACATTCATTCCCTTTAATGCCGCCCCCGTAGCAGCACCAATAAAGGCAGCCTCGGAAATTGGGCACTCTCGTATACGATTTTCGCCAAACTTCTCCATTAACCCTTTTGAGAAACCTCTTAGGGCCGCCTCAACATCCTCTCCGAAATATATGCTTCGCTGGTCCTTAAGAAAACACTCATGCAACGCTAGATTAATTGCATCAATAACCGTCATAGAGCCTCGCTCCCCTGCGCGTCATATTTGTCAAGCACTTCGAGAAGACATTCCTGGAGAAGATGCTCTAAGCTGCGCTCAAGGTTCTGGAAATCATTAATGAGATGAGGAAAATTTCGCTTCATTAGAAGAAGGGGGTCACGCAGACGCCAAGTGTCTACCTCATCATCTGACCGGTACTTAAATCCCCTTTTATACTCGGTAGAGAAATGGCCTTCGTACCTATACGTGATTGCGTTTATAAAACATGGGCCTTTTCCGCTCTTTACGTGCTCTCGCGCGTTCTTGAAGGCGCTATACACGGCAACTACGTCCTGGCCATCTATCTCCATCGACTCTAATCCAAACGACCTTGCGCGCTCTTTTAGAGATCCAGACGTCGATTTCACCGAACATACTGTCGCGGCGTATCCATTATTCTCACATACGAAAACAATTGGCAGCGACCACGTGGATGCCAAATTGAACGATTCCAACACTACACCTTGATTAATTGCGCCATCGCCGAAAAAAGCTACTGATATATCTCGCGTATTATCTAGCTTGGACGCTAAGGCGCTACCACACGCAATTGGCACGCCAGCCCCCACGATACCATTAGCACCATAAATGCCCAAAGACAAGTCACAAACGTGCATTGAACCACCATACCCACTGTTTGCGCCCTGAGGTAAACCGAAGAGCTCTGCAAGTATGGA
>Ga0315903_10011130_pt1 | contig 10636 bp, 12 predicted proteins | sample LakEriMetagenome_7_FD_203524 | JGI IMG/M metagenome (GOLD analysis project Ga0315903, IMG submission 203524) | Freshwater fungal communities from buoy surface, Lake Erie, Ohio, United States - Buoy 2 MA119 | ecosystem: Environmental > Aquatic > Freshwater > Lake | place: USA: Lake Erie, Ohio... | reverse complement strand
TTGTCCACATCAATGGCGCGAACCCAGCCCTGCTCATCTGGATTATGATCAGACTTGCGAGCAGCGTGTCGGGTATCACCGATCCAACCATCCGATGTGCGGTCACGATCTGGGAACGAGTCATCGAACTGTTCCCTTAGCTGAACAGCAGCCTTACTTAGTTTCGGCTTCATCGATCACAATCGGTGTGGATTGTTCCGCTTCTGGATTGAGATAGCGTTGATAGTCTGAGTTGGCTGGGTCAATAGGAATTGACCAACCATCCGAACGCTGAAGGCAAGCCAAGTTACCATCACGGTCAAATATTTCTGTATATGTATATTCCATTTTACAACTCCGCACTTAAATAGATATAACCAGCAGTGCTGGCATCTGTTCTCATATAGTTAATTTTGCCTGATGAAGTACCTGAAGCAACGGTAAAGACTAAATAGGAACTATCAAGTCCACTGCCACTGCTTGTAAGTGTAAGGTTTGTAACAGCCAAGTTATAGGTTGCTACATCGCTAACCTTCAGTGTGCTAAAAGCCAAACTTGGTGTCGTTCTCATTGTGCCTTTATGAGTAAGTGGTCCTTCACCTTGAGTTGTTGAGTAACTAAAACCCACATACGGGAAACTCTCATTGACCTGAGTTCCACCAAACTTTTGGAAATAACGATAACAGGCGCTAAGTTCTCCTTGAAGTGTTCCTGTTGCAGTTTGGAAAGAAGTAGCAACCGAACCAGCCTCGACCTGAACATTGGATAAGTCCCAAGATGCGCCACTTGTAACAGTATTTACGCGAACATAAAGCGCAAGATTATTTCCTGCTCCTACTGTTTTTCCACTAATAGATGGCAAGGTAACTGTTCCTGTGTAGCGAACCCAAGAAGTGCCAACAGATGATGAGGATAAAGTCACTCCTGTATAAACATCACCTGAACCGCCTGAACCAAAACCTTGACCTAAAATAGCAGAAATTGTAAAAGTGCTTGAAGCCTTAGCATAAAAACTTACCGCGACAGTTTGACCTGCAAAAGTAGAAACATCTTCAATGCGTTGTATAACATCTGAAGTGCCGCCTGAAGTTGGCTGAGTCGTGTAAGCCGTACGCAAAAAATAAGTTGGATTATTTGGAACATCTGTTTGACCAACTGTAAAGGCTTGGCGTGAAATAGTAATGCTTCCGCCTGACCCGCTATTTTGTACAACAAATCTATCAGCCGTATAAGGTACGGGTCCACCAGTGGTCGCAAATGAAGTGCCGCGTTGCCAAATGTTAAAGTCACCATTGAGAACTTTATTCTTACCTGCTGCATAATTGCCTTGATAGCGCAAGCCAGTTGAAGTGGAACTATCTGCTACAAGTGTCTCGCCATTATTGCCTACTGCAAGGCGGGCTGGAGTGTCAGCTGCGCTTGCTGCGATTAGGTCGCCCTTAGCATCGACAATAGACTTAGGTGTCATTGTTGCCATTGTGCTATCGATGGCGTTACCTAGTGTGCGGATCGCTAACGCGCCATTCTTCACAAGGTCTGTGTTGTCTGGTTCTAACCAGCCGTAATTAGGACTTGTTGCCATTTATGTTAATGCTCCTGTCGCGTTGTTCCAGATAAGTGTACCATTTACGCCTGTCCAAGCTAATGAACTAGGAATGACTGTATCCCATTGAGTCGTGGATAATGAGAACTCTGTGGCTGAGATGTAGAGAGTGACATCGACAAAGGTAGGTGTGGCTCGAAGTGCAACATTTTCCACAAAGCCATCGAATGTGCCACCAAGAAGATTGCTAGGCAGATTACTGATAAGGACAGGCTGACCGAAGTAGACCCCGATAAGAGCATCAAGCATGGCATTACCGATGTCTGGGTTATCTAGGCGAAAGGTAATTGCTCCCAGAGATCCTTTAGGGATGCGCCTTAGATTAAGCTCCCTAGTGGCAATCTCCGTAATGTCCACTAGGTTCTTGATGTTGGAGTCAAAGGAACGCTCAAAGAGTCCGTATGAGGCTATAGAGTCCGCATCTGAGGTACTGTAGGTGCTGGCGTATCCTGTGGCGTAGCGATAGATAAGGCTGTTACGGATGCGAGCAGTTTGAGTTGTTGAAGTGATAGAGCTTGGTGTTGCATACGCCCCATCAAAGAAAGTGTAGCCATTTGCTGCAAGAGTGTTAGATCTGTGATCTGCGTCTGCATAGGATACATCCCCATCTTTTTCCTCAAAGATTTGACCGAGTGCGCTAGTAGCAATCTGATCGACCAGAGTTTGTGATTTAGCAGATGCATTAGCTGCAAGGGCGATCATTGTGTAAAAGCCTGAATCCACCTCACCAATGTAAGACTCTGCATCATTCCATGTCGTAGTTGCTGGGTAGGTATCCCATGTGACTGTGGGAGTTACTTCTGCCCATGAAAGGTTAAGAGCTGCGCCAAGGATGGCTGCGATCTGTGCGCCATCTAAGCCTTCTGAAAGGGCTGTGTTGTAAATAGCCTTAGTAAGTCTGGCAAGTGAGCCAATACCTAGAATCGTACCTGTTGTGACATAGCCAGTTTCTTCTGGGCTTCTGACTCCGATGTTGAAGTCTGATACCTCACCGCCAAAGACTGTGACATAAGTGCCAGATGAGTTCTTCAGCTCTAAGGTAATTGGCTCTGTGACATTGATGGTAAAAGGTGAGTTATCAGTGTTGATGATCTCTACTCGGCAGTAACCTGCTGTGGCTTGGCGGTCAATGTCTAAGCGACCAGAGGCATAGGAAACAGAGGTGACTGTTGTATAAACATCATCCCCTACTGTTACTCGCCACTCTGGTAGCCATGTCATGCGATTGTGTAGCCTCTCAATGTGCCACGCTGAGCGGCATCTGTTAGGACTTGATCGATGGCTTCTGCAATGGCGTTAGGATCTCCGATGCCTGTCTGGATAGTGATGTTATAGGCATTAGCCGCCTGTGCTGCATAGCGTGAACCGCTTACTGCACCTGATACACCTGCGCCACCTGCTAGACCCTGCAATAGGGATGAGCGAGCAATGCTTTCCAGATCAAGTGTAGAAGCCATCTGGCTTGAAGCCGATGCGTTCTCCAAGTCTAGCAAGTCTGCAAAGGCATTAGCGCGAGCTGCTGCTGCATCCGCGTATTCTAGGATCGCTTCGATTGAGCCACCGACTGTGGAAATAGGCGCAATGTAATCCCCTGCTGGGATTCCAGAGCCTAAAGATGCGCTTGTTGGAATCTTAGTTGATCCAGTAGAAGCAAGATTGATCTCACGAAGAAGGCGTAGAGCGTTTTCAAGATTAGCAATGTTGATAAGATCTTTAGGCTTTAGGCTTTCAAGGATTGATTTAATGTCTTGAAGCTTGACATTCTGCATACCAAGTGTGCCAAGAACTTTGAGATCTGCATTGAGTTTAGCCGTTGCTGCGATGATGGCTGCTTCATCCTTAGCGGCAATGGCATCTTCTAGGGCAAGGATTGAACGCTTTACATTAAGGCGAGCAGTGTCGTTAGCAATCTGTAAGACCTGCGCTGCGCTTGTTGCGTTGCCTAATTGCTGAGCCTGAGATGTAAGAGCTGCTGCAATCTGGATCTTGTCCATGTCAAAGACTTCACTGCCCTTGTTGAGAGCAAGGTTAGCCTTGTCAATAGCCGCGCCAAGTCGCTTATCTTTGAGGATCTTAGCCTGTGCTGCTGCTTGCTCTTTCGTGAGCTTTGTGATCGCTGTAGCGTTCTTTCGAGCGATGGCATCTGCTCGCTGAGTATCCTGTGAGGATACAGTCATCGAGATGTTACCGAATCCCTTGCCATCACCGAATAAGCCGCCAGAAGGTGCAAAGAATGAAAGATTCTTAAAGTCAAAGATTGACTTGGTTATCTTGATGAACTCGCCTGTTTCACGGACGAAGTTAGCAATCGACTGCGCTGCCTTGTCGATCTTAGCGATAAACTCATCTGTTGAATTGGAGTTAGTAACAGTCATCAATGCATCGACAAGACCCTTACCAATAGTCTCTTTAGCATTGTTAGAAGCCACAGTTAATTTAGCAAGTGAACCTGCATAGGTATCAGCTGCCGCGCTTGCCTGTCCTGCGAATAGAACTGACAAGCGTTCTTGGATCTGCTCAAATGTTGATGTTGAAAGTTCTGCTCTAGTAAGTCCTACACCCAAGCGACCTAGTGCCTGAGTCTGTCCTAAGTATGCCTTTTGCAAGCTTTGTGAAACTTGGGTGACTGACTTGCCAGTTCCAGCCGCGATGTCAAGTGCAAGCCCAAGCAATTCCTGAGATTTAGTAACATCGCCTGTAGCGCGAAGCAAGCGATCCATTGCAGGGCGTAGTTCATCATCGAGCACACCTGTCTGCATTTCAAGGCGAGAAATAAAGCCATTGACTGTGCCAATGTTAGATCCGTAAGCAAGACCCAGATTCTTTAGAGTAGTGCCTAATGCCTTAGCCGCTTTGTCATCTTCTGCGAAAGCCTTAACAGAAGCCTTTGCATAAGACAGAATCTTCTGTGCGCTATAAACAGCAAGCAAGCCTTTAGCAAGACCCTTGACATTCTTAGTCAATTTGTCTGTGGAAGTCTCAGCTTCCTTAAACGCCTTCTTGCCTACGAACTGGGCGGCTATGTCAATTCTTACATCTGCTGCCATTACTTAGCCGCCTTCAGTGTGTAGTTCTCGAACTTAACTTTTGAATCTTCGATTGCTTTGATAACAGCTGCGTTAGTCTTTCCGCCATCTTCTGCCCATGCACGAAAGATTGCGCGACCCTTCATCTTACGAGTGGCGCGACCCGATGCGCCTTCTGCTCGCTTGAAAGCATTAACAATTGTGCCTGTTCGATCTAAGGCTTCAATGAACTGCTGACCAGCATGAGGATTGTTGCTAAGAGATTGACCCTTAGAACCTGATCTGATTGTCTTGCCGAAATTAACATGTCCGGGGGCTACGACCTTAGACAATGGAGCTTGTGGTCTGCCTTGTGGATTTAATCGACCAGCAGTCTCATAGATAGAGCCTGAAGGTGATGCATTGACAATGCGAGCAAGGGAACGAAAGCCTGAACGATTAGGCTTAGATGGTGTTGCTTTGTATCCAATGCCACGCTTTGCTTCTCCCGATGACCACTCGATGCGTTCCCACGCACCTGTGCCTTGATTAGCCCATCCGCTTAAAGGTGATGTTGAAGGTATAAATCCTCTAGCCTTGTTTGTGATTGGCTTTAGGATTGTGCCTAATTCTTTTTGTGTTTCCTTAGCAAGATCTGGAGTGAACTTTTTGAGGGCTTTTCTAAGCTCTACCGCGCCTGTTACCTGTGTTGGCATCGCTCACCTCTTTCGCTTCATCCTTTAGCCCTTGCACTAATGCATCGAGCATGGTTTTATCAAGATCTAACAATTGCTGTGGCGCGATCCCTAACCTAATGCTTAGCCTAGCAATTAGGTAGGTGAACGGAAGATCGCGCTTTAAGCTAAAGGGTCAGAGTCTAAAACCTCAACACTCTTCAGTGTTTCGATAAACTCCATCCCGAAAGGCTTAACAGTTTCACCTGACCTGCGGATTACCTCGTGAGCCAAAAGGTACACATGACTCTGCATCTCTTCGGTTCTGAACGCCTTATGAAACCCCATCTTTGTCTGCTGTTCGAAAAAGTATTCTACAGCAGGTGTGATTTCGCCCTCGATAACGCTTCCATCTTGTCGAACGATTTTTAGCTTTGCCATGTTTAGCCCCTTTGTCTAGTTTCTTACGCTGTTGTTACTGCGATTGTACCTGATACATTCCAAGTTACAGACTGAGTTGAAAGGTCTGCAACAGCACCATTTACAGGTGTGATGTTATTGACCAAGCATGTCATTGTGTAAAGTGGATTTGTAGCTGATACAGCAGCAGATGTCTGCTTGAATGTGACAACTGTGTTTGTTCCCCAAGTTGCCTGAAGTGTCTGAAGTGTCTTAGCTGTTGCCTCGTCATTCAGGAAGTCGATGCTCACGCTTGAAGCCTCTAGACCTTTTACGAAACGATGACCAGAATCCCCGAGACTGGTGACTTCCAGTTCATCGAAGGCGCGGTTGATTGTTACAGATGTGACTAATGATGAGAGATCAACCGAATTAACAGTTAGAACTCCTGTATTTGCTAAATAAACTGCCATCGGATTATTCCTCTTCTTTCTTAGTTACTGGCTTTGCTTCTGGCTTTGGCGCAACTTGCCCGATCTTTTCGAGAAAGGCTGCGTTTTCTTTTTCCCAATCGGACATAATTAACTCCAACTCGTTAGGATTGATACGGACATCTCACAGCTGAGCAAGTCTCCACTTGCCGCGTTGAGAACGCTAGGTGCGCTGACTGCGCTTACATTATAAACTAAAGAAGATGCTGCAAGTAGTGCGAACACGCTAACTACTGTGTCCTCAATGCCGTTAAGGTTTCCCTCGTTGTCAAAGAGTGGCACTGTCATCACAATGCGAAAGTTAGCCATTGGGCTGACTGTGATCTGTCCATTGTTGTTAGGTGTCAAGTAAGGATCATCTGGAGAGACAATCACAGAGTTAGCAAGAACTGTTGAAGGCGGAAATGCGAAAGTCTGCCACTTAGCGTTATTGACTAGAGCAGTCGCTAAAGTGGTGCGAAGTGTGGTGATGGCAACTGGTGGCATTATCCAACCATCGAGTTAGGGCTTAGCGCGTGTGCGATCAATCCTCGCACCTTAGCGAGAAGCTGTGCGCTCATTCGATAAGGGCTTGGCTGGAAATCAACAAGGTTAGAACCGCTGAGAGTAGCGGTGCGAGCTTGCCAGATCTCTACAGATACCATCAAAGCTGCTTGCTGGACTGCTGTGTCTAATGCCCAATCAACATAAGTGTCTGCTGATACTGTTCCAAAAGGTTGAACTGGATGCTCTACTGCTGGAGTGTTGTTGTTGCCGGTGATGTTATAGGTGATGTTGTAATCGCCTACTCCAGTGAGAGTCTTTGATCCATTGTGCTTTGAGCCGTTGCCTGTGATGTTCACAGTCTGACCTACATAAAAGACCTTCTCTACCTTGTCCTCAAAGTAAAGTGTTCCTGTTGTTGCTGTGTTGCTGTGTGCAATGTTAAAAGTAGTGTTAGTCCAGAGCATCGGAAGCAATACTGCATCCGTAGCATCACAGACTTCTTGCAAGGTGGCATCTGGGTACAGCGTACCGACTCCGAGTGTTGATCGGAGTTCTGCGACTGTTGTTAGTGCCATTCCTCGTCCTTTCTAAAGACTCTGAGGGGTAGAGGGCTACTACCCCTCAGAGCGTACTTAGTTACCTATGTTGATTAAGTTAGGTTGAACTTACGAACACCCTTACCTGACTTAGCAAGGTAAATTGCCAAGTATCCGTAAAGGTTGATCTCGATCTCGCCTGAAGTTAGAACATTCACGCGAAGCTGTGTCTGTGGTGATTCCCAGACATAGACTGAAGATGGTGCAACCAAGAACGCTGAGTTGTCGATTACGCCAGATGCAGCGATGTTGTGATCCACGATTAGATCTGTGCCAAGAACATTCCCACGAACAGATGTTGCTACTGCGTTACCTGCTGCGTTGTATGTTGCGCCTTGTGCTGAGTAAAGTGCGCGACCTGTTGTGTCTGCGTATCCTGTGATAGCTGCCCACTGGTCTGTTGAAGCAACAAGCTTGTTAGCGAAATCTCCACCAGTTCCCTTGTATGCTGCTGCGCCTTCTACTGAGATGAATGACTGCAATCCAGCTGCTGTTGCTGCTGTTGTTGCTGCTGTTGTTCCAGATGCAATGAAAGCATTTAGAAGTGCTGTATCTGTTGCCTTCTCGTACGCTTTACGAAGTTCCACCATCATCAATTCCATGAACTGGGGCTGGCTGCGGTCGATGAGTTCGAACGAGACTCGTTGTAGCCCTGAGAACTTGTTTACATCTACTGTGTCGTAAGCAGATGTCATGCCTGTCTCAGATGGTGCTGAACCTTCGTTTGTATCTGCAACTGTTGGTGCAACATCTGCTGAAGATGCGTTTGTGTAAAGGCGTGGAACTGTGAAGCTCATACCTTCTGCCATTAGAGCGGCAGTCGTTGCTGCCTCAAATGCTGGGCGACCAGTAAATGTGTCAGTGATGAATGTGTTTAGGTGTGGTGCAAGTGTCAAGCCTGTGTTAGTGCTTGTTGAGTCATCGGCTGCGCGTACTACTCTGCGAGCCTCGTCATCACCAAGAGCTGCCTTGATGTTTGCTTCTAGGTATTGTGCTGATGTGATTGGTGCTACGCGCTCGCGCACGAATGTAGTTGCTGTCACTACAGTTGGGCGAGCAGCTTCAACCGCTGCTGCTTCTACTGCTGGTGCTGCAACTGTCTCTGGAGTATTCTCCACAGCTGTCTCGCTTTCTGTTGGTTGGGTTGGTGCAAGTGGATGTCCTTCGACTTCCTCTGCTGCTACATCGATGACCTGAGCCGACTTAAATGCTGGCTCTGTCACCAAAGATACTTCAAGCAATTTAGCAGCGGACACGAACATCACATTGCCCTTCTGCTTTGACTTGATTACTTCTACACCTACAGACAGACCTGATTGCAAGCCTTCTTCTGCAAGGATAAGAGCTTCAGAACCTCTGTTGCTGCGACTTACCTTGAAGCTCGCATAGATTCCATCTTCTTGCTCTGTGAATTGTGTTGCCTTGCCTAATGGCTGGCGTGAGTCATGCTGATTAAGAAGCTTGACAGTCTTTGGATCTTCTGGAAGTGCAATTGCGCCCTTCTCAAATACTACTTTGCCTGCTGAAGTGTTACCCACTTCGCCTGTTCCTGCTGGCACGATCTTGCCTGAGATTAAGCGTTCCTCAACATTGGCAATAAGTCCAGATGAGAAGGTGATTACCTGATTCTCCATTATTCGATTCCTTCGCTTCCATTAGGTGTTAAATCTTCCATCTCCATAGCTTGCTCAACTGTGATCAAGCCTAGAGATAACATCTTTTCAATTACCAACAAGCGTTCCATTGGTTCAGTCTTTAGGAATGAAGAATCAACATCGAACTTAACCGCGTTACCGCGAGCAGTAATGTCATCCATTGAAAGACGATCCTGAATCGCATTTACATAAGGCGCAACAGATAGAGAATAGAATTGCTTGCGCTCATCTAATACATTTGAGTAAGTCATTGATGTATTGGCTTCTGCGCTAACTAGGTAGGCAGGGATCGAACATAGGCGAGCAATCTCTGTTGCAAGGAATTGCTGTGCTTCGTCATACATCATGTCTTTAGGTGAGAATGATGTTGGTTGATACTCCAGAGTAGAAGTCAAGTAAGCAGTGCTGCGATTGTTACGAGCGTTCTTCCATGCTGCAAGTAGTCCTGCAACTTCTTTAGGATCTAGGTCTGCTCCGTTATTGCGTAGCACTCCAGAAGGCATAGGCGTGCTGGCTGCTAATACTGCTGCTTTGCGAAGATCGATTGCAGCTCTGATTGTTTCAGATCCGCGTTCTAAGATTCCTTCGTCATAAGCTTGGAAGGTAACGATTGATCCAAGTCCGGACACAGGAACTGCAACTGCATCGATAAAGTATTGGGTGACAGTCATTCCATAAAGGTCTGTCGTAAATGTAACCTTAACATTGGGAATCCATTGGAAGCGAGAAGGTCTGCCATCTTCTGCATACAGTTCTGTAACCTGCCAGTAAGCCACTCCGTACATCATCAATGAATCAACAGTCCACGCCATTGTTACTGAACGCGGTTGATTGATTGCTGGCTGATCAACCCAGACTGGATTGCCTAGTTCTTCACCTGTGGACTTGCGATACAGGTTGAGTGGAAGATCTCCGACAACTCCAGCAATGAGATTGCGGCATCGAGCTACAGATGGAACAGACATCGCCTCGTTGCGATTAACGCGAGGCAGGATGTAGTTATAGAGCGAGTTAAGATTCTCGCCCATAATAGAAGGGGCGTATTGCGCTAAAAGCGATGAACGCTTATCTTCAGAGATTGCTTCAGTTTTGCGAAATAGACCCATAGACAGAAAGTGTAGCATTTGTCAAGCAATTAGACAATGTGCTAGGGCGTGTCTAAGTATAAATCTGAGGCTTAGGTGCAGGAAGCATTAACTTGGAAACTACCATCGCCAAGCCGATAGGGGCTGAGATGTCTCCAGCACTCTTTCGTTTAATGATTCTCCAAGCACTGTCGTTAGTCTTAGCAGCTGTGTTAGTGAACTGCTCAATGAGATCCTTCTGCCCATTGTGAACCACTCTCAGGTTAGTCATTCCCTCTAAGAGATCTCCACAGGCTTTGTAGAACTGTTGTCCAGAGACATCCTCGACCACGACTCCAGAATTGGCAAGCCTATCGGCAATTGTCTGAGTGGCGTACTTGTCAAAGCACACTAAACGCGGTTTGTAAAGATCAACCCATGACTTGATGCTTGCTGCCATCTTTAGTTCATCGATTGCAACCTGTGAGCTGTATGTCTCTAGGATGCCAATACCGATTCGACCATCTGCAAGCAATTGCCCTGCTACGAGCGATCCGTTACGCCTTGAAGGCGACACATCGAACCCGAATACTGTATAAGCACCAACCGACATCTCTAATGTGCTATCGGATGAGTTCTCTAATACCTCTGTGCTGAAAGGACAGGAAAGGCTGGAGATCCACT
>Ga0315903_10011117_pt1 | contig 10647 bp, 11 predicted proteins | sample LakEriMetagenome_7_FD_203524 | JGI IMG/M metagenome (GOLD analysis project Ga0315903, IMG submission 203524) | Freshwater fungal communities from buoy surface, Lake Erie, Ohio, United States - Buoy 2 MA119 | ecosystem: Environmental > Aquatic > Freshwater > Lake | place: USA: Lake Erie, Ohio... | reverse complement strand
GAGCCATTCAATTTGCGCATAGTCACCCGAACTACCCATACTCACTAAAATGGTTTTTTTCTGATTTTTTGGTATATCCCAGTTAGGCATATCACATTTTGCGGATGGGGAAAAAAGTAATGGTCCAATGAAGTGATAACACTTGGGTAAATTTTTTTGTGGAAACAAACTAGGTAAGTCGCATAATAGGGTGATGTCACCTTCTAGTTCTTTAGCATAGTTTTCTATGGGCTTAAGGCCCTGTTTAGCTCTTATTTTTTTAAACGGAGTATGAATATGATTGAAATGATATTTTTCTATTTTTCGAATAATATACCAGTAAAGTGAAGTGGGCAATCGCTCCATTAATCTCGCCTTGGGGTGAGTGCGTGTGAGTTTGCGACCCGGCTCGTAGCATTGAGTCATATAGGCATTCATCAACGCAATAAATTTGACATCACATGCTTCTGCGGCCATTTTGAGCGAGAAGGAGTTGTCGCCAATAACAGCTACGGGTCTGTGTTTGTGGATGATTGCTTTTTGTTGTTCAAACTGCTGTTCCAATGCGTTTTCTTCCAACCAGTCAAATCTAAATTCTTGACTTTGTCTCAAAATCTCAATCAGATCGAAATCAGTAAAAGGGAACGTTGCGTAGCCGGCACCTACAATAAATTTTGCATAGGCAGGTGAAGTAGCAAACCGCACATCATAATGTAGCTTGAGTTGGTCTGCTAAAGTTAAACACCGCAAATAATGCGACATTAAATTGAAGGGAAAGATGAGAATAATCGGCTTGTTATTCAATGAGTTGGATTTATGTTCATTAAACCTTTTTTACTAGTTATTGTTCATTAGTCTATGAAAATTAAATCATTAGCGCTTTTTGCCTCATTCGTTTTTTGCTCTTTTTCGTTTCAATCTGTTCCAATGCCAACACTTACCATTGAGTTTAAAGAATTAAAAAATAAAGAGGCAGACCTATACATTGCCGTAAGCAAACCGAGCAAAAACTTCCCTGATGAAGCAAATATGGTCAAGCAACTTATTGTGAAACCCAAAGGTAAATCTACGCTTTCAATTTCTGTGGACGGGCTAAATTATGGTACTTACGCGGTAATGGTTTTTCAAGACTTAAATGGAAATGGAAAGCTAGATAAAGGTTTCATGGGCATACCCAACGAACCGTTTGCTTTTTCTAATAACTATAAACCAGTTTTTCGTGCACCAAAGTTTGACGACTGCGCGTTTCAATTCTCTGCCACTAATAGACTCGTAGCGATAGAACGTTTTATAAAAATGTTATAGAAATTCGGAGATAGCTTCTTCCATGTTTTCGCCACATAAGCAGTTTTCCGCTTGATGAAACTTTTGATCGCCATATTTTCCGGATGGGTATCCGTTGGCGGACAATGCTAATAGTTTTATGCCTGAGTTCAAATGGTTGATAAGATGATATGAAAGTGTTTCGCGGAGGCCGCACTCGCCTTGATGTTCTTCAATGGTAATTAATTTTTCTGTTCGATTGACCGCTTCAATAAGTTCTACTGGTAACTCTATAATCGGCAATATAGAAACTACCCAAATTTCAAGTTCGTCTGCAAATGATGCGTTTAAGATGTTTTCCGTTACAGGTCCGGTACCTACCACAACGCCTTTATTGCCTGATTTGATTTTGCGCCAAGCAGAGAATGGAGCTACTTCGTTGGTCACTTTTGCTCCCATATTTAAACGGAGATAGTTGGGATTTGGATCTTTAACCATCTGAGCTACTGCCTCGGCCACGTCACTCGCTAAAAACGGTACATACACGCGCATGTTGGGTAGCACACGTAGCGCGCCTATGTCTTCAATGTTGTGGTGCGTTGCACCCATGATGCCATAACCGTATCCACCGCCATTTCCGATAATTTTTACGGGCAAATTATGCAGACAAACATCGTTGCGAATTTGCTCGTAGGGACGAAGCGTCACAAAAGGAGAGATGCTATAGATAAAAGGCACAAAACCTTCATGCGCTAAAGATGCTGCCACAGTCACCATGTTTTGCTCAGCTACACCAGCATTGATGAAATGCTCACCGTAGCGCTCTTGCACTTTTTCCAACGCCATGTAGCCTAGGTCACCAGTAATAAACAACAAGTTATCGTGCTTATTCTTTTCGTCAATAACGGCTTGAGCAAACTCGTTCCTCATGTTAGATTAGTTCCTTTTTTCTGCGTTCAAAATCGTTATCCATTTCGTTCATTACTAACTCAAATTGATCGTCTTTCATAGGCAAATAATGACAATCTACCTGCCCTTCATAAGTCGTCCAGCCTTTGCCTTTGGTGGTGTTGCAGATAATGGCAACCGGCTTGGTTTGGATAATAGTTTTTTGCTTGGCTTGCTCGAACGATGAAAAATCATGTCCATCACATTCTAAAACAGCAAAGCCAAAAGCTTCTAGTTTTTTATCGAGTGGGTCGAGTTGCATCACGTCTTCCGTGTATCCAAATCCTTGCAAACGATTGCGATCAATGAGCCAAATCACATTCGTTAAATTATGATGCGCTATAAATAGTGCCGCCTCCCAAGTTGACCCTTCATTGATTTCTCCATCGCTTGTTACACAGAAAATTTTCTTTTCCGTTTTCTTTAATCGTTGCGCCAAACCAAGACCAGCAGCTATCGAAAGCCCATGACCTAAACTACCCGTAGCGAATGGAATACGTTTAATTTTATTTACCGGAGGATGAGCAGCTAAGTAAGTATCGTTTTTGTAAAAAGTAGCGATGTCTTGCTCGGTGAGTGTTCCATCTTCGGCCAAAAGCGAATAGAGAGCAGCCGCAGCGTGACCTTTCGACAAAATGATTTCATCTGTTTCCTTCATCCAACCAAATCGAACAAAGGTTAGTATCTCAGCAACACTTAGAGAACAGCCCACATGTCCGGCATTGGCCGATTTGTACATACCTAAAAATCGTTTTTTGATGTTTAGTGCATGTTCGAGAAGTGATAGGAAATCTGTCGTTGACATAGCTCCGCAATATTAAACGATTTCTCCACGCTTGCCTAACTCCACCACTTCCATATTTTCAATTTTCTTTTTGTTAAGAGTAAATCGCAAAACGGTTTTTATCTTATGAAAGCCGTGTATACCTGCCGCTCCGGGGTTCATCACCACCATGTTGTTATAAGCCGGGTCGCGCATCACTTTTAAAATATGCGAATGACCACAGATAAAAATATCAGGACGAAACTCCTCAATTTTTCTTCGTGCTTTAGATTCATAGCGACCGGGATAGCCACCAATGTGAGTGATTAAAATTTTAAATCCTTCGCGTTCCATCTCCAAGTTGAGCGGAAACTCCGCGCGCAAATCGGAACCGTCAATGTTGCCAAAAACGGCATAAGTCGGCTTAAATTTTTTCAGTGTGTCGGTTAGCTCGGTGTTGCCAATATCTCCGGCATGCCAAATTTCATCCACCTCTTTAAACACCTCATATATTTTGGGGTCGAGGTAGCTGTGTGTGTCGCTGATTAAACCAATTCGGAGCATATCGTTTTTTTATCCAACACTCCCCACAATCACACCAATGGCAAACAAAATAGAAAACAGAAAAGTAGAGAGAGCAAGTTGTTTCAACAGTGGATCAAAATCTCGCGGTTCGTCAATGTGCATTGCCGTCACAACATGCTTCCTAAATAGCGGGATGCTTAAAATGAAAAACAGCTGCATGGTTGAGGCGAAAACCAAAATGACATAAATCAATGAGGAGACAAATCCGGAAACAATGAGCGCGGTGTGATATTGTTTGGCCTTGGTCAAACCGATTTTTACCACTAAGGTGTTTTTTCCTGCTTTTGCATCACTAATATGGTCGCGCATATTGTTGAGGTTGAGCACGCCCGAAGCAAACACACCAATAGTAAATGCCGGTAAAAGTGTGGCTAAATTAATTTCGTGTGTTTGTAAAAAATAGCTACCACACACACCTACTAAACCAAAAAATAGCAACACAAACACATCGCCCAAACCTTGGTAGCCATAAGCTGATTTACCAACTGTATATTTTATTGCTGCGGCTATGGCGGCCAAGCCAAGTAAAAGGAAGAAAATAGAATAGCCAATCTCCAACGATTTGTTCGCCTCGTAAATCAACCCAACGCCCATGATAAAACTCAATAAGCCGGTGATAATTATACCCAACTTAATTTCTTGAAAACTAAGCAAACCTTGTTGAACCGCGCGCTTCGGGCCAATGCGGTCTTCGTTGTCTGTTCCTTTTTCGCTATCGCCATAGTCATTGGCGAGGTTAGATAAAATTTGAAGCAGGAGAGTAGTGATAAGACAAAGCACTAAAACGGTCGTTTTGAAACTTTCGCGTTGGTCGGCAAAAGCCATAGCATTTCCTGTGATGATGGAAGAGAATGCTAGAGGAAGCGTGCGCAACCGAAAAGCGTAAAGCCAGCTTTGAAGTTTGCTCACGTGGTTTTCACTTCGTGTTGAAAGAAATGGCCGGTTTCGTGTAAGTAGCCAAGAATGAGTTGTACCACTCGTTTGATTTTGGCCGTGGTGAGTAGTACTGAAAAGTTGTTTTGTAAAGCTTGAACCACGTGTGAAGTCAATGTTTTTTCATCAATCAATTGGCCGGCAGCACTGTCCCATTTTTCAATAAAAGCATTAAGAATGGTGTAGGCCTCATCTTCCGAAATATGAAAATCAATATGCTTGTACACAAACTTTACCGTATCGAAATAATCCGGTTTTTCGAGTACAGGCGGGTTCCAGTTATCTAATGCTTTGCTCATGTTTGGTCGAAGATAGGCGAAAGAAGCGGTTTGGCAAAGCAATTACTTCAAAATGTGACGAGCTATCAACTCTTTCATGATTTCGTTAGTGCCAGCGTAGATTCGTTGCACACGAGCATCTGCCCAAGCGCGCGCCACTTGATATTCCCACATATAGCCGTATCCTCCGTGTAACTGCAAACATTCATCGGCCACCTTGCTTTGCAAATCGGTCAGCCAATATTTTGCCATGGAGGCTGTGGCTTGGTCAAGTTTTTTATCACAATGAAGCGTAATGCATTGGTCGGCAAAAATTCTACCTACCTGTACTTCAGTAGCCTGTTCGGCCAGTTTGAAACGAGTGTTTTGCAACTCTGCAATCGGTTTGCCGAACGCCATTCTTTCTTTGGTGTATTGCACTGTTTTTTCTACTGTACCTTCTGCCGCTCCAATGGCTGAGAGCGCCACCACCAATCGTTCTTGCGAAAGTTCGGTCATCATGTATTTAAAACCTTCTCCTTCGTTGCTCAATAGGTTTTCTTTCGGCACTTCTACGTTCTCAAAAAACAATTCACAAGTATCTTGGGCATGCAATCCTACTTTTTCGAAAGGTTTTCCTTTGGTGTAGCCTTTCATGCTGTTGTCAATAACGAGGAGTGAAGTACCTTTAGCGCCTTTGCTTGGGTCGGTTTTCACCGCCACTACTACTAAGTCGCTCAAGTAGCCATTGGTGATAAAAGTTTTAGAGCCATTCACCAAATAATGGTCACCTTTATCAACTGCTGTTGTTCTGATGTTTTGCAAATCACTGCCGGCTCCGGGTTCTGTCATTGCGATGGCTGCAATCCATTCTCCGGTGACCATTTTAGGTAAATATTTCTTCTTCGTTGCTTCGTTGCCGTAGTGTTCTATGTAAGGTGAAACAATGTCAGAATGTAAAGGGTAACCCACCGCAGGTCCCGCACAACCCGAACGCCCTAGTTCTTCGGTGATGATGGCGTTATAGCGAAAATCTGTGATACCCAATCCGCCATATTCTTCGGACACTTGCATGCACAACAAACCTGCTTCACCAAACTTCAACCAACTTTCGCGGCTAACCATGTGGTCTTTTTCCCACTGCGCATTGTTTGGGGTTATTTCTTTCGCAATGAAATCGCGAACTGATTGTGCAAACATTTTTTGTTCATCGTTATAGATTGTTCTTTCTACCATAACCTTATTATTTAGCGAGCAATATTAATAGAATTGTGGGCTTATTTGAATGGATTTCTGAAGGTATATTGTTTGGGTTTCAAATTGCTGGTGTAGGTTTTTACTAAAAGCGCATTGAATAACCAATTTCGGTGTTTTATATAACCATACATTGGTGAAGGCGTGGCGCCAATGGTGCTTTTGATTTCGGGCGCTGTGCGACCAAAATGCACTTTTTTAACGCTTGATTTTATTCCCAATTCTACCATGTCATACATCATGTGTTGATAGAGATTAATCGGTTTACTCAACTCGTGTTTCATGCCAGTGTAGTGGATTTCCATTCGTTCGTTCAATACAAATGCCGATATAAATCCAATCATTACGTTGTCACGGTAATAAGCGTATAGTTTATACTTGGTGGGGAGTTGTAATTTTTGTTCGTAGAAATAATTTTCCGTCAATTCCGACAATTTGAAGGATGCGTTTTGCATCACGTTTTGATAAAGTGAAAAGATTTCAGCCTGAGCTGCTTTAATTTCCTCAGCGGTTAAATCTTTTCGCACTACACCATTTTCATTGCAGAGTGAAAACACTTTGTTGCAGCGCACTCTATATTTTGAGGAAAGGCTCTGGCGATAGTCCTCGAAAGTTTTCCATTCGGGGCGAATAGTTATGCTCATGTCACTTTCAACAGTCGTTTCATGAAATCCCATCGATTTAAAGTTATTGTCAAACTCACTTTTTGGGGCATATAAATCCGCAATCACTAAGGCTTTGATGGTCTTAGATGCCACAAAAATTTGGCGAACTGCTTCGCGGAAAATTTGGCCTTGTTCATTTTTGGAAACCGATGGATGAAAATAAAAACCGCTATCACCGGTCATAAAACTATTGCCGCTGATTAATAAATCTAGATCAATAGAGCTAAGTATCTTTTGGGAAACTGATTTTGCTAGTTTATTGAATAAGGAATTGCCCTCCGGAAAATAATTGATGAGCTGGTGGGGGGTAAAATGACTTACTTGAAAGTAAAGAGCGCCAACTATTTTATGATTGCGCTGCACCAACACATAGAGAAAACTTAGTTTTCCTGCTTGTGTATTTTCTATGAGTTGTAAATAATCGGTTTGCATCAATTCCAAATCGCGTGGGATAAAGGATTGCCAATTGTGAGATTCGGATATGCGTTCTTCAATATGGAACGAATACAATTGAGTAGTTATATTTTCTTCCTGCCGAGCAGGACAATATTGCAAACAAATATTCACTGAAAGATTTTAGTTATTGACGAACAAGGATGGTCAAAAATTTTAACACATCGAATCTAAGAACAAAATTATGTGTGTATAGTTTGACTTTCGAGTAAAATTGGGTCAGCAGTACTTTCGTATTTGCGGTTTGCGATAGAGTCAAAAGTTTCGTGGTATTGCGCATGGTTAGTACCCATCCACTTGTCCCAGTAATTGAAATATAAACCATAGTTACAGTTTACATAGCGGTGATGCATATTATGGTGAGTGGAAGTATTGCTAAATTGAGTAATCGTGTTTTGCGTAAACCCTTTGGGAAAGAGTTCAAAGCCCAAATGTCCTAACACATTCATTCCGGTTTGATAGAGCACCCAAATCAAAATTGCAAAAGGATGAATAGGAATGGTAAAAAGCATGATGGGTAAAATGCCCATTTCAATCAGTGCCTCTAATGGATGAAACGAAAAAGCTGCCCAAGGAGTTGGGTTAGTGCTGAGATGATGAACTTTGTGTATGTATTTGTAAATCTTTTTCCAATGCATAAAACGGTGCATCCAATAAAAATAGGCATCATGCACCACAATAAATACCACTACCGAAAAGATAAAATACCCAATACTGTGTTCATTGAAATCGAGATATACTTTGGTATATCCATTTTTGCGCAGCACAAACATAACGGAAGCCACCACAGCAAACATTAGCATCGAAGAAATGGAGTATCCAATTTCTCGCATTAAATCGTTTCGAGTTGGAAATTTAGCCTGAATTTTTTGCTGAATAAAGCTTCGCTTTTTCCATATATAGAATATGAAATAAAGCACCCCAGCAAACAAGACGTAGCGCAAAGAAATGACAGTAAAAACTTTGGCGAGTTTGGTTAATATTTCAGCAAGAGTGACCATTACCAAAGAGTTATATTTCGTGAACGATTATTGTAATAAATAGTAGCTGTTTTGTCGCAAGCTGCATCACCAAAACTATCATAATCTATAGAAAGTACTTTCCCATTACTGTTTGTAACGGAAATTTTTCCGGTTATAAAGGTAGATAAGCAGCCCAATGACATCAACTTGACAAGGGGAGTAGTGGTTTGTGCAGTGAATGCATCACCATTGGCATTTATTCCATCAGCGCTACCCGTTATAGTATATTCATCGTTCTGCCAACCGGATGTTGGATCTTTTGTCTTGGTGATGGTTCGTTCTGCATTCCAACTAACAACTCCATTATCTCTCTGAAGGGTGGCATTAAGTACCTCAACAGTGTAAGATGTAGCACTTGTTTTTGTAATTGTTTTGGTTCCTGTAATTTGATACATGTTAGTTCCGTTTCCGGCAAAATATTGGTCAGTGCTTGAAATAGCAATCGTAATCACACAAGGTATTTCGCTCCACCGAGATGACATGCCAACATTAATTATGCCAGCTCGATAACGACCGTCTTTACATAATCGACCTTTGCTGCTTCCTCCATTGTTGAGTGGGCCGTAATTTACTTTGAAATCAATGCCGTCACCATCATTAAAAAGAGAGTCGGTAAACGTAACAATAGCACCGCTTGGCAAAAGAAAGTCATCGGTCTTGGCAGTACGTCCGTCTGTAGCAGCAAAATCAGCTACAGTCTCAAATATCTGCGAAAACTCAGTTTCAATTTGCGCATTGTCTTCAGCGGATTGAATGCTTTCTAAAAACTCTCTCTTACAAGAAGAAAAAAATAGCATTCCCAATAGGGTAAGCATAAAGGTAAATCGGATTTTCATGGTTTGTTCTAATTATTTAATGACATACTAAGTTACGCTTATTTCTCAAAAATCAGACATATTAAAGCTTTTTGTATTTTTTTTCTAATGGTTTTTTATATTTGCGCCCTCTTTTACAACTATGGCTGTAATTAATGATTTAGTTAATTTTGCATCTAAATTTTTCAAAATGGGCAAAGACAAGAAAAAAGCTAAGCCGGCTGCCAAGGCTAAAACACCTGTAAAATCTGCTAGCAAGAGCAAACCTGCACCCGTAAAAAAGAAAGCAGCAGTAGCTACAAAAAAAGTAGTCAATTCTGCTAAAAAAGTGGTCAAGCCAGCACCTAAAAAAGCAGTAAAACCGGTTGCGAAGAAAGTAGTTAAACCGGTAGCCAAAAAAGTGGTGAAGCCGATAGCCAAGAAAAAAGCAGTAAAACCTGTAGCTAAAAAGGTCGCCAAACCCGTAGTTAAAAAGGTAGTTAAGCCGATAGCCAAGAAAAAAGCATTAAAACCTGTAGCTAAAAAGGTCGCCAAACCCGTAGTTAAAAAGGTAGTTAAGCCGATTGCTAAGAAAAAAGTCGTTAAACCGGCTCCTAAAAAAGTGGTTGCGAAACCTGCAACTAAAAAAACAGTAAAAGTTGCCCCTAAGAAGGTGGTAGCTAAGCCAGTTGTGAAGAAAACTGTAAAACCAGCGGCAAAAAAAGTAGCGCCTAAGCCGGTGATAAAAAAAGTGGAAGCTAAAATTGTGGCTAAAAAACAAGAAAATAAACCGGCAGTTAAAAAGGTGGTGCAACAACCAGTCGTTAAACCCGTAACTCCCAAAGTAGAAGCTAAGAAACCAACACCTGTTCAACAAGCTGTAACAACAAAAAAACCTGAATTTAAACAACCTGAACCAGTTAAAGAACGCCCAATAATGCGTTACAGCGATGAGGAGTTGAGAGAGTTCAAAATATTGATTGATAAAAAGTTGGAATCAGCCAGAGAAGAGTTAAAATACTTAAAAGACTCTTTAGACAATCACACTGACAGTCAAGCCGGCAACAAGGCTTGGAATATGGAAGAAGGTACGGACACATCTGAAATGGAAACATTAATGAACCAAATCAGCCGCCAGCATACTTACATCCGAAACTTAGAGTTGGCTTTAGTGCGTATCGAAAATAAAACCTATGGTGTTTGTCGTCAATCGGGAAACTTAATCCCTAAAGAAAGATTGCGCATTGTGCCTCATGCTACATTAAGCCTTGAAGCAAAAATGAACCGCAAAGTGGATGATGAAAGTCCGGCTGCAAATATCCCAGCTCCACCTACTGATTTTTCCGAAGGATTTGAAGACTAAATTCTACTTAATACAAAAAATAAAAAAAGCGCCTGTTGGGCGCTTTTTTTATAGTAGAAGTTTATGGTATAGATATCAGATATTATAATTCACGAAATACGTCTGCGTACCAATCTAAAACGTCTTTGATAGATACTATGCCTACAAGTTCATTGGCTTCGTTCACTACAGGCAACGCTTGGAAAGAACGACCGCGGAAAACACGTGAAGCATATTCCACTAAATCATTTTCTTTTACGCATTCTGGATTTGACGTCATAATCTCTGTGATATTTACAACGTTATCCAAAGCTGTAGTATCTAATGATTGACCTTTGTACTTGCCATCAATAAACAATTTCATAATGTCATTTGAGCTAATGATGCCA
>Ga0315903_10011114_pt1 | contig 10647 bp, 10 predicted proteins | sample LakEriMetagenome_7_FD_203524 | JGI IMG/M metagenome (GOLD analysis project Ga0315903, IMG submission 203524) | Freshwater fungal communities from buoy surface, Lake Erie, Ohio, United States - Buoy 2 MA119 | ecosystem: Environmental > Aquatic > Freshwater > Lake | place: USA: Lake Erie, Ohio... | reverse complement strand
ATCTGAAGCACTGAAGAACGCATCCACCTCAGTAATAGCTTGGGGAATCTTTGCAGGACTCGTGATCGGAAAACCAGTTGGAATTCTCCTAGCGATGGTTTCTGCAAAGAAGTTAAACATTGGGGACTATCCATCTGGAGCTCGTAATTCGGATGTGTTGGCCACCGGTAGCGCCGCTGGAATCGGATTTACAGTCGCCATCTTTATCTCAAGCTTGGCCTTTACCGATGCTGCGCAGCGAGATATCGCGATCATCGCAGTGATAACCGCATCCATTGTCAGTGGACTGCTGAGCTGGATTCTCTTTAGAGCATTCTCCCGTCGTTAATCTCTTTTACCTGACAACTTACTTCAAACTGTCAGGTAAAGAGATTTCGATAATCTTCTAATCTTCCACGTATCACTACAGAAACCTGGAGATACGATGAAGAAATTTCTGATTATTGCAACAACTCTATTTTTTGCTCTCGCAACAACCACTTCTGCATCTGCTGCCGAAGTCAAGATTTCTCCTCAATTTAAAGTGAGTAAGAAGAATCCGATCATCAAGATCAAGGCGAGTGACTTGCCTGAAGGTAATGGAATCTATATCAGCCAATGCATGGCTCCCAAAGTTACAGGCACAGCACCAACTGCTTGTAATCCATCAAAAGCTTCCAAGCTCTGGGTGTCGGATCGCGCAGAGGACCAGCAAATGGGAGCAAAGGCGAGCACTTCCAAGCTATCGATTAAGGTTGATAAGTACTTTAAAGAGGGAGATTGCGTTCACACCACCTGTGTTATTTATGTAACCAATGATCACAACGCTCCAGATGACAGAAGTTCAGATAAGGCAATTAAATTTAAATTCGGGGGCTTTCTACCGTTTTAATCCCCTCGGGCTTAGCTCTTTCTGCGAGGGCTTTCAAACCTGCTAGAACAAATGCTTTGGCACTTTGAACTTCGAGTACTGGATCTTTCCCAGATTCAATTCGCTTGGTGGCAACTTCGATAGCACTTTGTAATAGAGATATTGCTGGGGAACCCATTGGAATGCCTAGTGCATCCAGTGGGTTCTTGAGCGTTAACATGAGTGCGATATGGGCGGTACGTATTTCGTCTCTGCGAAATTCTGGTGGCGCGATACTGTTTAAACTCTTTGCCAGCATATGGCGCCCATCAACAACATAAGCCAGGGACTCATCAATCCAGATCGAAACTTGCTCCAGTGGGATATGCGAACGCGATGTTGCTGAAGCCAAACGCGAGCGGTAGCTATTCAATTCGTCCAAAATCAGATCAGAGATGAGATCTGCTGATGACGAGAAATACTCGTAGAGCGCTGATCTGGAAATTCCTGCTGCTCTAGCAACCGCGCTCATCGTGATTGATTGGGCGCCATCCTCAATCGCCATCGAGAGAGCAGTTTGAATGATCTGCTCTTGTCGCATAGCTCTCTGCTCCGCAATCGTTGATGCGGTGATTTTCGGAGACATGACGCCATCGTTCTATACCTCAGGGCAAGACGCCACTTCAAAGAGTGTGATTTGGGAAATAGAAAACCCCGCCATCTCTGACGGGGTTTTCTCTAAAGCATTCTTTAGATGTCGTAATAGAGCTCGAACTCAGCTGGATGTGGACGCAAGCGAACATAATCAACTTCATTCTTACGCTTCCACTCAATCCATGTTGAGATGAGATCTTCTGTGAAGACTCCGCCCTTTGTAAGGAATTCGTGATCTGCCTCAAGGCTATTGAGAACAGCATCAAGTGATCCTGGAACCTGAGGGATAGAAGCAGCTTCTTCGCCTTCTAGTTCGTAGAGATCCTTATCAACTGGTGCAGGTGGTTCGATCTTATTGACGATTCCATCGATACCAGCCATGAGCATTGCAGCAAATGCGAGATATGGGTTTGAAGATGGATCTGGGCAACGGAATTCAACGCGCTTTGCCTTTGGTGATGCACCAGTGATTGGAATACGGATACATGCTGAGCGGTTACGAGCTGAGTAAACGAGGTTTACTGGAGCTTCATATCCTGGAACAAGACGGCGGTATGAGTTCACTGTTGGGTTGGTGAATGCAAGAAGTGATGGAGCATGCTTCAAGAGACCACCGATATACCAACGTGCCATATCTGAAAGATCGCCATATGTGCCAGCTTCGAAGAAGAGCGGCTTTCCGTTCTTCCATAGTGATTGGTGAACGTGCATTCCGGAGCCGTTATCTCCAAAGAGTGGCTTTGGCATAAATGTTGCGGTCTTGCCGCCTTCCCATGCCACGTTGCGAATGATGTACTTAAACTTCATTAGCTCATCGCCTGCGCTCAAGATATCTGTGAAACGGTAGTTGATCTCCATCTGTCCAGCAGTTCCAACCTCGTGGTGCGAACGCTCAACAAGAAGACCTGCACGACCGAGCTCCATCACCATTTCGTCGCGAAGATCAGCGAATTGATCTGTTGGAGAAACAGGGAAGTAACCACCCTTTACACGTGTGCGGTAACCACGGTTTGGAGTTCCATCTGGATCTGTGACGATGCCTGTGTTCCAAGCGCCTTCATAAGAGTCGATGTGGTGATAGGCCTCGTTGATACCTGTCTTAAAGCGAATGGCATCGAAGACATAGAACTCTGCCTCTGGTGCGAAGAATGCCTGATCTGCAATTCCTGTTGACTTCATGTAGTCAACGGCCTTTGCAACTACGCCACGTGGATCACGCGAGTAAGGTGTGTCATCACTTGGGTTGTGAACAGAGAAGATAATGACCAGAGTCTTCTCGAGGCGGAATGGGTCGATAAATGCAGACTCAGGTACTGGAAGCAACTTCATATCTGATTCATTAATTGCTTGGAATCCACGAATAGATGAACCATCAAACATAAGACCATCTGTAAATACAGCTTCGTCGAATGATTCAATAGGTACGTTGAAGTGGTGCTGAATACCAGGAAGGTCTGTAAATCGTACGTCGACGAGTTTTACATCTTCCTTCTTGATGTATGCAAAAATTTCTGATGAATTCTTAAACATATTTACTCCAATTGAGGCTGTTTATAACCCAGCCGACTCAACTCTGAGCTCTGCTGATGGAGTGAAGGCTAGTTCGCTTGCGTAAAAATGTCATAATCGCCGTGTTACAGCCGTGTTACATCATTGAGGGCAATCTCTCGGCGCTAGGCTTCGGGCCATGTATCCACGCGTGAGTCAGGGCCGGCGCCTTCTAGGAATAACGATCGATTGGCTCGCTTGCTATGCAATCGCCCTTGGATTCTTTGCTGGTGGCGGTTCTCTCATGGATAGGGTCCCGCAGGCCCGAGTTCCAGTGCTCATTCTTCTCTTCGCCCAGTACTCGCTCTTTGTGGCACTTGGGGGAGCATCCTTTGGCCACAGAATTGTTGGCCTCAAGGTGGTTAGGTTTTCAGATGGTGGCGCAGTTACTCCACGTCAATCATTGATTCGAACAGCGCTATTGCTGCCGCTCGTTACAGCAATTACCTTTGATGAAGATGGGCGAGGCATTAACGAACGCCTTTCAAATACAGTGCTTGTACAAACAAGAGGAAAGATTTAGCGGATCTTTACGCCTTTAGGCATTGGACCCTTTGGAATTGGAAGTGACATTCCACCGACTGCCTTGAGGCGGGCACGCACTTCTCTCATCTGATGCGGAGTCAACTTCTTTGGAAGTTTTGCAAGATGCTTCTGCAATTTACGAAGAGGAACTTGACCTTCACCATCACCTACAAATACTTCAGTGACTGGAACACCAGGTGCGTAGCGCTCTGATTTGCGCTTTTCATCTTGCAACATTTGACGAACCGCAAAACCGCCTTCACCAGTGAGAACGATTCCGGCACGTCCAACGCTGCGATGCACCATATCCTGTTGACGATTTACAGATACGGCAGGGGTTGTTGTCCAACCTTTTCGAATCGCCATAAGAACGCTTGCTCCAGCCCCCATCTGTCCTTCGATATTTGCGTAAGCGGCAGAACCTGCAACGCGGGTAAAGAGAAACATTGAGGCAAGCACAGCAAGGGGCGTTGTTACGAATCCTCCATAAACGGGATGATCAAAGATAAAACCGAGCGTGATTCCGATTACCAGAACTAGGACGAAAGTCGCGATAAGCGCACTACCAATCCAAGGTTTTACAGAGTGTGTGACTTTATATGCATCACGGAATGTCTGAAATCGAGGAGTCTTAATCTTTCCTTCTTTTTTCTTTCGCTTGAACATGCGCGTTAGTTTAGGGGAGCGGGGGCGATACCACCAAGACGAACAGGCGCCCAACGCTGGCCTTCGTGTGAATCTGGATACTTTGCTTGAACCTCATGCAGCATGGAGATCATTGTTTCTCGCAGCAATTTCTCACCCGCATCGACATCGCTCTGCTTATCGAAGTAGAGCGGGGCTCCAAAGGCGACCGTGATAGGGAATTTATTGCGACGAAGATTACGTTTCACCTTCTTGGTCCAGATTCTCTGTGAACCCCAGACAATAGTTGGAATGACTGGCACTCCAGCGCCCATAGCCAATCGAACTGCTCCAGTCTTTAGCTCTTTAATTTCAAATGAGACAGAGATAGTTCCCTCTGGGAATATTCCAACTATTTCTCCTGAGCGCAGTGCTCGAAGCGCTGCGACGAATGATGCAGTTCCGCTACTACGGTCAACACAAATGTGATGCATTCCGCGCATCAATGGGCCCGCTAACTTATTGTCGAAGATCTCTTTCTTCGCCATAAATCGGACGTAGCGATTTGCAGGAAGCGCAGCAGTACCGGCGAGAGCGAAATCGAAGTATCCAATGTGATTGATTGATAAGACTGCTCCGCCTTCGCGAGGAATATTCTCAACACCTTCGAAATCAAATTTGAGTCCTAGGTACTTCCAAAATAACTTGATCGCACCAATTACTGGTGGATAGACGAGATCAGCCACGTTTCTCCTGGGCCTGTTTGTAGAGACGACCGGCGCGGTAAGAGCTTCTTACTAGCGGACCACTCATGACGCCGCTGAAGCCAGTATCTTCGGCCTCTTTTGCAAGTTCAACAAACTCATGGGGCTTTACCCAACGCTCGACCGGATGATGCTTATTTGTTGGGCGAAGGTATTGAGTAATGGTGATGAGATCGCAACCTGCAGCATGTAAATCAACGAGAGCTTGAGAAATCTCTTCGCGTGTTTCGCCGAGGCCGAGAATCAAATTCGATTTTGTAATCAGCCCGAATTCTCTAGCTTGAGTAATCACGTTGAGAGAGCGTTCATATGTAAATGCTGGGCGAATCTGCTTGAAGATTCTTGGAACTGTTTCAAGATTATGTGCAAAGACTTCAGGTCGTGTCTCAAATACTTCATTGAGAAGGATTGGATTTCCACTGAAATCTGGGGCGAGCATTTCGACGCCTGTACCGGGATTTAGCTCATGAACCTTGCGGATAGTCTCTGCATATAACCAAGCACCTTCATCTTCGAGGTCATCTCTTGTTACACCAGTAATTGTTGCGTACTTCAAACCCATCGCCTGAACAGATTCAGCAACTCTGCGTGGTTCATCGCGATCTAACTCTTCTGGTTTACCCGTATCGATATTGCAGAAATCGCAACGACGAGTGCAACGGTCTCCACCAATCAAGAATGTTGCTTCCTTATCTTCCCAACACTCGAAGATATTTGGACAAGCTGCTTCTTGGCAGACGGTATGTAAACCTTCTGTCTTTACCAATGAGCGAAGGCGGGTGTATTCAGGACCCATATTGGCGCGAGTCTTAATCCACTCAGGTTTGCGCTCAATGGGTGTTTCAGTATTGCGGGCTTCGATACGAAGTAGCTTGCGACCCTCTGGTGCGATAGTCATGCGCTCACCTTCGATAAAGTTGAAGAAACTATTTTCTCTACAACAGGCACTACCTCAATAATATCGATATCTCGCCCTAACTCCGTACGCAAGGAAGTCACCTCAGCATCGGCAATCCCACACGGGATGATCTTGGAAAAGGCGGCCAAATCTGGGTTTACATTGAGGGCAAATCCATGCATCGTCACTCCAGATGCAACGCGAATTCCGATAGCGGCAATCTTTCTGTCGCCACGTGAATCTTGAATCCAGACTCCTGAACGTCCTGAAATTCTGGTGGTGACGATTCCAAAGTGAGCGCATACTTCAATTAGCGCAGCTTCAATCTCTCGAACAAATCCCACTAGTTCATGTGGGTTTGCCAATCTAATAATTGGATATCCAACGAGCTGACCGGGACCATGCCAGGTAATTTTCCCACCTCTATCGACATCGATGACCGGAGTTCCATCATTGGGTTTCTCTTCAACTGAAGTTCGTTTTCCAGCCGTATAGGTCGATGGATGTTCAAGAAGTAAGAGTGAATTGGGTGTAACACCACTGACTACTTCAGAGTGAATTTTTCGCTGCAAATCGAGGGCTGTTAGGTACTCCACAGTTCCTAGACGCTGCACATCAAGAGAGTTAGCTGAAATTTCCGCTCCTTGGGGAACGCTAGCAACTGGCACAGGTACAGCGTAAAGGTAGGCTTGGCGCCTAGCCAATCGCATCTCGCGTCTATCTGCTTGAAAGGTATGAAATCTCCATGTCTCTGGCCTCAACTCGAAAGAACCGTAAACCCTTCGCCCTAGCAATGCTCGTGGTCATCAGCTGGTTCATCATCACCGGCTTCTTTGGGCCACTCTTCGGCAAGCTCACTTCGGTTCAGGAGAATAACAACTCCTCATTCTTACCAAAGGGCGCAGAGGCGACCCAAGCAGCAGATCTCATTGAGGGATTTTCAGATAGAGATGGATTCGCCTTCCCAACCTTGATTCTCTTTGAAGGAAAGGTAACCCCTGAGAACCTTGCTGCAATTAATGCGCATATGGCAGGCGTTGGCTCGCTCACTATCGGAGATACAGATAAGAAAATTTCAGATTACATCGCACCTGATCAGGTAATTTCAGTATTCCCATCAGAAGATGGAAAAGCGATTCTTGCAAATGTTCCATTGGATGGAAATGCAATCTCGGAGTTACTCCCTAACGATGAACCAGTACTTCCTGCAATAGTTGAAGCACTTCGCGAAGATGTAAAACCATTGGCGGATGCAAATGGAGTCAGTCACTATGTGACAGGGCCAGCGGGCTTGTTAGGTGACCTCTTTGGCGCTTTTGGCGGAATCGATTCAACGCTTCTTCTTACTACGCTCGCTGTCGTTGCGGTCATTTTGATTGTTGTCTATCGCTCTCCAGTGCTCTGGATCATTCCACTGCTCTCAGCGTTATTTGCACTCTCAACAGCTGGTGGAATTGTCTATCTCTTGGCAAAGGCAGACATCATCGATGTCGATGGTCAATCCCAAGGAATTCTCTCAGTTCTGGTTATTGGTGCGGCTACCGATTACGCACTCTTATTAATCGCACGATATAGAGAAGAGCTACATCATCACGAGAATCGCTTTGATGCGATGCGAGCTGCTTATAAAGGCGTGTGGGAGCCAATCCTTGCTTCTGGTTCAACGGTTGCAATCGCTCTCATGGTTCTTCTCTTTAGCCAATTAACAAATACTGCTGGCTTAGGGCCAATTGGCGCAATCGGAATTGTTGTTTCGATGATTACGATTTTAACTTTGCTTCCTGCGCTACTTCTTCTCTTTGGTCGCTGGATCTTCTGGCCACGCGTTCCACGCAATGATGGCGATGACCACGTCCTTGAGGGAATGTGGTCAAAGGTTGGCGCTGGTATTGGACGCAATCCTCGTAAGGCTTGGGTTATTTCAGGCACCGTACTTCTTCTATTCGCCTTTGCATCCACAACCTTGAAGGCAGATGGAATTGGAACTGTCGATACCTTCACCGGCAAACCAGAATCAGTTGTTGGACAGAAATTACTTCTTAAGCACTTCCCGGGTGGCGAAGGAGATCCAACTCAAGTCGTAGTGAGCGCAGACAAGATTGAAGCAGTAACCGCTGCGCTTACTGGTGCTCCGGGAGTTTCATCAATTACTCCAGCGCTAGATGGTCTTCCTATCCCAGGACAACCAGTGCCAGAGGTAAAGATTGTTGATAACAAGGCAATCCTCAATGTAACTTTGGATGCAGCTCCAGATAGCGTCGAAGCGGGAAATGATATTCCTGAGTTAAGGCGTTTAGCGAAGGCTGCTGACTCAACTGCGCTCATCGGCGGCACAAGTGCTGTTTATTACGATGTCCGACAAGCTAATAATCGAGATAACAGAGTGATTATTCCAATCATTCTCCTTGTTATCACTTTGATTCTAGGAGTTCTCCTGCGAAGCATTCTGAGTGCAATTGTTCTGCTCGGAACTGTTGTTCTCTCATACTTTGCAACGCTTGGAGTCTCTGCTCTGGTCTTTAACCATGTATTCGGTTTTGCAGGCGGAGATAACTCATTCCCACTCTTCGCCTTCATCTTCCTAGTTGCACTCGGCATTGATTACAACATCTTCTTGATGTCTCGTGTACGTGAAGAGTCGCAGAAGATTGGCACTCGAGCAGGTGTAATCAAGGGCCTTACAGTGACAGGTTCAGTTATTACTTCTGCAGGAATTGTTCTTGCGGCCACCTTTGCCGTATTGGGCCTTCTGCCACTTGTTCCACTTGCACAACTCGGCTTTGCTGTCGCCTTTGGCGTTCTTCTAGACACAATCATCGTTCGATCAATCTTGGTACCAGCTCTTGTGCATGAGATCGGTCCGAAGATTTGGTGGCCTTCTAAGCTTCAAAATAAGTAAGCCTTCATGAGAGTTGGCACAAGTTAATGTCAGATAAGCCAGTCGTCGTCATTGGTGGGGGGCTGGCTGGGTTGAGCGCTGCACTGACTCTGCAAGAAGCAGGGCGTGAAGTTGAGGTTTATGAAGGAAGCGATCGAGTAGGTGGCCGAGTCGCCACAGACCATATCGATGGTTTTACTCTCGACCGAGGATTTCAACTGATTAATGCGCAGTATCCCGAGATAGAAAGAGTTGATGTTGTTCGTGAATTAGATTTCCAGATTGCCAGTCGCTCCGTTGACATTTCACTCGGAGATAAACGCCTTTCGCTCAGTGACCCTCGCAGCAATCCCGTGAGTGCGCTGGACTCACGCACAGGTACCTTGATTGAGAAGTTGAAATTTGCGTCGTATCTATTCTCTTCATCTAGTAATGAGAAATCTGTCGGGCAAGAGCTAGAAGTTCTTGGAAGTCTCTATACGCGAGTGCTTCGGCCATTCTTGAGCGGCGTATTCCTTGCAGACCCGAACCTGATTAGCGCAGTACAAGGTAAAGAACTCATTCGTTCCTTTATCTCTGGAAAACCTGGGCTACCTCGATTGGGCGCTGGAGCACTTCCACAACTTCTCGCGAAAAGAATCAAATCCATAAATCTCAACTCTCAGGTTGATTCACTTGCTCAGTTTTCTGGACGCACAATAATCGTTGCAACAGATCTCACTACCTCGGCCCAACTTCTTGATATTCCAAATGTACCGAAATTGGCTTCAAGCATCACCTGGTATCACGAGGTTCCAGCTGATCTCACTCAATCCAATCGATTACTTCTCGATGGAGAAAATCGTGGCCCTGTTGTGAACTCAATCGTAATTTCAAATTTCATATCAACCTATGCACCCGTTGGCAGATCTCTCTTATCTACAACCACTATCGGTTACACATCTGAATCTGAAGTACGCAGGCATCTCTCACTCATGTGGGGAGCCGAAACTCATGCATGGCCGCTTATCGCCAAATATGAAATCCCTAAATCACTTCCGATTTTCTCCCCGTTGAGTGCGCCAGCATCATCTTCTAAGGTGCGCGAAGGTATCTACGTCTCTGGAGATTTCAGAACAGCAGCTTCCCAAAATGGAGCTTTGCTATCAGGGCGCCTTGCAGCGCAAGAGTTACTCCTCGATTAAGGCGCTCAGAGCGGAAGTCACATGTGGGTAATCCCATGTGAATCCAGAGTCTGTAAGAACTTGTGGAACAACCTTCTTACTTCCAAGAATTTCACTTGAAAATCCACCGAGTGCAATCTTCAGTGCAATAGCAGGAGCTGGGAATAGAGCTGGTCGTCGCATTGCGCGAGCTAGGGCTGAGGTAAATTCTTGATTTGTTACTGGGTTCGGTGCAGTGAGGTTGACCGGTCCTTCAATTTTGCTCTCGATAATATAAGAGATGGCACGGATTACATCGTGGAGAGTGATCCAGGACCACCATTGTTTTCCAGAACCTAACTTGCCACCGAGTCCAAGACGAAAGAGTGGAAGCATCTTTCCTAAAGCTCCGCCCGTTGGGTCGAGCACTAAACCTGTTCTGATCTTTACCGTTCTTACTGAGCCAGCGAGATCTGCCGCTGCTTCCCATTCGCGACAGACAGCCGCTAAGAAGTCATCGCCAACACGATCGTTTTCAACAACGGCTCGGTTTCCAGATTCTCCATACCAACCAATTGCGCTAGCGGAGATAAAGAGTTGTGGTTGAACTTCGGCAACGGCCTTTGCAATTGCAGTTGTGCCGAGCAATCTAGAATTCAGAATCTCAGATTTGTATTTCTTACTCCAACGCTTGTCGCCAACGCCAACCCCGGCAAGGTGAATAACAACATCGACTCCACGTAGGGCTTCGATATCTACATATCCAGTTTGAGGATCCCATTGGA
>Ga0315903_10011105_pt1 | contig 10650 bp, 18 predicted proteins | sample LakEriMetagenome_7_FD_203524 | JGI IMG/M metagenome (GOLD analysis project Ga0315903, IMG submission 203524) | Freshwater fungal communities from buoy surface, Lake Erie, Ohio, United States - Buoy 2 MA119 | ecosystem: Environmental > Aquatic > Freshwater > Lake | place: USA: Lake Erie, Ohio... | reverse complement strand
GGGGTCGATTTGGAGTGAACCGGCGACACACCAAAAAGCGAAGCACGAGTTGCACGTTTTAACCCCGATTGAGCATACGAAGTTTTTCACGCCGCGAAAAACGCTGGAAATGCGGCCGGTGAGGCTAGGTGAAAGTATGCCTCAAATCCTGCCGGGGGTAGTACCATTTCGCGTAAGATGATTAGCCGTAAGACGTTGCGGCGAAAATCGAAAACCGATGGATAGCGTAAGGCGAAGTAAAATGAAACCGGGATTGTGGCTCACCCGCGTCCTGTTGGCCGCGATCGTCAGCGGCGTGACGTGGGTCGTCTGGCGCGTGCGGGTTATGGTTGGGGTGGAGGAGGAGTAACATGGCAACTCAAAAACTCACGGTCAAGGACGGCATCCCTTGCCGTGAATGGTTGCTGCCTGACGGGACGGTGATCGACACGACGCGAAGCGGCCGATGCGCTGGCCCTGGCGTTGGTGGTCAGCACTTCGGGACGAGCTACATCTACTATCGCATTAATGGTGGTGAGTGGCTGCGGCCGGGGTTTGCGACGCGATGCGAGCAGACTCTGTTTCAGTGGATTGATTTGTGCGAAACGCTGGCTCGCCGCCCCGTTATGGTCCCGGAAGCAATCCGGGCGGGGCGGCGAAAGGGATCGGTTAGACCTCGACCGTGCCGATCACGCGGCAGTCGCCGCACGAAGCCACTCGCAGATCGTCGAGGCTTGCGTCAATCACTTCTTCGCTGCCGTAGGCGTTTACGTCTCCGAACCACACCAATCCGGCTTCTTCTTCGGAGTCCGACCACCACGAACCATCGGCAAATTCCGCCCCCTCGATCTCGTTGGACGGCTCCCATCCGATTGGCTCACACCACCGAGCGCCGGGAATCGACGAATTGTGCATGAGGCGAATCTTGAACAGATTGAAGTCGCAATGCGAACCGCTTTCGATCACCCGCTCCGAGAACCCGTCGAGAACGTCCTGATCCGTCACGGCGTCATCCCCGAACATCTCGACCTGCGTCGCGACGGTGAAATACTCGCGAACAGCCTTGGGCGATTTGAACGTGTCGCCGTTGGCGTAGCCGGTCGCGTCGTTGATGTCGTCATGAATAATTGCAGTCGTCATCGTCATTCTCCCTTGGCTTGCTAGGCCGCTCGTCCTGCCCTACGTGGGCAGGCAACGGTCCCGATTGTCGACCCGGTCGGGACGAGCCGGGGGGTGTAACCGATCGGCTACCACGATTACTGCCACTTGATCTGGTCGCGGCTCCACCTCTCGCAGAAAGAAAACCATTTGAAAAGTTGCGGATGGAGATACTCCAAGTCGCTATCCGACCACTCGCGGACGAGGATGTCCTGGAACTCACGATCTGTCTTGTTCGCCTTCACGAGCAGACGCCCCTCGCGAATCACTGTCAGTTCGTTCGGCATCTTCATTCTCCTCTGGGCTTGCTAAGCCCGCTGTCGGCTCGCCGCACCGTGCGACTTGCCCGACACACTCAATATAAGCAACGCTATAGCGTGCGTCAAGTGACGTTGCCGGATTTTTTCAGAATCTTTTGAGCCGCTGACATCGCGTGAAAGGACAGGAACGCAGTCACGCTACGCTGTTCGATGCGTGCCGCCTCCTTGATCGCCTCGTGCTGGGCTGGGTCGAGCCAGACAAGGGATGCCTTGCGCCCTGCGGCCTTGTGTGAAACGGTCGATGATGGATTGGATTTTTTCATGCCGCTATTATAAGCTATAGCGGGAGAAGTCAAACGGATCAGACGCGAATCTGTATCGTCTCCTGCATCACACACCCCGTCATCCAGCCCCCAGCATCCTCAACCGCGTCTGCATATCCCCAGACGCCGGTGAGAGTCCTGCCCTCAACAGTGTAATATGCCATCACCGCACGCCCGTCGCCGTAGCCGCTGACCTGCGTCCAGGTGATCCGCACGACATCGCCGCGAATCTCGCCGATGCCGAGCCAGTTGTCGCCGGTGATGGTCAGCCGGTGGCCGCATTGCGTGACCGAGCCGTATTGGCAGACGCCGGTGAGCGTTGGCTGGTCGCACGCGGGCGCGGGGAGGAACAGGAGGAATGCGGCGAGGAGATTCATGACCGCCTCTCCCCGTGATACTCGCACCCATGCCCCGCGTGAATCAGCTCCGCCGCAACGTCCTTGCCCGCGTCGGTGACGATCGTCGCCAGCCAGCGCCCGAACTTTTCCGAGCCGTCCTTGTAGCTCTTGACCGCGACCGTGGTGCCGGGAGCCGCCAACGCCTCCGAGAAGGCTTTCGCTGCGAGGCCAGCCGCTTTCGTCGCGCCGTGCGATTCGGGGCAGTTGACGCCGTAGATTCTGACCGTTTGCAATGACGAGATTTGGAAGCCGAGATCGACCGACACCGCAACCGTGTCGCCGTCGAGCCAGCGAACGATTTGTGCCCGGTAGGTGTACGATGCGGAACCCATCACTCCCGCCTCTTCACTGCCTGCAACGCAGCCTTCAACAAATCCCGCGGCTTGTAGCCCGCCCGCCAGGTTGCCGCGAACGCCTCAACCATGAGTTCCGCCGCTGCGTCCAGGTCGTCAGGCCGCTGGCCTTCGAGACGGGGCATCTGCTTCGCGGCCCAGTATTTGACGCGGGCGAATACCATCACGATCGACTGGGCTTCGGCGTGATCCTCGCTGTGGGCCACGGTGCCGAATGGCTTGTCGAAATCCATTTCCCGCAAGCGGGCGTCGTATTGAGTGCTCACGGTTGCACCCCCTGCCCGCACGTCCGGCACAATGGCCGCGGGTCGCGCTGCTGTGCTTCTCGGGCCAGACGCCTTTCGAGTGTGTCAAGGATTCGCCCGATATACAGCCGCGCCGCGTGCGGAGAGTGCCGCGATTCGAGAATGCGGCCGATGTCTTCGCGGGCCTGCGTCCATGCGTCCATCGTCAATTCCTCGACGGTTCGTATCGTGGTCGCTTCGGTTTCTTCTGCCGCGAATCGTAGCGAACCGCCCAGCCGAGCGTGAATGCTGCGAGAGCGATGACGGCCCCGGCGATCAGTTCACCGTTCATATCCCCTCTCTCCACTGCCTTGTAATCGCCTCGATATTGATGACCTCGACGGCCTTCGCCAGCCTTTCCCATGACTCCCGATTCCTTCGGTCATGCCACAGCGTCAGAACGTGCCGCGACATCCACATAATCGTGCCATCTCGCGTTCTTGTCCGTCATCTTGCGGTACGCACGGAAGGGTATCTGCTTCTCCAGCCGTCGATAGTCGTAGAGGGTCGTCATGGCTCCCTCAGTCGTCAAGCAGCAGAAAAAACAGCCACGTCAGGCCCACGGAAGCGAGCAAGATCAACAGGGCGATGAATGCGGCGAACATGCGATCTCTCCAGTGGCACCGCGGGAATCGAACCCGCTGTCAGCCGCCGCGAAGTTCCAAACGGCTGCACGCCAGTCCATGCGGGTGCCGTGGCTTCACTTCGCCGGCAAGCGTTGCTGCTTCCAGCCATCGATGAGCTGGCCGATAATCTCTTTCAGTTGCGGCCCGTACTGAATCGCCCAGATGATCAGCGTCAGCCAGGGAACGCCAGCGGCCTTCGCCTTGTTCGCGGATTCCTGATCGATGGCGGCCATCATGATCGGCTCGGATGCCTTGACCGCGATGCGCCCGCGGACATACGTGACGATCACCATGACCGCGCCGATGATCGCCGGGACGCCCATGACGATTGTGGTCAAAGCCCCTTCGAGCGTCGCCTTGTCGGACGAACTGACGACGCCCAACGCGACGGCGAACGCGAGCACGTTGCCGATGAGGGAGATCCAAAATTCTGTCGTGTAGATGCCGGGTTTCATTCGAGTCTCCTGAGAATAAGGGCGGCCTCCATGCCGCGGTGGGCGCGTCTTTGCTTCGGGTCTAGCGGGGCACGCTGCATTGACCGTTCGGGCAGTTACCGCGAACGGGAGCGGATTGGCGGATGACAACGGGTTGCGCGACGGAGCGAACCACAACGGGATTTGTGGGACGCACAACGGCGTTTGTGGTCTGGGGCGCGGGCTTCGCCTTGCAGGGGCAGTTGACGCCGCAGGTGCAGACGGCTTTCTTCGGCGGCGGGGCTTCGTCCGGGCCAGGGCCGATGCCGCCAGCACCGCAGGCGAGCGTAATTTGCGGCGGCTCGGCGACGGCAAGCGAGGCGATGGCGAGAACGGCAATAAGTGCAAGCATCTTCATGATGATCCTCTCATGCGTTGATGGTTGTCGGAGCGACGGCGTTTGACGGGATGGCGCGATTGCCTTCGAGGACGCCCATGCCGGCAGCTCCCCAAGAATCGCCCCATGAATTCCAGATGCGGATGCCGAACCGCCCCGGCGATGTTTCAACCGGATCGACGGCGCAAACTGCATGCGACCAAAAATCGAAGTCGCAAACGACCGGGATGCGGTTTAAGAGCAACGTCATCGTCTGATCGAACGTCAAATTGCGGTCGTAAACGGGCGACGCGAGATCAACAAATCCCTCGTCCGGCTTGTACTTCGCGGCATCTTCCCATGCCTCCGGGCGATCGTTGGCGCGACTCATCGACTGTTCCGGCCACGCCCCAACGGAAGGGCAGCCGTACTTCATGGCGAATTCGAGCGACAACGCGCCCCAGCCGCCCTCGTCGCGAAAGTTCTTGACCTTGCAGCCGATGGCATGGGCCGACAAACGAACATGGGGCAAGCCCGCTTTCGCGCGAAGAAGAATCATCGCGCTGACCGTCGCATAGGCCCAGCAATATCCCTGGCCGTTTTGATTCAGCGAGCGGATGCGGTTGCCGGCGTCGCCACGATCGCGGATGTCTGACAGGCGGCTTTTCGTCGCCTCCATCTCGCGGATGCGTTCGCTCCACTCCGAACGGGGAATGAGCGGAATGGATGCGGGCGGGATTGCTGCCGAGTACCCGACCTTGTGCATAATCGGATCGCGGGGAATCAGCCCGCCGAACCCGCCGTAGGTGTGCCCGGCCGAGATCGGCGTTGCGTCCGTGATGATCGGTTCCGACATGAATCATCCCCCGTATTTTTTGATGAGATCGAGGATCGCGCCGCCCTCTGGCAGTGGGCCGACAAAGCCCGTCTTGCCGTTGCTGATGACGATGCCCGGATAGGCGTTTACTCGCCCCATGGCTTGACGCCAGATTTCGGGAGCGTTCGCCAGCGGCGTGTCCTTGTCCCAGATTCGCCACTCGGCCGTTTTCCCGTCCGGCCCCTTGGCACAGTGAGCATTCAGCCACGATTGGAAATCGGCCCCGAAGATTTCGTTCTGCTGCTTGCGAGAAAGTTGAGTGCCTCCGCTTGTCATCTCAGCCACGATCAGCAGCCGCAACCCATCGCCCGGAATCGGTGCAGGATCAGGCTTCGGTTCCGGCTCCGGCTTTGGTTCAGGCTTCGGTTCCGGCGTCGGCGGCGGCAACGGCGCAAGATTCATCTCGCACAGCACCCACGACACAGGCCCCACGCTGCCCTTGTGCTCGCATTGCAGGCCCAGGTAACAATCCTCGGCCACTTGCGATCGGCGCGACAAAAGGACATCGCTGCCGAACTGCTCGACCTGAAGCGATTTCGAGATGCCCGGATACTCGACCACGCGAATCGTGCCCAACGTCTTGAGCGGCAGTCGAATCATCCCCCGATCGGGGATCACGACTTTGTCGGCGACGATCAAAGGCCGTTCGTCCGTCGGCTCAATCAGGGGTTTGGGCTGCGGTTCCGGTTTCGGACCAGAGTCGGGAAACGTCTTCCACGTTGACCAGCTACCGAGGGCGAGGGCAAGGACGGCAATCGCAACCGGCGTGTACTTTCGTAGCTTGTCCATCATCCCTGTTCCCCATTCTGATGCGTCGTAACACCAAGGCCGCGAAGCTCACACTGTCGCCTGAGATCGGAAATCCCGCGTGCCGTTACCGTGCTGTTGGCCTCGATCTTTTTGAGGCTGTCGGTCTGCTGCACAAGGTTGTCGCTGAGCGAATCGATATTCCGCTCGACCTTGTCGAGAAAGCCAAACGCCCGGTCCCGCAGAGGTAGCGCGACATCCCGCCATGCCGCGCCGACAGCCTTCCAGACCGCCAGCGCCAGCGCCGCCAGAATCACCGTTGGCAAGCCGTATCGTGCCGCGAGTTCCAAGCCTTCCATGGTCCGTCCTTCTCTGTTTGCTCCGGTGTTGTCAGTTATGACGCGGTTCCGCCAGCAATCACATCCAGGGCAATCACAGCCCCAACCGCCAACGCCAGCGCAACGCCAATAGTGACAAAGCCTAGGAACGGTGCGTGGTTGTCATCAGCCGCATCGTGATACAGTTTGCGGAAAATCGTCATCACCCCACCCCCAACTAAGAGCCGCTGCCTGGCTTGTGGTTCCTACGCTCCGGTGTTGCTTACGCCGTGTACGTCCACTGCGTCGAAGGCCGGTAGCTCCGCGACGTGTAGACGTCGCCCGCGTCGATGTAGCCGTCGTCGTTGAGATCAAGCCCCGCCTGATAGCCCTCGTCGCCCTCGGCCTTGTCAAGGGCGGGCGCGAAGGCTGCGTAATCTGCCACGCCGACAGCGCCGTCTCGGTCAAGGTCGCCGAACAGTTGGTGAAACGTGAGGATCGGCACGCCCTGGTAGCAGAGATCGAAAACCGAATCCATCGACAGACGGAAGGTGAGCAGGAACAGCATGCCAGCGCCGTCAAGCTGCTGAAACTCCACCGGGATCGCCGGGAAGTTGCGGGCCGGCTGCTTCGGCGTGCCCGTCATGCCCGATACTTTGCTGACTGTGACGGCCTTCGCCGTGGGCCTGATGGTCAGGTCGCCCGGTTGCAGGTCGAGCGAGATGTCGGACGTGAGCGAGCCACGCTGGACGATCGAGCCGGAGCGGATGGTTGCGGTGATTGCCATGTGAAGAAAGCTCCCTTAGGTTTTGATTCGCACCATGTACGAACCGCGTTTGAGCGACACGGTGTTCGCCGAGCTGGAATTTTGAGCGAACTGAATTGCTAGCGTGCCGGATGCTGACGGCACAACGACGCCGCGAAACTCGACATCGAATCCGGCAATACTTGTCGAGCGTTGCAGGGCGAGCGTGGTTCCGATGGCCGTGATGCGGCTTTGAGCGATCTCGGCGGGGCGAGTGATCCACGAGATAGTGCCGTCAACAGTCGCATCTGGGATCGTCTCAGCAACAGTCAAAACAACCAGCCGCGGATCGGTAGAGTCCGTTACTGCGTCGGTCACGGTGTACGTGCCGTCATTCCCTGTCGATCCTGCGATAGTGACCGTGGCCGCCTGCCTTACCAGTCGCCCGCTTGTGGTGAATGTGTTAGCCCCCAGATCGACCGCCTCAACGATGGCGGATACGGAAGCATCAACTGTCGTGACTTGGATGAACGGGTCTTGCGTACTGCCGCTTGCGTCGTAGTGCCGCCGCACGGCAGCCACGTCGATGAGGGTCATCGTCACGCCGTTGAACCGCGTCTTGAAGCTCCACGACGTAGAACCCTCGAAACGCAGGCGGCCTTCGAGGATGTACTGCGTGCCCGAGACAACCGGGACGCTGATGCCGCTGTTCGTGAACGTCGTCGAGCTGGTTACCGTCGCGTCCGATGTGAGCATGGACGTTACGGGGACGTTGTCGATATCGAGGGAGCTGCCATCCGTGCCGGTGAAAGTGAGCGTGTTGCTGACGGTCAGCGTCTTGCCGTTGGCGATCGCCAGCGTGCCGGTCGTCGCCGAGATCGTCAGGCCGTTGAGGATGGTCGAGGCAGCTTTGCCGTCGATCGCCGTTTGCAGGCCGGTTACGTCGCTGATGGCGTGCGTGTGCGTAGACGCGGCTTTGCCGTCGAGGGCCGCTTGCAAATCCGTCTGAGCGGAGAGCGTGCCGGTGATGCTGCCCCAGGCGGACGCGATCGTCCACGAGCGGTTCTCCGACAGATCGTAGTCCGTGCCGTTGATGGCCAGGGTGCGGGATGTGGGGACGGCTCCGAGGCTCGTCAACAGCGTCGCATAGCTGACGACCGTGAACGCCGCCCCGACCGACGCCTGCACAATCACGCCCGGCCCGGTTGCCGACAGATTCGCTTCCGTGCCGCCGGCCGAAAGGGGCTGCAACGTCGAATCACTCACCGGCACTTCGTCGAACGCCCCGCTATCGGCCAGCGTGACGTAGACCAACGAAAGCACGGTTTCCGAGCCACTGTCAAGGCGGCGAATTTCTAGTGCCCATGAGCGAGATGCAAGAGCGGCAGTATCAGCGGCGGGGATCGTGAGCGTGAACGCACCGCCGGATGTTTTGCTCGAGAAGTAGGCGTCAGCCCACGAACGGACCAAGCCCTCAGACGGATACGCCGACAGCGTCGCCTTGAACGTCCAGCCGGTGACGTTGGTGCTGCCGCTGGCGAGCGTGAAGTTGAAGACCAACGCCTCGCCGACGGTCGCGGCGCACGATTGGCGGCCCAGCGACGCGACGCCGGCGGATGTCCAGGTCTTGCTAAATGTCGGCACGCGACGTCACCCGGTCCCCCGACCGTGCGGCGCGTATGGTTTTCATGATGAGTTGAGTCTACCTAGCGGGCGGGATGGGGCGGAATAGAGGATTACGGGTCAGTGACCCATGACAAAACGCCGCCACTTGACACGAGCCGGTAATCGCCGCTCGCAGGTGGTGCCGGAACACTCACGTACCCAGACCCGGTCGTATGCTCAACGATGATGCCGCCGTGGACCACGAATTTGCTATCGCCGCAAATGAGGTCCGCGGAGTTGGAAATACCCAGCAGGTTGTTGATGGCGTACCGTGTGTTCCCAGTGCCGCCCTGGATTCGCCAATAGAGCACGGAGCCATCAAGGTAAAAGCCAGCCTTGTAGTCCGGCGAGCCATGAGATCCAGACCCGATAAGATAGACACCGTTTGCCTGGTCGAATCCAGAAACAGCCGTTCCCGCACCAAATCGCAGATTCGTCGGCTGCAATTCCGATGTATCTGTGGCGTTCGCCACGGACACGACGCCGCCCGTGAGCGTGGTCAATGTGCTCGCCGAGCTGTTGGCGACCGAAACGGTGCTCGTGAATGTTTTTGCGCCCACGAACGACTGGGCTACGGTTGACACCGCCCCCGGCTGATCGGTTGACGCCATGGGCATCGGGCATGCGAACGCCCAAAGATCGTCGCCGGAAAGCAGCTGGCCGTCCGACCGAATCTCGTGATCGTCGGCGTCGGATGTAACGCTGAACGTCCAGGGATCGACCTCTGTGCCGGAACCGGAAAGCGAACTGAAAGATATCGTGTCGCCGGTCCCAGAAAAGGCGATGGCGTTCTCCATCTCGTCATGAATGTCGGTTGCCGATGTCGTCGGCGTGAAAGAGATCGTCGCGTAGCCATCGACGGTAAGCCACCATTCGCCGCCGGTCGCGTCCTTCAGGTACAGGGAAAATGCCGCCGTCGTTCCAGCCCCGTTCCCCGCTCGCGTCTTTGTGACGACAACCTGGGGAACTGGCCCTTGGAGCACACGACGCAGCCATACATGTACAAACTGTGTACTGTTCAGCCCTTGATCGGCCGTCACGCTGATGCGGTAATTGTTCACTTCGACCGCATTGCCAAGAATTGGGCTGACCGTTGTTCCGTCTCCTGCACCGCCCCCGTCCGGTGGCGTGCAATTCGGATCGCTTGATGGAAGGCCAGTCGTGCTGTCAAAGAACTTCTGGCGAAATGTGTAGATGTATACGCCGCTGGTCAGCGTCCGCGTATTGAGGATTCCCAAAATGAAATCTTCGTCCTGCTCATTGATCGTCTCAAGGATGCCCGAATCCGTGTGCGCCTTCGCCAGCACCCATTCGCCTTCTCGGGCAATCCGTTTGCCGTTCTTGGTGTTGCGGTCGTAGACCGTGATTTCGTCGGAGTAGATGGGCTTTTGAACCTGGCGGCCGTTGTAGACCTCGAATTCAGCCAGCGAATAGTACGCGATGTTTCCCGTGGCCTTGTAACCCGAATACAAGTCTTCCGTCAGCTTCACCCGATAGATTTCCAGCGATGACCGATCAATTCCGATGACCGGCCCGCTCGGTGTGTTTTGGACGATGAGCGGCCACGTTGCCCCGGTTCGGTTCGCGTACACTTCCTGATTCAGCCGATCGAGAAAGCTGGCGGACGTTCGTTGCCCCGGTCGCTCACCGAAGTTCTGGAACGGCGGCATCGTTGTTTCTGGCATAACCGTCCTCCTTACGGGAGCTTGTAGTTGGCCGGTTCAAAAAGGTACTTGAACTCTGACCAGTCGTAGATGTTGGTGTCGTTCGTCTGTGCGATGAAATTCGTCGGCACGTTCGCCGTCGCAAGGGACTCATTGGAAACAAGCTCGTACCAGCCTTGAGAGTCGAACGCGCTCCTCGCTGCACGATAAATGTGTTGATGACCTGGGTAGACATCCAATCCGGGAGGCCACGATTCCCGCGAGGGGTTGAAGAATTTGAAGGCATACGTGACGTCGTACATGATCTCGCCGATATGGTTCGTGTACGGCTTCAGCTCCACCGCCGTCATGAGCAGCGTGCCCTTGTCGCAGCCAAAGAACTCGGTCGAATTCACGCGCCCCAAGCAAAGGTCGATCGCCTTGTTCTGTGCCGTTGGATTGAAAAACTTCGACGGAATCGCGTCA
>Ga0315903_10011104_pt1 | contig 10650 bp, 5 predicted proteins | sample LakEriMetagenome_7_FD_203524 | JGI IMG/M metagenome (GOLD analysis project Ga0315903, IMG submission 203524) | Freshwater fungal communities from buoy surface, Lake Erie, Ohio, United States - Buoy 2 MA119 | ecosystem: Environmental > Aquatic > Freshwater > Lake | place: USA: Lake Erie, Ohio... | reverse complement strand
GATGGCAGTAGGTGTGCCAGCAGGTGATCACGTATCCCGCCGCCATCGGAATCGCAAACACGAACAGGGCGTTCAGGGGATTCCAGGCGAAGGCCGCCCCCAGCAGCGCGGCGACGACGAGCCCCATGCCAAGGAAGCCCCGCCGCTGCCGCGGGTATCTCAGAGCCACGCGAAACGCCCGGAGGTAGCCGGTGAGGGCGATCACCGCCGTGTATTCCAGTTCGCCCATCGTGGAGCCGTCGCGCCGCTTCCAGGCCGACTCGTCCTTGGTCTGGTCGAGGTAGTTGACGTGGTGTCCGAGCACGTGATGGAGCACCCAAGCGTTGGTGGTGATGCCGGTGTGGAAGGCGTAGGAGAGTTCCAGCAGGCGATTGAGCACCGGCTGATGAAACGTAAAAAGATGCTGGTGGTGGTGGTTCCAGGAACAGATGCACGCCTTTGGCCCGATCACCAGCAGCAGCCAGGCCACGAGCAGCCACACCCCGTGCCCGCAGAAGAAGACGAAGAGGTCGAGGAGGCTCAGCGTCACGATGCAGAACACCGGGAGCACGTCTTCCCGGTGGCGAAATAGCGTCATGGCAGAGGGTGCGTCGGTGAGGGGGGCGGGCGAGGAGGCCGAGATGATCGTACGCCAGCGGGCCACGGACGCGAGGGGGCCGCGCGAGGGGCCGATCAACGCCGATTTTGCCGTACGCCTTCCGGCGTTACGCTTCCTGACGCGGGGGCGGGGTTGAGGAGGCCCTCTGGCGTGAGCGGCTTTCGCCTCGGCCCCAGCCGCATACGCTGGTACCCTGTTTCTAAACCCCTATCCTCCCTGGTACAGCAAATCCAATGCGGTTCAGTCGCACACGCCGTGCCGGAGCCGTCCACGCTGGCGCTCGTGGGCCTCGGCATCGGGGGCGCACTCTGGATGGCCCGCCGTCGTCAGCGACTGCTGACGACGTGATCGGGCTCTGCGTTAGCAAGCACCGAGCGGCAGCGAGGGGATGACGCGTTGCGGTAGGACGAGCGTGGTGTGGTTGCGACCGTGGATCCCCTCGCTCGCGCTCGGGGCTTTTTGGAAGGGAGTCAAACTGCCGTGAGCATGTGCCTTCGTGTCGTTGTGCTCTCGATGCTCGTGGTGTGGCCCTGGGCTGCTCCTGCCGTCGTGCGTGCCGAAGACGCGGCCCCGGCAGAGTCACCTCGGCCCAACATCGTGCTGATCGTGGGCGAAGACATGGGGCCCGACCTGGGCGCCTACGGCTGTAAGGACGCGATCACGCCCAACGTCGACCGGCTGGCCCGCGAGGGTGCGATGTTCACCCGGGCCTTCACGCACTGCGGCGTCTGCGCCCCGTCGCGGAGCGGGATGATCACCGGCCGCTACCCGCTCTGCTATGGCGGGCAGAACATGCGGTCGGTGGTGGTGAAGCCGCCGCGGCCGTTCACGGAGAAGCTCCGGGATGCCGGCTATCGAGTGCTTTGGCCCGGCAAGACCGACTTCAACGGCGTGCCGATGGACAAGTTGGCCGACTCCCGCAAGGAGTGGCTCGGGGAGCCCGCGCCGCAAGAGCCGTTCTTCGCGTTCCTGAATCTGCCCGTCAGCCACGAGGGCAAGGTCAACGCCGACATGGCGAGCCATGCCGACCGCACCCGCGAACTCACGGCGGATCAGCGTCGCGATCCGGCGACGGTCGAAGTGCCGCCGTTCTATCCGGATGATCCTGAGGTGCGCAGGGCCCTGGCCCGCTATCACGAACTGGTCACGGTGGTCGATGGCGAGGTGGGCCGGGTGATGGAGTGGCTCGACACGCACGGCCTCGCCGAGAACACCGTCGTGATCGTCACCGGTGATCACGGCCGCGGGATGCCCCGCTTCAAGCGGTCGGTGAGAGACAGCGGCACGCGAGTGCCGCTCGTGGTCCGCTGGCCGGCAAAGATCGCCCCCGGCACGGTTCGCGACGACATCGCCGGCTGGATCGACTTCGCCCCCACGGCGCTGGCGCTGGCCGGCGTGCCGGTTCCACCGGACTATGACGGGCACGCATTCCTCCCCACGGCCACCGATCCGCCCCGCTACGCCTATTCCTTTCGCGACTGCATGGACGAAGACTGCGATCAGGTGCGGTCCGTCCGCGACAGCCGCTACCGGTACGTGCTCAATGCCACGACCGATCGGTCGGATGCGGGGTATGTGACCACGGCGGAGAACGGGCCGATCATGAAGGTGATCCGCCGGGAAGAGGCCGCCGGCCGGCTCGACGCCGTGCAGTCGCTCTTCGTGACCCCGACCCGCGACCGGGAACTCCTCTTCGACACGCAGACCGATCCGTGGGAGGTGAACAACCTCGCCGACGACCCGGCCCATGCGGCCAAACTCGCCGAACTGCGGGAGGCCTGCCGGCAGTGGATCGAGCACTGTGGCGAACTGGGGCAGCTCGACGTCGATGCGCTCGTCCAGCGGGGGATCATCGAGCCGCGGGACGAAAAATACGCCGAGCGGATCCGGGCCCGCGACCTCAAGGCTTCGGCCGTTCGCGAGGATCCGTGAACGGCGGCTTCTCGAAGATCACGTCGTCGGACACCCGCGGGTCGCCGAGCCGCTGGAGCTCCGCCATCAGCCGACGGCTGTGATCGGCCTGCGCCGCCGCATGCTCCGGCCTACCGGCAACGTTCGTGATCTGATCGGGGTCGGCGCGGAGGTCGTAGAGTTCCTCCGCCGGCCGCTTCCCGAAGGCGTAGTCGTAGAGCCAGCGCCACCGGGGATCGTCGCGGTGGGCGATCACCCAGGCCTTCGTGGGCCCGGCGTCCACGTCGGCGAACGCGGCGTAGGTCTGCTCTGCGATCGAGCGGTTCTTCGGGGCGTCGTCGCCAATCGCGCCGTCGGGCGATCCCAGCGGCCAGCGGTCGGGGGCAAAGTTGCGGATGTAGAGGTAGTCGGGCGTGCGGAGGGCCCGGCTGGGGTAGGGGAGGTGGCCCTCGCGGGCTGCGGCCACGTGCCGCTCTCGCCCCGTGATCACTTCCATGCGGGCTCGGTCGATCTGGCCGCCGGTGGGGGCGAGCAGTTGTGGCAGGAGGCTCCGCCCATAGAGTCCGCCGGGAAGCGGCACGCCGGCGATGTCGAGGAATGTCGGCGCGAGGTCGGGCAGCGAGACGTAGTCGTCCACGATCCGTCCCGGCGTGCCGCCTGGAACGCGGGCCACCAGTGCCACCCGCACGCCGTGGTCGTAGAGGTTGTTCTTTCCGGCCGGCACGCCCGGCATGCCGTGGTCGCCACTGACCACGATCAGCGTGCGGTCGAGCTGGCCCGACTCCTCAAGCCGCGCGAGGATTGCGCCCACCGAGGCATCGACCGCCTGCACCTCGCCGAGATAGTCGGCCACGTCCTCGCGGATCTCGGGCACGTCGGGGAGGAACGGCGGCAGCTTCCCCTTGAGCGCGTCGGGGTCGATGCCCCAGAGCCGACGGCCCGATCCCTTCGCCCACTTGCGGTGCGTGGTGATGGTGCCGGCAAAGTAGAGCCACGGGGCGTCGGGTGCCTGATCCTTCAGGAAGGCGTCGAAGTTGCCCCGCATCTGACCGAGCAGCGCGGTGCGGGCCTGCTCGGCCGTCAGGCCTTCGTCGACCATCTTCATGGCGGACGTCGAAAAGTGCATCGCCTCCTTGCCAGCCGCTTCATAGGCATACTGCTGGCAGCCGAAAGGGGCATCGGCGGGCTCACCCGGGCCCCAGACTTTGAAGCTCTTGCCGATCCCGTAGCCGGCGTCGCGGAGCAGCAGCGGAAACACGGGGATCGTGTCGTCCCAGACGGCTCCATGCAGGATCGCCCCCCGGCCGCAGTTGAAAAATGCCCTGCCAGACAGCAGCGAACTGCGACACGGAGTGCAGGAGGGGACGTTGACGAATGCGTTGCGAAAGACCACGCCTTCGCGGGCGAGCCGGTCGATGTGCGGCGTCTGCACGACGTCGTTGAGCGAGGGGCGGCCGTCGAGGCCCGCGTAGCAGCCGGCGTAGCGGCCCCAGTCGTCGGCGAACACGAACAGGACGTTCCAGCGGGGCGGCGCCTCGACCGCGCCTGCAACCGGGGCCAAGGCCACGAGCACGGCCCATGCAGCGCACCAGGTTGCAAGCCTCGGCTTCGTCGTCATGGGAGATGCTCCGGCCGCGAATCGCGCGTGAATCACACGGGAGAACAACGCTGCGTGCATCAGCACGGTGTGGCGACCTCACGCAGGCCGGCCCGGCCCTACCCCGAAGCACTTGTTTCAGAGTATTTCGTCGCGCGTGCTGGTCGCAAGCGAACTTTCAGGGGGGTGACGAGAAACTCGCTCGCCACTCGACCTGCGGCCAGCCGGAAAACTCGGCCGGCGCGGCACGGCCGGGAGTGCTGCGGCCCGCCTCGACCTGGCTGCGCAGCAGGCCGCCGAGGCGGGCGACCACATCGGGATGCTCCGCGGCCAGATTGGTGCGTTCCGCCGGATCCGCCTCGAGATCGTAGAGCTGATAGGGGGGCAGTTGGCTCAGGTCGGCGGCCGGCACGTCGAGCCATTGCGTGGGGTGCGGCGTGGGCGAACTCCAGCCTCCCGATCCCGGCCAGGCGAGGAGTTTCCAGCGTCCCTGGCGGATCGCGAACCGGCCCTCGCCCGAGTGATGGATCATCGACTCCCGGGGTGGTGCCGCCGGCGGTTCCGGCCCCAGCAACGGCAGCAGGCTGACGCTGTCTTCCCCGGCGTCGTCGGGGAGGGTGGCTCCGACCAGGTCGGCGCAGGTGGCAAGGAGATCGGCCTGGCAGACGAGCGCATCGCTGCGGGTTCCCGGCTGCACGTGGCCCGGCCAGCGGACGATGAACGGCACCCGATGCCCCCCTTCGAACAGGTCGGACTTGTAGCCCCGGCGGCCGCCGCTGGGATCGTGGTGGAGACGAGTGAGATCCTTCAGGCCGGCTGCCGGCGCAAAGCCGTTATCGGCGGTGAAGATCACGAGGGTGTTGTTGGCGAGCCCGGCGCGGTCGAGGGCGTCGAGCAACCGGCCGATGTCGGCATCGACCTGTGCGACGAAGTCGCCATACGAGGTCGTCTGCGTGCTGCCCGCGAAGGCGGGGGTCGGCAGCAGCGGCGTGTGCGGTGCGGCCAGGGGGAGATAGAGGAAGAATGGCTGGCCGTCGCGATGCTGCGCCCGCTCTTCGACGTAGGCCGCCGCCTCGTCCACCAGCCGCGTCTGCACCTTCTCCATCGAGAAGTCGTCGCTGATCGGTCCGGCTCGCCAGAGCCGCGGAGCCGGGCTGGCCTGCACCCGGCCCGTGGGCACGCTCACGGCGCGATCCTGCGACAGCCACACGTAGGGAGGCATGTCGAGCGACGCGGCGATGCCCAGGAAGCGGTCGAAGCCGTGGGCGAGCGGGCCTCCGAGGAACGGCTTGGCGAAGTCGACGTCTTCGAGCTGCGGACCCGAGCGCTCCCAGCCCACGCCGAGATGCCACTTGCCGAAGGCGGCCGTGGCGTAGCCATGCTGGCGGAGGAGTTCCGGCACCGTCAGCCGGTCGGGCTCGATGAGCGGGGGCTCATAGCCGTCGAGCACGCCCTTCTTAAGCCGTCCGCGCCACGAGTAGCGGCCGGTGAGCAGGGCGTAACGGCTCGGCGTGCAGACGCTCGACGTTGAGTGGGCGTCGGTGCCGATGAGACCCTCGCGGGCGAGTCGGTCGAGGCGCGGCGTCTGCCACGCGGACTTCGGATTGAGACACGAGAGGTCGCCCGAGCCCAGGTCGTCGGCGAAGATGCAGACGATGTTGGGCCGCGAGGACGGCGAGACATCGGCATCGGCCGCCGACGCCGGCTGGAGCCAGGCTCCGACAACGGCGAGGCAGTGGGCGGCGATCAGCAGCGGTAGTGAGGCGGCCGCTCGTGGATGACGACGCGGCACGAGACGAGCTGGCGGAATGATGATCATCTCCGTGAGGATACCTGCAGCGACGGCCGCCGGCAGCCAGGGCTCGATCGGAGGGGGCCGCCATGACCGGCGGTGACGCATGGACACTCTGCTCCGACGCGACAGCGACACCATGATCCACGTGGTCGCCTGGTGCGGCACGCTCGCCGTCGCCCTTGCCGTGGGCCTGGCGGCGGCGACGGCTGGAACCTCGACGACACGTGCGGCAAGTAGGCCTCACCACGTGCCAGAAAGCCCAACGGCGTAAGCCGTGGGGCCGCGTCAGGAAGCCCAATCGCGCAAGCGATGGGGGCCGAGCGATGCGGGACGCAGCCGTACGCCTCACGGCGTTACGCTTCCTGGGCAGAGCCGTACGCCTCACGGCGTTACGCTTCCTGAGGCCGCAACGTCTTGCGATGTTCGCCCGCGGCCTTACGGCCGGTCGGCTTGGACGGCGTGTGCTGCGATGCCTGTACGTGTGCTGCGATGCCTGTACAAGCCCAACGGCGTAAGCCGTGGGGCCGCGTCAGGAAGCCCAATCGCGTAAGCGATGGGGGCCGAGCCACGCGGGACGCAGCCGTACGCCTTACGGCGTTACGCTTCCTGGGCAGGGCCGTACGACTCACGGCGTTACGCTTCCTGAGGCCGCAATGTCTTGCGATGTTCGCCCGCGGCCTTACGGCCGGTCGGCTTGGACGGCGCGTGCTGCGATGCCTGTATGTGTGCTGCGATGCCTGTACAAGCCCAACGGCGTAAGCCGTGGGGCCACGTCAGGAAGCCCAATCGCGTAAGCGATGGGGGCCGAGCGACGCGGGACGCAGCCGTACGCCTTACGGCGTTACGCTTCCTGGGCAGAGCCGTACGACTCACGGCGTTACGCTTCCTGGGCAGGGCCGTACCGCTTACGGCGTGACGCTTCCTGCGGCGGCCCGGCGGCGGACTCGCACTCCGCACGCGGCCGCACACGCGATGCCTGCGAGCCATGCCGTGGCCGACGGCTCCGGCACCGCGGCGACCGCTCCCGCCTGGCCCGGCGCGGAGTTGTAGACACCGGCGTCGAACAGGCCGTTGGAGAGAAAGCTCGCCGCATCGAGGATGTCCACGACGCCGTCGTAGGTGAAGTCGCCCTCGTTCCAGGTCGCGGGCGTGCCGGAGTCGAACTTGCCCCCAGCGAGGAAGTTGGCGGCGTCGATGATGTCAACCTGCCAGTCGAGGTTGGTGTCGCCGGCGGCGGCGAAGCCGAAGGTGACCGAGCCGTCGCCGTTGTCGAGCCAGCCGACCGTGCGGTCGCCGCCGCTGGTGGCGGCGGTGCTGGAGGTGATGCCGCTGGTGCCATTCCAGGTGCCGTCGCCCAGTCCGGTGACGATCGCCGCGACCATGTCGGCCGCCGAGAGCCCGCTGGCCACGGTCACCAGGCCGTTGCCCACGTTCACCAGGCCGCCGGCGTTCGGCAAGAGGCCCCCCACCGTGGTCTGCAGGCCGGGGGTGAGGGTGACGGTGCCGCCGGCGAGCGGCACGATCGAACTCGTGGCCAGCGCCGCGGCATTGGCGAGTTGCAGCGTGCCCTGCTGGACGGTCGTGGAACCGGTGAGCGTGTTGGCCTGGTCGAGCACGAGCGTGCCGAAGCCGGTCTTCACCAAGGGCAGGCTGCCGGTGAGCGTGGGGTACCCGGCCTCGGTCTGCGTCTGGGTCGTGCCGCTGCCGACGGTGATCGTGATTGAGCCGACGATGGTCGAGCCGGTGTAGGTGAGGCGGAGCGCCTTGTTCGTGTCCACGAGGTCGAGCTGCCAGTTCGCCTGGTCCTCGGGCCGGAGCATGAACGTGCTCGCCATCGTGATCGCGCCGCCGCCGGTGCCGGTGTCCATCAGGGTGAAGGTGGTGCCGGTGGTGATGCTCGCGCCCGTGTAGTTCACATCCAGGTAGCCAAGCGCCAGCGACGCCCCCGTGCCCGTGATGTTGATCGTGGACACGCCAGTCTCGTCGAAGGAGTAGTTGATCACATTGCTGTTGGGCACCACGCCCCCAATCGTCGCCGTGAAGTCCATTCTCATCGACGCGATGTTGATCGACGCCTTTGAGCCGATCACGGACAGGATGGAACTCCCTTCACCAGATCCCGGGCCGAACCCAAGCGAGGCGGCCACTGTCGCCGGCTGACCGAGATCGACTACCGCACTACCGCTGATCCGCAGCTCGCCGCGACTGGTGCCCGAGGAGATCGGCTGATTCGAGCGATGGAGCACGACATTCCCGCCGGGCTGGAGGCCGCCGGTCGTGGAGAACAGGCCGCCGCTGATGTTGTAGAGCCCGTTGGCCGGACCGTTGTTCGAGCCGTTGGAGCCGATGCGCATTTCCCCCGAGTTCATGTAGAAGGTGCCACCGGTCTGGGTGAACGTGCCGCTTGTTCCGATGGCGGAATACCCCGAGCCGATCCGGGTTGTCTTCCCGGTGTTGCTCGTCGCCATGACGTTTTGCAGTGTGCCGGTGTTCAGCGTCAGCCCGCCGATCTTCCCGTCGGTGGTGTTCACGAAGAAGTCGCTGACGTCGAAATAGATGCGGCCGTCATAGGTCGGGGGGACCGAACTGATCGTGCCGGCGAAGGAGGCGCTGTTGCCGCCGTAGCCGTTGCTCCAGTTGTTGGTCCAGAGGCCGTAGGTCACGCCGTTGATCGTCGTTCCCGACGTGGTGCCGATGTAGGTGGTGGGCGTGAGCGCCAGCGCGGGCGAACTCACCGAGGCAAAGAGACCGAGAGTCACCGCTGCCAGCACTGATGCTGCAGACGTTCGGTGTCGCGTCATCAAAGAATCTCCCCAAAAGCCCCCGATTCCAACCCAACCCACAATCGAAATGCTATTTTTTAAGCGACGCATTGGCAAGGGGGTTCTGGCGGGGCGAGAATCCCGTCGGGGGAAGTCTTGGAGCTGGCGTCGTCGTTGCGTGCTTTCATCAGAGGTGTTTGATGCGGACAGTCATGGCGGTCGTGGTCGTCGGCATTGTGTGCGGACAGGCTGGATGGTCAGCCGAGGCTCCGCGGAAGCCCAATGTCGTGGTGTTTCTCGCTGACGATGAGGGCTACGGCGAGCTCGGCTGCCAGGGCAACGCGGAGATTCCCACACCCCACATCGACTCCATCGCCGCAGCCGGGGTGCGGTTTTCGCAGGGCTATGTGTCGGGGCCATATTGCAGTCCCACGCGGGCCGGGCTGATGACCGGCCGTTACCAGACGCGGTTTGGCCACGAGTGGAACGGCCGCGGGCCGAAGTTTGGCCTGCCGGTTACGGAGACCACCATGGCCGACCGTCTCCGGGCCCTGGGCTACGCCACCTGTGCCGTCGGCAAGTGGCATCTGGGAGAGGCCGACCAGTTCCTCGCCACGCGTCGGGGATTCGACGAGTTTTTTGGCACCAGGAGCAACTCGCCGTTTTTTCACCCCACGATCATCGACACGCGAGTGTCCACCGAGGCCGTGCCGATCACCGACGACCGTTTCTACACCACCGACGCCTATGCCGATCGGGCCTGCGAGTGGCTGGAGGCACACCGCGACGAGCCATTCTTCCTCTACATGCCGTTCAATGCCCAGCACTACCCGCTCGAAGCGCCGCAGGAGTACGTTGACCGCTTTCCGCACATCACCGATCAAAACCGGCGGATGTTCGCGGCTGTGATGGCGGCGAAGGACGACGCTGTCGGCCGCGTGCTCGCCACGCTGCGGACGATCGGCCAGGACGACAACACGCTGGTGGTCTATCTCTCCGACAACGGCGGCCCGACCGCGAAGACCACGTCGAACAACGGCCCGCTCCGCGGCTTCAAGGCCGAGACCTGGGAAGGGGGCGTCCGTGTGCCGTTCATGATGCGGTGGAACGGGAGGCTTCCGGCCGGGAAGGTCTACGATCATCCGGTGATCCAACTCGACCTTCTGCCCACCTTCGTGGCCGCCGCCGGCGGCGAGGTGCCGCCCGACTGGAAACTCGACGGCGTGAACCTGCTGCCGTATCTACGGGGCGAGAACGCGGCGATGCCCCACGAGACGCTCTGCTGGCGGTTCGGGAAGCAGATGGCGATCCGGCACGGCGACTGGAAGCTGGTGATCGGCGAGGGGATCACCGAACCAGCCCTGTTCAATCTCGCCGCCGATCGTGGCGAGCAGCACGACCTCAGCGCCGCCGAGCCGGCGACCGTGCGAAAACTCCAGGCCCTGTGGGATGCGTGGAACGCCGAGCAGATCCCGCCGCTGTGGCCTCCAAACAAGCCCCAAGCCGCGCCGGCGGAGGCCGCCGCCGGAGGTTGACCGTGCGTCCGCAGGAAGCCCAATCGCGTGAGCGATGGGGGCAAGGCAGAGGGCAGGCCGTACGCCTCACGGCGTTACGCTTCCTGAGCGCAGCCGTACGCCTTACGGCGTTACGCTTTCTGGCGGCTCGCCGTCGTCCGGCGCCTCATCGCGGAAAAACCTCGTGCCGCGGCCGGTGAGGTCGAGGTAGAAGTCGGACGGCAATCCCTCGTAGGTCACGAACTGGTTCGGCCCGCCGTCGGGCACGTCGTTGGTGCACTTGAAGATCGCGGTGCCCTCGTCCACCTCGTCGAACATCGCCACGTAGAGCATCTCCGCCCCCGCCGCCTTGGCCGCCACGAACTGCGACCAGAAAAACTTCCCCCTGAGCCGCGGGATGGCGTCGAGCTTGGCACCTTTGAGGTTCGACCAGCTGAACCCTGGAAAGGCGATGGGCATGTAGTCGAGGCCCT
>Ga0315903_10011103_pt1 | contig 10650 bp, 10 predicted proteins | sample LakEriMetagenome_7_FD_203524 | JGI IMG/M metagenome (GOLD analysis project Ga0315903, IMG submission 203524) | Freshwater fungal communities from buoy surface, Lake Erie, Ohio, United States - Buoy 2 MA119 | ecosystem: Environmental > Aquatic > Freshwater > Lake | place: USA: Lake Erie, Ohio... | reverse complement strand
CGAACCATTATTCACGAGTTGTTTCATTGAAATCTTAACACGGGTTAGCTCTTTACTTGGTCCTGGAACTGTATATTTGTGAAAAAAAATTATGAAAAATTCAATTTATTTAGTGCTTTTTACAGCGATTATCGCTTATTCATTTAACGCCATTTCAACTGCCTCTTGGGGCATTGATGCCGCACACTCTCGCTTAGGATTTAAGGTAACACACATGGGGATATCCGATGCGAACGGGGCCTTTGACAAAGTAACATGTAACGTTACAACTGCAAATGATCAGGATTTTTCGGATGCTACCTTTGATTTAGTTGCTGATGCAAACTCAATTAATACAGGCTTAGAGGCGAGAGACAATCACCTTCGCTCCGAAGATTTCTTTGCCGTAAGTCAGTACCCAAATATTGCATTTAAATCTACCTCATGTAAAAAAATGAAGGGTAAAAAATATATCCTTACAGGTAATTTATCCATGCATGGTGTAACAAAAGAAGTAATGTTAACAGCTACACACAACGGGAATGCAAAGAACCGAGCGGGAGTTGATGTTGCTGGATTTAAAATCACAGGAAAGTTTAAACGTTCGGATTTTTCAATCGGCAAGGATATGCCAGTGGCTGTAGTTGCTGATGAAATTCAACTGGAAGCCGACCTTGAGGTAGTAAAAAATTAATTCTCGTGGGCAAACGGTTTTTGTATATCCTTTTCCTGTCGGTTGGTTTTTCAGGGCTTTCACAGCCAGTTCATACTGAAAACCAACTTTCAGGTACGCAATTTGTAATCCTGCCCAAGTCCGAGGTTAATTTACAAGCTGAAGATTTTTCAGGTAAATTTTCTAACGTAAAGGGCAGGGTTTCATTCAGTCTAGATTCTAATAAGGTTAATGGGTTTGATTTAATTATTGACGTAAATTCCTTAGAATTAGAAATCCCTGGAATGACAAAACATGCCAAGTCGTCTGATTTTTTTGATGTTACCTCCTTTCCAAGCATTACCTTTTTTGGTGATTCAGTAACTAACGTTGCCGATACCTACACGGTTCATGGAACGATGACTTCTAAAGGCATCTCAAAGACCATGAGTATTTCTTTTAAGCTCAGTGAGGTAAAGAAGGAAACATGTACGATCAATGCCACATTTAAAATTATCCGATCAGAATTCCAGATTGGAGCTGCGGATGCCGTGAGTGATGAGGTCACAATTAATACTAAATTGTTGGCCAAGAAATCTAAGTAATACATACAGGGTATTACATTTAAGGTTACCTTTACCCCATGCAAGAATCATTTACAACCCCGAAATTCGCTAGGAATGTTAATGTAGAATTTAACAAAACATTAAACGAGCGTGTATCCGCTTACTTTTCTCAGCGTAATATATCTAAACATGCTAATATAAATATGGTTCTTAAAACTGTGTTTATGTTGGCATTATATTTCGTCCCTTTCGCATTCACATTCTATACAGATAGTATCTGGTTGACACTTCTGTTGTGGTTTGTTGCCGGCCTTGGTATGGCCGGAATTGGATTGTCAGTAATGCATGACGCTAACCACGGGGCATATTCATCTAACCAAAACGTAAATAAATTTGTTGGTGCCGTATTAAATCTGCTTGGGGGAAATCCAACCAATTGGAAAATTCAACACAACGTATTACACCATACCTTCACGAATGTAGAAGGATACGATGAAGACATTGACGCCCCTGTTAAATTATTACGTTTTTCCCCACACACAGCGTGGCGCCCGGTACATAAATATCAGTACCTGTATGCATGGTTTTTTTATCCCTTAATGACCATTATGTGGTTTGCAACCAAAGATTATAAACAAGCCATTCGTTACGGTAAAAAAGGTTTGGTAAACTCTCAGGGTAAATCAGCTTTTTCTCATTGGGCCAGTATCATAATAGGTAAACTTGTTTATGCTTCAATTTTTCTTGTGCTTCCTTTACTCTTTGCACCAGTCTCTTGGCCGATAGTATTGGTTGGTTTTGTTATTAAGCAGTTTGTTTCAGGCACCATACTTGCCTTAATTTTTCAACCTGCCCATGTAATTCCAGATACTTCTTTCGAAAAACCAAACGATTCTGGCGATATACAAGCGGATGCTAAAGTACATCAGTTGTTAACTACAGCAAATTATGGGGTTAAATCCAAATGGTTTACCTGGTTAGTAGGGGGGTTGAATTTTCAAGTAGAACATCATTTATTTCCGACCATATGTCATGTGCACTATCGCGGAATTTCCGAAATTGTACGCAATACAGCGAAAGAGTATAACCTTCCTTATTATACAAATCGAACATTTTTTAGTGCACTGAAAGCACATGGGAAAATGTTGAGAATGCTCGGTCAAAAAGATTGTCCTGAATTTGTACATGTGTAAATGACCTTCGATTTAATTCGAACGACAGCACTTTCTTTGCCTCACACTACGGAGGGATTTCCGTTTGACCAACGCACCTTGGTGTTTAAGGTTGGTGGTAAAATGTTTTTATTGATAGACATCCATTCGCAAGATGCTGTGACCCTGAAATCTAAACCAGATCAGATAGTAGCGTTGTTGGAGTCCTATGATTGGATATCAAGAGGCTTTCATATGAATAAAAACCATTGGATTACCCTTAGATTAGACACCTTACAGGTGGATATCGCATTAGTTCTTAAATTAATTACTGAATCACATGCTATTGTTTACCAAGGGCTAACTAAAAAAGTGAGAAATGCCTTTGAGAATCGATAAGTTTATTTGGTGTGTTCGTCTAACGAAAACTCGTTCCCAAGCCACCGAGTTAATCTCAAAAAAGAAAGTGCTTTGTAATAATGTGCATACCAAAGCATCAAAAGAAATAAAAGTCGGTGACATTCTTTCCTTGCAAAAATCTAACGCGTGGTTCACCTATCGTATTCTTTCATTAACTGATAAGCGCGTTGGAGCTCCGCTTGCACCTTCCTTTATTGAAGACATTACACCAGAAGAAGAACGGCAAAAACTGAAAGATTACGTGGCTTCTCAACGTGCATATCAACATTTAGGTACGGGTAAACCAACTAAAAAGGATAGGAGACATCTCACTAAGTTTCTTGAGGGGGATGAGAATACTATCTTGGACACCTAATGTTAATTTAACATTTTGTGTATCTTTGAAAGTAATGCATCAAAGAAGATTATCCGTTTATTTTGCTTTATTGTCTATAAGCACGGTGTTAACTGTTGCCAATGCACAGGGATTTCAGGTGAATTTTCAAGGTCAAAAGCAACAGGGAATGGGGTGTGCTGGGTCCGGTTTAATACAAGACGCCTCCACCTTGTTCTTCAATCCCGCAGGCGCGTCCTTCGTTTCAACGTCCCAAGTGAATATTGCAACAACGCCGATTTTCGGAAATGTAATGTATGTTGATTCGGCAACCAAGGAAATTTACAGAACAGAAAATCCGGTGGGTACACCGCTTAATTTTTACGCCTTAGTGAAGCCTAAGCGATTTCATCGCCTCGCTTACGGATTATCTGTCACCACACCGTTCGGTAGCACGGTTCAATACGAGCCCGGTTGGATTGGTCGTTTTGCAATTACACGTCTTTCCATGAAAGTATTTCACATACAGCCAACAGCCTCTTTCAAAATAACAGACAACATAAGTATTGGGGCAGGATTTGTTTTTTCACCTGGAAGCGTTAACCTGCAAAAAGATTTACCGGTCCAGTTTAATGATGGTACGTTTGGACACGCTGAAATTTCAGGTGCTGCCATGGGATATGGATATAACCTCGGTGTTTATTACAACCCTGGAGGTTTTTTGAGTGCTGGATTGTCTTATAGGTCCGGGATTAACATGTCGGTATCTGATGGACAAGTTGATTTTACCGTACCTGAAGGCTTGGCGCCGAATTTTCCAAACGGAACGCTTTCAGCATCCTTGGCCTTGCCTTCAGTAACAACCCTCGGGTTGAATATAAAACCTAACGCCTCTTGGAATATCGTGGCAGATATAAATTATGTCGGTTGGAACACCTATGATACCTTGGCCTTTGATTATGCCACGAACACAAGTTCACTTGTAGACACCAAATCTCCAAGAATGTATAAAAATATTTTTGCGTTTCGAGGTGGCATTCAATATGCTGTCTTTGCAAAGGATATGGTCTTGAATGTTCGACTTGGAGGTGGCTTTGGGTTTTCTCCCGTGCCAACCGGTTATCTTACGCCGGAAACTCCGGATGGCAATAGAGCCTATTTTACCTCAGGGATTTCATATGAATTCAATAAGCATTTTAGTCTCGATGCTTCGATTTATGCCACAAAAATAACACGTGCGGATACAAATTTGGAAACACAATTAAGCGGAACATTTACTACAATTGCCTGGGCTCCAGGGATTGGAATTAATTATAATTGGTAATGAAAAGACAGTATTTATATTTCCTTTTTTTATTTCCTTTATTATTGGCTTGTAAACCGAAAGCACCAACCCATGTGGTTGATGCTGGAACCGCTGATTTTACAAAATTCATTGCGATTGGTGATGGACACACCGCGGGTTATATGGATGACGGGTTGTCGTTAGATGGCCAAAAAAATTCATTAGGCGCGATTCTTCAACAACAGTTAATAATGGCGGGTGCTCCAGCCATTGAAATGCCATGGATGTCCGATCAAAATATTGGGTTAAATGTTAACGGACTTTCACGCTTAATCCTAGGATATAAAACCGACTGTCAGGGCATTAGCTCGCTTTCTCCGGTCAGAGTCAGTCTACAAGGGGAGACCTCAGAATTCTCATCAAGTGCCTACAATCCCTCGAAAAAATATTCAAATTTTGGGGTTCCAGGCTTGCGAATGATTGATATGGTATCAACGGATTTTGGTAACATTAATCTCCCTCAACACAATGCGTTTTTTGCAAGAATGTCAAAAGATCAATTTAACCTCCCCGGTTCAGGTAACTATTCATCCGTTCAAGAGAATATTTTTGATGGAGGGTATCCTACATTTTGTAGCATTTATTTGGGAATAGAGGACGTGTTGCCATATGCAAGAAGTGGCGCAACACAACATCCGATGTCTCCACTTGCTGGTTTTCCTGGCGTTGGCTTCGAAGAATCTTTAACCCAATTGTGTGAACAGCTGTCTAGCCAACATGTAAAAGCAGTCATAGCTACCATTCCCAATGTCAGCGATTGGCCGTTTTTTAATACGATTCCTTATAACGGGTTGACCTTAGACGCAGAGAAAGCCGCCTCATTAAATCAAATTTATAATCCCATTGGAATTTCATTTGTGGTTGGCGCGAATCCATTTATGGTCGCAGACCCTAATGCCGGAATGTTCGGGGTAAGACCTGCTGTTCCAGGTGAGAAAATACTCTTAACCGCACCCTTAGATTCGGTAAAATGCAATCAAATGGGCTCTATATTTCCATTTAGAAATGAATTTGTTCTTACAACAGATGAACTTGCCACAATTCAACTTCGAATCGAAGCGTTTAATGCGGTAATTAGGCAAAAAGCAACTACGTACGGCTTTGCCTTAGTGGAAACAGGAGATTTTTACGATAAATTAACCACGGGATTCACCTATAATGGCGCTACACTTTCTGCAAAGTTTGTTTCCGGAGGCGCATTTTCCTTGGATGGAATTCATTTGAATCCCAGAGGAAATGCCCTGCTAGCCAATGAATTTATCAAAGCAATTAATAAAAAGTTTAGTGCAAAGATTCCTTTAATTAACGCATTGAATTACAATGCCATTTTATTCCCTTAACCTTAACCTATGAAAAAGTTATATTCTTATTTAGTTATTTCGTTTGCCTTATTAGTAACAAAATCATTTGCTCAGCCTTGTCAAAACGGACGCTATGCCACGGAGGTGTTCCCTAATCACACCTTGACAAGTAATATTACGTATGGTGCAAACACCACGTTTTCTGGTGCCAATAACTCACTGAAATTAGACTTTTATGAACCGACTGGTGATACAGAGTTGAGTAGACCACTCATTATTTGGGTGCATGGAGGCAGCTTTTTGGGCGGTTCAAAAACGGATCCAGACATGACGGCATTATCTCAACGTTTTGCTCGTAAGGGATATGCTTGCGCTTCGATAGATTACCGACTCGGGTTTTTCCCAATAGATTCAGCGAATGCTGTAAAAGCTGTTGTTCGTGCGGTGCAAGATCTAAAAGCCGCAATCCGCTTTTTTTATAAAGACAAACAAACTACAGATACTTATCATATTGACACCAATTTAATATATGTTGGGGGCAGTTCGGCCGGAGCTATTACGGCATTGCATGTAGCATATTTAGATAATGTTTGTGAAATTTCTGGATATCTAAATCAAGCAACGATTAACCAGTTGGGGGGCTTGGATGGAAATAGTGGTAATCCAGGATATTCTTCTTCGGTTCAAGGAGTTATCAATTTATGTGGTGCCTTGGCACAGTATAGTTGGCTTGAAGCGGGTGATGTGCCGATGGTTTCTATTCATGGTACTGCGGATGGAACGGTAAAATATAACCGTGGCATTGTAAATCCAGGAACGGCATTAATGTATTTGGATGGCAGTCGAATGCTGCATGAGCGTGCCTGTGCTGTAAATGTTTCTAGCGATTTCTATACCTTTCCAGGTGCAGGCCATGTACCTTACATCGGGAATAACGCGTACATGGATACTACAGAATGGTTTATTCGTGATTTCTTGGTTACTCAGTTAGGGTGTAATGAAACTCCTCTTCAACTCGCAAACACTCCCTTACAACAAGCAATTCTTTATCCAACGCTTTACTGTGATGGAACGGCCGTTGATGAGGTTTGTATTGCAGGGATTGAAGAACCGCTGGCAGATATGGACGTATCGCTATACCCAAATCCAGCTACGGATTACCTAACCCTTGTTGCGCATGAAGCTTTTTTTAATGAACTAGTCATTATGGATTTACAAGGTCGTATAATTGTGAGTCACAAAACCCAAGACACAAAAGTTGATTTGGATTTAACCGGGTTAAACCCAGGGAATTATTTGGTTAATGTGTTGTTATCAAATGGAAAATCTGGAACTAAATCGGTAATTGTTCGTTAATTTCGTTAATTGAATCCAATTAGTTTGTCCTTATGAAAATAGTATCGTTTTTATTTTTCTCTGCATTTTCCATGGCGGGATTTGCTCAGACGTGGAGTGGCGAAGTGGCGCAAATTTTTTACAATAAATGTACTTCTTGCCACCACTCAGGAGGAATTGCACCGTTTTCATTAACTACATATCAAGAGTCTTCTCCGATGGCTGCCTCAATTTATGCGGCTATTTCACCCGGGGCAGCACATCAAATGCCACCATGGCCACCCGACAATAATTATCAGCAATATTTGCATGATAGAGCACTAACTGCTGCTGAGAAGACCACACTATTGAATTGGCTCAATAATGGATTTCCTGAGGGGAATTCTTCTCAAACACCGCCGCCACCAATTTATAACACAGGAAGTGTATTAGGAGCGGGAGACCTGACCGTAAAAATGCCAAATTATATATCTAATGCAACTACGTTAAATGATGATTATGTGTGTTTTTCAGTACCAACTAACCTGACACAAAACAGAACAATTAAAGCGGTAGAAGTCATTCCTGGAAACATGGAAATTGTACACCATGCCTTAATTTATATTGATCATAACGGGGTTGAATCAACCAATACAAGTGGGTTTTGTTCAAGCCCAAGTTCCGCTTCTACTAAGCTCCTATCTGCTTATGTTCCTGGGGCCGCACCCTTGATTTTTCCTTCTGCCGCGCCGTTGAAACTTGGTGTTGATATTGGCCCGGGTTCCAAAATTTACTTTGCGATGCATTATCCAAATGGGAGTTCAGGAATGCTAGACAGTACGAAAGTTATCTTACATTTTTACCCGCCCGGAACCACAGGGGTAAGGCAAGTATCCGCGGATCCAATTATTGCCGATTATAATTTTGTTTTACCGGCTAATCAAATTACAACCCTTACGGCACAATATCCGAATAATGGTGGAGTACCAGTAGCCGTTTCCGCGTTATCTGTAATGCCTCATATGCACATGTTAGGTCAATCCATTAAGTCCTATGCCCTGGCTCCAAATAACCTAGACACCCTTAAACATATTAATATCCCAAATTGGGACTTCCATTGGCAGGGCTTTTATACCTTTTCTCACCTGCAGAAAATTCCTGCAGGATATAAATTTAAGGGAGAAGCAATATTTGATAACACATCAAATAATCCATTCAACCCGAATACCCCGCCACAGAATGTGCAGTTTGGGGAAAACACAACCGATGAAATGTTCATTGTCTACTATCATTACTTATTATATCAACCGGGTGATGAAAACTATAATTTAAGTGAACTGGTGAGTGCAAGCCTATCAGAATATCCAGGAATAAATGCCGCTGGAGTCAAAATTTATCCCAACCCCTTAAATGACGGGAACTTAACTTTGGAATTTAATGAGCCTTTAACGGTTGGCGCTAAAATATATATTTATAATGCGCAAGGTAAGTTAGTAAGGGATTTATCTCCATTAATTGAAAGTAAGATGTCAACATTAATTTGGGATGGATATAATCAAGAGCATACTGCGTGCACTCCCGGATTGTATCATGTTTCGATAAATCAAAACGGAAGATTCTATTCAGTAAAGCTTATTAAACAATAAGTATTTGTAGAATCATAGGGTTTTTCCTACTTTTGTAACCACACTGGTCTCGTGGCCGAGCGGCTAGGCACCGGTCTGCAAAACCGTATACTCCGGTTCGAATCCGGACGAGACCTCAAAAAGCCCGTGTAAACGGGCTTTTTTTATAACATATCCATTGCGTCGATAAAGTAAGGCCCGGCGGCAGCATGACCTCTAACAACAAGGTTTATTTCGCTTTTTCCAAGGATTCTGTGTAACATACCCCATTGTATATCCTCTACATATTGTCTATTCAATGATGATTCATCCACCCAATGCATCATGTGGTGGACCTTAAAGTGGGCTAACCCTGCCGATAAAAAAGCATTTACATCTTTCGCATCAATGGATGGGTTCAAGGATAAAAATGAATCGAAGGCTAAGAATTTATGACAGGCAGGGGTAATAAGTTTGTTCACAATTGGCAGCCAGGGTAGGACGTTGATTAATAGCTTGCCAAAAGGACCTTTTATGGATTTTATCTCCCAACTGGCTTCATGAAACCTTGTTACAAGAGCTATTTCATTGTTTATTAACCACCCAGCGTAAATGCCGCTTTTCGGGTTTTCAACATAATAGCTATGGTTAGAAAATTGATTTCTAATGAATGGAATGGCTTCATCGAAGGTGAGTATTTTAAACTGTCTGCTTGCTCTAGGGAATCTTCTCGAGAAATGGTACATAGCAATTTTCGCTGTTGGGCTAAATCCGAATGCTTTAGCCATGTTCAAGGACCTTATATTATCAGGTTCTATGTAGGCATATATTGATTGTTTCGTTTCGGAAATTAATGAATTTAAGTACACATTAATTTCTTCTTTAAGGATCGATTCTCGGTCTTTTATTCTTTTGCTTGTATTAAGAGTTGCCTGAAATCTTGGATGAAATGTAAAATATCGAAGATAAAGTGAATCTTCTCGTTGGCACAGGGTAATGTTTCCTAAACAAAGTTCTTTTGCCATCAATGAAAAGTACAATGGATTATCAAGTTTTGTGAGTTGCTCTAAGGTATTTACATGGCGATACCGTGCGCCATTACTTCCTAAAACTGTATTAGCTATTAATATTTTTATTGCCTCTGTTGGCTGCTCTTGTTCAATAAAATGCATGTTACGAAGGTATAATTCAATGTTAAGATTCTGTTCCCTTTTTTTTATTAATTGGGAACACAAAAATCTTTTTTTATATTTGGCCCACAATCTTAAACTTAAAAAACAGTTCATCATGAGTAAGACGAAAAACAATGGAGCAAAAAAGACCGCTGGAGGATTTTCAGCGATTGTTGCATTTTTAGCTATGGCCTTTGCCTTGGTTGCAGGAATATTAATCTTCAAGTATGTTTTCGGTGATCCGAGCAACTTCGTAGATAACGATCCAACAGGAGAACCAATGGAGGGTAATTTATTAGGGGTAATTTATAAAGGAGGTTTTATTGTACCTGGATTAGTAGCAATTAACATCATCATCGTTATTTTCTCTATCGAGCGTTTAGTAACCTTGTTGTTAGCAAATGGAAAAGGTAAAACAGACAAATTCATCGCTCAAATAAAAGGATTTATGGACAGCAAGGATTTTGCTGGAGCAATTGCTGCGTGCGATAAGCAAAAAGGATCTTTAGCTAACGTGGTTCGTGCGGGTATGGAAAAATATAGCCATATTTCAACGGACGGTTCAATGGATAAAGAGCAAAAATTAGAAACATTGAAAAAAGAATTGGAAGAAGCAACGGCACTTGAGTTACCAATGCTTTCTAAAAACCTTTCGGTTTTATCAACTTGTGCTACCATCGCAACCTTAGTTGGTTTGATTGGAACCGTACTTGGTATGATTCGTTCATTCGCGGCGATGTCTCACGGTTCGCCAGATACTGCGGCGCTTGCAACAGGTATTTCCGAGGCCCTTATCAATACGGCATTTGGTATTACTGCATCTACCATAGCAA
>Ga0315903_10011097_pt1 | contig 10655 bp, 16 predicted proteins | sample LakEriMetagenome_7_FD_203524 | JGI IMG/M metagenome (GOLD analysis project Ga0315903, IMG submission 203524) | Freshwater fungal communities from buoy surface, Lake Erie, Ohio, United States - Buoy 2 MA119 | ecosystem: Environmental > Aquatic > Freshwater > Lake | place: USA: Lake Erie, Ohio... | reverse complement strand
TTGTGCATTGGGCAGTCCTTTTGATGATCGAGAACGTTTTTATAATTTTCCTCACACAAGATTTACTCGTGAGTACTGCGTTGAACATTTGAACAATTTGGTGAATATACTACGTCCCTGGGTGCCAGAACTACAAGCAATAGACTGTTCTGATCTAGATCAAAACACACTTAATCAACTACACCATGTGTTTGAAATCTATCATGGATTGTATGATGATCAAAACAATAATGCTCGTTATCAACGCATGCCTGTGCTCGCCCAAACTGCTGTGTCCGATCTCAACATCTGGATACACAGGATAGAAACACTGGGTTCGGATCCTAGATTTGTAATGACCTGGCATACCAAGCCCATTAGACTACCATTGTCCCAACAAGATTTTGAAATTATGACATTAGAGGAATCCTGGGGAGATCTGCGTCTTAACTATTGTGAAATTGGTAAAACTCTAGAATGTCTTTGGCAGGACAATGACACACACATTTCTCCTGATGCTTTTAAGCCCATGCGGCACTTTAGTTTAGACTTTGTGGTTAAATTTGGAGAACACAACTTGTTTTATTATCAAAATCGAGCCAGGGCAATTTGGCAGTATTTTGAGAAGAACCAAAAATTTTTTGCTCAAATTGGCTATACCAAACACACACCCGGCCTAGAACTTGGATCAATTACTGTGGCACAGATACGCTACACAGGCAAACGCAATCAACTAATACAAGAAATTGGACAGCACGCTAGGATACATGCGGTTACTGTGATAGATTAATCTTTCACTCTACATTCGGCACGTATATCAGATTTTACCAAAGTTAATCGTTTGTTCCAGACATTTTCTGCGTCACGACATTCGCGCTCGTTTTTGAATAGTTGATGTACCGCGTAATTTTCGGGGTAAGTTAACCAAAAAACCAAAATCCAAGTCATGTAATATACCCTCTTTGGAAAAAATATTTAGCCAAAATTCAGTGCTTTGAGCATGATAATTGTTGCGTCGCAACATAAATACCATATATAATAACGCAACACACAAGATGCCGCAAGTGGCGGGTCTTGTAATAGTTAACCAAGGAGAACAACATGTTTACATTTGATAGCACCATTGACGCAATCCAAAACGGTAAAAAAGCATTGATCAATCAATACGTTACTGACAACACTATTGCCAAAAGCCTCAACGAAGTAGTTGATGCTCAAACCGGATACGTCAAATCCGTTTTGGCCACTAGCCGCAAAGCTGCTGAACAAATTGGCAACGAAGTTCTGGCTGCGCAACAAGAAGTAGTTTCCCGCGCCAAAACCACTGCTGAAGAGATCTTGAACAAAGCTTCAATCAAAGAATTAACCGAAAAAGCAACCAAAGATCTGTTTGATAGTTTTTGGAAAGATGCATTCAAGTGGCAGGTTCCTGCTGCTAGCACTTCCAAAAAATCAGCTGCTTAATTGGAAAAATCCATGAAATCCCGCTTTGGCGGGATTTTTTTTTGGTAAAATTTGGGTATAAAACAAGTTGACCAAAAATATCAATATGCTGTAATATACACACATGAACATTAGCAAGGAGTTTGTATGAAGCAAATTTTGTTGTTTTTAGTAGCCAGCATTTTGGTTGGCTGTGGAACGATCGGTGGCGCAGTATCCGGTGCTGGCTCTGATCTTAGTAAAGCCGGGGAATGGATCAAAAACAAATGAAACAGAAACTATTAGTAGTAGCCGTAGCTGCCGCTTTCATAACAGGTTGTGCATCTAACAAGCCTGTTCAGCCCAGTGCTGGTGTGGACATTCCTGCTGGTCCTCAACAGGCTATATCCGAGCAGCGAGTTGTAAGTGACTTTACACGTCAGGGTGTAAAGGTTGTGTATGACCTCAAAGGCAACGTACAGGCCATGGAAGTAGCAGGCTATGCTCCTGTATGGGGCAACAGTGAGAATGCTGTGCGTGAAGCCTACCGAGTGGCTGAACTTGAAGCCAAGAAAGCACTGAACGATTTTATCCACAAAGAAACTATTACCAGTTCAGTGTCAGTGGCCATGGTGAGTCGTAACCTGGAAAAGGCACGCGACAACAAAACCAACAACTTTGCTACCAATCGCAATCGTGATCAAGTAGCAGCACGTATCACCGATGCGGAACTGGAGAACAATCTGGACCAACCAGTTGCAGACGCCAACAAAGACGATGTAAACCGCGAAGAGAACACTGCAATCCGCAATGATGCTGTGAATATTGCTAGTCGTGTGAACACAGTGATTACCTCAAGTAACAAAGGTATCATCAGCGGCTTGTATCTTGTGGAAGGCGAATCCATTAATGGTGGCAAGAACGTGCGAGTGTTGTATCGTTGGGATACTAAAAGCGCCGCAGCACGCCCTGTGATCCGTAACCTAATGAGCCAGTGATGCGCAAACTCGTAGCGGTGGCATTGTGCCTGTGCATGGCCACCGCGGCAGCTCAAACTGTTGTGGAACAACTGTTGATGCCTAGTCCTTGGACCATTGGTATTGCCCTGGTAGAGATCTTGCAAAAAGAAAAACGCAAGATTGTTTATATTGAAGTCACAGCACAGGGACGTGACCTCAAGGACGCACAGGAGCAGGCCTTGAGAATGGCAGTTGAGCGAGCAGTTGGTGCCGTGGTTAGTTCTAGTTCTGAATCGCGTGACTCAAAATTGGTGCGTGACGAAATCATTGTGTATGCCTCAGGCTATGTGGATGATTACAAACTAGTGGCTCAACGCACTGCAAACAATCAAACGCAGGTACAGATGAAGGTCTGGGTTAGTCACAACAAACTGGCCAACCGATTGCTAGGTGAAAGCCGAGCTGATGGAGCAGTGGAGGGCAACCGCATCACAGAGCAGATTAAAAGTTTCAAACGTGAAAGGCAAACAGGGGATCAACTGCTTACAACAGTTTTAAGAGATTTCCCTGGGCGTAGTTTTGATGTACACATGGAAAAAACTCGTGTAAGAGTGGACAAGGAACGAGCAACCTGGATAGATGTGAATATCAGTGTGACCTGGGACTCCAACTATATCAAGGGTCTGCAAGAAGTCATGCGAACTATTCAGCACCGTAACGACTGCGACAGTTTTTGGACCGACTGTGACGCTGTGAGTATCGTGGAAATAGGTCGTGAACGCTCAGGGTTTGATGATGTCAAGGCCATCAAGATCATGTGGGATCAAATGGTTGTGAGTCGTCCAATGCTACAGCTCAGTCTGTTGGACAATGGTCGTGCAGTGCAGTATCAGGAATGTTTTAGAATTGCCGACCTCGACAGCATAGAACATGCCCGTGGCTTTGTTCACTATCATAATTCAACTATCAAAATTGACCCCAGCAGGCGTGAGCGCATATCACTATCTGTACCTAGTAGTCAACTACCCACAGAGTCACTGGATCAAGCCCGTGTGGAAATAGTTAGAATGAGTGAGTGCGCTAGAATACGTCGCTAAGTAAAGGGCAAGAGCTCCACTGTAGTTCTTGCCTATCCAATGACAAGCCAAGACAAAAACACTAATGATTATGCTAGTCCCTGTGAAGCTCTAAGTGATTCTGGCATTTATGTTCTCATGGACGATATAATTCCCGAAACAGTAAAACCTGTGGTGGAATGGTTACTACATGAAAACTATGTTCGCAAGAAAAAACACAAAGAGCTACTGTTGATGATTTGCAGCAACGGTGGTAGTCTTGAAGATGCATTTGCATTGATTGATGTAATGGCCAGCAGTCGTATACCTATCAAAACTGTGGGATTGGGCAGTGTGGCCAGTTGTGGGCTTATGATATTTCTAGCAGGCACTCGTGGCCGACGCATGCTCACTCCCAACACCAGTATTCTAAGTCATCAGTTTAGCTGGGGCAGTCAAGGCAAGGCGCATGAACTGTTTGCCACTGTGAAAGAATTTGAACTTACTGAGCAGCGTATGGTTGAACACTATCGCAAGTGTACCGAACTAGATGACGTTACTATCCGAAAAGTGTTGTTGCCACCGCAAGATGTGTATCTGTCAGCTCAGGAAGCCTTGGAATATCACATCTGCGATCATGTAGCAGACCTACGCTAGGTTCTGCGTTTTCTTCCTAGAGTTTTTTCTGTGCCAACCGGTTGTTCAGGTTTAAAGGCCTTGACATTGCTGCGTTTTGGTTTTGAGTCAGGTGCATCAATATCCGCATGTGCTGACTGTGGATCATCTAAAGATTTCTTTCTAGGCTTTACATCAAAAGTAAATTTCTGCTTGATTCCTGTGCTGTAATATGACTTAGAAGGATCAAGTGCAATGGGACTGAATATAGATCCAGGCCATTGACTGCTGAACTTTTGCAAAGTCCATTGCTGGCCGCGTGCTGATACCTTGGTATAGATCTGAACCACTGCACTGTTGTTGAGAATAACAGCAGTATCTTTACTGAAATCAGTTTTGTTGTTGACATAGTCAGCTACCTTGAAAGCAACACTGGCCATGAGATGGTAAAAGAAGTTTACTTGCATGGGTTCTTTAGTGTTGCGTTCCTTGGCTAGCTTCACAAGGTTTTTAGAAGGCTCTTGGCCGCTGATGCTGACATCTTTGAAAGAGTCCAGGGGCAAAGGTCTTACCTTCTTGAGTGCTCGAATAAATTCCGCGTCTTTTTCTGTGATTATACCAAACTGTTGTGCCAACACCAACGGGCCTTCAGCCTGGCCTGTGTTTTTGATCGTGTTGAGAATTTCCACTGTGTTGATTAGTTTTTTAGTTAATTTGCGTCCGTTGGCTGTGCGTTGTAATTCGTCGTAGGCATCAAGAATGTTGATCACTGAAGCTGGTGCACCTTTACCTCCCTTGCTACTGACTTTGATTGATCTACCATCAGGAGCGGTCATTATTGAGTCACTGAGTCCTTGAGTCTTGCTCTTACTAAAACTGATCACGGTGTCAGCATATCCGTTCTCGCCAAGAAACACACTGCCCGCTTCTTGAGCTTCACCTGTAAATTGTCCTGTTTGCAGTGCAATTGGTTGCAGTAGCTCGCAAAAATAATCTTGAAACGCACTTATATCCATTTCAGCTGGGCGTAGGAAACTAAAAGGCAATTCACCCCCTGAAGCCAAATGTTGTGCAACAGTAACCAATGAACTGCCTGGAAACTTTTGTTCAATTTGCTGCACAATGTCTGCGGCACTGAGATCGTCTGGCTGTGAAAGTATGTCTTGTGGTGTGGCGTTGCTTTGAGTTTTTACAGCAGCCTTGCCTTTGTAGCGATAATTACCTAGACCGGTTTGATTATCCCAGTAGTTGCCACGTGGATCTGGACTTAATTCTTTGTCAAAATATCTAATAAAAAATAGTGGACGACCTTCAGCGTCTTGGAACTGTGCAATACCAAACGAGCGAGTCTGTTTGCGGAACCAGTTGGTTTCAATTGGCTGCGCACCCAGCTCTTGAATGATTTGGTTTATAGCCTGTTGCGTTTCCGCAGCATCTGTATATTTGCCACCGCCTTCTGGGAAAAATTGCACGCCTTGGAAACGAATTTCATTGTTTTCGCCGTCGGCAAATATGTCGCCTGGTTTGCGATTGGCTATACCAGTGCTTTCTGTTAGTAAATCAAATTTGTCAAGAAGATTGCGTATCATGTGTATTTTCTGCTATAATACAGTACTTATCAAAAACAAGGAGACCCAATGCCTAATCTAGTGCCCATAGTGTTAGAACACACTTCCAAGGGAGAACGCAGCTACGATATCTACAGCCGTTTGCTGCGGGACAGAATTATCATGTTGGATGGAGAAGTAACACAGCACACAGCCAGTCTCGTAGTGGCTCAGATGTTGTTTTTAGAAAGCGAAGATCCCAAAAAACCCATAAATCTGTACATTAACAGCCCGGGTGGATCTGTTACAGCAGGTATGAGCATCTACGATACCATGCAGTTTATTCAATGTCCGGTACATACCATTGTCATGGGGCAGGCAGCGTCCATGGGATCACTGTTGGCCACAGCCGGAGAAAAGGGACATCGTTACATACTGCCCAATGCTCGACACATGATTCACCAACCCTTGGGCGGAGCAAGTGGACAGGCCACTGATGTTGAAATTCAAGCACGAGAATTGCTGCGTTGGAAAACAGTGTTAACTGATATCTATTCAAAGCATACCGGGCTTGATGCCGAAGCTCTAAAAGCAGACATGGAGCGAGACAACTTCATGACAGCTGAACAGGCAGTGGCCTATGGTCTGGCTGACAAATTGATTACCAAGAGAGAGTCATAATGTTCTTTTGGATCAGTAAAGAACCCAGGGCCATGATGAGCAAACAAACACGCTACTTTCATTGGTCAGTGGATACCGACGAAGGATGGAAGCACGTCAGTGCCCGGGATAGATTTCTAATTTACAAGGGTTATACTGAACAAGGTCAATTGCCTAATCAAGTGCGCGAGATAGCCGATGCGCCTTGGGCTTCAATCAAAGGCAACTTTTGTATACTTGATATACAAGAGTCAGGCATAAGAGTCATACACAACGACTGCAGAAGTTTTCCTCTTTGGTATGATAATAAACAAGGATTGACTAATTTAGTGCCCTTGACACACAGTGTCTGGGCTGACAGTTCTGTGCATATTAATCAAGATCTTGAACTCACTGAAGTCAAACACGATATCATTGGTGACTTGCCGCAACGCACAGCACTTGTGAATTATGTATTAGATACTATTGATGACATTCTAATCACAAAGTTCAAGACCTTTTTTGAACACAACAGTTTGCCCGTGCGTATTTTTCTCAGCGGTGGTATTGATACAACCTTGATGTGGAGTTATCTATGCAAACTTGGAATCAAACATGAAGTTGTACTGGCTGAACATCTTGAGTTTGACAAGTTCTGGGTACGCAATCATCATAGACTCACAGAACAAAACTGGGCATACAAACAAATACATCATTGGCGTGAACCAACTGTTCTAGTCAGTGGCTGTCCTGGTGATGAATTTAGTCTGCGCAATCCTGGCATGGCCAATATGTTGAGTCTATGTCACGACGGTCGTATGTTGCATGAGTGCATTGAACCCACTGATTTACACTACAATTATTTCAATTCACTGAAAAATCGCGAGTTGTTTATACAACAAAGGCAAGATCCCGAAGTTGTAAAGCTAATTCGTAATCCTGACACGCTCAACAGACATCTTTTAGATCGTGCTGCAAACGATCACCAACACTGGCATCTTGGTAACACATTGACATTTACACCCATGCGTGATCTTGCTATACTCAAAGAATTATTGAGCATGCCCTTTGATGTCATGCGCTCGCAGATGTTAAACAGTGAGATTAGTCGTTTGTTGATAGCACGCAACTATCCAAAAGCTCTAGATATTTTAAGCACACAAAAGAATCATGAGAACTATTTGGAAAATTTAGCTGGATTAGTAGCCTAGAATGTCAGCCAGCACAGGCATGCTTTGCTTAAAGTCAGTGCGCTTGACACGATCCATTGCTGCCACAAAATCAACAAAGCGTTGATACTTGATAGCATCAAATGGCATGTCTTGTAGTCGATCAACTATGGCACTTAGAGCATTCTGCGCATTGATCCGTTGATACTGTTCGATGTCTGCGTGGTCTAGGTAGCCCACGGTGTTTTGCAAGTGTTCTACTATCCAGGCACGTGATAGCAAAGGCAGCACACTTTCATCCATGAACCAACTGTTGTTCACAGTGCTGGCCACTCCAAAACTCACAACCTCAGGCCAATCCTGCGCCAACCACTCTACCAACTTGCCTACCAAGTGAAAGTTATAAGCACTGACTGTGATATTGACTCTAGTGTTTATATCAGGTTGACTTCTTGAGTACAGATAATTGTCGCAGACTTCTGACCAACGTGTGCCAAATCTTATGTACTCAGCTGCTTCTCCCATGGCATCAATACTGAATATCAAGGTGATCTTGCCGGGATAATTCTGCAACATCTCTCGATCAATACAACTGCCATTGGTAAAGATCAACAAATTAGCCGTGCATTGCTGTTCAACCAACCATGTCAAGAGTTTTTTGCAATTAGGATCATAAAAAGGTTCTCCGCCAAGGATTACTATGTCCTTGATCCTTGGTAGCACTGTTCCAATCTTGTCTAGATCAAGTGGATGTCGTTCTTGAGTAATTGTGATGCTGTGTTCGTCGCTTGCTGTCCAATCCTGTGTGGTATCAATACCAGCTCGTTGATAAAAGTCAGTAACGCGACTGCTGGCTTCGGGCCAGCAGGTTTGACAGGCGAAGTTGCACACATTGCCTGGACGTATTTCCAATGTAATATCTTCAGGTTGGTAATGAGCGTAACTGCTTTGCGCATTGAGTCGCATGCTGTCTCCGCGTCCTTGAGATTCCAACTCCTTGCACACATGACACTCACTGGGCCATTGATCGTTAGACAACTGGTCGCGAAGTTCTACTAACTGTGATTTTTGGTGCCATGTAACCAGATTAACTTTTTGAATTTGATTTTGATCGCGCCAGGTTTGGTTGCCATGGAAACTACAGCAGGGTCTAACCAACCGATTGTAATCAATGGCCAGCCCGTGTTTTAGAAATTGACATTGCATGGGGTACTTATTGTGCCCGGTTGACCATTATTGGAAAAACCCATATAATTTGGTATATTAGATAACAAGGAGCCAAAATGATTTTAGCAGAAGAACTTACTAAATTAGTAACACTAGATCGTTACGAACTCAGCAACATTCTTGATCTAAGTGGCTACAAGAACATGAGTTTTAATTCTGTTAAGTTTTTGGGACTTACTAACAGCGGTACTTTTTGCTATTCTGTTAAGTATTTTGATGATCACCGCGATGGCGAGCAAACTTCCAAAGTATATGTTAACAAAAATACAACAGGTAATTTGGTAGCAGATTTCTAAAAACGGTTGGCCAATAATCCCCGTTTTGCTATAATATTGGTATAGAAACTAATAAGGAGCACAAAATGTCAAAGCTAATCGCATTTACTGTTGAGCTGTACAAAACAGACAAGCGTATCAAAAAAGACGAACGCTATGGTCGTAATAAGGCGGGTCTGCGTTTTGTAGAAGTAGTAGATTTCGCGCCCAGCACTCGAGACTATATCAGCACCGTTGAGGCTGATATGCAGAAGCGTGGGTTTGTTGTGAATGTGTTTGAAACTTTTGTTACAAAAACCAACATGATGTCAGGCTATGAGTATCAAGAACGTTATGATACACCCAGCTTCTGCTCGCCAAGTTCCGAATCTTTTTGGAGTATGTAATGTTAAGAAAACTTATTGATCGGATTCCTACCCTAGATCCGGAGTTTGGAGACAATATGATTAACCTAGCCTTGGCATTCGTAGCAGGCTTTGTTATTGCCATGTTTATTTTTATAGATTGATATGTCAAGTATTCAAATACCCATGCCAGGTAGTGAAGTAGAATTTGATTTGATAGATCACATTGGTCCAAACATGATCCCACCAAGGCCTGGAACCAAGTCTTTTCGTGGAGAAGTGCTGCCAAGTTATCGTTGGCTTACCGATAGGGAATTCTGTGTTAGTGGTGATGACGCTTGGCCTGTGCGTGTTATCAATGTGTCTAACATACGAAACTTGCGTATAACTTCTGGTCAAGCTCACTCAGTGAACACCAGCACTCAGACCTATACCATTGCAGGCAGCAAGGGCGCATCGTATTGTGTAACTAGATCAGCAGCGGGCTGGCATTGCCAATGCAAGGGGTTTGAGTTCCGCGGACGTTGTAGGCACATTGAAGAAGCTCAAAAACAGCCATAACGGCAAAATCACTTGATCAAACGTGTTGCTTTCTGCCTAACACTTGTGTAATATACACACACTGCGTACAGCAGAAATATTTTTTGAAAGGTAAACAACCGTGAAATTGATCAATCCTGAAACCAAAACTTACCGTGTGTTCCAAGCTCTGCAAGCCGGTGAAGCAATGAGTGAAAGCAAGGCAAAGAAAATGGGCATCGGCAATCTTGCTGCCGAAGTTAGCCGTATCCGCCAGCACGGATTCGCTGTGTACACTAACCAGCGCACTGCTGGCAATGGTGTGCGTGTTACTGAATACGTTCTTGGCAAACCAAGTCGTCGTTTGGTAGCAGCTGGTTACAAAGCCATTGCTCTTGGACTTGCCTAACCTGGCACCAAGCAATGACAAAAGGGCCAAACAGGCCCTTTTTGTTTGACCAAAAAACTGTGTCGTGTTAAAATAAGTACAACGTATCTTTTTTGGAAATGTTATGAGTTTACTTGATCTGTTGGCGTTAATGGCCTTGACATACTGGGTGGGCACCTTGATGCGAAATAAAGCGCATCAGGCACTTGACCGAGAAATTGACAACTTGCAAAGAGACCTAGACGATTTCAAAAAAGTCTATAAAAAGGTCACTATTGAACAGCATGGCGACATGCTTTACGTATGGGAACATGGTACTGATCAATTTCTGTGCCAAGGACGGACAGCACAGGATTTTCAAGAGCGCATTCCGCACGACATGGTGTTTGGTATTGTTGAAGGCGACATTGAGGCAGTAACCAAATTTAAAAAACTATTCCCCCGCAACGAATCTTAATGATATACGTGTTACAACCAGAATCCTCTCGCAGATTCATGCGAGCACTTGATCTTCTTG
>Ga0315903_10011095_pt1 | contig 10655 bp, 4 predicted proteins | sample LakEriMetagenome_7_FD_203524 | JGI IMG/M metagenome (GOLD analysis project Ga0315903, IMG submission 203524) | Freshwater fungal communities from buoy surface, Lake Erie, Ohio, United States - Buoy 2 MA119 | ecosystem: Environmental > Aquatic > Freshwater > Lake | place: USA: Lake Erie, Ohio... | reverse complement strand
ACCAGCGGCTTGATGTGTTTGATCAACCAACCATCCCATCCAATCTTTTCGATGCCAACCGGGATGAGCCTGCGAGCTATTCCACCGTATACACCAATTCCACCTACGAGATCGTGTGGAGGATTGGAGTCGCTGGATAGCATGATTGGTTTCTTTAGCTTGATGTATTCAGCTTCCAACTCTCGCATCCAGCCCTTCTTTATCGGAATGCTGTCAGGCTCTAGCCAAACGAAAGGCTTATCCTTCATCACCCCGAATGCCTGATGTAGTGCGTGATTATTCCGCTCTGGGTATGAAGTAACTTTGTCGCAAGCGTCAATGATTAGGACTCTCGTTCCATCTAATCTCTTGCAGTGCTTAACAAGTTTATCGACTTCCTTTGCTTGCCGTTTAGCGCGAACTATTACAGCTTGCATAGAACCATCTCAATAAAAGCCTCAACTCCATTCGCTTCCACAAATGTTTGGTCTATGTCTTTGCTTAATGTGTAGTTGTAATTATTGTCGATAAGCATAACTCTCTTTGCGTATGCGTATGGCTTTAGGTATTCCAAGAACTTCGGGATATAGACATGATGCTTTGCGGGGCTTGATTCATGCGTGAAACTCCATGTGCTTTTGTGATCTGGATTGTAGCGTGAGGGCCATACCCTGCCTTCGTAGAGAACCCAGTCTGGAATTGATACAACTGCGTGTCCACCAGTCTTAATGATCTTCAGCCATTCCACGATAGCGTGAAACGGATTGTGCATGTGTTCCAAGCACTGCGAGGCGTGGAGGTAGTCGAACTTGTTGGAGAAATATTTCGAGATAACATTCGCGTCTCCATGCTCAAGATCAAATGCTCTGCAACTATCATACCAAATCTTGTCGGGTCCACAGCCTACATCAATCCCGCTGCCTGTAAATATCTCGCTCCAGTTGAAGATTCCTAGTTCATCCTCAATCAGTCTTCGGCGCATTGCCTTGCTGGCTTCGTTCATCCTATTAAGTCTCTAACTCGTTGAATATCGAAAGCCATCCGTTCAGATACATTATTCCCCCCGATGCTAGGAAGTGTCTCTTTAATAATCATATCTTCAATCTCAAGCCTAGTTCCGCTAACGCCTTTACTCTGAGCCTCGATTACTAGAACATCCATCGCATAGCTTTTAAGCGTCTTGCCGTTGACTGTTAGCCTCCAATCGCCAGCAGGAGTTTGAGCCTTGTTTACCGTTGTATCCAATAGTCCGCTTTGCAATTTAATACTAATCCCTGCAACACTGGTATTGATTGTGCCATCGTAGCAAAAGGTGGCGTTGTCTCGTTTATAGATACAATCCGGTTGCCATAAGCAAACTTCTTGAATCGTCCTGTGCTTTAATCCTTCTGCAACGCAATTTGCGGAACTCTGATTCCCAATGAAGCAATCAGAACTATTGATAGCGATAGCAAGTTCTAGGTAGTCTTTAATTAAGAGTCTTTCGACTTTCCCGAATCTATTGCAAAACAACTCGTATTCGTGATCGTGTCCAACGAATAACATTCTTCCACCGATAAACTTAACCAGTTCTTTCCAAGGGAATACATGGTTAGCGTATCGCTGAGTCTTGTTAACAATAATCTTGCCTCTGAACTTGTTGTCTTTCGGAGCGGATAGCCAAGGCTTAGAGAAATCTACAGGTTGGTTAATCCATCTAGCGTGAAGTTCTGCAAGCTGAACACCCCAAGGTAATCCCTGCTTCCTGAAATCAACGAATGATTTGTCTATTCTCAGCAGACCTTTAGGCGCACACTTGTTAATATATGGTTGCAGTTCTATCAAAGGCTTGAGCATCTTAACTGCATTCGGATTGTTTTGGATGTAGTAGTCCCCGCCTCCAGCAGCCTGAACTGCAGCAAGGCTTAGAATGATGTCACCAAAGTCTCGTTCATGTAGAAAATTCATTTCTCAACTCTCTTCCAGCAGTAATTAATTTTATCAAAGTCATCCTTCAGATCATCACTCAATCCCTCTCGCTGCACATCAACTGGGACATGCACCGCAGCTTTGAGCGAACAGCTACAGATCAGGCAGGCTCCAAGGCTATTATCTAGTTCTGTCTTTCTTTTGCCGAGGATGCCCTGTATCAGCGTTAGGACTGCACCCATGCAAGCACCGCAGGAGAACTGTAGAGTCGTGTTAAACGGGCAATTAGCGCAAATGCCAGCCCTTCTCTCAGCTTCCTCTTGAGATACGAATGCAGCCTTGCCTGAAAGCGTGGATTGCGCCCAAGCCCTAAGCATGTTCAGGAATGACAGGACAGCAGTTAAAGAAAGTCTCCTTCTTTTCATTGTATTAGCGATTGCAGGGCGGCACTTCCTGCCCCAGTGTGGATTCTGTTTACACATCTCGGATAGGAACTCCTCCTGCCAATTAGGTGAAAGCAATATCCCGTTAGCGTTGCAGTGCGATTTGTATGCGTTGCTGATAGCGCGGAAGTCGTAGTGCTTAAACTCAACTCCGGTCTTTGGAACTTTAATCTTCCACCCGCCGGGAGGAGAGTCTGACATATCTATAAACTCGTATTCGATCATTGTCTCATGCGCTTGACCGCAAGGACCGCTGAATCTGACGCACCTTTGATCTTGATGCCGTCGATAGAATATCCCCTTGCGTATTTTTCAAGCTCATCATCGTAGTCTGCTGGCTTCATGTTTGCAAGCTTAGTTCTGCTCTTAAACATCTTGTCTGACATAACTTTTCCGTATTCACGGACATACGCTTCAAACTCTTTGTCTGTGAGAATATCACCGAATCTCTTTTGTGCGTTAGCTCTTGTTGGAATCGTAGGTCCGCTGCCTTGCTTTAGGATAAGCTCGTTCAGTTCATTCATCGGAGTTTCCTTCGGGAAGGAGAATACAACTGGAACGCCTAACTTGAATAACCTGTCACCCCAGTCATCAGCGCGGATTGGTTGGCCTAGAGCGTTCAATGCTTTCGTTCCAAGCCAAGGCCCAACAACTGGCGTGTTAGCGTAGATCGCGCCTTCGATAGATGAACGGTCAACCGGATCGTTAAACAAGTCAGATATGTTTCTTGCGAGCGATGAACCAAGAACTGGAATGAATGTTTTACCAAAGAATCCAGCCTGACTTGCAAGCTCCTCAGTCACTCGCCCGTCCTTAGATGCGTCAAACAAAGGCTTAGTGAATGCGGCATACGGGCCTCTTTGCGCCAATGCGAAGAACGAAGAACCAAGCATCTGAGCAATCGCGCTCAAGTCTTCTGGCTCTTTCTTGGTGAGATTCTGCTTCTGCTTAATCTTCCAGTCGTCCAACGCTCCAGCAAGCATGATTGGGAAGAACAACGCTTCACCACCTCGACCAATGTTGATCGGGATAATGTTTCCATTAACGACAATGTGGACGCTGTATGGCTTCCACTTCTTCATCCAAGAATCGAAGTATTGCTTGTCAGTAGTTGCACTAGGACCATTACCAGTAATAACGATCTTGAACTTCTTGTCTTCATCTTCATCAGTTGATGCAGAGCTAAGTGCAGCTAGTCCAAGCATTGCAACAGAGCCAGCGATTGCATCAGTTAGCCTCTGCTTGTATTGAGCTTCAGTCTGAAGAGACATGGCATAAGGTGAATCTTCTCCTTTATTCTTCTTATACTTATCAACTCCAAGTCGGATGAAGCCATACGGAGAGAACCAAGCAACATTGTGGAACACTCTAGCCGGAACTAGCGCGAATCCGTAAAGCATCTTAGCGAAAATCTGCATTGACGATCCTTCTCTGCCTGCACCAGCAGAAACCATTTCAAGAAGTTTAATCGGCCAATATGACATGAAGCCTTCGTCTGAAATATTCTTCTGCGATTGCTCAATGCCTTTAATCGTTAGCGTCTTGTTTCTGCCAACAGACTGCAACGCATCGTTGATTGAAGCGTCCAGCACATTCATTGGATTAACATCGTATTGAGCCAATGCAGAAATAACCTCGGACTTAACTGCTAGGTCAGCAAGAACGCCAGCCCTATCACGGGACATTCCGTTAGCGATATTCTCAGCGATTGTCTTTCTGCGAGTATCAATAACCATGTTGGCAAACTCTTTCAGCTTATCCTTTGGAACCTTGCCTTTAGTATTGGAAAGAGCTTCTAGCGCATATCTGGTAATGTTCTGGTTCTCCAGCATGGAGATTGCGCCTTGATCAAGCGATGAAAGAACTCGTCCGGTGATCTGCGTCATGCCGACTGCCATGTTCACAAATCCTTCTGCATACTTGCCTTCAGACCATTGCTTCTTGCCTTTATCGAAAAGCTCACGCAATACATTCTGTCCTTGCAGGTATTCAACGACATCGTTCAAGTAGATTTGATTCTTGAATGCGTAAGATGTCTGGTCATACCAAGACCTCATGCTCTCCATGAAAGTCTCAAATGCGACTGGGATTCTAGCAGGATCAGTAAAGGCAAACTTGCTGACATCAGTCATCAGGTTTCTAACCGTAAAGCCAATCGGGGAAGCGATGTTCACCGTAAGCGTTGGGATGCCCATTAGAGCGTTTCCTACATAGTAAGCTCCGAGAGCATCCTTGAATCTAACTGGCAGCTTGGCATCCGATATGACTTTATTCAGATCAGCCATTGCCTCGCGTCTCGTCACATCGTCTTGCTTCGGATCATTGATGATGCTGTCTAGCTGAACGATTCTTTGGTATTGATCCTTGGTGAATCCACTCCATCCGCTTTCAGCAGCAATAATGCTTTCAGTATTTTTCTCTGGATCAAGAACGCCAGTTCTAATAGCGGCCTGAACTTTATTCAACGCATCCTTTGCAAGTCGGCTATTTCTAGCTGCGTAGTTTTTCCAAGGTGCTGCCTTTTTAAGATTGTCTTCAAATGCCTTTTGTTTTGCAGCGGCGAATCGTTCGGCGATTAGGCTCTCGTAAAGTTTTGATGCAGTAGATGCAGCTTCAGGTGAAAGACCAGCGTTGATTAGAAAATCATTTACAACCTTCTCGATCCATCCACGCTCTTGCTGTTTCTCAAGCGGAGTGTCTTTAACGGCTTGGATCATTCCTTTAAGAGAACCTTTGCCGATAACCTTCTCGATCTTATCGGTAATTTTACGCTTTGTTCTTTTCTCTACTTTCTCAACCTCTCCAGCTACCTCGCCAGCGTTTCCAAGTTCGGTCTTCTCGGATTCATCAATAGCATCCTTTACTGCGTCAGATTGTTCTTTGCTTGGTTTATTTGTTCCAAACATTACGGCAGCAGTGCGATCAACTTTAGCTTTCTGCTCAGTTGTGTATGCAGAGAATCCAGATACATCGTATTCAAGTCGTGTCCGCAAAGCTCTTGCTGCATCACTGATGTCTCCAGCGTATTTATCGGTAGGCATGGAGTTTACATTGCGGATCATAAACTTGAGCATCCGTGTATCGCCTTGCTCTGCCAGCCTGCCTGCGTAGTTCATCAACTCAACGCTGAACATCGCTGCGCCTATGCGCTTGCTAACATCTTCTTCTGGATCAACCTTCTCGCCAGCAGCTATTGCTGCCTCTCGTTTCGCTAAAAGATCAGCGTCAACCGTGTCGTTAATCTCCCCAGCAAGCTCATTCGCATTACCACTCTTAATGTCGAGAAGTCTTGAAATATATCCCCACGCCTGCGTTGTCTTCTCAGGAGATACGCTAGTTCCGTCGAAGAACTTCTCTCGCAGAACATCGGTGTTCATGCTCAAGATTCCTTTAGGTGTCGTGATGTATCTTGTCTCTTCACGCTCTGCTCCACCGACCTGCTCCTTGCGGCGTTTAGGTGCTGGCTCTGCTGCCATCCTGCGAATATCAGGCGAGGTTGGGCGGAACCTCTGTGAGAGAGGGATTACATCTCCTGCGTCATCGTAGGTTACTGGGTCTGCGGATTTGATTTGGGATGGATTGAAGACAGCAACTATAGTGGATGGGTCTGTAACTCCTCCAACACTGTCAACGACATTTTCGATAATTGCGGAATCGTGTCCTTTTGTTTTTGCGATCTGAACGAAATCATCGACAGACATTTTTTCGCCTTCAAAAGTCACTGAATATTTATCCCCACCAAAAGCATCAGCAATAAGCGGATTGCTCATTTTAAGATAGGACTCATACACTGCATCACCAAATGAATTTGCTGTATCTCTATCGTTTGAAAAATAATACTCATCAAATCTGTTCTTGAAAACAGTAATTCCACCTTCTGGTGATCCGTGAAACCACGGGAAGTAGTTGTCCGTGTCGTAATCGAAGGCATTCGATCTTGAGTAACCAGCAGTCTCCGCCGCCTCATCCACCATCCTCTGGGCAGTCTCCATATCCCCGCGCTCTACCGCTGCAAGATACTCGGCATCCATCGCAGTCAGATCGTCGATTATCTTTCTAGCGCCGCCTTCACGCGAGATAGCCTCTCCTGCCTTGTATCGGTCAAGTGCTGCGGTAAAGACCGAGATAGCGTCTCTATCGCTGATGTTGAACTTAAAGCCTAGCTTGTTCAGGAATCGCTTAATAGCGTCCAGCATACTGCGCCAAGCGGGAGCCTGCTCTTCGTTAATGAACTGATCCACGAAGGCTCTGACCATCTTCTCCTCCAAGCGGATTTCGCCTGTCTCTTTGTTGTATGCCGTCTCGACATATGCATCCAATTCGGCTCTAGCTTCAGGAGAGAGCGATGCAATAAACTGATCGAATGCTGCGCGGAACTCTGGATCGCCGAAGATGTAGTGTCCGAGTTCGTGTGTAATCGTATCGCGGATGTCGTCGCTTTTGTTCAGGTAAGCTAGGTTGACGATGATCTCTCCCGACTCTGGGATATATGCTGCCTTGAACTCAAAGTCTTTATCCTTGCTGTCGTTGACGATTGTAAAGCCTTCTGGGATTTCCCCACCGAACATATCGTATGCGACATCGAATACTTCATTGAAAGTGTATTGCTGGTCTGGAGGCGTGGTTAAGATGCCTTCTGGTGTAGTGTCGATTGCTTGGCGGCGAATGTCGGGAGATGTTAGCGGTGGATTGTCTAATGTTGTGTCGGTGTTTTTGATGACTTCAACTCGGACATCTGATTTATCTCCTCCTCGCAATGCGCGAACCGTGAATCCTTCACCCAATGTTTCTTGGATGTATTGAATTAACTCTGGCTGCGTGAATCCCTTTTGATATGTAAGTTTCCCTTCCGATCTTTGAATCCGCTCAAGTGAGCCAAAGGATACTAATGCTTTTGAGTTCGCTACATCCGCACCGCGAGTAACGAATACCGCCCTTCCTCCTTGTTGAAGCAAATTGCCAATGTCTTTTACGATGAACGCCCGTGTTTGCGGATCAACAACATTAAGAACAAATGTGTTTAGGATTGTGCTAAACTTCTTGTTAATCGCATCTGCCTGTCCAGACACGCGATCACCAGTGTAATCTGGAGAAAATCCTACTGGAGGAAACGGCTCGTAAGATTGACTTCCGAGATATGCTGATGCAGCTCCGCGCCCATCTCCGTAAACCAAGCCTCTGCCTCCAGAAAACTCATCCTTTGATATAATACCATCTTTTTCAAGCCGTGTGTGAATAGTTGTAGCTCTTTGGGTTGCTGATGGCGTGATAGACCGAAGAAATGTTGAGCGATCCATTCTGACGCCTTGATCCACCATAGCTTGAGCGGATGCAAAGTCTCCAGATTCCAATGAAGTTGAAAGTTGTTTTGCTGGAGTAGCAGCAATCTTCCTAGCTCCCTTACCCTTTACCTGCTTCAAATCTCTAGCCTCGACAACCTGCGTCTCGCCTGTCCTCTCGTTCTTTACAGAGTAATACTGCTCGCCCAGCTCACGCTCTGTTGCGGACTGCGGGATTACTTCTTCGATAGTGTAGGTCTGCGGGGACTTGCCTAGCTTGATGCGGTTGCCTACGGAGATACCTGCTGGTTCTGCGGCGGGTGTTACAGCAGGAGTCTCGGCTACGGGGGTAGGCGTGATAGATGGAGCTTCTGCTGGTGTAACGGCTTCTGTTACAGGAGGAGTCGTTACAGGAGTGGGGGCAGTTCTTGCTGCTATTGCCGCCGCTGATTCTGGAGCGTTTGCTGTATCCCATTGAGATACTGCAATATCTCCAATCTCATCTCGCAATGCGTCTAAGGCAAGACTTCTATCTCTCGCCTGATCCGACCATTCCCTTAATTGATTTCTTCCGCTTTCCGTAAACCTAAACTTGCCGACTTTCTTTCCGGTAATAAATCCATTCTCTCGCGCCTCGTTAATTGCATCTTCGGTTAGAACATCTGGATTATATGCTTTCCTAGATTGAGAATTTGATATGCTCTCAAGAACCTCAAATTGAGGTGGTGGAGGTGGAGGAAGGCTTGGGTCTTGACTTGCTATATTTCGTCCAATATCACCAGCTTCTTCTCTTGTTGCCGCTGTTGTAAAGTCAGTCCTTTTTGCAACCTCTACTGCGCTTTCTGCTGGCGCAACAGGCTCTTGTTCAACAATAGCGGCAGGCTCCGCACCTACGATTGGAGAAATCTCAGGAACTTCTCTGATAGTAGGTTGCGTTGGCTCCGCACCTACTAACTCGGAAGTTGTAGGAATTTCCGAGATAGTAGGTTCTACTGGCGCGGCAACTCCGGTAGGCGCAGCTTTAGTTTTCTCAAATGCTTCTCTAATTCTCGGATCGCCCTGAACCCAATTCCTTAAATCTTTTGCATCATTAATTATTCCTGCTTGATACGCTGGCATCGCTTCATCAAGAACCCTACTTGGTTGTCCAAATTCAGTGGTGTCTCCAGCCTGAAGTTTGCCAAACAACATATCATAAAGATTTCCAACTACTCCAGCCCCCATATCCTCAAAGGAGCTTTTAATTGTTGGGGCGGATGGAGCTTCTGGAGTCGGGACTACTTGCCCTTCTTCTTGGCCTCGCGCTGCACCGAGTAAGCTATCGCCAACGCCTGTTTCTTCGGTCGGTTGGACTTGAGTTCCGTCTTGAGGTTCTTGACGAACGCCTTCTGGCTGGATGATTTCTTGAGTGGCATCTGTTATTAGTGGTTGTGCAGTCGGAACTGCGGGTGTGACTGCTGGGGTGATTGTAGGCTCGACTGCAGGCGCGGGAGGTGTAACGGTAGCCTTAACCTCTTTAATCGCTTCTAGGGCGTTCTGTGCGCTAATACGGCCCTCTTCTGTTGCGTCTGTTACGGCTTGTTGGGTAAAGCCTGCCTCTGCTGCGTCTAGTTCTTCTGGTGCTACCTGCGAGTAGATAGCCTTGAACTCGTCCTTGCTCATCGGTTTTGGAGCAGCGGCGGTAGGTTCTTTTGTTACGGCAAGTTGTCCGCTAACCTGTGAAGCGATCTCATCAGCGTCTAGTTGCTCTTCAAGTTGTGCGGCAAGTTTATCCTGCTCGATTGTCGTAGCAGTTGTTGATTTAACTGCGGCAGCGGTAAGCGGTGCGCTATTCTGCTCAAGGTTGTCGGATAGTTGTGCGGCAGCTTTAATCTTCGCGTCCTCTTCTGCTTTAACTCTAGCGGCCCTGTCTGCCATTCTGCCTGTAATAATCTCAGCAGCGCCCGGACCAGCTTCGCCGATAATCTCGCCGAATACTGCCTTGCCTTCGATTGGCTCGCCAGCAACAAGTGCGCCTGCAACTTCACCACCACCACCGAGTCCGGCTTGAACTCCAAGTTCAGCAGCAGCCTCGCCAGTCTTGGTAAGGAATTGTTTGCCGATAACTCGACCTAGCTTGCCGCCGATACCAGCAGAGATAGCGTCGAATGCAGCAACAGGAATACCGCGACTAATAGCTTTATCTCTAGCCTTTGCGACTGCCTCTTCGTTTTCAAAGAATCCTTGGATGCTCTCTGGCTTGGTTAGGTCAACGCCACCTTCCTGCATCTCTTCAAGAATCTTGCTTCCGTATTCCGTAGCAAGCGATCCAGCGAATGTGCCTGCGACTTGACCAGCGGTAAAGCCAATCGGTGCGCCAATGACTGTAGGTGCGCCAATAGCAGCACCAACGCCACCAGCAGCCAATCCTGCTCCGAGTGCAGGCAAGCTACCAGCCAAGCCTTCTGCAACGATATTCGATGTTACCTCAATTGGGTTCTTTGCAAATGCTAATACAGCGTCGAATCCTTCTGCCTTTTGATACTCGTCGTAGCCCGGAGCTACCTTTCTAGATTGCTTTTCAAACTCAATCTTTGCGATGTTCTTCGCTTCTTCTGGCGTAACATCTCCAACGATGTCTAGTGCCTGCCTAGAGGAATCAAATGCGTTCCTAGCTGCGTTAGCGATACCTTCAAGCGTTCCGATTTCTTGTTCAGCCTTTGGTGCTGATACACCCTTCGGCCTAAAGCGAGCAGGGTCATACTTGTATGGAGAAGGCTGCGTAACCGCTGGCTGCGTTGCTTGCGGAGTTACTGGAGCGATACCATCCTCTTCGTCAAGAAAAGTAATCTTTCTTTTAGTTGGTGGTGCGAGAGGAGTAATGTCCTCTTCTTCGTCAAGAAAAGTTATCTTTCTTTTTGCTGGAGTTGCAAGAGGGGCAATATCCTCTTCTTCATCTAGGAATGTAATTGGCATTAGTCGATTCTTGCTTTTCGACCATTTATATACACAATCGTCCCAGTAGGCAAGCCTGCAGACTCAGCTTCTTCAATAGAGGAAAATGAAG
>Ga0315903_10011087_pt1 | contig 10659 bp, 7 predicted proteins | sample LakEriMetagenome_7_FD_203524 | JGI IMG/M metagenome (GOLD analysis project Ga0315903, IMG submission 203524) | Freshwater fungal communities from buoy surface, Lake Erie, Ohio, United States - Buoy 2 MA119 | ecosystem: Environmental > Aquatic > Freshwater > Lake | place: USA: Lake Erie, Ohio... | reverse complement strand
CATTTTGTGGCAGCTCATCTGCCGTGCCGAACACGATGAGTTGGCAGCACGAATCGTGTTGCACCGTGTCTTGCCATCAGTGATGTCGATTGCGAAACGACGCGGACGCATAATGCGTGGAGGAATCGAAGCGGCAATTGATGAAGTAATGCCCACGGCGTGGATGGTGATTCGCACATTTCCCCATCAGCGCAGACAAGCGAAGATCGCAGCCAACTTGGCGCGAGACATTGAGTACCACGCATTTGTTCGACAATCTCGTTTACGTACAGTCGAGATTGATCATGGTGCAAGTAACTACATGCCGATGATGGCAAGTGCTCCAGATCGTGTCGACGCATTCGATGAATTGGAAGATCTCCTTGATGATGCTGCAACAGCCGGATTGTCACGTCGCCATGTGAGTCTGCTGCGCGACATCGGACATGGTGTGTCAACTGAGGAAGCAGCAAAATCGCGCAGCATGTCACCGCGCACCATGCGTAATCACAAGAACTATGCAATCAAAGCGTTTTTGCGAGTACACAAGAAACAACTCAATGTATGAGTGATTTCTCGTGTGATTTATCGCAAGCGCAAACTATTCAACACCACAAAAACACTTGATGAGGCCATGGCGAGTCCTGCCCATATCGGATTCATCGCACCAGCTGCGGCAAGGGGAATTGCAGCTACGTTGTATGCAAATGCCCAAAACACGTTCGCTTTGATGGTGCGTAATGTTGCTCGAGACAATGTGATTGCCGTCGCCACCAAGCGTAAGTCGCCAGAGACGATGGTCAAATCACTTGCTTGCATCGCAACATCGGTGCCGCCACCCATAGCGATTCCGACATCAGCTTGCGCAAGCGCTGGCGCGTCATTCACACCGTCACCCACCATTGCTACTGCATAGCCTCGATCCTGCAAATCCTTAACCACTGAAGCTTTCTCATGCGGAAGGACGCCTGCATACAAGTGGTGTTCATTGGTCTCAATGCCCACTTGCTCGGCGATTGCGCGGGCAGTGTCAATGTTGTCGCCGGTCAAGAGAACTGGAGCAAGTCCCATACTGCGCAATGTTGTAATTGCTTCTCTGCTGGAGTCCTTCGGCTGGTCGGCAACAACAAGAACGGCGCGTGCTTCCCCGCCCCATGCACCAACAACGGCGGTGCGACCTTGTGAGCGCGCATGATGCAACGCTTCGCGCAAGGTCGCTGGAACAATGATCAACTTTGAGCGCAGCATCTCCTCACGACCCACCATTACCGATACTCCGTCGACGACACCGGTGGCGCCAACGCCCGGCATCGCAACAAAGTTTTCTACGTGGGCAATTGTCCCAAGTTCGGTACTTGTCGCTTGCGCGATAGCACGCGCAATGGGATGCTCACTTGCCGATTCCACCGCACCGACAAATTTCAATGCATCCTGTCGGGTAACACCCTCAACGCACACCACGTCAATCAACGTCATTTCACCGGTTGTGATAGTCCCCGTTTTATCCAATATCACTGTGTCGATACGTCGCGTGCTCTGCAACACATCAACACCTTTGATGATGATTCCTTGCTGTGCAGCACGACCACTACCCACCATCAATGCAGTCGGAGTGGCAAGACCAAGCGCGCACGGGCACGCGATAATCAATACCGCAACTGCTGCACTAAATGCATCATCAACGGAGTCTCCGAGAATCAGCCACAACACCAATGTGACAGCTGAAATTGCAAACACAAGTGGCACAAACACCGAACTCACACGGTCTGCAATACGTTGCACCGGAGCTTTTGTCGCTTGCGCTTCGCGCACCAGTTTGGCCATAGTTGCAAACGTTGTGTCTGACCCAACACGAGTTGCACGCACAACAATTCGTCCAGTGAGGTTGATAGTTGCGCCAGTGACATGAGATCCGGGTGCGACATCAACCGGCACGCTTTCACCAGTAATCATTGCCGTGTCAATACTTGATACGCCGTCTTCAACAACACCATCAGTAGCGATCTTTTCGCCCGGACGCACTACAACCAGATCGTCTACACGCACCACAGATGCTGGGATAAGTACTTCTTCACCATCTCGCAACACCACAGCATCTCTTGCTCCGAGCGCGAGCAGTGACCGCAATGCGTTACCCGCGCGATACTTCGCACGCGTCTCCATGTAACGGCCCGCAAGAATGAACGTGGTGATTGTCGCGCCCACTTCGAAATACACGTGCGCGCCGTCATGAGTCATTGACGACATTCCCGACATCGAATGACCCACATCATCGGTAGCTCCACCCCAAATGAGTGCCCAGATAGACCATGTTGTTGCAGCAATCACACCAACTGAAATGAGAGTGTCCATAGTGACAGCACGATGACGTGCGTTCATAAACGCTGTGCGATGAAATGGCCATGCTCCCCACGTCACAACAGGAAGCGACATCATTCCGACAACCCATTGCCAGTTATCAAACTGCCATGCCATCACCATTGAGATAAGAACCACAGGAATAGATAGTGCGGCGCACACGCCAAGTCGTATCGCTAACGCGCGTAGCTTCTGATCAATTCCGTCATCGACACTGTCTTCCGTGCGCACTTCAGCGTCATACCCGATGCCTTTTACAGCATCGATTACTGACAAAGAGGAAGAAAGCGACGGATCAAATACCACCATTGCCGATTCGGTCGCATAATTGACCGCAGCGTGCACCCCTTGAAGATTGTTCAGTTCTTTTTCAATGCGCGCTGCGCAAGCACCACAGGTCATTCCGTGTAGTGAAAGTTCCACTTCTTCACGTTCTTGGGCGACAATATCAGTCATCGCCCTTCAGGTTAGTGAGGGCGTTGGCTGAAATTTGCGTGGCGTTTGTCTAGAAAAGCGGCGATGCCCTCTTGAGCGTCAGGCATCACAACGGCACCCGCCATCACGTTTGTTGCGTGTGCGTACGCCTCATCTTCAGTCATGTCGATTTGCTCATAAAAGGTCTGTTTACCCAAAGCTTTTGAGTACACCGATCCGCGCGTTGCTCGTGACAACAAAGCGACGGTGGCGTCATGGAGTTGAGCATCATCAACGACTTCGTTGATGAAACCCCACTGCGCCGCTGTTTCAGCAGACACTGGATCACCAGTGAGCGCCAATTCAAGTGCACGTTTTTGTGGCAAGTTGCGGGCCACCGCAACAAGTGGTGTGTGACAAAACAACCCACCTTTGCCTCCAGGCAAAGCAAAAGCAGCGGAACGAGCAGCAACTGCTAGGTCGCACGTGGCTACGAGTTGACAACCAGCTGCTGTGGCAAGTGCATGAACACTTGCAATTACAGGTTGAGGAATACGGTGCACTGTCTGCATGAGAGCAGAACACACAGTGAATAAGTGGTGTGCATCAGCCTCAGCAGCACCTTTCATCTCACCAAAGTTGTGTCCGGCGGAAAACACTGGACCTTCCGCATTCAAGATGATGCCTTCAGTATCACTTGCGCCAACGTATGAGAAAGCCAACGTCAACTGCTCAAGTACATGCAATGACAGTGCATTTCTCTTTGCAGGATTACACAACGTGATAGTGGCAAAGCGCCCATCGCGACTGATCCGAACAACACTGGTATCAATCTCGCTCATGAAAACCTCCTGCCACAACCCACACAGTAGGTCTTTCACTCAGGATCCGACAATGCCCCTGTCTTTACGTCGAATCACAATCGTTGCATCACGTGGAATTGGACCAGTGGATCCAGAAAAATCAGCTGGAAAATTAGTGTAGGACGGATTTCCACCCCCGGGATGTTGAACATTGACAAACATCGTTTTTCTATCGGGCGTAGTGGTGATGCCCGTTATCTCACAACCAGGAACACCTGTAAACAATCGTTTGTATACGGATCCTTTGGTATCTGTCACCAACAATTGATTGTTGGCGCCCCCGGGTTGTGCACCATCAGTTTGTATGAACACCCGAGCGTCTTCGTCCACCCAAATCCCATCAGGAGATCCAAACATCTGCCCGTTGTTATCGCGGACGTCCTGTGCGAGAGAAAAGATGTTCCACGTAAACGACCTACCCACATGATCTCGTGAATCCTTCCAACGAATGATGTGGCCCCACGGATTTTCGACGATTGGATTCGCTGCATCAGTGGTCGGGTATCCCGTTCTTCCTCTGCGGGAGTTATTTGTCAGTGTGCAGTACACGCTCCCGTTTGGGGCGACCGCAATTCGTTCAGGACGATCCATTTTGGTGGCGCCAACAATGTCTGCAGCCACACGAGCATGAACAACTATCCAATCCATGGTTCGATCTTTCAAGAGTGGATTTCGATTACTTAGTTCAATCCAGTTTCCCGTTCCATCGGAATTAAATCGCGCAACATATAAACGACCCGAATCAAGCGGACTTATGCCATCGGCAATGAGATCTTCCCAATTTTTGCTCGATACAAATTTGTAGATGTATTCAAATCGTTCATCATCGCCCATATAGACAACAACTCGATTTCCACGTCCTACCGTTAACGTCGCACTCTCATGCTTGAAGCGACCAAGCGCCGTTCGTTTAACTGGACGTGATGTTGGGTTGCTGGGATCAATTTCCACTACCCATCCGAACCTGTTGCATTCATTCATAAAATCAGGCGCCCCAAGATCGAAACGAGGATCAAATTGATGCCAGCCGTAACCAGATCCACCGCTACTTAGCCCGTATCGTTGCTGCTCACTAGTAGCACTCCATCCCGGGCTGCTCGTTCCGAAATACGTATGGAAGTTCTCTTCGCACGTGAGATATGTGCCCCATGGCGTGTATCCATTCGAACAATTGGCGAATGTTCCTCGATATCGGTTGTTACTGGCGTTACTTATCAGTGTGCTTTTTGCAGCAGGCCCCGAGAACAACACGCGCGTATTCGCAGTAATTCTTCGATTGCGAGAACTGCGCACATTACTCCACGTTCCGTTTTTCTTTTTTGCGATCGCAGCCACTGTTACTCCATGTGCTGCCTGAGAAACAAGTACGTCTTCTAGAGAAGTTGGGTTTGCCTTTCCGAGTACGTGACCGTTGGATCCAAACTCGTGATTGATGCATAAGAGGCCAGCGACATCAGAACCGAAATACCACATCCCGTCATGTCCTATACCAACACTATTTTCCTGCTGGGTCGGAATAAATCCTTCACGCGTGTAGGACTTGCCCGATCCGTTAAGTCGTTCACGCCACGGAAGTAACACGGAATACTCATACTCCGGTGCGATAGTCGGATTAGGTGAAGACTGAAGCGGAATCGAAGTAAAACCAATTTTCGGACCTCGACTTATCAATTGTCGCGGTTTTAAAAAATAAGCGGAAGAAACTTGATGGGCGCCAATCCAATCTGCACCCAGCACGAGTAGTCCAGTTGCGCCAACCCCTCGGCGTATTGCAGTTCGGCGCGAGGTGCGAGATGGATTTTCTTCACGCATTTCGTTACCTGATTAGTCAATCATGATCTAAATAATAAAGAAGTCAAATGACGTAGTCATCTTCGGCCACTCACCATTTTTGCCGACAATGAATTTAACTCTGCATTCAGTTCCGAAAGCTCCAGTTGCCGTGAGTGTCTTGTTTGCAATAGCGCATCCGCCTGACTCAACGACAATACGAACTCGTCCTTTCGACGAAAGTTGGATTAATTCTTTGGCGGTGTACCCACGATTCTGTTCGAGCGTCTGCGTTTTTTGCTGCACACCAATCAAAACCTGTGGCGTCTCATCAGTCGAGATCACCCTTCTGTTGGCATCTATCAAGTCGATGCGAAACACATGCTTTGCACCAGCTTGAAGCCCACGAATACGACACTTATTTCGAGCAACATTCACAAGGCATCTCTTTTTCGTGCCCACCACTTTTACACGATATTTTGCGACACCGATGTCAGAACCTACTGCCATTGGGGCCCACGACACCACTGCATTTCGATTTCTTGCCTTCACTTGCATCGCTTGATTTGACTCAAACTTTGCGAGAATAAGATCTGCTTTTAGGTCTGCCCCGCGTGTGATATTGATTGGACCTAAATCTGCGGAGGCTGATGGACCATAAAGAGTGTCCAGCATGATCAAGTGATCCCGATAAATCGCTAACCCCGGATAATTAAAACCATTGAACGCGGGGAGCCCGGTTTGGGTTGTGATGTTGCGAGTCCATCGATGTTCTCCAGTGGAAGATATCTTTATGAGTAGAGTGTTCGTTGCAGTGCTTGATAGTGCGACTCCGTCATATGAAGCTGATCCTTGATACGCGAGACTTGCATACACATTTTCAAAGCGATCAACGACGACACTTTCAAAAGATGCTCGAGCATTTACGGAACCTGTTTGGTAAGTGGCAAGTCGAAGCCAGCGAGCAACACCATCAGTTCCAATGGACACCAAGAAGGTCGGAACGCCCGAATATCCGAGCTTGCCAAACGCCCCCTTCCCAGATTCTGGGGCCGCCTTAATTTCATTGGTCGTTCCGACAAGCAATACTCGCCCCGAGGCACTAATCGACATGTCATTAATTTGAATAGACGATGCGGCTCCACCGAACGATTTAATCCACGCAGATTGTCCGTCTTTACTTAACTTCTCAACAAAACCTGCAGAACAATCACCGTCGTCTGAACAACCGTCAGGACCCATAACTATTCCGTTGAACTCCGGCGTTCCAAAATATCGACCCGCAACATAGACGTTTCCAGCGGCATCAGTTTCAACCTCAAGTCCGAGTGCGTCGCCTGTTGCTCCACGAGTAGAGACCCATTCTGCATCCAACAAATTTGTGAGCTTTGCGACAAATGAGTCAACGCCCGCTGGATTGGCGACGACAATGTTGCCATTGGGTTTGGTGAAGATCGCATTCTGTCTAATTGAACCTGCAATGTATACGGCACCTGAAGAATCAACATGCAACGAATCGATGTAGGTCCCGCTAGTACCAGCTGCTCCTGAATTAAATAAGCGACCACCATCGATTCGGCCATCTTCAGTCTTCATTGTTGCGATAAAACCTGCGGTGCCACCGGTTGGGGTGAACTGAGCAAACCCAAATTTCACTCTGGCATTTGTTGTGCCAGCGACAAAAAGATTCCCTTTGTTATCAACTCCGATTCCGCCCAAATTCAAACGGGAATTTGCAATGTTCGAGTACAACTTCGTGGCCCACAACGCAACACCAGTTTGCGAGTACTTCACCACAAAAATTTGCTCACCCATACTGACATCATCTGCAATTGCAGGATCACTGTGTTTCACCGTTCGTTGTCCAAACGACAATGAACCAGAGAGGAACTCACCCGCAACGTAGATGAAGCCGTATTTATCAACCACAAATTCGGTGCCATACAAATCCGATCCGTTGTTAGTCGATATCGCAGACATCACAAGATCTGATTGAGTCGCGCTAACAGATGAAACGTGTGCACTTACTGTTGCAGCCACGACCAGTAATAGGACACTGGTCATCGCCAGTTGAGGAAGCCATCCCCGTCTCATATATTCCCCCGTTGCGCCAAACGACGAAATGACACTACGTCAGTAGTGCGCCCTCTGGGGCTCGAACCCAGGACCTGCGGATTAAAAGTCCGTTGCTCTACCAACTGAGCTAAAGGCGCGGAGGCGGAGCCGAACTCGGAGCGAAACTCGCCCGGAGAACTGAACCGACCGGACTTACAGGCTAGTTCCAGACGCGGGAAATGTAACGGGTGCGGACAAAACTCGCCAGCGCAACCACCTGGTAGGCGGCTTGGCCCTTGTCCGCGCTCGATCGTGCTTCTTTGACAGAATTTGAACCGGTCCAAATCGCGTCGAGACTCGCTCTATGTGATGAACTAGCAGGGTGAATACATCTAAAAACAGATTCAACCTTGGTCTTGCCTCTGTAGCAGTCATGCTCATCGGAGTTGGATTCTCACCGAACACCGTCACATCCACCGGCGATCCCATCGCCGCAATTCCATCGTCTTATCGCGATTATCAAGACTTCCCGATGTGCGCGAATGCCTCAGACACCTTCTGCATTTCTTCCTGGGGGCTCGACAGCGACGGTGACGGTTCCTTTGAATTACCGGATCCCAATCTAAACGTCTCCTTCCACGCGTGGATTTGGGACATCTCAGCCAAATTGCCCGGGCTTGCGTATGAATTGCGCACAAACGGACAGCAAGAAAACATTTCGGCTGTTCCGAGTGGAACGGCAGTTCAATTTGCAATCAACACTGGAGAATTCAAACCCTCGCCAAGCCTATATACTCAGGCCGAAGTACTTTCATTTTCACAAACCAATATCGACGGGAAATGGATCACTGCAGGAACTGTCAAAACTGCTGGTTACTCTTTTGCCACAGAGTGCTATACGGAAAACAAATGCGTAGCGCCTCAGAATCGCATCGACTTTCAGTCACATTTCCACGGCGTTCAATTTTACGAGGAGCCCAACCCACTTCTCGAGGCGAAAACCGGAAGCTGGGTCAGCACAAACGCCACTGAAACATATGGAATTCAATTTGATCAGAAAACGCTGACATGGACCGTACAAATAATGGGTCCGGCAACAAAGATGGACGGCAGTCCCAACGTTTTACGTTACGCCACCTTCATTCCTGACTCATTTATTCAGTACGCATACGGCACTACCGCTGATGTTCTCACAACCTCACTAACAACAACTCGAATTGATGGCGAACTAACAACAACAGTTGCATCCACAATTACCCGCGTCACAACACCAATTCCCGGGATCTTGATTTACATGCCGAATATTCCCTTATCAGGATCACCGGTTTCCTCCGCTTCTGCGAATAAGAGCGCAGGAAGATTCTCAACTACACCCAAACTAAACATCAAGCCGAAAGTCGGGCTCCTGCAGGCACCGCAAATACGGCGCGCAACGCGAATTAATTCCAAGTCGATTCGTGTTACCGGAACAAAAGTTTCTGGAGCCGAAAAATACCAAGCGATGTGCAGCCGTGGAATTATCACAAAGACCGCTTATGCCAAACAACCTTCGGTGAAAGTTGGTCAACTCACTAAAGGTAAATGGAAATGCAGCATCCGCGGAGTGAAACGAATTGGCGGTAAGTGGTCAAAATCGATGACCGTCGTGATCAGATAATGAGATAGGCAACGTTTGTTGATTGACGATGCCCGCTTCCACAATGGGTGTGGCAGTACCCACAAGAACACGACGCAACGTGCGACTCCGCTACACCACGATCGGGGCAACTCCATAAATCACGACCGAGCGAAGAATCTTCTCGGCTACCGATGGATCAAGGGTGAACATTTCATTCCACATACCGTGACCATAGATCCAGTCGATGTCTATGGTTGCACACATTCCGTTCAACGACACGAGAACGGAGGCCTAACATGGCAATCGGCGAAGCAGAGCGATTCGAGATGCACCTCGCGCTCAAAAACACCTTGGGAGATGCCGTGGCAAACACAGTGATGGAACATCTACCACCCAGTGGCTGTGGCGATGTCGCACGCGAACGCGACGTCGTTGAAGTGCGACGTGACATAAACCGACTGGAACGCAGAATGAATCTAATGATCGCTAGCACTCTCACCGGAGCACTGGCACTCATCGCTATTCAAGTTCAGATTCTGCTGAGCATCAGCAACTTGTAACCGCCCTTACTTTCTCGCCTACCGACGACCGCATATGCACACATTCCGTTCAACGACACGAGAACGGAGGCCTAACATGGCAATCAGCGAAGCAGGGCGATTCGAGATGCACCTCGCGCTCAAAAACACCTTGGGAGATGCCGTGGCAAACACAGTGATGGAACATCTACCACCCAGTGGCTGGGGCGATGTCGCACGCGAACGCGACGTCGTTCGTTTAGAACGCAAACTGAACCTCATGATCGCCAGCACACTCACTGGCGCTCTTGCGCTCATCGCGATTCAAGTTCAAATTCTGCTGAGCATCAGCAACTTATGATTCAGCGCGCGCTGTTAACAATCTCACGCAACTTCGGCATCACATTTTTCGCAAAGCGTTCGAGACTTTCATTGTGTGCTGATGGCCGTACTCCAGGTGGTGCAACATACGTGACAAGGTCTGTAATTCCATACTCCAGTAAAAACGCAGACAGTTCTGCGACAAGATGATCCTCATCACCAATTACCCACGTCTGTGGAATGCGATCGTCTGATTCCCATGCTTCAAAGTTGTCGCCGGCTTCATGATTCCAATCGCGATACATCTTCGCGCGATACACCTCACCTGCTTTGATCGGCGGCCAGTCTCGTTCGCGATCATCTGTGACCAGCCATGAACGCATAATGCCTACGCGAAATTCGTTGGCGTTGCGTCGATGTTCCACAAGTGCACGGTGCCAAGGATCAAGCACGAGCCCACGTGATCCTTGCGGCAAGAAGTTAAGTCCCATTCGTGCGGCACGTTCAGCACCGGGAGTGCTTTGTGCTGCAATCCATAACGGAATACCGCTCTGTTGCACGGGCTTTGGATACACGTTCACATTTGATAGCTGATAACGCTTCCCGGAAAAATTGACTGCATTGTCAGACCACGCTTGTCGCAGAATCTCTATTGCTTCTTCTGTGAGCGAGACGCGATTTTTTCGGTTCATTCCGAATGCGTTGAACTCATGAACGGCATACCCCATGCCGAGTCCTAATTCCATTCGGCCACCACTGAGTT
>Ga0315903_10011084_pt1 | contig 10662 bp, 6 predicted proteins | sample LakEriMetagenome_7_FD_203524 | JGI IMG/M metagenome (GOLD analysis project Ga0315903, IMG submission 203524) | Freshwater fungal communities from buoy surface, Lake Erie, Ohio, United States - Buoy 2 MA119 | ecosystem: Environmental > Aquatic > Freshwater > Lake | place: USA: Lake Erie, Ohio... | reverse complement strand
GCCGGCGCCTGTTACGCCGTTGTTATAATCAAAAGAAAATGTATCATAATAGACATCAACTAATTCCCAGTCTTGACTGTTTTCATCTATGCTACTACCGTCATTTACTGATATGTTGACTTTTGCTTTCCAAATTTTTCCATCAAATACTGCAATTTGTCCAGCACTGTATGGCATTGCAGGATTATAAAACAAGACACCAACATCTAAATTAGTTCTAATAAAGAACGGATGTCCCGGTATGTTAACATTAAATTTATAAGTTTGTCCTCGATATAAAGTTAGTGTAGGATTATTAGTTTGGCCGTCTGGAGTAAACACATAAGAATTAGCGCCTAAAGATATTCTATATGTGCTGGTAATAGATTGTGCTTGGCCTGTGATCGCTATGTCTGGAGGAAATTCAGGAACCCAATAATATTCTCTATAATTTATAAACTTGTCCCAGTCTATGGGAGGATTCCATGTATAATGCTCTTGATCAGTTATCTTGTTGTCATTCTCATTATCATTATTAAAAAATTTTAATTGATTTTTAAAATCTAGATAATCGTAAAAATTTTTAATTTTTTTATTTTCGTCAACAACAACACCGGGCTCTAATTGATATCTGCTTCTTAGTGTTTGGTCAGTATCGAGATATACATCTGTGCTGTTAAATGTCTTACCATAACGTCTGCCAATATATCCTACAGTTTTATCTAGTGTGCCAGGCTGTGTTAGTGGATCGACCACTGCCGACATAAATTTGGCATTAGCCTCGGATTGAAAAATTGTAGGTAATAACTCTACTGTTCTACGGATCGGTAACCCACTATCTGGATAATTTGTATTGGCCATTAATTAACTCGTACTAGTTACAATTGAATCATTGCTGATTCTCAATTCTGCTGCTGTAATTGACGTTACTATTTCCACATCATCTACAGTAGCACCGCTAATAAAAATTTCATCTGTGCGACTTTGTATTTCAAATAAACTACCAAACGACTGTGATGCTTGTCTTGGTACTAAAACTAAATTTGAAATATCAGGGGCACAGGTATTGATAACATAAGTGATCATTTCGCTGACATAAAATTTATCACCGAAATCCCAATTATTGACATCAAAAAATTCGTTGATCGCTGCAATTATGCGAACTTTTAGATCGTTATCATTTATTAACTTGTTTGGATTTTTTACCACTTTAAATCTACTTTGCAGTTTTTCATCGGCAGTTGAGCCAAACAAAACTTTATAAATTACTGGATGATAAATGATTTCATCACTTATTGATTTAATTAAATCTAAGTTTTGACCAAATGTAACTCTCAAACTATCGCTGCTAGGAGCCGTTGGTTTATCAGCAGCACCAGAAAGGAAATTTCTAAATGCTGTATCATAACTTCTTGTTAGAAGGTAAACATCAATAATGTTAGAAGCACTAGGATCTATTCTTCTATCAACTCCTGCATTGTGAATATATTGAAATTTTAAATTGTCTCTGCCTATGTTAGCAGTATAGGAAGGTTCTAATATAAAAGTGTTTGTTGTTTTATCAACTCTCTTAACTACATTTTCATCAATGTCATAAAAATAAACTAATTGACTGTCGGAGAAATCGTTGATATTAACTAGACTTTCTTTTTGTCTAATTAACACGGTGTCATTAGAATTGTCTACGAATTGTTTAATTGTGTATCCGTAAGCATCGGTAGTTGTTTGAAAAAACAGAAATCTGTTAGAAGAATCAGGTCCAACGACTTGTCTAAAAGTATCTGGATCATCGATAACACCATCATCATCGCTGTCATAAAATGTAACTTTTATTTCTTCCGAACTTTCATACCCGTCATCAAATCTAACACTGTCGGTGATTTCAAAAGTATAATCTGCTACTAACGGATTAATTAAATCCTGTCCGGCATTAATTCCTAATACTACAACTTTATCTTTGACAACTTTACCAGTTTCGCTATCAAATACTTTTTGATTGCTATCAAAATAAAATCTATTTTGTTTTATACTTCTAAAAATATAATCCATACCTCTAATTCTTACCACATATTGATCTGGTTCTTTGATGAATGCTATGATCCAAGAGGCGTCTAGATTTGAGTTAGTTACATCTCCTGCTTTTCCTAAACTAAAATCATCAACAAGATTTAAATTAGAAGCAGTGATAATCTTCCAGTCAGTGTCAGCAGTGTTATATCTAAGTCCAAAATTTAAATTTCCAAACATTAGATCCACCATTTGTGATTCCAATGCTGTACTTAAATTATTAATAAATTTAGGTATGATTATAGATGCTACTGCTAAACTAGGTACTATGTCATTGAATTGTACAGGTCCTAGATTAGTGGTTAAGACTCCGGAATTGTTGGCTGTACCGTCACCTGTTATCTTAACAACCTTAGTCCATATGTAAGATGTCTGCTCAGGATCTGTAGAATCCGTATTAACTAACTTACCCTTTTTAAAACTCTTACCTGTTGGAGGAATGAATTTAATTAGTGCTCCGGGTGTTAGATAACGTAAAAGACCTGTGGTATAAGTGGCCACTGGTAAAATTGATGTTGTGTCGACTAGATTAGTGAAATAACCAGAAGAGTTATTAATATCGTTAGTAACTTGATTCCAGATAGTATTATTATCTGTGAATAAAATTCTTTCAAATTTTGTTAGATAGAAATTGTAAACATCTGTATCAGTAAAAATAGGCTCAATTTTATTTCTTATAAAATTAATAATGTCTACACGATTGGCATACTTAAAAGACAATGATCTTTCAATTTCTTCTTTATAGATAATTCCGTCGTCAGCAAATACATTAACATTACTGTATTTGCCAGATGCATCTATAATATCAAAGTTTCTGCTAATTCCGCTAGATGTTCTATTAATAGATTTTACTTTTAAAATATTTTGACTGGTAGTCAAAGGAGCAAGATTATAATCTTCTCCTGTTATCATTCTATTCTGTGTATAATATGATGCTGGTGCATTAATTCTTATAGAGTCAACACTTTCAGATGCGGTTGAAGAATCTACTGTATATTTGAGACTACAGGTAACTATTAAAGTTTGATTCACCCCTTGTTTGTTTACGTAAGGAATAGATAAACTAATGCCTTGCATTTCTCTCGGTGCTATCTGATATGATAAGCCATTACTCTTTCTGTAATAAACTCTAAAAGTGCCTTGTGGTAAATTACCGTAAACACCGTCGGCAAAAGCAAGATCAACTCTGTCACTTTCTTTGGTCAACACAGAATAGATATTTCTAATATTTGATGCAATGCTGTTATAGGCAATGTTATTACCAATTAAAGATTGTACTTTAGTCCATTCTTCTATTTGTGCTCCTGCACTGTTTAGTCTAAACAACCAAACATCGTTTTCATTGATGTTATTAGAATCTACGGCTACGATTTCATTTGACTTAGGTACGTCTATAGTAAAATCTGCTAATTCTAAACTACCCTGTTTGAACAAAAAGAAAAATCCAGTATTAGAACTTGTGCCGCCTCGACCGTCATTCTTATAAACAAATCCTAGTTGGTTGGATGGAGTTGGTGCTTCTTCATAGATAGTTTCGCTGCCTCTAAATGCTGTGCTTACAATTTCAAAAGGCATTTGACGACCAGCAACAATTTTATTAAAAGTAAACACAGGAACATCAGTGGATGATGTTCTAAGTCTGTATTGTTCTGTTAGAATTCCATCGATAATTGAAGATCCTTGGCTGCGGCCAAACTCTGTGTTATCGCTCATAGCAGCATTCAAAACTGTGATAAATTGTTCTGCCCAGTTTTGATTTGTTGGATCATTCCAGATAATTGTTTGTTGTGCTAGATTTTTTCCGTTAGAATCTAATATATTTTCTGTGGTACTTACTGTGTCAAATTTTAAAAGACCGGTAGCAGGAATATTTCTTTTGGCATTATAACTTAACATTCTAGCCAAACGTAAAACACTTTCTTTGCGCTCTGCTAGTTCAATAAAATTTTCTCTAGAAGCAAGATCAATACGGAAAGCAAGACTTTGACCAAGAAAAGCCATAGCATCAATCAGTGCTAGATATTCAGAACTTTCAATATAATCGTTGAAATCTTCCGGATAATTTTCACGGAAATATGCGATTATTACCCTACGAAGATTTTCAAAATCGTAGGATTTGAAGTCAGCATTTTTAAATGTCTGATAAATCCTAGTCCAATCTTCGTTAAGTATAAGGCTATTTTGTCTTGAAGTTGTGGTCATTTTTTATCTCTATCACGTATTTATTTTGCAAAATTAAGTGGTCAGTTTATAATATTATTTTCTTTATCAAAATTAAAAACCATTCTTTCGTTGATGTTAAACGGCAAATAGGCTATATCTGCTTCTATTCTAATGCCCATGTCAGTGGCATCAATACTAACACTGTTAATGGCTATTCTAGGATCATAGTTAATGATCTGTTCCACATCTTCAGTGATTAATCGTTTAACTTCTTCAGTGAACGGTTCAAATATCAAATCCCAGATTACTGTTCCAAAATCTGGATTCATTAATTTTTCACCTTTTCTAATATAGAAATGATTGATAATATCCTGCTTTACTAGATCTATATCGTAGACTTTAAATTTATTTTTAGTCTCTTGAGAATTAAAACCTTTGTAGGTAAAGGCTGCACCGTTGTCAGTAGCAACAGTAACTCTTTTAGATGCAACTACGGTTTGATTATATAATTTGGCCATTTTATGTCTCCCTGTCTGTGTTATCAGGAGTTAATTGTGCAGGTGCTTGATTCTCATGCAAGGCCCACGGTTCGTGCATTGGGATTCTTTTCATTATGCTCTTTAACGGAGTGCTTACAGAATATCTATTTTTATTTTCCCAAGGTTCAGCAGAATCAGTTACTATGTTATCATGTACAACTAAAACTGCTGCTGATACTGCTGCGGTGGCTGCTGTTCCATTCATGTTAATTGTTGCTGCGGTTTCAACATGGTCTCCTCCGCTTAGAATATTTGTATTAGCACCAGCAGTAAAGTTGTTATTAACACCTGTAGATACTTCTAAATTTGTAGTAGTGGTTATAAAACCATTACCGCCAACTAACAGTTTCATGTCATATTGACTTTCTATATGCACCTTGCCGCTGTCAAATCCATTAGCATCAGCACTATCTCCGTTGCTGTAATCTGCTGATGCTTTTATATTAACGTTTCTGCCGGCTTCTAAATTGATGTCTCGATCGGCTCGCAGATTTAAATCGTTTTTAGTATGCACACTAACACTGTCTTCAGCATAGATATCTATTTTACCATTGCTGGTCAACTCTATCCATGTTGAGCCTTTAGAATTACCTATGTAAATCAAATCTTCAGAATTATGCATTAAGATTTGATGTCCGGTTCTAGTTCTTATACGAAAATATTCGTTATAAGGAATATTAGGATTTCCTTTTTCTCCGTTGGAAGTATCGGCATATTCAACTGGGCCTTCGCCTGCCGATGTTAGGCGTTGATATTGGTCGTCACCGTCATCCATGACAAACGTAGTTCCACCTAATCTAGATACAGGCACTGGTACTGAACTTGAACTTTTCTTCTTACCTAGAAATTGTTTTTTAGTTCCTTCTCCGCGATTAAATGGTCCGGGGGTGCTTATACCAAATACGCTGTTAGGAACCGTACGTCTACCTGTTGATGTTGTCACACCACGAACATCATCTTCTAAAAGGCCTTGTTTTAAAAACACATCTGCAATAGGATGCACTGGTTTTTTAATTTTATCAATGTTTAAACTTTTTTCTAGTGAGTTAGTTTTTCTGTTAACTTCTGCTACAGGCAAAGGTTGCGTAGTATCGTATTTCTTTTTTTGATCAGGCGATGCTTCAAATTCTGTACTGCCGCCTATAGCCGGAATCATTTGATTAGCAAATCTACCTGGAACACAGCCAATGAAATAACCGTCTGCAAGATTTCCGCCAACAAACACCACTAGCACAGTTGTTCCTATCTCAACTGTTGGGAACCACATACCATAACTCTGCTGCGTGTCATTCCAGTCTGTTTTATTCAGTCCCATATTTTCGTAGGCAGTTATGCCATAAAAGGGACTGGCATACTTTACTGGAAAACTTTGAGAGTCTTCTCCTATAGTAGCACCTTGATTGTCTAACAAAGTAACTTCTAACCCGCACATAAAACTAGGATCAAGGTAACCAACTACCTTGGCCAACATTATTCCTGTGCCAACTTTGCCGTCAGATAGTTGCGATTGTGTTCGTTTTTCAATAGCCATTATTCACCTTCATCGCCACCATAAACTGTATTGTCAATTGGACCTGTTGGTTTCGGTGCTTCTTTAACTTCGTATAACCATTGGTTCTGTCTATCAATTTCTGCCCTTCCAGCAAAGTCAACGCTTTGATTAATTATGCGATTCATATCGAGAGTCTGTGTATAAATGCCACTGGACCATTTATGGTCTACCCCAACAACTCTATACAGGCCGCTGTAAGGACTAACCCACTGCCCTTTAGGAAAATTAAATAAGCCGCCACGACCCGTAGTTCCTAGATTAGGTTCAATAGGATTTCTAAAACTTACAAATATAAAAATTTCGGATCCTTGCCAATTCATTGTACCTTCGGCAGTAATTTGTTCGTTTGGACCATACTCTCCTAAAAACTTAGAACAGATACCCGAATCCGAAAGATAATATGGATCTCCTAAGATTTCCATTTTTACATTCATCATATCTCTGTTTCCGTTTTGGAAAGCATCTTGGAATGCATCAGCAATAACTTGCTCAACTGTTTTTTCTCCAGAGTATGTTCCAGTTTGTATCTTGTAATTAGGTTTTACAGCAGGTGTTCCTGTTTCCGATGTAACCGACTGTGGCGCAGCGCCAGACTGTGCCTGTGCGGATAATCTCTTAGTCTCAGCAGCAGATTGATTATCATCGTTTTGTATCGAAGCATGCTGTTGAGGCGGCCTAGGTAGTTGACCTGTATGAAACATTCCGTTAAATGTAAGATCTAATTTTAGAATATCATTATTTTGACCTGAATACAAATAATCATATCTTTTCGCGCATATGGCTTCTCTGCCTTGAGTAGGAGTAGCAGAACTAGGATTTTTCAAATATTCTGCGCTAACTTTAAACGGTACAACTCTATAGATATATTTTTTTGCTCTCTGATTTCTAATTTTATCGTATTCTAAAAGATCAATTTGTACATCAACTCTAAACCAGTTTACAAGACCGGTTTTAGGATCAATGGCTTCTGGTCTAAGATTTTTTGAACAATATTCGCTGGCCAGTACTATCCATTTAATAACATTGGTAATTTGAACTTTTTTACCAAATGTAAAAACTCGACGAGATGGATCGATACTCATTTGATCTCGCTGTATTCTTCCAGTAGAAGGATCAACAGTATCTGCTGCATCTTTAAAAAGATAGTTTCCGCCAGATGTTGCATCAAAGCCCATACTGCTGTAACCAATAGGTCCTTGGCCGTATTCAAGCGTGTCAAAGTCTGCGTTAACTCCGGCCTTAATGGGTTTTCCAGCATTAATATCCACCATGGCTCTTAGTGTATCGGCTGTTGCACCACCTTCTAGTCCAACTCTATCTTGCCAGTCTATAGGAAAAACTATTTCATATAGGTCTGGTTTTCCTATCATATTGCGATCTACTAATTCAAACTGTGAAGTATTCAGAGCATTCATTAGACTGTTTTTACCACTGGCTAAAACTTCTAATACAGTATTACCTGATATGTTTAATTCAACAGGATATGTATTGGCTCCGTCTAGATATCCTGAGTGGTGCAACGGTACTGCTTTGCATTTGTATCTGCTGCCGCCTTCGTCCACTTTCATATCTGATTCAGTAATTTTTATTGTAAAATATTTGGCCAGTTGTTCTTTGCTGGCAAATATTCTACCCTTGTCGTCAAACCCTACAAATTCTAATTTTAATAAAAAAGGAACATCGCCAATGTAATGAGGATACCCTGCAGATAATGCTGCTGACAAAAGACTTTGATAAAATAATCCCATACTGTATGGTTCATAGACATCAAATTCAAATTGTGTTACATTAGTCCAACCGGCATCTTGACCTGCTAGTCTACTAATAAAATTAATATTATCGATAAAAAATTCTGGAGAACCGTTAGATGTTTTTGCCCGTTGTTCGTCGTACCTTCCTGCACTAGATATAACAATATTTTTTAAAGCACCCGGTTTACCTCTGTATGTATTAGGATTATTAAACTGACTAGGTTCAAGGCAACACAAAGTCCATATATTACTATATGAAGCAAATTGTTCTAATACATTAGGGTAAGGCGGGCCTCCTTTAATTTTGTCTAATCCAAAAATTTTCACAGCAGGTGTTCCTGTTGAATCTTGATTAGAATTTGAAGCCTTGGAAGTATTTAAAGTGGCCGAATTAGCAGTAGGAACTCCGGAGATTACTCTTGCTACTCCTGCTGCAATGCCTGGAAGATTAGTCACAGCAGAAACAGGATTTCCATCAGGTCTTAATACTGTACCAATTGTCTGACCAATGTCTCTAAATATTGACACGTTAGACTCCTAAATACTTTTCTAAATTTGATTTCTTAGGACAATAAATTTGTGTGCCTGGTTCAAAGTCATAGATAGGATCTTTGATTACACTCATGTTTCTTTGAACAAACACCCACCATAACTGTGAATTACCGTAAAGGTCAAATGCTAGAAGATCTGGTCTATGCCTATATTGATTTTCAATTGTATATAAAAAATCATCTAATTCGGCCGGAACTGGACGTATGGTTAGAAGTTCTAAATATAGATTGTTTTCTTTGGTGTTCCTATAAGGGGAAGAAGCGGTATATGTCGCCATGATTATACGAATCCTGATCCTGCTACCACATTGCCGTTGGCATAATCTTTGAGACTAAACTGTCTCAATCGTGTTCTATTATAGATAGGCGCAACTACTATAGTAATATTACTAGTAGTTGGTACCCAAGTAGGTGCTGGGCCTTTATTATATTTCATATAACTAACATCTTCTTTTAAATCTACGCTAAAAGATTTAATGATGATTGGGATTCCAGTAAAGACTCTGGCTCCGTATCCGCTGAGTTGGCATATCACTGGAGGATTACCTACATTCTCTCCTGTACCATAAAACATTCTAGTGGCTGTTTTAAAAAATGTTGTGCCTTGAATCCAATACTCAGCATCTAGTTCTGTTTCAACAGAGAACTCACCACTGATCTGAATATCATCTACTTGACTGTTTTTATAAACATAAAAAGGATGAATGTTATGTACAGGATCAATTTGTGAATAGTTTGCTTTTGTTGAAACTGTGATGTTAGGCAGATACGGAAAAACAAATCCACCTGTTTCAGACAATCTACTAAAAGCATTTCCAAACAGACCAAAATTACAATTTACTTTTACACGCCAGTCGTTTTGTGATCCCGGTTTTAATTCAACGAAAGATCCCTGAGCACTAAATAATTCTGCTCCACTTGGTAAATTTTTTCCTCTGGCCAAACTCAATAAATTGTTCAACATACCTGCCGCTGACGATACTTGTCCTGCTAGTTTAGCAAGTCCGCCACCTAAGCCGCCGCCTGCAAGTCCTAGTTTGTCTAAACTAGCACCTATATTAGATGCAACATTACTAATAGAACCAACTGAATTAGCGGCACCACTAATGGCGCTTTGTGCATTAGAAGCAAGACTTTGTATGGGATTGCCAATGCCACCCATTGCTCCAGTAACACCGCCTAACGCATTTTTTGCGTCGGATGCAAATGTTGTAGCAGATGCAGTAAAGCCGTTAAGACCGGATCCAATACCGCCCGATAGTTTAGAAACTGTGTCGTTGACATTAGATTTAAGAGAGGCAAATTGTGTTCCGTTCATTGCACCACTAGCAGAATCTGCGGCTGCAGATACCTGCTGAGAAACAGAAGAAACTAATTTAGCCAAAGGGTTTATAGATAGTGGCATTTTGGTGAAAAAACTCCGTTATAACTCTATTTATTATATGAAAAATATGCTAATATTATTACCTACTAGGAGTATTTGGGATTGATGACAACACAACCACCTAAGATAAAATATCTTACAAACAAGGATTTATTAAAAGAAATACATTTAAGCAAAAATACATATTGTAGTTTTACTAGTCCGGAATATCATGAGTACGATATGATCGTTCCAAATTTAGAAAAAATTAACATACGTACTATTGCCGATGCGAAGCGCACCAGGGCCACAAGACAGGCCAAACAAAATTACGAAGCAGCGCAGTCTAAGGGAGGTAAAAAACTATCTCTAAAAGAATTTGAAATAGATTATAAAAAGATCGCCAAGCAAGATGTGGTATTTCGTGTGATGACGTTTGAACATATTCCATTGGCTCCGGGACGTAAAAAAACTTTAAAGAATACTGCCGACAGCCACGAGAAAGTAAACTTTCCTCCATTCCAGCATTGGAAATTTGACGAAAATAACAATTTAATTTGTGTAGGCAAAAGTCATTGGAAGGGCGGGTTGGACAATGGATCATTTAATAAAGAGCACGGAAAAATGACCAATAATCTAGCACGGATGTTTTTAAAACTCTGTGAAAGATATGCTACCAGAGGCAACGTCCGTGGAT
>Ga0315903_10011081_pt1 | contig 10663 bp, 8 predicted proteins | sample LakEriMetagenome_7_FD_203524 | JGI IMG/M metagenome (GOLD analysis project Ga0315903, IMG submission 203524) | Freshwater fungal communities from buoy surface, Lake Erie, Ohio, United States - Buoy 2 MA119 | ecosystem: Environmental > Aquatic > Freshwater > Lake | place: USA: Lake Erie, Ohio... | reverse complement strand
CGCGGCGCCCCCGCGGCCCCCGCCGTCTTCAACGCCGCCAACGAGGTCGCCGTCGCGGCGTTCCTGGCCCGCCGCCTCGGCTTCGCCGACATCCCCCGCATCGTCGAACAAACCCTCGCCTCCGTCCCCGCCTCCGCCGATGGTCTCGACGCCGCCCTCGCCGCCGACGCCGAGGCCCGCCGCACCGCCGCCTCGCTTCTCCGCTAGTCCGCCCCTCCTTCGTATCGTTCGCCTCCTTCACCTCCTCCCTATCCTTCGAGTCCTCCGCAACCTCCGCACCCTCCGCCACCTTTCTTGCCCCCATGCCCGTCTCCTTCCAGGAACTCTTCAACCACAGCTGGGGCATCGTCCTCGCCGTGCTCTTCTTCGGCGGCTCCATCTTCGTGCACGAGCTGGGCCACTTCCTCGCCGCCCGCTGGCGCGGCCTGAAGGTCGAGCGCTTCTCCATCGGCATGGGTCCCCGCGTCGTCGGCTGGACGGGCAAGGACGGCGTCGACTACCGCATCTCCCTCCTTCCCATCGGCGGCTACGTCGCCCTGCCCCAGATGGCCGACATGTCGGCGGTCGAGGGCTCGACCGACGAGTCCGCCGAGCGCCTCCCGCCCATCTCCTACGCCGACAAGATGTGGGTCGCGGTCGCCGGCGCCGTCTTCAACCTCCTCTTTGCCCTCGGCCTCGCCGTCATCCTCTGGTTCGCCGGGGTGCCCGCCCAGGAAGGCAGCGAGACCACCGTCGTCGGCCATGTCGAGACGGCCATCAGCGCCGGCGGCCCCTTGGCCGACATCGGGGCGGCGCGCACCGTGCCCGGCCCGGCCCACGCCGCCGGCGTGCGCGCGGGCGACCGCGTGGTCGCCGTGGACGACGTCGCGGTCCGCAACTGGAACCACCTCACCGAGCGCGTCCTCCTCGGCAACCGGCGCGACGACATGGGGCGGCCCCTCTGCAACCTCCGCATCGAGCGCGAGGGCGAGCTGATCGACCTCACCCTGCGCCCCGAGCTCGTCCCCACCAACACCCGGACCACCGACCGCATCCGCGCCATCGGCATCCTGCCCCGCACCTCCGTCACCCTCGGAGCCCCCTTGCCCAACTCGCCCGCCGAGAAGGCCGGCCTGCGCGAGGGCGACCAAGTCCTCGCGGTCGACGGCAAGACGGTCTTCGGCGCCGAGTCCTTCCGCCAGCACCTCCGCGTCGAGAGCCCCGGCGCCCGCACGCTCCGCATCCTGCGGCCCGGCGAGGCGGAGCGGGATGTCGCCGTGACCCCCCTGCCCCTCCTGCGCACCAACCCCGTCGTGGCCATCACGCACGGCCCCGGCGGCGAGCACCGCGTCGTCCTCATCCCCGTTCCCGTCGAGGGATCACCGGGCAAGTTCCACCTCACCGTCCACAGCTCCACCGGCGACCCCGAGGTCACCGAGGCCCTCTCCCTCGGCGCCGTGCTCGACAAGGCCAACAGCCGCGAGCTCGTCGCCATCCGGTCCGCCGACGACCTCCTGAAGGCCGCCCCCGCGTCGGGCAAGGACTTCCAGGTCTTCTGGACCCGCGGCGGAGCCCAGGGCAACGTCGTCCTGCGCGACGCCTCCGTGCGCGTCATCGAGCCCACCCCCGTGCCCACCATCGGGGCCGACATCCGGTCGCGCAGCGTGACCGTCATCCGCACCCCCGCCGAGCAGTTCGCCATCGCCGTCACCTCCACCCTCTCGACGCTCCACCGCCTCTTCGACCGCGACTCTCACATCCAGCTCAACCAGCTGATGGGCGCCATCGGGATCGCCAAGATGTACGTCAACCTCTCCGACGACATCCGCCTCGTCATCTGGTTCTCCGTGGTGATCAACATCAACCTCGCCATCCTCAACCTGCTCCCCATCCCCGTCCTCGACGGCGGCCACATGCTCCAGGCCACCGTCGAGCGCATCCGCCGCAAGCCGCTCCCGGCCAAGGCCATGATCTGGGTTCAGTACCTCTTCGTCGGCCTCCTCATGAGCCTCATGGCCTACGTCCTGCTCAACGACGTGCGCCGATGCTCGGGCGACGGCGACGCCCAGCTGCGCGCCGAGCTCCTCCAGAAGCACGTCATCCGCCCGATGGAGTTCAAGTGAGCCCCGCGCGCAGCGCGCGGCTCAAAAGGGGCACAGGGGCACGGACTCACGGGGAAGTGCACAGGGTCTCGGGGGCACAGGGGCACGGGAGGGTGAACCCTGCGGGTTGGCCTTAGTGATGGTGGCGGAGGATAGAGATTCATCACTCAAGAACCTCGGACTCCCTTCATCCTTTTCATCTCTTCATCCCTTAAATCCCCTCCTCTAGGGGAAACGAGCGCCAGCGAGTTGTACCTGCCGTGCCCCTGTGCCCCTGACATCCCGCGGCTTCAGCCCGCCTCCACCCACTTCCCGCGCTCCTTGATCAGGTCGACCAGCCGCTCGACCGCCTCCTCCTGGGGAATGTTGAACATCACCGGCTCCTTGCCGACGTAGAGGTTGATCTTGCCCGGCGCGCCGCCCACGTAGCCGAAGTCGGCGTCGGCCATCTCGCCGGGCCCGTTGACGATGCAGCCCATCACCGCGATGGTCACGCCCTTCAGGTGCCCCGTCCGCGCCTTGATGCGCAGGGTGGTCGACTGGATGTCGAACAGCGTCCGTCCGCAGCTCGGGCAGGCCACGAACTCCGTCTTCGTCTGCCTCGCCCGCGCGCCCTGCAGGATGTCGTAGGCCAGGGTGAGGCGCTTGTCGAAGGACGCCGGGGCCTCGCAGGACAGCAGGTCGCCCACCCCGTCGACAAGCAGGCCGCCCGCGAGCACCGAGGCGTGCAGCAGCTGGTCGGCGTACGCGGGGCCGGGTCCGCCATGCTGCAGGGCGGTCGCGCGAATCCAGATGGGCACGCCCGCCAGGCCGAGCCGCCTCAGCTCGCTTGCCATCCGCCGATGCTCGCCGAGCGCGTGGGACGAGGCGCCGTTGTGCGTCGCGCAGACCATGCGGCGGCCCGGGGGCAGGGCCTTGAGCGCCCCGACGAGGTCGCCAAGATGCTCGGCCTCGGTGTTGATCGCGAGGGTGACATCCGCGGCGGCGCAGGCCTCGGCCCAGGCGAGCGTCTCGTCGGGACGCGAGAATCGGCCGTGGGACCTCACCGCGACCAGGGCGGCCCCGGCGCCGCGCAGCGGGACGTCGGAGGGGGCGAGGGCGCCGACCTCGGCGAGGATCGACGGCACCACCGACTCCAGCCCGAGGCGAAGCGCGGCCAGCCCCTGCGCGTCCGCGGCGGAACCGAAGGTCACCAACAGGCCCTCGACGCGCGCCTCGCGCTGGCGCGCGTGGGCGTCGACCACCTCCTTGGCGGCGGCGGCGGCCTGGGACAGGGGGAAGGAACTGCGCACGACCACGCGGGGCACCTCCCCGGAGCCGGCGCGGCAGCCGGACCCGAGCGACAGGGGCTCCGTCGGCCGGCGGACGAAGGCATAGGGGTCGATTCCCTCGCGGACATCCTCGCCGCGGACCGAAATCACGGGCAAGGACTCGCCGCCCGCCGGCCGGAAGGCGCCAACGGCCTCGATCAACCGTCGGCAGACCGGAATCTCATGCCACGGGTCCTCGGTCAGCGAGACCCGGATGGTGTCGCCCAGCCCGTCGGCCAGCAGCGCGCCGATGCCGATGGCGGACTTGATCCGCGCGTCCTCGCCCTCGCCGGCCTCGGTCACGCCGAGGTGCAAGGGGTAATCCATCCCCTCGTCGGCCATCAGCCGGGCCGCCAGGCGGTAGGCCTCGACCATCACCTTGGGGTTGGAGGACTTCATCGACAGCACCAGGTCGCGGAAGCCGTGCGATTCCGCGATGCGGACGAACTCCAGCGCCGACTCCACCATGCCCATCGGCGTGTCGCCGAAGCGGTTCAGGATGCGGTCGGAAAGCGAGCCGTGGTTGGTGCCGATGCGCAGCACCCGGCCCAGCTCCTTGGACCGGAGGACCAGCGGGCTGAACGCCGCATGCAGGCGCTCGAGCTCCTCGGCGTACTGGGCGTCGGTGTACTCGCGCACGGCGAACTTCTTCTTGTCCGCGTAGTTGCCCGGGTTGACCCGCACCTTCTCGACGTGCTCGACCGCCTCCATCGCGGCCACGGGCAGGAAATGGATGTCGGCCACCAGGGGCTGGGAAAACCCCGCCGCGCGGAAGCGGCGGTGAATGTCCCCCAGCGCCGCCGCGGCGGCCTTGTTGGGAGCCGTGATGCGGATGAACTCGCAGCCCGCCTCGGCCAGCTTGACGCACTGGGCCAGGGTCGCGGCCACGTCCTCGGTGTCGGACGTGGTCATCGACTGGACCCGGATGGGGTTGGACCCGCCGACCCCCACCCCGCCGATGCGCACCTCGCGGGTGACCCGCCGCACCGTGCGGAAGCGCGAGACGCAGTAGGCGGGATCGGCCATGGCTACCCTCCCCTATTGTCAACCCGCCCGCCAAAGGCAAGGGGACTGAGAAGCCTGCCCGGATTCCCCCGTCCAGGCCGGGGACACCCCGGGCGGCCTGGGTCGGCTTTTCACGCCGATTTAACGCGCGAATGGCACGGCGTTGACGCGCCGCATGCTAAGGTTGTCATGCATCATCCCAACACCCACCGACAAACCCACGCCACCATGAAGCTCCGCATCCCCCGCCAAGCCTCCAACCGCACCGCCGCCGTCGCGCTCCTGCTCGCCGCCGGCGCCACCGCTCACGCCGCGAAGCCGCGGAAGGATCTCTACGTCGATGTCTACGGCGGCCTGTCCATGCTCGGCAGCGGCGACGTCATCCGATCCGGCACGACGACCAAGGGCTCGTACGACCGCGGCCTGCTGACCGGAGCGGCCTTTGGCAAGCAGGTCTCGCCCGCCTGGGCCCTGGAGGTCGAGTGGTTCTACCGCAGCAACGAGGTCGAATCAATGCAGGGCGGCTCCCTCGACGGCGTGACCGACGGGGACTTCGCCTCCACCAACCTCATGTTCAACGCCGTCTACACCTTCGGCCAAGGCGGCCAGGGCGGGTCCGCCCGCGCCGGCATCACCCCCTACGTCGGCCTCGGCCTCGGCTTCATGCAGGAGGTCGACATCGACCTGACCATCGGGGGCGTCGAGCGGGAGCACTCGGACAACTGGGTGCCCGCCGCCCAGCTGATCGCCGGGGCCCTCTACCCGATCAACGACAGCTTCTCGGCCTTCTTCGAGCTCCGCTACCATTACGCCGGCAGCCCGGAAATGGACTCGGCCAGCGGCCAGCCCAAGGTCGAGGCCGACTACAACGGCGTCTCGGCCCTCCTCGGCCTCCGCTACGCCTTCTAAGGATTGGCATTCCCCGGAAACGGGGAAGACTGCCGCCGGATGAACGAGGCGCCGCCACTTCCCGTGCTGCTGGTCGAGGACGACCCCGACCTCGCGGCCAACATCCAGGATTACCTGGAGCGGGAAGGCTGGCGGGTGGAGTTCGCCCCCGACGGCGCGCTTGCGATCCACAAGCTCATCAGCGGGAGGTTCTCCGCGGGAATCTTCGACCTGCGGCTACCCGGCCTCGGCGGGCTCGAGCTCTGCCAGCGCGTCCGGGCCGAGATCGCCCCCGCCCTGCCCATCCTCATCCTGACCGCGGCCGACACGCTGGAGGACAGGCTGCGCGGCTTCCGCGCGGGAGCGGACGACTACCTGGTCAAGCCCTTCGCCCTGGCCGAGATGATGGCGCGGCTCCGGGCCATGGTCCGGCGCTCCCAGGGCGGGCTCCGTCCCCCGGCCGAGACCCTCAGCGTGGGCGACCTGCGGATGTGCGTGCCCACCCGCGAGGTGCTCCGGGGCGACCGGCGGCTCGCCCTCACCAACATGGGCTTCGCCATCCTGGAAAAGCTCATGCGCCAGTCGCCCGCCATCGTCAGCCGGGCCGACCTCGAGTTCCACCTCTGGGGCGATGAGCCGCCGGGCAGCGACTCCCTCCGCACCCACATCGCCAGCCTCCGGGCGGCGGTCGACCCGCCGGACCTGCCCCCGCTCCTGCACACGCATCGGGGCGTCGGCTTCCAGCTGCTGGCATCCCGGACATGAGCCCGAGCCGGCTCGAGCTGCGCATCCGGCTGCTGGTCGTCTGCCTTGCCGCCCTCGTGATCGCGGCGTTCGCCGCGGTCGGCTGGGTCATCCTTCTCGAGGCCGAGGACGCCATTCACGACCGCTACTTCGCGACGGCCGCCGCCGACCTCGCCGCCGGGCGGTCCGGAACCAGCCCGGTGGCGGGACTCTCCGCGCACGCCGACGCGAGTTTCCTGAGGGACAAGATGGGCCTAAGGGAAATCCCAACCACCCCGGGCCTGCATGACATCTTCGCCAACGACGACCTGAGCCGAAGCGAGGTGATCCGCACCTTCCCCGACCAGCTCCGCCTGTGGTTAGTCCTCGGGTACGAGCGCGAGTACCGGCTCTGGATCCCGCCCCGGGAATCCGCGGGCGACATCCGGGCGGTCCTGGCCGACCTCAGCACCCTGGAGGTCAGCGAGGACGCGACGGATGAGGCCGCCGGCCGCCTGCTCATCCTCAGCGCCGCCCTCTTCCTCCTCGCCCTCGCGGCCTCCCAGCTGATCACCCGCTGGACGCTCAAGCCCGTGCGCAGGCTCACGCAATGGGTCCTGGGCGACCCCGCCGAGCCCGCCGCCTCGCGGTTTCGCGAGAGCCTCCCCGACGACGAGGTCGGCCAGCTCGCCGCGGCCCTCGACTCCTATCGCCAACGCCTCGGCGAGGCCCTCGCGCGCGAGCGCCACTTTCTCTCCGACTGCAGCCACGAGCTCAGGACGCCCATCGCCACCCTGAGGTCGGCCCTCGATCTCCACGGCAGGTCCGGCGGCGACCCCGCCGCGGGCGAGCGGCTGCTCGCGCAGATGCGCAGGACCGCCCAGAGGATGGAGCGGCTCGTCCAAACCTTCCTCCTCCTCGCCCGGGAGCAGACGCCGCCCGCCGACGCCTGCGCGGTGGACGTCGGCGCGATGGTTCGCCAGGTGGTCGAGGAGATCCGCGCCCTTCATCCGGGGCACCCCCTGAGGATCGCCGTCGCCGTGCGCTCCCCCTCCGGCGTCCTGCTGCGCATCCACGGCGAGTCCCTCGCCGTGCTCTGCCACAACCTCGTCGGCAACGCCTACCTCCACGCGGGCGGCGGCAACCTCGAGATCACCGTCCGGAAGGAGGAGGGCTCGGTCTCCATCGCCTTCGAGGACGACGGCCCGGGCCTGCCCGAGCGGTCGTCGGCGCCCTCCGCCGCCGGACACGGCATCGGCCTCTCGCTGGTCGAGCGCATCTGCCGGGCGCGCGGCTGGACCTTCAACCGAGGCCCGGGCGCCCTGGGGGGAGCGCGGCTCGAGATTCGCATCGCGGGGTGAGACGCCCAAGGCGGCACCCCCTGGCCCCGGCCGCGAATCCCCACATAAGCACGCGCCCCCTTGCCGCCGGCGCACCTACCCTTACCCTCCAAACCATGACCACCTCCACCCGCTCCCGCCTCCTCGCCCTGCTGGCCGGCGCCCTGCTCGCGGGCTGCGCCTCCGGCCCCGAGCAGCCCCCGCTGCAACCCATCGACCGCCGCGTCGACCTCCCGCGCTTCATGGGCGACTGGTACGTGATCGCCCACATCCCGACCTTCATCGAGGACGAGGCCCACAACGCCGTCGAATCCTACGCCCTCGCCGAGGACGGCACCATCCCGACCACCTACGTCTTCAACAACGGCTCGCCCGACGGCCCCCTGAGGACCTACAAACCCCGCGGCTTCATCCACAACCGCGAGACCAACGCCGAGTGGCGCATGCGGTTCATCTGGCCCTTCAAGGCGGCCTACCTGATCGCCTACCTGGACGCGGACTACCAGACGACCATCATCGGCGTGCCCGACCGCGACTACGCCTGGATCATGGCGCGCACCAAGACCCTCCCCGAGGCCCGCTACCAGGAGCTGGTCGACTTCCTCGCCAAGACCGGCCACGACACCTCCAAGCTCCGCCGGGTCCCGCATCGCTGACCGCCCGGCCGCATGGGCCGGCCGACAGCTGGCGCAGCCACGGCTTGCCTACCGACGCGGGCTCGGGATGAATCCCTCGCGTGTCCCGACGCCTCTGCCACATGGCCCTTCTCTGGCTGGGCCTGCCGCTCGCCCTCGCCTCGCCGGCCGACGACCTCGCCGACCATCCGCGATTCGCGCACGCCATGGATGTCCGCACGCAGCTCGTCGACGGCGTGCCCGTGGTCTTCCACTACGGGCAAGTCCGCCCGGACTTCGACGCCGCTCCCGGCGCGACCCGCAGCCGGACGGTCCTCGCGGAGGGCTGGCGGTTCCGCTTCGACCCCGACGGGCGCGGCGAGGCCGAGGACTGGGGGGGCGCCCGGACCGCGACCGACGCCTGGACGGCGGTGACCGTGCCGCATTGCTGGGACATGATGCCGGGCGGGCGCTTCAACGACTGGAGCGACCGCTCCCCGGCCAACCCGCCGCATTACAACGGCGCCGGCTGGTACCGCCTCGAGTTCCACCACGAGCCAAGCCCCGGGAAACGCCATCGCCTCGAGTTCCTCGGCATCCCCCAGCGGGCGCGCATTCTCCTCAACGGCGACGAGGTGGCCCTGCACGAGGGCGGCGGCCAGCCCTTCTCCATCGACGTCACCGCCCAGCTCCGCGCGGGCCTGAACCTGCTGGCGGTGAAGGTCATCCGCCGTCCCAACCACGAGGCGGCGCGCCCCGGCGCCGGCGAGCCGCCCGAGATTCCCCAGGTGCACGGCCCCCACCCGAAGGCCCCCGACCTCTGGCCCTACGCCGGCATCACGCGCGAGGTGGCCCTGGTCGCGGAGAACCCGGTGACGATTCGCAAGGCCCTCCTGCGCACGGCCGGCGGCCGGCTCGAGTCGGCGATTGTCATCGCCAACCACGGCGCCGAACCCCGCCGACTCGAGCTCGAGCTGCAATCCGACGCGCTGGCGGGTCGCCCGGCAGCCGTCGGGGTCGACATCCCCGCGGGCGGCGCGAGGGCCGTCCGCATCGACTTCCCCCTGCGACCGGATGCCGCGCGCTGGACCCCCGCCACGCCCGCCCTGCACCGGGTCGTCGCCAGCCTGCGCCAGGGCGAGACCCTGGTCGACGAGTGGACGGGCAACCTCGGCATCCGCGAGTTCCGGGTCGACGGCCCCCGCCTCCTGCTCAACGACCGCCCTATCTTCCTCAAGGGCGTGGCCATGGTCGAGGAGACGCGAAGCCGGGGCGCCGCCCTCCTCCCCGAGGATCACCTCGCGCTCCTGCGGCAATGTCGCGACGCCGGGGCCAACTTCATCCGGCTCCACGTCACGCAGCGAAGCCCGACGGTCTACCGCGAGGCGGACCGGCAGGGCTTCCTGCTGACGGGCGAGTGGGGCGGCTTCTGGTACCGCGAGGCCTCGATGGACGCCCAGACGCGCGACCCAAGGTCCGTCTTCCAGTCCCACGCCCGCTGCGCGATCTGGGACCTCGCCAACCACCCCTCGGTCGTCCTCTGGTGCACCCACAACGAGTCGCACCAATTCTGCCCGGAGTACGGCCGCTTCGTGGCCAAGGCCACCGAGCTCGTGCGCGAGCTCGACTGGCAGCGCCGGCCGGTGTCGTGGGCGGCCTGGCACCCGCACATGGGTCAGCCGGAGTTCCGCCACGCCGACGTGGTCGGCTTCAACGAGTACCGCGGCGCCATGGATCCGTTCGAGCGCCTGGAACCGGACATGCGCCGGGTGACCGCGGAGAACCCCGGCAAGCCCCTCGTCATCCTGGAGAACGGCGCCTGGGCGAAGCCCGGCAAGCGAGGGCGGGTCGACGAGAAGGACACCGAGGACTGGCAGGCGGACCTGCTCCGGCGCCAGCACGAGGTGCTGGCCCGCCACACCCCGCCCCTCGCGGGCTACACCTACTGGATCCTCGTCGACTACCGCTCGCGCAAGTTCTACACCGCCAACCCGGACAACAACGGCTACTCCAACATGGGGCTCTACGGGCCGGATGGACGCCCCAAGCTCGCGAGGGACGTCTTCAGGGACCTGGCCTGGCCGGCGAGGTGAGGGGCGCTTTGGGGTTCCTACCGGCGCGAGGGCGCCTTACACTGGGCCATGCTCGAGTACACCGTCAACGCCCGCCGCCTCGACGCCCATGGCAGCGAGGTCGGCGCCAAGGACGCCCGGCTGGTGGTGGACACCGATCCGAGGGGACGGAGCGACGCCCTGAACCCGGCGGAGCTGCTCCTCGGGGCATTGGCCGCCTGCATCCTGAAGGGGGCCGAGCGCGTGCTGCCGACCCTGGGCTTCGCGCTACGCGGGATGGAGGTCCGGCTTCACGCGGTGCGCCAAGACAGCCCACCCCTGATTGTCTCGATCGACTACCGGATCACCGTGGATACCGACGAGCCCGACCACCGCGTCGAGCTCCTGCACACGAACATCCGCAAATACGGGACCATCTCGAACACCTTGGCGAAGGCCGTGCCCATAACCGGGGCGATCGCCCGGAAGTGAGGCCCTTTTCTTCGCTTCCCTAATTCCCCAGTTTTCCCTTAGCCCTAGCCCATGTCCAAGACCGTCCTCCTGGTGATCCGCGACGGCTGGGGTGAGAACCCCAACCCCGCCCATGACGCCTTCAACGCCCTCAAGGTGGCGAACCTGCCCGTCTCGCGC
>Ga0315903_10011073_pt1 | contig 10667 bp, 9 predicted proteins | sample LakEriMetagenome_7_FD_203524 | JGI IMG/M metagenome (GOLD analysis project Ga0315903, IMG submission 203524) | Freshwater fungal communities from buoy surface, Lake Erie, Ohio, United States - Buoy 2 MA119 | ecosystem: Environmental > Aquatic > Freshwater > Lake | place: USA: Lake Erie, Ohio... | reverse complement strand
CCGGCCATTTAAGGCCCGCTGTACCCCAACCCAGCTACCAGCAAAAAAAGCTAGCCCAAGAGCAGTTATTGAAAAATCACTCATCTCAATTCGATCCCAGGCAGAAACACCCACCGCAAAGACAGTAATTGCTGCAGCGATCACTCGTCTTTTGGTGATCAATGTTTTAGCACCACCACTTAGTGCTAATTTATCCACCCAAAGCGAGATGCCTGTTTGACCGGCAAGGGACGCAACTGTAAAGAGTGCAACACCTGCAATTAGTACAACATATGTTTGCATCGCAACAAATGAAGCGCCCAATGCCCCAGCGGCCAGTGTCCAAGGCGGCATTTTGCTCTCTTTAACAGCTTTAAATATCTGGCTAAATCCGGCTCTAACATCTTTTCTAAATATGGCAATTGCAGTTACAAAAAGTAATCCTGTAGAGAATGAAACTACTGCCGCTTCAAGAGAATCGCCCATTTTTTCCGATAGTGCGCCATTAATTCTTGATTGGGTAGCGATTAAAACCCCAGAGATAGCAGAAAGTATCTCTAGCCCAACAACTCTTTCACTCTTTTTAATGGCCCACTCATTTCTTTGAGTTTTTTAAGCTCAAAGGTAAGAGTAGCGAAATTATGGCAGTGACGGAGCAGAGCCCAGCGTAATGTTATAGCTTCTAGTTGAGCTGCCAGATTCAACTACAACTATTATTTGATCACCCGGTGATTTACTTCTTATTCGAACAATTGCTGATACTGCATCATTTACCTTAAAACCGTCGATACTTCTAACAATTGTGCCAACAGTCAGCCCTACTTTTTCAGCAGCACTATTTAAGGTTATCTCACTTATTCGAAGACCAGGCCCAGTATAGGCTGGATCAAATCTGACTCCTAAAAATGGTTTGGTTGATTTACCAGTTGCAATTAACTCATCCACTATCCGCTTTGCTTGATTAAATGGGATTGAAAAACCTAACCCAATACTGCCATTTGTCCCAAAGGCCGACCCTAAGGTGGCAATCGCAGAGTTAACACCAACAGCTCTGCCTTGAGAGTCCACTAGTGGGCCCCCCGAGTTGCCAGGATTTATCGCTGCATCAGTTTGAATCGCATCCATAAAGCTTTCCGCATTACTCGATCCAGTAGTTACTGGGCGATTTAAAGCAGAGACAATTCCGCTTGTTACAGTTCCAGACAATCCAAGGGGTGAACCGAAGGCAACCACGGCATCCCCAATTGCAATTGATGATGAATCACCAATTGGAATCTCTGGAAGATTACCTTTTCTGATTGAGATTACTGCTAAGTCATACTCAGAGTTTCTACCAACAATAGTTGCTGGGAAAATATCACCATTATTTAACTCCACCTCAATGGTGCCTGAATTGGCAGCTGAATCAATTACATGGTTATTTGTAATCACGTAAGAAATTGATTGATTTGATCGATAAATTGATCCTGAGCCACTCTCACTACCACTTGGTGCGGTTACCTTTATTGAAACTACAGAGGGTGATACAAGTTGGGCGATGCTCTTTATGTTCGCCCCTGTTGCCCCAACATCAATTGCAGATCTGCCTTTAGGGCAGTTGCCATTGGTAGAGGCAAAAAGTGCCTTAGTTCTGTTATCTATACAGGCTTTAACTACCGGCACATTATTGTTGTTAGCAACTGCAAAACCGCCAACACTTATTGCGCCGATTACAAATCCAATTACTACTTTGCTAAAACCGTTTCTCATAACCCTCCAAAAATGAATGCTCAAACCTTAAAATGAAATCCTGTAAATTACCTTAAAGATTTCTGATCGTTACCTAAATCTTCAAAGCTCATATTTCTGACCTGTTCATTTAAAAATGAGAGGGTGATGGCGACTACGGTGACACAGGCCAGGATATACAAGAAGTTTTCTATTCCAAATAATGCTGATAAGGGAGCTGCGATCGCCAACCCGATTGGCCTAAACATCATAGATCCCATGGCATCAAAGGATGCCACTCTAGATAACGCCTCACGCGGAACCTTCTTTTGCATTGCGGTATTCCAAAATGTTCCCCATAGATCAAGGGTTATGCCAAACAAAAATGCGGCAAATGCAATTACAAAAAGTGATTGTGGCCTTGCCATTGTGAAGATATAAAAGGTAAGGGTAAAGGAGGAGAGTTGCAAAAAGCGAAGCGGATACCTTGGCTTTATCTTTAAGGCAATTATCGAGCCAACAATTAATCCAACAGATTCAGCTGTTATCACCAATGACCAGGATTTAGCACCGTTGAAATGTTTGAGAGCAATTAGTGGCCCTAATACATTTTCTGCCGCTGCCCAACACATAACTAAAAATGACCAGGATAAAACTAAAACCACAATCCATTTAAAGGAGATAAATACCTGCCAGCCATGGCGAAGATCAGCTAAAACAGTATTTTCACTATGCACCGCCCTGGGTGTTAAGTGTCTAAAGCTGTAAATCATTACACCTGAGATCATAAATGAGGCAGCATCAATTGCTAAGGTGGCTGCTGCGCCATATTGATCTATCAATATTCCAGTACACGCTGCGCCAATTATTAAACCACTGTTGGTAAGTAATTGATTAAGAGCATTTCCTTTTTGTAATCCTTCACTTGGCACAACTGCTGGAATGATTCCAGAAAATGCTGGCCAAAATACTCCCCAAAAGACACCATAGGCGCCATTCACAAGTAGTAGCACTGCAACTGGTACATCACCTATTGCAAAGTACCAAGCTTGAATTAGTAATACAGAACCTGCTAAAAAGTCAGTAAGCCCAACCATTCTCGCCCTACCGTACTTATCAGCAATCACACCACCAAAAGGTGCTACAAGTAAAAAGATTGCTGTGGTGGTTCCTAGTACTAAACCAAGTAGGTTAGCTGAACCATTGGGTAGAGCCAATATGCCAAAGGCAAGGGCGATTGGCCCCATGCCATTGCCAAAGTTTGAGATAAAACGAGCAACAAATAATCTTTTTACATATGGCCTAGCTAAAACCTGCCTGGTATCCAACTTACTTAATTACTTCACTAAAAGTAGTAATTGAATCTAAAAACTCCATATCAGGAGTTACCCCAATGCCATCCCCTGTTGGCACACTTAAATAACCATCATCCATTACAAATGGTGTTGTTATATCTTGCTTAAAGTAACGGGCAGAGGCTGATGTATCTCCTGGCAATGTGAAACCAGGAAGGGCTGCAAGTGCCAAATTAGCAGCTCTGCCAATACCGGTCTCGAGCATTCCACCGCACCAAACTGGAATCTTACTTTTCACACACAAATCATGAATCTTTACTGACTCTAAGTAACCACCAACTCTGCCCGGCTTGATATTGATAACAGTTGTAGCTTTTAGCGCTAATGCATCTTGGGCAGATTGCAAAGAGATAATTGATTCATCAAGGCAGATTGGTGTCTTAACCTCTTCAGCAAGGAGGGCGTGCCCCAAAATGTCATGTTCATCCAATGGTTGCTCAATCAATAACAAATTGAATTCATCAAGCTGAGCTAGGTGTTTGCCATCATCTCTTGAATAAGCCTGGTTTGCATCTACTTGTAATGGAATTTCTGGCCAGATCTTTCGAATAGTTTTAACCGCTTCTATATCCCAACCTGGCTCAATCTTTAACTTAATTCTTCGATACCCAGCATCAACATAGGATTTAACCTCTTCAATCAGAGCATCTAGATTGTTTGCAATTCCAACAGATACGCCGCATTCGACCCTACTTTTAGTCGCACCAAGGTATGCAGCAAGTGATCTTTTCTCATCTCTTAATTGGGCATCTAAAATTGCAGTTTCAAGAGAGGCCTTTGCCATCTGTCCACCTAAGAAAGGTTTTAATATAGTGGCAACCTCTTCTGCTTTAAAATTTCCAACCTTATTTATTGCTGGAAGTAAAAATCTTTTTATTAGATCAATACAGGCATATGTGTACTCAGGTGAGTAAAGCGGTTCAGACATTGCTACACACTCAGCCCATCCAATGGTGCCATTCTCATTTACCACCTTCACCATTAAGACCTGGCGTGAGGTTTGGGTGCCAAATGAGGTTCTAAATGGCCGTATTAGCGGTAGTTGAATAATTCTTAACTCAGTCTCTTTTATTCTCATATCCGCACAACATATTCATTATTAGCTGAAAAGCCAACTACTTTGCCGTTTTTCTCAAAAGCAGACAGGAATTGTTCCCTTACCTTCCTACGCCATTTCATGCTCTCACTTTGATCCTCAGATCGAATCCCAACAATATCCTCTGGAATTTCAATCAAAATATCATCTGGTTTTGGGTGAATAATTAACTCTCTTGTCTTTGGTGCATCTGTATCTGTGCGCCATAAAACCATAAGGCGATCTGATTCATCCCCAGCATTTAACGCATCTGGCATCGCTCCATAAAAATTGGGAAAGTAGGCAGAGATATCAACTCCAAGTTTTATTATGTTCAATTTTGCATTTCTTCTTACCAATGGATCAAAGGTCCAGGAAAGATAAGGATACATGTGTTTTTTTGCCCAATTCCATTGATCAATCTTTAATGCATAGCCAACGCCTTTATCTCGAAACTCTGGCAAAACTGCGGTCATATGTGAGTGAAGATGTAATCCACCATTGGTGGCTGGAAATGCAAAAGCTGCACCCACAATTTTTTTGTCGGAAAATGCACCAGAAAGATATGAACCGCTATGAACCATTGCCTGCAATAAGTTTGGGGTTATCTCCGTGCCATATTCTATTGACCAAACCGAATCAAAAATCTTTCTTGCCAAAAGTTGCAGTGACAATTCATTTAAACTAGTGACTTCAAAATTCTTGCTAATAATCATCCGCTAATTGATAATTATTTTTGGGGCAATGCAAATTAAATCAACCCATCTTTGATTGCATCTTTAATCCATGGAATTACTTCCTCTAAAACAGAATCGATAGACGTCTCAGCTGTAAAACCAAGAATCTTCTCTGCTTTTTTAGTATCTGGGATTCGTTTCTGCACATCATGTGGGAAAGGCTCGTCTGACACATATCTGAAAGGACTTTCATCGCCTTTAATTTTTTTCCAAATTTTCTCAGCGAGCTGAATTACAGAAATCGATTCGTTTGTAGAAATATTGAAATCATTATTAATGGCTTCAGGGTGAGTTAGGGTGAGACTAATACCTTTTGCCAAATCTCCTCCATAAGTTAAATGCCTTATTTGATTACCTTGGCCTAAAATTCTAACCGGGTTCTGACCCTTTAGAATTTTTTGGACCAAATCAGGCAAAACATGACTCATTGCAAGATCAATTTCTCCAGATTTAATTATTTTGTGATTTTTGGCTCTTGCTTCACCTATGCCTACACAGTTAAAAACACGGATTATAGTAAATGGAAGTTTGTATTGATCCCAAGCTGCTTGGGCAAAATATTCGACTGCTAATTTTTGAAACCCATAGGCAGACGAAGGTGGTGGTGCAGTGAATTGGTCTCCTTCTTTAGACGGCCACTTTGAGGTATTTTCAAAAACCATAGATGAAGATAGGTAAGTCATTTTTTCTAATTTATTCTCTCTTTGTGCAGTAATCGCTGCATCACATGTGTTTGCCATTATTCTTTCATTGTCTGAAAGTAAATCATAAGCATATGTGTGGAAGTATGAAATTCCTCCAATTTTTGCCGCACCTGCAATCAAATGATCAGCATCTTTTAATTCTTCGAGCAATTTCTTATTTGATTTTGATAAATCTTCTTCTACTAATTTGAAATTTGGGTGAGAATCATGAGCACGTTTCACATAACCGTATTTTGAATAATTATCTATTCCAACTACTTCGTAATTTAGTTTTAGGAGCTCGGCTACTAAATAGCCACCTATAAAACCTTGAGAACCAGTGACAACTACTTTCATGATCTCCTAAAACAAACTCTTGGTAGATGTAATTCGCCAAATATCAACTGTAGGTTGATGAAACTCGAGTTTAGCATACTCAAGGTGTGGTGTTGCAACAATTATGATATCGGAGTTTTCAGTTACCTCATTTATGCTGACAAAATAGTTTTTTTGAAGTACTGGGTCAGAACAGAGAACTTTTCTTGATACTTTAAGTAGTTCGTCCTTTAACTTGAATGACAGGCTAGATCTAAAATCATCCACGCCGGCTTTAAAAGTCATTCCTAATATGCCAACTGTTAATTTCTCCAAATCAAATGACTTCTTGATTTGCTCAATAATGTACAAAGGTAAGCCTTCGTTGACGTCAAGAGATGCCTGTCCAAGTGAATAACCTTTTTCAGCAAAATAATCTAATTGAAGCGTGTCTTTTACTAGACAAGGCCCCGCCGCTAATCCGGGATATGGTAAATCACTTGCACGCGGATAATCTTTTTTTAGAGAATGCCAAACATTCTCCCAATTGATACCAGAATTTATGCATAACATAAAAAATTCATTTGCAACGGCAAATTTCAAGTATCTGTATGCGTTGGCAAATAATTTAGAGATTTCTGCTTCTTTTAATGTTGTACGTATGAAAGATGGCGTTACGCCATCAAAAACCTGCTCTGATAATTTAAAAGCTTCTTCGGTCTCAGCACCAATTATTTGTGGCAAAGCTTTTATTTCTTGCATAGCAATTCCTTCAGCTATTCTTTCAGGACAAAATGAAACTAAAGTTTGCATGCCTTTTGAGCGCAATAATTCACTAATTCTCTCAGAAATTCCTGGATAAACTGTACTTCTCAACATCAATAACTTAGTGTTAATAAGTTTTTCTGCAATATCTTCTACTACACCCAAAAGTGAATTTGCCCCAGGCGAACCGTCTTCATTTACAGGCGTTCCAATAATTAAAATACAAACGTCGGAGCCAATAATGTGTTGGGAATCTTCTGAAGCAAAAAGTTTATGGCTTTTTATATGGTTTAAAAATTGTTGAGCATCCTCTTCATAAAAAGGCATCACCCTTTCATTAATTTTCTTAACTCGCTCTTTATCGGTATCAACAATTACAATTTCATGTTCCGTGAGCGCCAGTGAGATTGCCAAGGGTAAACCAACTCTGCCTGCCCCGCCAACAATTGAGATTTTCACATTTCAATACTAACAACTATTATAATCGTTGTCACAAATAGTAGAGTTTTGAATCAAGTTTTAATCTTGTGTCAGTAAACTTTTGTACTCGTCCCAAGCCAATATGCTTTTTTCGGGAAGATATTTTCGAATATTTTCAGAATTATTGTAAATATCATTGACTAACTTTAAATTGTTTTCATAGCCAATATACTCTTTCTTAAGGTCCTCAATTAAGTCATGAGTGTTTCGTTTTTGATAAACTGATGGCTTACTGTAAACCACCTTGTGTCCTTTGGATAGAACATAGTAAGCAGCCCAAATATCGTCCATTCTCCCAATGTGCGGGAATAAGAAATAATCTTTAAGCACTTTACGGTTTAAAAAAGTATTTTGAGAATTAAAAGGGGAAATTTTATTTGCTGAAAATGGAAAAAACTTATTATTAAATTCACATTCAGGTTTATGTTCTAATCGGCAAAAGGCGTCAATATCAGGATCGCCGTTCCAAAAATCTGCCTGGATGTCGGGATTTAATTTAATTTTTACTGTCGAGCTATAGTCTCTCGTTGGAATCAACTCCAATGGAAATCCTCTATGCCATAAATTTTTGTAGTTTGTTGCCCCAATTGGATCGAAAACTGGATCTTTAACTTGGTACTGGTTCAATTCTGTGTCTTTGCCTATTAATACATTTTCTCCCCAGTTATCGAGTGGGATGTTATCGTCATCAACAGTGCATACGATATTGGCGCCAGACTTATAAGCGTATAAAAGGCCGAAATTCCTACGTTGAATGCAATTCCAGCCAATTAGATCTGATAATTTAGAACTCAATTTCGTTTGATCTTCAGGCGATAGATATATGCCATTTTTTATTCTATAGTTAGATGGTGTTTTCTGGTCTCCTACAATAATCAAATACCAATCTTTCATCTGATCATATTTTTCGACTGCTTCTGTCACGGCATTTATTGTGGTGCAAACTATTACATTTCTCATTCAAAAAGCATACTACAAATAGAGTAATTCTTAAAAAGGCTCATTTTACTTGGTTAAAGCTGGCGTACTGATATATTAATCTTGCGTTATTGGGGAATTAGGTTTGTTGAAGGAGTAATCTCTAAATTGAATTGTGAATCTACTAAACCTAATACTTTTTTGATAATTGATTTTGGTGCATCGCTAAATCACACACACCATAAGGAAGCAATTTTTGCATTTGCTACTTTACTTAATTCAAATAAAGTTAAATACCAGATCTGGGTACCATTTGGCTCTGAAATTCAGCATGAGAGCTTATCGATAAAGAAAGTTTTATTCCCAGGTACGCATCCCATTAATTTCCAACTAAAAAATCCACAAACATGGATCTCATCTTTGCACGGGAAGTTTAACAATCATGCTAGTAGCACCAAAAATTTTCGACTCAGCAAGTTTTTAATGCAGCTTACGGCACGATACTTTTATTATTTATTGAAATTAAAATTTAGAGATAAACCTGTTAGTATTTTGTTTCCGACAGCTTGCCCCTATACTTTTGAAAGCATAGTCTTGCTAGAAAAAAAGAGAATGAATACAAATATTTATGTGAGATTAACAAATACGGCAGAGCAAAGGGGATTTAATTCATCAATTTTTGATCTACTTACATTTTTGCAGGTTTCTGAAACTTTTGTAAATGTCAAAATCAGACTAGGGATCGAAAATGCTGTTTTTTTGAAGAAACATAAAGAGCTCGGTCATTTGCTGACATACAGCTCAAAATTTCCTTCACAGTCAAAAATTTCAAGGAAGATAGACTTAAGTCAAAAGTTCGTAATATCATTCTTAGGTTATCCAACGATAAATAAAGGCCACGAACATTTGCTGCCTATTCTTGAAACCGTTGCTTTACAAAATCCCGATTATGTCTGGCAGGTTCATTTATATGAGAATGACCCCTTGGACCGACATTTCGATTTTGCTGGTGTTCAAGTTATACAATATCGTGGAAAAATAACTTCAATGGAAATGGTGAAAGCACTTGAGGCTTCAAGTTTAATCTGTCTTCCATATGACATAAATGCTTTCAAATTTAATGCCTCAGCGATGATGTACCAAGCAAGCGATTTTCTTGTACCGACTATTACTTTTGATGGGTCGGCATTCGCCGAGGATGTAAAAACCTTTGGAAATGGTATTGCGGTTAAGAACAGGGATGAAATGATAAAGGTTTTAAATGCTTTAAACATTAATGAAATCCAATTATGGATAGATGGTTGTAAACGCTATAACGATTATAGAAATAGTACAAATAAGCTGTTCCTGGAAATTGATTAGTTCACGTCCAGCATGACAAAGGTGCAAAGGCTCTATGTGGCATTGGATTTCAATGCAAGCAAATATTATTCTCATCACTGGACATACTTAAAAAAATATCAAGAATTCATTGAAAAGAATAACCATATCTGTGAGGTATGGGTTCCTGTAAACACAGATGCAGAAATACTTAGAAATTTAGGTGCAACTTGTTTTCCAATTTTAACTTCAAATGTATACGGGTATGAAAAGCAAGACAATTGGTTCAGGTGGGCGCTAGACAAAATATTAACTTTGTTATTAAACAAGCTAAATTCGATCTCGAGATTTAAAGAATCCCTGTCTAGCTTCGTATCCTATTTCTATTTTAGGAAAGCTGTAAATCGAACTAAACATCTAATTAGAAATGGTTATGAACTTCATTTTATATTTCCAACGACAGATTCACTTTGCATTCGCTTCTTGGATTTTTGTTTGAAGAATAATTTTAAAATAACAAAAGTTTCACTACGCCTGATAGGAGTAAAATTCAAGGATCCACTAAGAGTTGATGGTGTGGAGGAAAAGTTGCGCGCATTTGTAAGGCAAAATACTAAAGTTAATTTCCGGCTTGGGTATGAAACCAAAGTTTATGGAGAGATTTTAAGAAATTCACAAATCCCTGAAGCAAACTTGTATTGGACACCAGTTTCGTACTCCCCAAATCGAAAAACGCTAAAAAAGCCTAGTGACAAAATACATTTAGGTTTTCTTGGAACTGCTCGGCCTAATAAAGGTATCGATAAAATTCCTGAGATTCTAATTGCTCTTAGAAATTATAAATTAGATTTTATTGCAACAGTTCAAGAGGCAAAGTTCCCTTGGCCTGAATATACTGAAACAATAAAATTGTTTAATAAGTTTTCCGAAAACGTAAGATTACTACCAGCTGCTTTGTCAGATTCAGATTTCGAACAGGAGTTTTCGAGTATCGATTTTCTAGTATTGCCATATAACCCTGAGGATTACAAAATTGCAGGGTCAGGCCTACTTTTCACTGCAGCAGATTTTAAAATTCCAATTTTTGCAACCAAAGGAGTTGGATTTGAATGGGATATTTTGAATTTTTCGCTTGGGTGCACATTTGAAAATGTCAATCAATTAGCTTTACAGATAAAAGAGACCCTAAACAATTCGCAACTATTTGGATTTGATAAGTATAATAGGGCTCGTAACTTGGCGATAAGTGATTTTTTGGATATATAGATTATTTGGACCAAAATAGTTATGACTCTTTCACCTAGATTATAGTAGTCGTATGACTCTACTTATA
>Ga0315903_10011071_pt1 | contig 10669 bp, 6 predicted proteins | sample LakEriMetagenome_7_FD_203524 | JGI IMG/M metagenome (GOLD analysis project Ga0315903, IMG submission 203524) | Freshwater fungal communities from buoy surface, Lake Erie, Ohio, United States - Buoy 2 MA119 | ecosystem: Environmental > Aquatic > Freshwater > Lake | place: USA: Lake Erie, Ohio... | reverse complement strand
AGTATTTTGATTCCGGTTGGGCAATATACCAGCCGCAAACAGAGGAGGCCGGGTACATGGCCAGGGACTCGGTAAGGGTGATGCCTGTTGCATTGGTGGCATCCAACAGGTCGAATAGCTTATACTTCTCGGTATGATCGGGGCAGGCGGGGTAGCCGGGTGCCGGTCTGATCCCCTGGTATTTTTCCCTGATCAGTTGTTCGTTGGTCAGTTGCTCATCTTTTGCGTAGCCCCAGAATTCCTTGCGCACTTTTTCGTGCAGGAATTCCGTGTATGCTTCTGCCAGCCTGTCTGCCAGGGCTTGCAGGAGGATCTTGTTATAATCGTCGTGTCCCTCTTCAAATTTCCTGATATGTGGCTCAATGCCTTTGATGGTGACTGCAAATGCGCCGATATGATCCTGGTAGCCGGTTGTGTCCGGTGCGATATAATCGGCCAGGGAAAAATTGGGTTGGCCTTCGGCTTTCTTGATCTGCTGCCTCAGGAACTCGAGGTGAACGGGCCCTTTATCAGAGAGCAGTGAAACGGTATCGCGGCCATTGCTGTTGGCTGGCCAGAAACCGATGGCAGCGTGCGGGGTGAGCCATTTTTCCCTGACGATCTTCCGCAGCAGGTCGTTCGCGTCGTTGTATAGTTTTGTGGCTTCGGCACCGATCACTTCATCGGAAAGGATATCCGGGAAGCGACCACCGAGTTCCCACGCAATGAAGAAGGGTGCCCAGTCGATATATGGAATGATTTCTTCCAGGGTATGTTCGTTAAAACTCCGGTTGCCGGTGAAAGTTGGGGCCACCGGTTTGTAATCGTCCCATTTGCATTTTGTATTATTCTTAACGGCTTCTTCATAGGTGATGTATTGCTTGGTCGTTTTTTTATTGGCAAAATCTTCCCGGATCTTTTCGTATTCGAGTTTCGTTTGCCGGATCGTTTCCTGACGCGAGTTGTTCATCAGGTTGCCTGCGATGTTTACACTGCGTGATGCGTCAAGCACATAGATCACGCCGTGATCGTATTGTGGTCCGATCTTGACAGCCGTATGGGTTTTAGACGTGGTAGCACCGCCGATCAGTAAGGGCTGTGTCATGCCCCTTCTTTTCATTTCATGGGCCACGTGTACCATTTCATCCAGCGAGGGTGTGATCAGCCCGCTGAGGCCGATGATGTCCACCTGGTGTTTCTCGGCTTCGTCCAGTATTTTATCGGCCGGGACCATTACGCCAAGGTCTATCACTTCATATCCGTTGCAACCGAGGACCACACCAACGATGTTCTTGCCGATATCGTGCACATCGCCTTTCACGGTAGCCATCAGGATCTTTCCTGCGGAGGATCGGCTGGATTTTTCCAGTTCAATATAGGGGGTGAGGACGGCTACGCTTTTTTTCATGACGCGTGCACTTTTCACTACCTGCGGGAGGAACATCTTACCGCTTCCGAAGAGGTCGCCCACCACATTCATGCCGTCCATCAGGGGGCCTTCGATCACGTCCAGGGGTTTGGGATATTTTAAGCGGGCTTCTTCTGTATCTGCGTCGATGAATTCAGTGATGCCGTTGACGAGGGCATGTTTAAGTCTTTCCTCAACTGACAGTCCCCGCCAGGCCGCGTCTTTCACGATCTCTTTGCCTTTGCTTTTTACGGTCTCGGCGAACTGGATCAGGCGCTCGGTAGAATCAGGGTTGCGATTGAGCACCACGTCTTCGCAGAGCTCTTTCAGGTCAGCGGGTATTTGGTCGTAGACCTGCAACTGGCCGGCATTCACGATACCCATGTCCATGCCTGCGCGGATGGCGTGGAAAAGAAAAACAGAATGCATGGCTTCACGTACAACATCATTACCCCTGAAGGAAAACGACAGATTGCTGACGCCGCCGCTGATCTTTACCAGCGGGAATCGTTGTTTAATGAGTTTGGTGGCTTCAATGAAATCAACACCATAGTTGCTATGTTCTTCCATGCCTGTGGCGATCGCAAAGATGTTCAGGTCAAAGATGATATCCTGCGGCGGGAATCCAACCTCTTCGGTGAGGATGCGGTAGGCCCGTTCTACGATGGTCAGTCTGCGGCTTACATCATCGGCCTGGCCTTTTTCGTCGAATGCCATCACGATCACGGCGGCACCGTAGTTGAAGCATGTGGTGGCCTGCTCCCTGAATTTATCTTCCCCTTCTTTCAGAGAAATGGAGTTAACGATGCATTTGCCCTGCACGCATTTCAGTCCGGCTTCTATGATGCTGAATTTTGATGAATCGATCATGATGGGGATCCGGGCGATATCGGGCTCGCTTTGCAACAGGTTCAGGAAGGTCACCATGGCTTTCTCCCCGTCCAGCAGGGCATCATCCATATTTACGTCCAGCACCTGGGCGCCGCTTTCCACCTGCTGGCGGGCGACGCTGAGTGCTTCTTCGTACAGTCCTTCACGGACGAGACGTGCGAATTTCTTTGAGCCCGTAACATTGGTACGTTCACCAACGTTGATGAAGTTTGTTTCGGGACGAACCACGAGTGGCTCCAGTCCTGCGAGCCTCAGGTAAGGTTTAATATGTAAGGTAGAGGTCATAATGTTAGGTTAATGCTGGATCAAGTACGGGTAATGGGCGCGGCTTAATATGCTGTACGGCTTTTGCGATATGTTCGATGTGCGCGGGTGTTGTGCCGCAGCATCCGCCAACAATATTGACAAAGCCTTCTTTTGCCCAGTCCTCAATGTGGTGGGCGGTGTGCTCGGGCAGTTCATCGTATTCGCCCATGGCGTTGGGTAAACCAGCGTTGGGATATGCCGAGGTATAGCAAGCTGCGATTTGCGACAGCTCTTCGATATGAGCACGCATTTCTTTTGCACCGAGGGCGCAATTGAGTCCGATGCTGACCGGACGTGCATGCATAACCGAAGTATAGAAAGCTTCAAGCGTCTGGCCGCTGAGTGTCCGTCCGGACGCATCCGTGATGGTGCCGCTGATCATGACGGGGAGAATGGGTTGTCCTGCATCAGCGAAGTATCGGCGGATGGCGTAAACGGCTGCTTTTGCATTGAGGGTATCGAAGATGGTTTCAATGAGCAGGATATCAATGCCGCCTTCATGCAGTGCTTTCACCTGTTCATAATAGGCTGCTGCCACTTCGTCAAAGCTTACGGCCCGGAAGCCCGGGTTATTGACATCGGGCGACAGCGAGAGTGTTTTGCTCATGGGTCCGATGGCGCCAGCGATGAACGGGCCGCCGCGTGACGGATCGTAGTGGGAGGAGGCTTTGAATTCCTTCACGGCTTCGCGTGCGCAATGGGCCGCTGCCAGGTTTAACTCATACGCCAGACTGCTCATTTCATAATCTGCGAGCGATATCGCCTGCGAGTTGAATGTATTTGTTTCGATGATGTCTGCGCCAGCCTCGAGGTACTGTTTATGGATATCGATGATGATCCTTGGTTGGGTGATGCAGAGCAGGTCGTTATTGCCCCGCAGGTCAATGTGCCAGTTTTTAAAACGTTCGCCCCGGTAATCTTCCTCTTTCAGTTTATGTTGCTGGATCATGGTACCCATGGCGCCATCGATCACCAATATGCGTTCCCGCAACAATTCAGAAATTGTCTTCATTTTGAATTCATTTAAATAGTGGCGGAAGGGAGTATTGAAACGAAGTTCGGGCTGAGCCGGGGATCGTTTATTAGTTCAGTTCTTCCTAACCGCTACAGGCCGAACAATAAACAAATCTGCCTGCGGGGCGAAGATACGAAGATTGACTCATTGACTAATTGGCTAATTAGCTAATTCTTCGTTTCAAAAGCCTTAATAACTGGGTAAATTAAGGAATGAGCCAATGAGCCAATGAGCTAATTAGTCAATTATTTGGAGACATAACTCTCTATGGGAAGCCGATTCTGCAGGCTTCTTGCCAGGGTCATCTCGTCCGTATATTCCAGTTCGCCGCCGAATGCGATGCCCCGGGCGATGGTGGTGATGCGGATGCCGGTGGATTGTAATTTTTTCTGGATGTAGTAGATGGTGGTATCGCCCTGGATGGTGGGGCTGAGGGCGAATATGATCTCCTCGGTTTTTTCAGCGGCTGTTCTGTTCAGCAGCGATTCTATGTGGAGTTGGTCCGGGCCTATCCCGTCTAACGGCGAAATAACGCCGCCCAATACATGATAAAGGCCGTTGTATTGCTGGGTGGCTTCGATGGCGATAACCTCCCGGAGGGTCTCCACTACGCAGATCAGTTCCTGCTTGCGGGCCGTATTGCTGCAGATGGAGCAGAGGTCGCTATCGGCCACGTTATGGCAGCGCTGGCAGAATTTGATCTCTGCGCGCATCCTGCTGATCGCTTCTCCAAACTGCTCCACATCGCCTTTTTCCTGCTTCAGGAGGTGTAGTACGAGGCGCAATGCCGTTTTCCTGCCAACACCGGGAAGCTTGGCGAATTCGTTCACTGCGGACTCCATCAATTGGGAAGAAAATACCATACTGCAAATTTAGCCCTGATTTTTGACCTCTTTCAAATTGATATCAACTTCATTATCCCAATTGGCCCGGATGTTCAGCTTCTGTTCGCGGGGTTTGATCAGTTCGGGCTGGATTTTTTTGTCATAGTCGCCCGTATCCCATTTACCGTTATTGTTTTTGTCGAACAGGATCTTCAATTCATAGTCGTCGGGCATTATGTATTTGAAGTTGAGCCGGCTGAAGCGAAGGGGAACGCTTTTCTTGAGTATGTCATTCGCGTAAAAAAGGAGTACGGGATTCAGTGTAGTGTCCAGTTCAAGGAGTCGTATGCTCAGGCTACCATAGTCTTCTTCCTTACGGGTGGAGAACTTAAGCGTGTCATTTTTGATCACCGTGAAGCCCAACGAATCCTGTGCAAGGTCTTTTTCGATGTAGATCTTGTATTTGGTGCCCGGGGTCCATCTGTGTTCAACGTGAAGGATATTGGAATCAAGGGTGAACGCGGCAGGCAACCTGATGCCGGTATCGCTGGCCAGGTAGATCTTTGAGCTGTCGAACTTCACCGGGAGCCTGTCGAATCTGAGTTTTAGGCTGTCCTGGAAATCGTGGGAGCCACCCTCCGTGTTGATGGAATAACGTAGTCGCCTGTCGTCTTTATTCGCAGGTACTTTGGGTGGAAGTACAGAAGCTCTTCTTGGCTTTTCAGCGTCACGGCTGAATGCATAAAGCTTAACCGGTTCGGTGTTGCCTGTGATGGTGACGGGTTGTTCAAGGAATCCGAAAGCTTCCGAGGGCTGGTCGTATTTCAGGCCGCCATCCGCGTCTTTCAGCGCAAATACGTTGTAGTTCCCGGGACTGAGATATCGGAAGGTGAAAAAGCCGTCTTTGTTAATGCGGGTGAAATAGCGCGGTTTTTTTGTACGCACAGCAGTATCAGTGAGGTCGGGCTGCAGGATCACGAGGATCGTACTGTCCGCTTTTCCGGTTTCAGCCAGGAGGACGCGGCCGGACAGTTTACCGGTATCGATGGCGGGCCCTGTAGAAAACACGAAGGTGAAATTTCGCAGGGCGTTGCTTTCATTGATATCCTCGAGGGCATCGCCGAATCCGAAGGAATAGGTGGTATTGGGCCGGAGTGAGTCTTTCAGTTTGATCGTGACGGTTTTGAGTCGGCCTTCGATCTGGGGCTGTATTTCAGGTACGGGTGATACGATGAGGTGCTGCTGGATATTTTGCAGCTGGATATACTCGTTGAATTCAAGGACGATACGGTTGGCGCTAACATTAACTCCGGAATCCGCCGGGGTGGCCTTTACCAGCACGGGCGGCAGGCTGTCTCTCTTCCCGCCCATGGGCGGCAGGGGTTGACCGCAGCGATAGAAACCTGCGGCCAGGAACAGGAGGGCAATGAGGAACGATAACCTGCTAAGCATAGAATGGCTGCAAACTTAAGGTGTTTATGGTCATCGCCCTATATGCCTTTGTTAAATCAGCGACTCATCCTGGGCTTCCTGCAGGGTCAGGTAGATCTTGTTTTCCTTGGCGAAATTGCACCAGCTGCAGGTATCTTTTCCGCAACCGGTATAGAAATCGTGTTGTTTGATCCGGGTCCAGGCATCGCGGATCTGCTGTTGCACCAGCATCACGTCTTCCTCTGTGATATCGAGCCGCATTTTCTGCCATTTCCCGTTCTTATCGGGTTCAATGAAATCGAATACCACGTGCTGCACTTTCCAGTTCTTGGGCAGCAGGTCTACCATGATCTTATAGAAAACCGCCTGCCGCCAGTAGTTTCCGCCATAGGGTTGTTTTTCGTCCTGCCCGGGCTTCTTAAAGTTTTTTGTTGCCTTGATATAATCTCCTGTTTTGAAATCGGAGATCACGATATCATTGCCTTCGAAGGTGATCAGGTCGGTAAATCCACGCAGCGGGATATCATCGAGCGCCACGTTATCCAGCTTATATTCCGTTAGCAGCACCTTAGGTGGTTTGGCTTCCCGGAAGCGATGTTCATGGTAGGCCGCCAATACATTCATGCCATGGGCGATAAAGCGTTTAAAGCTGTCTTCGTTGAAATGTTCCCTTTCTTTTGCGATCGCTTTCCGGAACTGGTCCTGCAGAATGGCCGCCGGGGGAAAGTTTTCCTTGCCCTTGCCTTCGTCGTACACCACTTTCAGGGCCGCGTGCACGGCCGTACCGAAGGATGCGCTTTCTGATTTGGCGCCTGGTACTTTCACCAGGTTATTGTAATAGAAGGAGATCGGGCAATCCAGAAAATTGTTAAGGGATGATACGTTCATTACGAAGCGGGAGAGCAGGCCATCGATATAACTTCTCTCCGCCTGCTGCAGCACGGGTTTTGTGATCACGCCGAAGCGAAGCTCCTGGAATTTGAATGTCTCTTCGTCGGTCAGCAGGATCTGGTCTTCGGGCAGTTCGAGGGCTGACCTGATCTCTTCAAGGAACATGGAGGGCATGAGTTCTTTCCCGTCGTTCTTCATGCGGGGGTAGGATACGTAGAGGTGTTGCTCTGCCCTGGTGATGGCAACGAAGAAAAGCCTGCGGAGTTCTTCCTGGTCTTCTTCCTTAAGGGCTTCATCCTCCCCGCCTTCCACCACGGATGGCGGCAATGCGAAGCCCCGGTTGGCCTTTTTCTTCGATTCCCAGACATCGCTACGCGCGCCAAGGAAAAATACATGTTCAAATTCAAGGCCCTTGCTGCCATGGCAACTCATGAGGTTCACTGCTGTTTCGTTACCGGTTGTTTGTATGAGTGGCAACGGGAGTTTATTGTCAACCATCAGGTCGATCAGCTGGATGAATTCTTTCAGGGATATGAGCGGGTGACGGTGTGTTTCCTCTTTGACGTAGTCGAACAGGCAGGACAACTTCTCCATCAGCCAAATTTTTTCCGGACTCCTGGCAATGGTGGCGAGTATGCCTGATTCATTGATCAGCTTCTCAAACCATTGCTGGAGGGGCAGGTTGTAGCTGTCTTTCTGTAGCTCGTTCAGCGTGTTGCTGATCCGGCCCAGTTTTCCACTGGTGTCATCTACGGGGAATAGCATGCCGGATTGGGCTGTGCCGAGGGCATGGATATATTCCCGCAGGCTTCCTTTTTTCTCCCGGGTGATCCGGGCGATCTCCACCGGGTTGAGTTCAAAGAAATCGTAGTGCAGCAGTTCGAACAGGAGATATTCACCGCCGTAGGGCTGGTCGTTTTCCATGTCGATATACCGGCATATGTTGAGTATTTTCCGGACGAATATATCGTCGAGCAGGTTGAGGGATTTCTTCACATAGAAGGGGATCTCGTAGAGGTGCAGGAATTTCTGCAATTCATCTCCGTATTTATGTTCGCGGTACAGGATGGCGATCTCTCCCGGGCTGGTGCCTGCATCGATCAGTTGCTTAACGGACCTGGCGATATGGGCATTCTCTGAAAATTCATTCTCATAGACCCTGACGGTGGGAAGGGTGTGCAGGGTCAGCAGTTCTTCCCGGGCGGTGATCAGGTCTTTGCGGAGACCATCGATCTTACCGATCAGGCGCCGGGTGTTGCGTTCGATCAGGGCGGTTGCTGCATCCAGGATGGGTTGAACGCTCCGATAGTTCTGGGTGAGGACAACGGTTTTCAGGTGGTTCGAGAGGCGATCCCGGATGGCCACCATATTTTCTATGTTGGCGCCCTGGAATCGGTAGATGCTCTGGTCATCGTCGCCCACCACGAAGAGGTTGGGGTTTTCTTCCCAGTAGGAGCAGAGCAGCTCAACGATCCGGTTCTGCGATCCGCTGGTATCCTGGTATTCGTCCACCAGTATATATTGTAGTTGCTCCTGGTATCCCAGCAGCACATCGGGCTGGTCCTGGAAGAGTTTGATCACCCAGTTGATCATATCGTCGAAATCGTAGCGGCTGTTTTTGGCAAGGATCTGCTGGTAGGAGGCAAAGGTCTCAACGGCAGCGCTGGTTCTGGTGTGTCTTTTCACCTCATCTTGCCCTTTCTGGGTCAGACCTTTCTCCGGGTTTTTTTTATTGGTGAAGTTCTCAGGGATGGTAACCTCTATATAATGGTCGATCTTTTCCTGGAGGTAGGCGGGGTCCCAGCCTTCTCTCTTCATATCTGAGAACAGGGCGCAGAGGTTGCCGAGGTCGTAATAGACCTCGCCCTTTAATCTTTTCAGGGGGTGGTCGTTGGGGAAGCCGTCGATCAGTTCCTTGACAAACTGCACCCTTTCGAGTTCGCTGAGGGGTTCGAGGTCGGGTTTTCGCAGCAAACGACTCTGTTCCTGGATCACTTTATTGCAGAAGGAGTGAAAGGTGTGGATATTCACCTTATAGGCGTCGCTGCCCAGGAATCGGACGAGGCGTTTGCGCATGGCTACTACGCCGGCGTCTGTGAAGGTGAGGCAGAGGATGTTTTGCGGGGCGGTATCTGTTTCCAGCAGGATCTTAGCGATCCGGCATGCCAGGATCTGTGTTTTGCCAGTGCCGGGGCCGGCGATGACCATTACGGGGCCTTCGATGGTGTCTACGGCCTCGCGTTGATCGTTGTTCAGCCGGCCGTATTCCTTTATATAAGATTGCTTTAATTTATCTGAAATGGTCAACATAAGCAAGGTTTTGGTGTTTTCAGAAGTGAGTTCAATTTAGTTCAAATGCCGCTTCAGTGGCAAAACATTATCAACAATATGGCGGTATACAGCATAAAGACAGTACAGAAACTTCCGGTGAGTTTGGAAGAAGCCTGGGAGTTTTTTTCCCATCCCAAGAACCTGGCGAAGATGACGCCTGAGTATTTGAACCTGAAGTTCACCAACGAGCTTTTTGGGGATCGGATGTATTCGGGTCAGGTGATGACCTACAAGGTTAAGCCCTTGTTGGGTATTCCCATGTTCTGGATGACGGAGATCACCCATGTGAAAGAAGGGGAATACTTCATTGATGAGCAGCGTTTCGGACCTTATTCGCTTTGGCATCACCAGCATCACTTCCGGGAGATCGATGGTGGGGTGGAGATGACGGACCTGGTGCACTACAAGATACCGGGGTGGATCCTTGGTGATCTGGCCAACAGCCTGTTCATCAGGAAGCAGTTGGAGGGAATCTTCGATTTCCGGTTTAAAAGGGTGGAGGAGCTGTTTGGTAAGTGGAAAACAGCCGCCATATTAGCATAGTTTAATATATTGAATCCATAGGGTTAATATATGAAACAAATATTCTATATTCTACCACGAATAGGGTATTGTTAACAATGGTTTAAATTATAATTTGCAACAGTTTTACAGCCGTTGCAAGATCTTAGTCCTGATAACACCATTTTTATCCTTGAGCATTCACCCCTTTTTGAATTCACCAGACACCCATTAAGCGTTATCCTGGCATTCGGGAGATATACTTTTCAATTTGCTTGATCTGGTCAACCACCTGCTTTGCAGTTGGTTTTTCCGCTTTAGCCCTGCGGAAGAAGTCTTTTGCCGCGCGGAATTCCCGTTTTTGCATCATGATCTGGCACATTTGCAGGTAGGCCAGGGCTGCACTTTCCTTATCGGGGATCCCTGCTTTGAGGGCTGCCCGGATCAGGCTTTCGCCCTGCTTCATGTCCCCTTTTTGGAGGGCCATCATCCCTAATTGGAGTTTATTGGCCCCTTCTGCCTCTTTCATGGGCACGCCCAGGTCGAGGCTTTTCTTCATGTGTTTTTCGGCTGAGTCGAAGTCCTGCTTCATCATCGCCATATTCCCCATGAGGGTATAATAAACAGACTGAACCGGTTTGTAGAGGAGGCCCGGGAATTTGATCATAGCCAGTACTTTTTCGGCGGCTTCCACATTGCCGTCTTCCAGGTGTTCCTGGATGAGGCGCAGCGGGCCGAAGAAGAAATGGGTGAAGATCATGATCACGGCGGCCAGGTATAAGATGAATGATGGCCAGAAGCCGCTTGTTACGTTCACCACAATTGCCAGGATGAGTACAGCGATACCGATCCAGAGCCTGTACCTGATAAATACATTGAACCATTTCATGCCGCAAATATACGGATTGGCGAATTGGCGGATTGGCGGATTAGCGAATTGAGGCTCGATTATGACAATTTTTCCCTTATTTTTGCGTCCCTCAATTGCGAAGTTGAGTTGGTCCCGTAGTTCAATGGATAGAATAGAAGTTTCCTAAACTTTAGATACAAGTTCGATTCTTGTCGGGACTACTTTTAGTTTTTGAACCCCCT
>Ga0315903_10011070_pt1 | contig 10670 bp, 11 predicted proteins | sample LakEriMetagenome_7_FD_203524 | JGI IMG/M metagenome (GOLD analysis project Ga0315903, IMG submission 203524) | Freshwater fungal communities from buoy surface, Lake Erie, Ohio, United States - Buoy 2 MA119 | ecosystem: Environmental > Aquatic > Freshwater > Lake | place: USA: Lake Erie, Ohio... | reverse complement strand
CAAATTGAGAACTATAACTATTGATTTAGAAGTCATTGCTAATAATTACAAGACATTAAAGGAACTCACCGGTGGTCAAGTATTAGCAATTGTTAAAGCTGATGCTTTTGGCCACGGCATGATTGAAGTTTCCAAAAAACTTGAATCAATTAGCGTGGACATTCTTGGAACTGCCGACATAGATGAAGCCATGGAGCTTCGCCACGCCGGAATAAAATCTCCAATTATGGCTTGGCTCCACGGCAAGAACACACAGTTTGAAGAAGCCATCAGTAATGATATTGAACTTGGGGCATCTGCTGTTGCAACTTTGGAAAAAATCGCCACCGCTTCCAAAAAAGTTGGCAAGGTTGCGAAGGTGCATCTAAAAGTTGACACCGGACTTGGTAGAAACGGTGCTGATCTTGCAAGCTGGCCAGCGCTTATCGAAAAGGCAGTTGAGCTAGTAGCCAGCGGGGCAATTGAGTTGGTTGGAGTTTTCTCACACCTTTCTGGCACCAGCGAGAAAGATGACCTGGAACAACTTCGAGTATTCGAAGAAGCCATTGCGACGGCAGCCAACCTTGGTGCAACTTTCAAGACTCGTCACATCGCCGCCAGCCTCGCAGCTTTGAGATATCCAAGTACCAGATTGGACATGGTTCGAGTCGGTGCCGCCATGTATGGCATTGACCCCAGCCCCGAGGTAATTGCTCGAGACTATGGCTTGTTTCCAGCGATGAGAGTTAGCTCTGAGGTGGTGCACGTCAAAAAGGTGCCAGCAGGCCACGGTGTTAGCTATGGCTACCTGCACAGAACCAAGGCTGAGTCAACGCTAGCCCTGGTGCCTTTTGGCTATGCCGAGGGGTTTCCGAGGGTGGCCACTGGGCAAGCCGAGGTATCGCTAAATGGCAAGAAATACCCAGTTCTAGCTCGGGTGGCTATGGATCAGTTCATCCTGGATCTAGGAACCGATAGCGCCGAAGTCGGCGATGAAGTTGTAATCATCGGCGATAGCACCAAGGGTGAACCAAGTGCCGAAGATCTAGCCCGGGCCGCCGGCACCATCAATTATGAAATAGTTACCAAGATGGGCGGCCGGGCAAAGCGGGTCTTTCGTTGAGTAACGCTAAGCAACTTTCGATTTTGATTGAAAACGAAAACCAGATGCATGATCTTGGTGTTCGGTTGGGTTCGTTATTGAAGCCAGGAGATTTAGTTTCCCTCAATGGTGTCTTGGGTGCTGGAAAAACTACGCTCACTAAGGCAATCGGAGAAGGAGTTGGGGTTCAAGGAAGCATTTCTTCCCCGACATTTTTGATCGCCCGTACTCACCCAACGAAATCTGGGACACCTTTTGTTCACATTGATGCGTATCGACTGTCTGCCCCAAGAGAACTAGATGACCTAGACATCGATTACTCAAATTCAATTTCTGTTATCGAGTGGGGTCGGGGATTTACCAATGGCCTTAGTGAGTCATATGTAGAAATTGAAATTGAAAGATTTCTAGAAACTGAGGAACGTAAGCTAACAGTTATAGGCCAGGGAAGACTCGGCGATGTTTTTGAAACATTAGGTGCAACAAAGTGAAGCAGATTGTTTTAGCACTAGACACATCCCAAGGAACCTCGGTGGCTGTGCTGGTAGATGGCAAAGTTGCAGCTGAGGCGGCAGACCCAAATCCAATGCGTCATGCAGAAAACATTGGGACACTAATTGCTAGCTGTATCGAGCAGGCCGGTGTCAGCGCAGCCGAAGTCACTGACGTAGCTGTGGGGATTGGCCCCGGGCCATTCACTGGCCTGCGAGTAGGAATTGCTGCCGCCAAGATGTTTGCCGCTGGCTCGAAAGCAAAACTGCATGGTGTTGGATCTCTAGATGCAATTGCCTTCAAGTTGGCTTTAACAGAGCCGACCTTGGTAACTGCAGATGCCAGAAGATCTGAGGTCTACTTTGGCCTTTACCAGGGCAAGAGCCCGAACGGGGTCCCTAAAGCCCTGTTGGTTCCAGGCGTTAGTAAGCAAGCCGAGCTGGAAGCTAGGCTCGAGGCCCAGAGTCAGGAGTATGAGCTCATCTTGGAGCCGGTTGCCGCGGCTTCTGTTGGGTTGCTAGCCCTTGCCCAGCGATTAGAAGGCCACGCAGCTGGCCCCATTCAGGCCAATTACCTCAGAGAGCCTGACGCCACTTATGCAAACCCGAAGAAGGTTTCTGGATGAGCTTTCAAATAAGGATTGCTTCAGAGGCTGACCTAGAGAACATAATGCAGATTGAAAAAGCTTGTTTTGGTAACGACGCTTGGTCTAAATCAAATATGAAAAGTGAGCTTCTGGCCCCGCACACAACCTACGTTGTTGCCGAAGAGGGCAATTCTCTGATTGGCTATGCGGGCTTGAGTAAACTTGCCTCTTCAACAACTTCTGATATTCAAACAATTGCTGTTAGAGAAAGTCATCGGGGATTAGGCGTTGGGCGAAAGCTAATGGAAAGCCTTCTAGATTTTGCCAGCAAGCAAAATGCTAAAGAAGTCTTTCTTGAAGTGCGCGAAGACAAGCCGACACCTCAGAAGTTGTATTTCTCTCTTGGGTTTGAAGCTATTGATCGTCGTGAGAATTACTACCAACCAGATGGTGTTGCGGCTATTGTGATGCGTCTTGATTTGGAGGGTCACGCATGAGCACCCCTATTGTTTTGGGAATTGAAACAAGTTGTGATGAAACCGGAATCGGAATTGTTCAGGGCAACAAGTTACTTGCCAATGTAATTTCATCATCAATGGATCAGCATGCAAGATTTGGTGGTGTGGTTCCTGAGATCGCAGCACGTGCACACCTAGAAGCATTAGAGTCCGTTCTAGCAAAAGCACTTCAAGACGCAAAGATTTCAATTGATCAAGTCGATGCTGTTGCGGTCACAAATGGCCCAGGGTTAGCCGGAGCTCTCATGGTGGGAGTGGGTGCAGCCAAAGCGCTAGCCATCTCGTTGAAAAAACCTATTTACGCCGTTAATCACTTGGTGGCCCACGTAGCGGTGGACATCTTGGAGCGGGGAAAACTCGAAACCCCAACCGTGGCACTACTGGTAAGCGGAGGTCACACCTCTTTATTGCTCGTTCGGGACATTCTGAATGACGTGCAATTACTTGGGGAGACCGTAGATGATGCCGCTGGGGAGGCCTTTGACAAGGTCGCCCGGGTCCTAGGCTTGGCCTATCCGGGGGGTCCCGAGATAGATAAGGCCGCCAAAGAAGGAGACCCAAAGTCCATTAGGTTCCCAAGGGGGCTGAGCCTGCCAAAGGACATGGAACATAACCGCTACAACTTCAGCTTCTCCGGTCTGAAAACAGCGGTAGCCAGGCACGTCGAGCTGGCCGAATCAAAGTCAGAGACAATTTCTGTTCCGGACGTTGCCGCATCGTTTAGGGAAGCAGTTGTGGATGTGCTGGTTTCCAAAGCCATCAACGCCTGCCTCGATAACGATGTTCCAAGACTGATTCTTGGCGGCGGCGTTGTTGCCAATGCGAGACTTCGTGAAGTTGCAGCAGAAAGATGCGCCGAAGCAGGAATCGAACTTCGGATACCTGCGTTTTCCCTCTGCACAGACAATGGTGCGATGATTGCCTCCCTTGGTGCTCAGATGGTTATGACTGGAGTGAAGCCCAGTGATCTTGACTTTGGGGTTTACTCAACAATTGATTTCTAGCCGCGAAGCGGCAGAGCAATTCCAATTGCTATAAACACGCCGCCAAAAAATTGATTTACGCGTTTACCAAATTTGGCCAAAGCTGGCTTCAAGGTATTTGCAAGGGAAGCTACAACGTACTCGTAGATAAATTCAATAACTACAAAAGTCAGCGCCATAACTACAAACTGCGAAAGCAAAGAAATGTTTGGATCAATAAACTGTGGCAAGAATGCCACAAAAAACAGTATTCCTTTGGGGTTAGTTAGAGCGGCCAAGGCACCTTGTCTAAAAAGGGATGAACCCCTAACACCAGCAACCGGTTTGGTGTCTTGTGCACCAATGGCAGGTGAGCGCCAAACGGAAATGCCCAGCCATATCAAATATGCTCCACCAACAAACTTGAGCACCGTGAGTAGCTCGACCGAGGCTGCCAACAGGGCTCCGATTCCAAACATTGAAAGGGCAATAACCGTAGCAAAGCCAACAGAGCCGCCAACTATGGTCGAAAGGGTCTTTCGCCTCCCATAAATTGCCCCGTGGGTTAGAGCCAAGAGCCCATTGGGGCCAGGGGTCAAAGTTAGACCGGTTACTGCCAGAAGATACAAAACCCAGTTGCCAAGCTCCATTTACGGACTACCTGGCGCCAATTTCTCGAAGCGCGGTTGCCTTGGCTTGTTCCGCAGAAGTTGCCTGCAGAACGGCCTGCGCTACCTTTTGAGCGTCCTCTAACTCAAGTGACGAAAGCGCGTTGTGCACCGCATCAACTTGAGATCTAGAAACGCTGATCGAGTCAAAACCAAGACCAGCTAGCAAGATTGCAAAGGCTGGGTCAGAAGCGCTCTCACCGCAGACACCTGATGATATTCCCGCATGTTTTGCATCCTTGGCAATGCTAGCCAGTGACTTTATAAGAGCCGGTTGCCAATGATTCAAAAGTGCGCCAAGAGATGGATTCATCCGGTCTGCTGCAAACAGATACTGAGACAAGTCGTTGGTTCCAACTGAAACAAAATCCACAACGCCAGCAAGCTGATCAACCAACAAAGCAATCGAGGGTGTCTCGATCATGATTCCAACTTTATATTTTCCAAGACTACGAGCCAACTGTGAAAATGTCTTTGCCTCGTCAACGGTTGCAATCATAGGGGCCATAACCCAAACCTCACGACCTGATTCTTGTCGCGCCAGCTCCAATGCCTTTAGCTGGCCCTCTACGAATTCGCGATGATTAGCGAGTAGTCGAAAACCTCGCACTCCAAGCGAAGGATTTTCCTCGGCCAGCATATTCAAAAATGGAACTGGCTTGTCGCTTCCAGCGTCAATTGTCCTAACCACAATTGGCCCCTCGGGGGCAGCCCTCAAGATTTCGCTATAGCTTTTTGCCTGCTGCTCAATCGATGGCTCATGGGAGGAGGACAAATACAACAGCTCGGTTCTAAAGAGCCCAACCCCATCGGCCAGTGTTTTACTGGCTGATTCGGCATCTTCCAGGGTTCCGATGTTGGCGCGAACTGGAATCAGGGACTTAGCGCCAATTGGGACAAAGTTGATGGCTTGGGTTGCCAGAGATACGTCATCGCCCACAATCACCCTGTCGCCAACTGGATCCACCAAGACCCTGTCGCCAGTTGCCAATTCGCTGGCACCGGGGCAGGACACCACCGCAGCGATGTTTCTTGAGCGACAAATGATTGCGGTGTGTGATGTTGGGCCACCTTTTAGGGTGACAACCCCAACCACCGCGTCAGTAAACTGCGCCGTATCAGCAGGGGAGAAATCGTCACCAACCAGGACAATGCGCCCTGATGTTGGCAGATCAAGATCTAACTTGATTCCAGCTAACTTCGCTTGGACTCTTTTTGATAGATCCTGAAAGTCAGAAACCCTCTCATCAAAAGTTGGATCTCCTTTTAGTAGCTCGGCAAACTCATCAACCGCTTTACCAAAAGCTGCGGCCGCACTCCAACCATCTGAAATGTTAGAGGATGCAACTTCGAGAAGTTCATCGTCTTCCAAAAGAGTCTTTAGTGCCTCAAAGATTTCAGCGCTGGTTCCACCAGCTTTAGCCCCGAGCTCATCAAGTTGATTCGACACAAAGGCGATTGCCTCTTTTAGTTCGGATATCTCCTGCTCGGGAGTCTTAGTTGATTTTGTCCACTCGGGGATTAACTGCGAGTGCTCAACAACCAACACTGCTCCAGTAGCCGGTGAAAGCCCAACGCCTAAACCACTAAGAATTGTTCCTGGCTTGGCAGACAACTATTCGCCTTTGAGAATTTCTTGAATCTCGCCGATCAGCTTGGCAGCAAGGGGTTCATCTTCGGTTGGAACTTGAACCACAAGAGTCTGCCCAGTGGCCACTTTGAGCGCCAGAAGCCTTAGGGCGGAGTTTGCCTTAGCTGCTTCTTCGCCTGGTTTACCGATTAGCACTTCGAGCCCAGAGTCCTTGACCAGTTTTACTATCTGGCTGGCAGGCCTAGCGTGTAGTCCAATTGGGTCCAAAACCTGGACTTCTCCTTGGATAACTGACATAGCTTTGCTCCTGGGACACGTTGGGAATAGCTCTAATTATGGCGGTTTGGGCCAAGATGGCCAAAACCTGGACATTTCTACTCACAGCCTACTAACAGCTAAACCGAACCTTTTCCCCAGTCAGGGGTGCTCAAATAGGTTTAGCAAAACCATAGAAGGAGCCAACATGGCCGAGAAAGATAAAAAGTTCGATTTCACCAAGCTCAACACCCTAGCGGTTGTTTCAATCGCTACAGCCCTAACCTCCATTGGAGCGGTAGCGGCCATCATCACTGGACACGTTGCTCTAACCCAGATTAAGAAATCTGGCGAAAGCGGTCGTGGACTAGCACTTGCCGGAACCATTGTGGGCTACGTAACAATCGCATTCTGGGTTATCACAAGCATCGGATTCCTAATCGCCGGAGCGTACCTAAAGAACAGGTACGGCATGGAAATGGGAAACCGAATGGATTGGGACTGGTAACAGAAAACTTCTAGTCAGCTGATGGGTTGCGTGACTAGCACTCGGTGGGCGTCGCCCACTCTGGTAACAACCAGAGTGGCGGCGCCTTCCCCTTTGGGGGAGAGTTCACGCCTCAGCTCTTCGGGTGAAATATCAGAACCTCGTTTTTTGATTTCTAGAATACCGATTCCATTTTTCTTAACGTAAGCCTTGAGTTGCTTGCGATCAAAAACCAGGTTGTCGATAACTTCGTAGCCACGCATCCACGGCGAGCTAATTTTATCATCGGAAGTTAAGTATGCAATGTCGGGGCTAATGATTTGCAATCCAAGTGGTGCGGCAAAATCAGAAATTAACCTGGAGCGAATAAGTGAGTTATCTGGTTCGTAAACATACTTTCCTAATTCACCAAGTGGAGCGTTAGGACTTTCGGTTTTAGGTGAAGTTATCTCGTGTTGACCATCAACAGTTACTAAAAGTGCCGAGCGTGCAATGCTCTCTCGCTTGAGTGAACCAAACCACAATCCAAGTTCAACTAAATCGCCTTCAACAGAAACCCACTGCGCCTCAGCATCATTTGGAATTTGCTTTTTCTCGTGACCTGGGCCCAGTTTTATCCCGCTTGGTTTCGATCTGGCCGCAGCTAGACAGAAATCAAAATTCGGCGAGTAGTTAGCTGGATCAAAATGCCTTTGGGCCTCAGCTTTTTTGGGCCCATTTAACTCTCTTCTGGCGGGGTCTAGAAAAAGTGCTTCAAACGGGGAAAGATCGAGTTTCTCAACATCAGCCAGCTCCACCGTTACGTTCTCAAAAGCCGCCAGGTTATAGGTGGCAACGGCTGCCGTGACCTCATCGACTTCGAACGCTCGCACTCTTATGTCTAATGCGGCCAGAGCCATGGATTCCGCGCCGATGCCACAGCCCAGATCCGCTACCTCTTTTATGCCGGCTGCCCGGAACCTGCCGGCATGCAAGGCAGCCACTTTGAGCCTGGAAGCCTGCTCCAGCCCAGCTTCGGTAAAGAGCATGCCCTGGGCAAAGTCGCCGAACTTGGCTACTGCCCTTTTTCGAAGCTTGGCCTGGGTTAGAGCCGCTGCCACGGTCATGGGATCATGGCCTGCTTTTCTGAGCCCAGCCACCATCTTGAGCACATCGGTATCGGAGGAGTAGACCAGCTCATCAAGTAATAACTGGCCTCCAGGGCTAGCCAGCCTTATAAAGTCCTCGCGCTCCATCGCTACAGGCTACCAAGCCCGCCTTGGCCGAGCTGGTCTTCCCGTGCTATTGTTTAGTTAGCACTCTCACCTCGAGTGTGCTAATCCACCTAAAACTTAGACAAAGAAGAGGTCATAATGTCGGTTTCAATCAAGCCGCTTGAAGATCGTATTGTTGTGCGTCCATCAGCTGCCGAGCAGGTAACTGCCTCAGGTCTGGTAATTCCTGACACTGCTCAGGAAAAGCCCCAAGAGGCTGAGGTTATCGCCGTTGGGCCAGGACGCGTTGACGACAAGGGGGTAAGAATCCCAGTTGATGTTTCGGTTGGCGATATGGTGATTTTCTCCAAGTACGGCGGCACTGAGCTTAAGTACAACAACGAGGAGTACCTAGTACTTTCAGCTAGAGACGTATTGGCGATCGTAACCAAGTAGTCGTTTTCTATAAAAACCCCACAGGCTAGCTTGCTTGTGGGGTTTTTATTTGCCCCTAGATTTAGTGTGTGAGTGAGAAAGCGATAGGCAAAGGTATTGGCTACGGTCTTTCTGCCTACCTAATTTGGGGCTCTTTCCCGATTGTCATCGCGGCACTGTCTTTCGCTGAACCTTTTGAGATCGTGGTCTGGCGAGTAATCTTTGGATTCGTTTTTGGAATCGGCGCAATCCTGATCACCAGGAAGTTTGCTGAATACCGTGCAGTCTTTAGTCAACCCAAACAGCTACTTTGGATATCGGTTGCAGCAGTTGTTATCTACATCAACTGGCAAGTGTATGTTGTTGCTGTGGCAGATGGCCACGTAATTGAAGCCTCGCTGGGTTATTTCATAAATCCACTTGTGACAATAGCGCTCGCAACAATATTCCTGAAAGAAAAGCTAAATGTCTTTCAATGGGTAGCAGTTGGCCTCGGAACCGCTGCAGTTATGGTGATGACTTTTAGTCTTGGGCAGCCACCGGTAATTGCACTTTTGCTTGCGTTCTCTTTTGGGATTTATGGCCTAGCTAAAAATCGTTTGGGCGGGAAAGTTTCTGCACTGAATAGCTTCACCATCGAAACTACGATGTTGCTGCCATTGGGTATCGGCCAGCTGGTGTTCCTCGCTACCTTCGCTGAGATTCAGTTCGGATCTGCCGGGTTGATACCTTCCCTTGGTTTAGCGGCTTATGGATTCCTAACTGCCATTCCGTTGTTACTGTTTGGCGCTGCCGCTAAACGCGTTCCGCTAAGTTACATCGGGTTCATGCAGTATTTGACTCCAACGTTGCAGTTTTTACTTGGGCTGTTCTATTTTCAAGAGCTAATGGCACCGGCTCGCTGGTTTGGATTCATAATGGTCTGGCTAGCCCTGGCAATATTGTCATTCGATGCACTTAGGCAACTATCCAATAGGGGCAAGCAAACAACCCCTCAGATTTCATAACGGACACCTGTTATAGATTTTGAAACCGAATTGTAATAAAGCCAAAATAGGACTCTTTGGCAACTGATTTCGAAGCAAATTTGCCATTTTGGCTATAAATTCAGGTTTTTTTGGCTATTTTTGGCGGATTTCAAAGCTACGAATTCCTGAAGAGTGAAGTGGGGCTTGAAGGCTATGGTTTTCGAAACTTGGCCAATCTATACTTGGGAGCTTGAACCATATCTTAGGAGATGGTTCAAAAACCATTATATATAAGGAGAAAAATGAGCTCATTTTCATTCTCTCGTCGTAACAGGAAGACCGCTACTGCAGTCGCTACTCTAGCTGCTGCTGCTTTGGTTCTTTCTGGTTGCGCAGCAACCGGAGACGGTGGCGCTGCTGGCGGCGAGCTAACACTAAAGATCGGTACTGCACTTCCGCAGACCGGAAACCTAGCCTTCCTAGGCCCACCTGAAGAAGCTGGTGTTGCTCTTGCTGTTAAGGAGATCAACGAAGCTGACAAGGGTGTTCAGATTGAAGTTACTTGGGGAGACTCCGGTGACACAGACAACAAGGCATACGAGACCGAGATTCCTCGTCTTCTAAACGCTGGCGTTAACGCAATTATTGGTGCTGCTTCATCCGGTACCTCATTGCAGTTCATCGACCAGGTTGTTGGAGCTGGAGTAGTTCAGTTCTCACCTGCAAACACATCTGCTGCGCTAAGCACCTACGACGACAAGGGACTGTACTTCCGTACCGCTCCTTCTGACGTTCTACAGGGTGAGGTTCTTGGTAACCTAATCGCTGCTGATGGTCACGAGACCCTTGGAATGATCGTTCTAAACGACTCCTACGGAACTGGACTTGCTAGTTTCGTAACTGAGGCTTTCGAAAAGGCAGGTGGAGAAGTTACAGCTGCACCGACATACAACACCGGTGACACTAACTTCACATCTCAGATTGCTGAAGTTCTTGCAACTAACCCAGACGCAATTGCTCTGATCACCTTCGAAGAAGTGAAGACCATTATTCCTGGTCTAAGCGACTTCCCAGCTGACAAGCTTTACTTTGTTGATGGAAACCTTGCTAACTTCTCAGACGTATTTGAGCCAGGCACTCTAACCGGCGCAAAGGGAACTCTTCCAGGTTTGGACATTGAGACCATTCCTGAGTTCCTACAGAGAATGAACGACAACTGGGTAGCAGAGGGCAACCCTGACCTAGATGGCGTTTACTCTTACGGACCTGAGTCATACGACGCAGTAGTTCTTCTAGCTCTTGCAGCACTTGCTGCTGGATCTGTAGAGGGCGTTGACATGGCTGGCAAGCTTCAGGAAGTTTCTGGAGGTTCCGGTTCAGGTACCAAGTGCACCAGCTTTGCTGAGTGTGCTGACATCATCATCGGCGGCGGAG
>Ga0315903_10011066_pt1 | contig 10672 bp, 10 predicted proteins | sample LakEriMetagenome_7_FD_203524 | JGI IMG/M metagenome (GOLD analysis project Ga0315903, IMG submission 203524) | Freshwater fungal communities from buoy surface, Lake Erie, Ohio, United States - Buoy 2 MA119 | ecosystem: Environmental > Aquatic > Freshwater > Lake | place: USA: Lake Erie, Ohio... | reverse complement strand
ATTACGACACCAACAAGTTGGATCGCGCTCCACGATTGAGATAACCAGATCCACGCAAAGGCGCCGGCAAGCACTGGCTCCAACATTCCAATAACGCTAGCTGTCGATGCGCTGATTATCCGAATTCCGGTGATAACAAATAAATAAGGAACCATTGTTCCGAAGATAATTACATAGGCGAGCAGGGCCCAACCAGGTGCGCTGTATTCTGCAAAGCGCCCCTGCAAATTAATATCCGCCGAAAAAATTCCTACTGGGAAATTCCAGATCGGTAGAAACATTGACCAGAAGAAACCTGCGACCCCTAAACCCCAGACGACTGTCGATTGTGCGCTGCGCTTACCGTTCTGCGATTCACTAATTAGGAAATAAAGAGCTAACGCAATTGCAGCACCAACTGCTGCAAGAACCCCAATTAGATCGAAGGCAAAGCCTTGCCAAACTTTGGCTACAAGAATCAATCCGATTAGGGATAGCGCAATTGCCGTCCACATATCTCGCGCAACTGAACCTTTACGCACGAATTTAATCCAGAGAACGATCCAGATCGGCGCGGTAAATTCTAGGATTAAGACCAAACTAAGCGGAACGCCGCGTGAAATACCTACGAAATACCCTAGCTGCACCAAGGCGAAGCCAACAACTCCATAGACAATCAGGGTGGGGATTTCATGACGCTTCGCCTTTAAGGAGTTGCGGTCTTGAATAAAAGTTATCAAGAAGAGAAAAAAGAAAGCACCTAATGCGCGAACCTGCGCGAGGCGAAAGGTTGTCATATGGTCGAGGACCAAGGTAACGATTACGCCATTTAACGAGAAGAAGAGCGCGCCTGAAACAATATATAACTCACCCCGGTGCTTACTAAGCATTGGCCGAGCCTATATGACTTTAAGCCAGACTAAAGACTAAAAAGCGCTCTCCGAGATCTCCATAATCGCGCTATCCGTTGCTTCGACGATCTTACGATCTGCTGTGATATGCGGGAGATAATTAGTCACAAAGAACTTTGCAGAGGCGATTTTTCCTGCGTAGAAATCTTTATCTTTAGCCGATGCGCTTTCAATTAGTCCAGCAGCGATATCTGCTTGGCGCAATAACAACCAAGTTGTAATTACGTCGCCAACCGCCATCAATACGCGAGAGGTATTTAGACCAACCTTGTAAATTTCTGGGGCAGATTCTTGCGATGCCATTGCGTGGCCAACAAGAACTCCAACCATGCCATTTAAATCACCGAGGGCTTTTAACAGCGCTTGCTTTTCAGCAGCGTGTACGCCACCTGATTCAGCGAAAGTTTGAATCTCTTTACCAAGTAATCCAAGGGCTTTTCCGCCATCTTTAACAACTTTACGGAAGAAGAAATCTAAACCTTGAATAGCAGTTGTTCCCTCATACAAAGTATCGATCTTGGCATCGCGAACATATTGTTCAAGTGGCCAATCTTGGGTAAAGCCCGCTCCACCAAATGTTTGCAGAGATTCGGTACCAAGCAAAGTCCAAGACTTTTCAGATCCATAACCCTTTACGACTGGAAGAAGGAGATCATTAAGCGCTTCCATAGATTTCGCTTTTTCATGATCACCGGCAGCGATTGCTAATTCGATTTGATCCTGAATCGATGCGGTGTAGAGAACTAGCGCGCGCATTCCTTCAGAGTAAGACTTTTGCACCATTAAAGAACGACGCACATCTGGGTGATTAATAATGGTTACACGAGGGCTGGCTTTATCGTTCATTACCTTCATATCGCCGCCCTGTACGCGCACCTTTGCGTAGGCAAGTGCTTGTTGGTATCCAGCAGATAAAGTTGCAATTGCTTTTGTTCCAACCATCATTCGCGCAAATTCAATAATTTTAAACATCTGCGCGATACCTTCGTGAACCTCACCAAGCAAGTAGCCAACAGCAGGCTCTTTCTCGCCTAGGTTTACTTCGCAAGTAGCTGAAACATTAAGCCCCATCTTGCTTTCTAGTGATGTTACATAAACGCCATTTCGCTTACCGAGCTCGCCAGTCTTTAGATCAAACATAAATTTCGGAATTAAGAAGAGAGATAGACCTTTTGTGCCAGGTCCGCCACCTTCACGGCGAGCAAGCACAAAGTGCATTACATTTTCGTAGAAATCAGCATCGCCAGATGTGATGTAACGCTTTGTTCCGGTGATATGCCAAGTGCCATCTGGTTGTTGCACAGCTTTAGTGCGGCCAGCGCCAACATCAGAACCTGCATCTGGTTCAGTCAATTGCATGGTTGCGCCCCAGTGGCGATCAACCATAAGTTTCGCCATCTGCTTTTGATCTTCAGTTCCTAATACATAAGCAACTTGTGCAAAGGCGTAACCAGATGCGTAGATATGAATTGCAGGGTTTGAACCGAGCACCATCTCTGCAATTGCCCAACGCACAGTGGCTGGGACTTTAGTTCCGCCTAAATCAACAGGTGCATCAAGGCGCCACCATTCGCCATCAACATATGCCTTGTAAGATTTTTTAAAACTTTCCGGAAGCGTGACATTGCCGGTCGCTTTATTAAGAATTGCACCAACGCGATCACCTTCAACGAAAGAATCTGCAAGATCATTTTCGGTAAGACGCTTCATCTCTTCCAACATGCCCATCGATGTTTCGCGATCGAGCTCGCTAAAGATGGAAGTTCCCAGCACCTGTTCTGTGCCGAGCAGGTCAAAGAGGCAGAATTCGATATCGCGCAGATTGGCGTTGTAGTGGCTCATAGGCAAATAATGCTACCCACCAGTAACTTATGCAAGCCAAAAGTCAGTCTTTTAACCGCGGTCATATAGGCTCACGCCGTGCTACTTAGTGATCGCGATATCCGAGCCGAAATTACCGCCGGCCGCGTAGCCGTCGAACCATTTGAAGAGGCGATGATCCAGCCATCATCGGTTGATGTCCGCCTCGATAAATTCTTCCGCGTCTTTGAAAACCATAAGTACTCAGTTATCGATCCATCTATCGAGCAGTCCGAGCTAACTCGTGAAGTCGTCGCCGATGATGGTGAAGCATTTATCTTGCACCCAGGTGAATTCGTTCTTGCCAGTACTTACGAAGTTATCACCTTGCCAGATGACATTGCCGGACGCCTGGAAGGAAAATCTTCACTTGGGCGCCTTGGGCTTTTAACGCACTCAACAGCTGGCTTTATCGATCCTGGTTTCTCTGGCCACATCACTCTTGAACTTTCAAATGTCGCGAATCTGCCTGTCAAGTTATTTCCGGGGATGAAGATCGGTCAGCTCTGCTTGATCAAACTCTCTTCACCCGCCGAACATCCTTACGGCTCTGCTATTTATGCATCTCGTTACCAAGGACAGCGCGGTCCAACCCCGAGCCGTTCCTTTATGAATTTTCACCAGAGTAAGATTAAGTAACTCGCAAGGGAATACAACCTTTGCTTAAGGGGTTGAAATAACTATGGAAATCATTATCGCGCTCGCCGTCGTCGGCTTACTCGCTCTATTCTTTATCGCGCAATACAACCGATTGATTCGCTTAAATATCGCGGTTGATGAATCATTTGCGCAGATTGAAGTGCAATTAAAGCGTCGCACTGATTTAATCCCAAATTTAGTGGAAACCGTTAAAGGTTATGCAAAGCACGAACAAAGCACTTTTGATGCAGTTGTCGCAGCTCGCGCAAAAGCAACTACTGCTTCAGGTGTTGCTGATGTTGCAGCAGCTGATGGAATGTTGACGCAAGCCCTCCGCGGCTTGCTTGCAGTAGCTGAGGCATACCCAGATCTAAAGGCATCAACAAACTTCTTATCTCTGCAAGAAGAGCTTTCAACAACTGAAAATAAAGTTGCCTTTGCGCGCCAGTTCTATAATGACAATGTCCGCAATTTAAATACTGCGGTAAAAACCATACCGACCAACTTTTTCGCTGGTTTTGCCAAGGTGACAGAGCGTGAATTCTACGAAGTTGAAGATCCACAAGAGCGCAATGTTCCAAAGGTTGCTTTTTAACAAGTAATGGCGACTAACGACTTTCGCGCTCAGCAAAGTGCAAATAAAGGCAAGACATATTTTCTTCTTGCTTCAATGGGTTTACTGATCGGACTTGTTGCATATGCGGCGCTGACTTACTTTGGTGCGGGCACATCGACTTTCGTGGTGCCACTTGCAGTTGGTATCTCATTAATCGGTGTGTGGGGCTCTTATTACGGGTCAGATAAATTAGTTTTGAAGATGACCGGCGCAAAGTTAATTCAGCGCGAAGATAACCCAGAACTATTTAACGTGATTGAAGAAGTAGTAATCGCTAGCGGTCTGCCAATGCCACAAGTAGCAATCGTTGTAGATAGCGCCCCAAATGCCTTCGCTACTGGACGCGACCCTGAACATGCGCTCATCGCTTTTACAACTCGCATCTTGGAAATTATGGATCGTGATGAATTACAAGGCGTAATCGCTCACGAGTTATCGCACGTTGCAAATAGAGATACTTTGGTTTCGGCTGTCGCGGCAACAACTGCGGGAGCAATTGCGATATTAAGCGATTTTCTAATGCGCATGATGTGGTTTGGTGGCGGTCGCCGCGATCGCGATAGCAACGCAAATCCTGTGCTACTAATCGTCTCTCTCTTTGTTTTAATCTTGGCACCGATTGCAGCGACTTTACTTAAGAGCGCAATCTCCCGCCGCCGTGAATCACTTGCTGATGCAACTGCAGTTTCATTTACGCGCAACCCAGCAGGCCTACGTAAAGCTTTAGAAGTTTTAGCTGCTGATTCGACAGTAGTCCATCAGAAATCAAATGCAGTTGCACATATCTGGATCGAATCACCGTTGGATGGAAAAGCAGTTTCCAAGATGTTCTCTACACATCCACCGATTGAAGAGCGCATTGCTACTTTGCGCGCTATGGAGTCGCTAGGTAATTAAGACTTAGGAAGATACTGGAAAGAAGAGTGTGAAAGCGGCGCCTTTACCAATTTCTGATTCAACACTTACTTGTCCGGCGTGAGCGCGCATAACTGCATCGACTATGGAAAGACCCAGGCCGGTGCCTTCACCATCAGTGCGCACTCGCGAACTATCCGCGCGATAGAACCGCTCGAAGATCCGCTCTTGATCTTTCTTTGATAACCCAGGTCCATTATCTGCAATACGAATTCGGACTCCATCTTCACTTTGGCTAACTGAAACATCGATCATTGTTCCTGCAGGAGTGTGGGTGCGAGCATTTGCAAGCAAATTGGCAACCACCTGATGTATACGATCGCTATCACCTAAGGCATAAATCTCTTCATCCGAATTATTAAAGGTGACCGGATGGTTTGGCCCTGCTGCGCGAGCGGATTCAACAGCATCTAAAACCAACTTACTTAAATTAACTGGTTCAGATTTCATTTGGCGAGACTGATCAAGGCGAGCGAGCAAGAGTAAATCTTCAACGAGTGAACCCATACGCTTTGACTCGTTCTCAATTCTTCCAATTAACTCTTTAGTCTTTTCCTCACCACTGACAGCGCCTTGGCGATGTAATTCAGCAAAACCACGAATAGCGGTAATTGGTGTGCGCAGTTCGTGGGATGCATCTGCCACAAATCGGCGTAACTTACTCTCACTTTCTACGCGAGCGGCGAAAGACTCTTCAATCCGTCCCAACATAGTATTTAGAGTTTTTACTAGTCGTCCGACTTCAGTATTTGGTTTTACATCAGGTAAACGTGCGGTTAAATCACCTTCCGCAATACGCACTGCTGTTGCTTCCACAGTTGCAAGTGGACGAAGTCCAACGGTAATTACCTTACGAGAAGCTAGCGCGATAAAGAGAATCATAACTAAGCCAATTAAAATAAATAACGCCTGTAAGCGGCGCAGAGTACGATCAATATCTTCAAAAGATTGGGCAACTACAACTGTTCCCAAACCAGAGGGCAGCCTTTGAGCGATTGCGCGAAAATCAGAGTTTGGCGTTTCGATCGTGAATGGGCGGCTGGCGCGCTCAATCACCTCTTCAGGGGTTATCTCTTGTAAGTAACTCGTAATCTCAGTTCGATTCAAATCACCGCCGATTTGTCCAAGAACAATGCCAGCTGGGCCAATTAAAGTGACGGATATTGATGTTGGTACGCGCTGCAGAGGAACTTCAGCTCCTCGCTCCTTATCATCGTCATCATCTTCCTCACGCGCTTCATAAGCAATTCCCGCACGTTCGACGCGTGGAAGTGAGCCCCCAGCAACGCTTATTAGCTCAGAATCCATCTGCTGCGTTAAGTAGGTACGTAAAAGTGTTTGAGCAGCTACATCTGATGCAACAACGCCCATTGCCGAGAGGAGAACTACGCCGAGCGTTAACCGGTTAAGTAAACTCCAATTCGATAGCGGGCTATACATTTATTTCGCAGCAGGCAATCTCAATCGATAACCAACGCCGCGAACAGTATGAATCAAAGGCGGTTCAAATGAGTCAACTTTTTTGCGCAGGTAAGAAATGTAGGTTTCAACGATCCCAGCATCGCCTCTAAAGTCGTACTGCCAAACGTGATCTAAAATTTGAGACTTTGAAACTACGCGATCGGCGTTAATCAAGAGATAACGGAGCAACTGGAATTCAGTGGGAGACATTTCCAATAAATGCCCAGCTCTGTGTACTTCGTGAGTTGCCTCGTTTAACTCCAGATCTGCGAAACGAATTTTCTCGTCATCTGTATCAATTTCTACAACACCAATACGGCGAAGTAGGGCACGCAGGCGTGCAACAAGTTCTTCCAAACTAAATGGTTTGGTCATGTAATCATCGCCACCAATTGTTAATCCGGCGACCTTGTCATCCATTCCATCTTTTGCAGTTAAAAACAAAACTCCAACATTTAAGCCTTCGCTACGTAATTGGCGACAGACTTCAAAGCCATCAAGATCGGGCATCATCACATCAAGGACAACAGCGTGTGGCTTAAATTCTTCTGCAACAGTCAGCGCTTCCGCGCCAGTTGCTGCGGTGCGAACTTCAAAACCAACAAAGCGAAGGCTTGTGGAAATTAGGTCGCTGATGCTCTTTTCATCATCGACTACAAGGATTCGGTGAGAAGTCTTGCTTTCAAGGGTGGCCATGGTTTGACAATGCTCCCATGACCTGTGAGAACGCTGAGAATATGGTTAGTTATCGCCCAATAACGCGAACTATCGCCATTTCCTTAGGCGATAACGCTTCGCCCAAGCCCGATTGGCTAGCGCCATTTAGTCGCGAGGCTGAAGCCAACCCCGATAAAGCTAAAGCCGATAATCATGTTCCAAGCGCCAATATCTGGGATCGGGAAACGAGTCTGAGTCACATAGAAGACCACAATCCAGAAGAGGCCGATCAAGAAATTAGCGACCATTACAGGGGCTAACCAACGCGGGCTCTCAAGTGGGCCACTTGGCTGGGTTTCGTGAATCAACTCATCGTGAGCGCGCTGCTCTTGGACTTTCTTACGTAATTTCGACTTAGGCATGGTTAAAGGTTACAGGCTAAATCGAATACTGGAAACAGCGATGCTCTCCTCCTGCCAGAATTAGGCCATGGCCCGGATCCTTGTCGTCGATAACTACGACTCCTTTGTCTTTAACTTGGTGCAGTACCTAGGCCAACTTGGAGCTGAGTGCACCGTCAAACGTAACGATGAAGTTACTGCAAGTGAAGCCAGTAGTTATGACGGAGTCTTAATATCTCCAGGGCCCGGAACCCCTGAAGCGGCCGGTGTAAGTATTGAGATGATCAAATACTGCGCGGAAAAGAAGATTCCACTCTTTGGAGTTTGTTTAGGCCATCAAGCGATTGGGGTGGCCTTCGGTGCAACTGTTTCGCGCGCACCAGAACTATTGCACGGTAAGACATCGCAAGTCGTTCATGAAGGCAAAGGTGTTCTACTTAACTTGCCTTCACCATTTACCGCAACTCGCTATCACTCACTTGCAGTTGAACGGGAAACCGTTTCGAATGAACTTGAAATTACTGGACAAACTGAATCTGGAGTTGTGATGTCGCTGCGCCATAAAACTTTGCCGATTGAAGGCGTGCAATTCCATCCCGAATCTGTGTTAACTGAACACGGACATTTAATGTTGGCTAACTGGTTGACACAATGTGGAGATAAAGGCGCGCTCGCTAAATCTGTAGGACTATCTCCAGTTGTAGGTCGCCGCTCTTAATTTATGGAGCTTTATTAATCGTAATTGTTACTGGCTTACCAATTGTTTGTGTTGTGCCGGCATCAGGTGCTTGGCGAATTACTACTCCGATCGCTTGTGCAGCATCGTAATCGTTAAATTCGCGAACCAAGAACCCAGCCTGGATAAGTAAAGTCTTGGCTTGAATTGCTTCGATTCCAATCAAATTTGGAACTTCAACTTCACCGCTAGCGATTGTTAGAACAACTCCTGCACCTGCCGTAATTTTGGAACCGGCCTCTGGAGTTACAGTTAAAACAGTTCCCTGAATTTCATCAGATGGCGCGGCTTCAGTTCTGGCGATCACCAAGCCAGCCGCAGCAAGTGCGGTGCGTGCATCGATCAGTGACATACCTACTAGACCATCAGGAACGATCGCATCTCCTGGACCATCAGAGATAGTTAGGGTGACCGCAGAACCTTTTTTAACTTGAGATGTAGCAAGTGGAATCTGGCTTGCTACGCGATCTTTTGGAATTCGTGGGTCGGGAGCGCGTTGAACTGTGATCGTGTACCCAGGCAGTAAGGCGCGGGCTTCAGACTCTGTTAAGCCAACGACATTTGGAATTTCATTGCCTAGCGATGGAGTAGAACCGCCATTTAAGGAGAGACCAAGAATCGCGGCAACCGCGGTTGCAAAAATTGCGATGCCGGAAATTATTGCGGTGCGACGAGTTACGAAAGGAGCCCTAGCGATCTTTGTAGAAATATTCTGTCCGGCGCGAATCTTATTTATATCTTCCAACATTGCGTTTGCAGAAAGGTAACGATCTTCTGGTTTCTTAGCGAGTGCTACAGCCAACAAAACTTCTACGCTCTCAGGAAGATCAGGTTGTAACTGACGAGCTGGCGTTAAAACACCCGAGACATGTTGGTAAGCGATGGATACCGGTGTTTCGCCAGTGTATGGAGGACGCCCGGTTAAGAGTTCAAACAATAAACAACCAGTTGAGTAAATATCTGTTGGAGCATCGGCAACTTCGCCGAGCGCTTGTTCTGGAGATAAATATTGCGCAGTGCCTACAACATTCCAAGTGCTAGTTAAGGTCGCACCGAGATCATCCATTGCGCGCGCGATTCCAAAATCCATCACTTTAACGTCACCCTTATCAGTGATCATCACATTTGCGGGTTTGATATCGCGGTGGACAATTCCACGTTGGTGCGAATAATCAAGTGCGGCAAGGATGCCTGCACCGATTTCAAGTGCGCGATCAAGTGGCAATCGTTCACCGTCGTGAATTAACTCACGAAGTGTGTGCCCAGAAACTAACTCCATGACAATGTATGGTGCTGGCTCTTCACCTGAGTCATATACCGCAACGATTCCCGGATGGTTTAGTCCTGCTGCTGCCCTCGCTTCTTTTCGAAAGCGCGCAACGAAAGTTGAGTCTTTAGCTAGATCACTTCGCAAAATCTTTACTGCTACTTCGCGCGATAACCGCTGGTCTTGCGCAATATAAACGTCGGCCATACCGCCTGTGCCGATCATTGCCCCAAGTTGGTAGCGACCGCCTAAAACTCTATTGTTCATGATTTAGCCGCTCCCAACTTTTCAACTTCAGAATCGCTAGATTCAACTAGATCTGCCAGGACTATGGTGACGTTATCAGGTGCACCATTTATATATGTGGCATCAATCAGAGCATCAACCGCCGCCGCCACATCCTTACCTTTGATCAAAGATTTGATTTCCTTGTCGCTTAAAACACCGGTCAATCCGTCACTGCATATTAAGTATCGATCCTTAATTTTTCCTTCGAAGACGTGAAGTGAAGGCTCGAGCGTGCCTTCGCCCATCAACGCTTGGGTCAACATTGATCTCTGTGGATGAATCTGGGCATCTGATTCGGAGATAATTCCTTTATTCAGTAACTCTTGTAGAACTGTGTGATCAGCGCTTAATTGTTCAAGATCATTGCCACGGAGACGATACGCTCGAGAATCCCCAATATGTAGCAATGAGATCTCTGAGTTATTTATGAAGAGCGCGGTAAGTGTTGTTCCCATACCAGCTAACTGCGGTTCATCTTGTGTTACCGAATGGATATGGCTATCTATCGTGTGAAGCGAATTAAGGAACAAGTCGCTTGCGGATTCGCTATCAACGCCTTCATTGATAAATGTGGGTGCTATTTCTGAGAGCGTCTTTATTGCAACTGAAGATGCAACCTCTCCACCCGCGTGACCGCCCATGCCATCGGCGACTGCGATTAGTTGCGAACCTATTAGCGCGGAATCTTCATTGCCGTTTCGCACCAGACCGACAGCAGATCGTGCTGCACATTGGAAATAAAGCCGGCTCATACCGCTTAGCCTAATGGTGTTAATCTCGAACTATGAAGATCTACGCTCATCGTGGGGCATCTCATGACTATCCAGAGATGACGATGGCGGCTTTCGAAGCGGCGGTTAAGCAAGGTGCTGACGGTCTCGAGTGCGATTTGCGATTGAGTAAAGATGGTGTGGCAGTTCTGTGGCACGATGCAGATCTCGC
>Ga0315903_10011056_pt1 | contig 10679 bp, 7 predicted proteins | sample LakEriMetagenome_7_FD_203524 | JGI IMG/M metagenome (GOLD analysis project Ga0315903, IMG submission 203524) | Freshwater fungal communities from buoy surface, Lake Erie, Ohio, United States - Buoy 2 MA119 | ecosystem: Environmental > Aquatic > Freshwater > Lake | place: USA: Lake Erie, Ohio... | reverse complement strand
TTTCGATGGAGTGCGGTATACCAAAGGGTGCTCCAAAGATCTAAGACAATGCCAAATAAAAATGCACAAAATGCAATTACAAATAGTGATTGTGGTTTAGCTAGGGAGAGAATATAGAAGGTAATGGCAATAGTTGAGATCTGTAGAAATCTTATTGGATACTTTAATTTTATCTTAATCGCAATTATTGCTCCCACAAATAAGCCAACAGATTCAGCGGCAATCACAATTGACCAAGATTTGGCGCCATCAAAGTGCTCTAAGGCGATAAGTGGGCCTAAGATATTTTCTGCAGCTGCCCAACACATCACAATAAATGAAAATGAAATTACTACAATTACAATCCATTTAAATGAGATAAAGACCTGCCAGCCATGGATTAGATCATCAATCATGGTGTTATTAGAGGCTGGCAACTTTGGTGTTAAGTGGCGCAAGGTAAAGACCATAACCCCAGATAGTAAAAATGTGGCAGCATCAATACCTAAGGTAATTGCTGCGCCATATAGATCAATTAAAAATCCAGCAGAGGCTGCCCCTAAGACTAAGCCACTATTTGTCATAAGAGCGTTTACCGCATTTGCTTTTTGTAAGCCCTCTGTCGGCACAATTGTTGGCATAATGCCGGTAAATGCTGGCCAAAAGATTCCCCAAAACAATCCGTAACAACCATTAACTATTAGCAAGACTGCAACAGGCACCTGACCAGTTGCAAAGTAGGCAACTTGAATTAATAGGATCGCTCCCGCTGCCATATCGGTTAAGCCCACAACTCTGGCTCTGCCGTACTTATCTGCAATTACACCACCAAAGGGGGCCATCACTATAAACATGGCAGTTGTCACACCTAGTACTAAACCTAAAAGATTTGCCGAGCCATTTGGTAGAGCTAATATGCCAAAGGCTAAGGCGATAGGACTCATCCCATTGCCGTAATTGGTAATAAATCTAGCCACAAAAAACCGCTTGGCAAAGGGTTGGGCTAGCACCTGGCTGATTAGCAAATTATTTTCCGATTCCGTTAAAGTTATTTACGATACATAATAGTATTTATACTACTAGAGTTAAAACTTAATCACCTGACCATGCGTTAGTTGCTTTTCTGGTAGCCCCTTTAAGGTGTGTAATTTAGCTTGGCCATATACCTGCCACTGCTCTTGACCACTTCGTTTAACTACAGCGGTTAACTCATCGATGCCAATTAAAATTACATCCCCCTCTAAATTAAGTAATATTTTGGCCGCCCCCTCTGGGATCCATTTAAAAAACTTATTAAAATGTGGGATAACTCTGATGTTTGGAATTAGATTTAAGCCAGGTGTTGGTTGATTTCTACTTAATCTAAAATGGGGAATTTGCGATGATAAGACCATCGCGCCAGCGCTGCAGCCTGCTAGTGATCCACCCTGTTGCCAATTAGCCAATATTGCAGACCAAACTGGGGTATTAATTAAACAATCAGCTAAGTAATGGGGATCCCCACCAGAGATATAAATAAGGCCAGCATCCTTAATCTGACCTGCATACTCAAGATTATTTGCATCTTCCCTTGTATAAATTGGCAAGAAAAGTTGAGTTGCACCAATTAAATCTGCTTGCACCTTTCCTAATTGCTGCCAGTAATTAAGTCTGCTCTGACTCTCTTTTCCAGCAGCTGTTGGTATTTGGATATATGTTGGCTTCAATCCCTTACTAATACCATCTGAAATTAAGGATTTTTCAAACTCGGCCATGGCAGGTAGGTACTCACCTGAGCCAACTAGGGCAAGTGAGCCATTCATGTACTTAATCTATCTGCTTTTATATTTATTATTTATAAATAAATATTGTTGCTTAAAACTCTCTTTTTATTAATTATTTATCGGCAAAAGATGCCCGGATTTATCGGTATTTGTGCTTAAATCTTTTTATAAGGTAGAATCGGCGTTGAAGCTGTAACGAACCACAGATTGCTAGATAAAGATCTGCGTTATGGGGGCGGACTCCGGAGGACCCGGGCCACTTGATTCTTTCGTAAAGGGGTGAGTCCGGTAATTAGCCGGATATATCGATGGCGCCCATCGACCCAATTGTTCTTTCATCATTAGCTGATCTTCAGCCCTCCCTTTATTGGCTAGATGCTGACCCACTTGAGCCAGAGTCTCACTCAGCACTCGTTGGTGATGTCACAACCGATCTTTGTATTGTCGGTGCTGGTTACACCGGACTTTGGACAGCGCTGCTTGCAAAGGAGCGAAATCCAAAGCGTGAGGTAGTAATTGTTGAGCAACGTGAGACTGGTAATGGTGCATCCGGACGTAATGGTGGATTTTGTAACGCCTCGCTAACTCATGGTTTTGTTAATGGTTACACCCGATTTGCAGATGAGATGGCGATAATTGATAAGTTGGGACGAGATAATTTAGATCAAATTGAAGCCACTATAAAAAAATACAATATTGATTGTGATTTTGAGCGAACTGGTGAGTTACGGGTTGCAGTTGCCCCTTGGCAATTAGATGGGTTAAAGGAGGAGGCGATTGCTCGAAACAACACCGGAGATCATGTTGAGGTATTAAGTAAAGAGCAGATAAGAAAAAGAGTTAACTCACCCCTTTATGAAGGAGCACTGCATGATGCCGATGGCACAGCCTTAGTTGATCCAGCTCGCCTGGTTTGGGGATTAGAGAAAGCTTGTCTTTCACTAGGAGTGAAAATCTATGAGAACTCAAAGGTTGAGCAGTTATTAGATGATGGCTCACATGTTGTAGTAAAAACTGCATATGGTCAGGTTAGGGCAAATAAGGTTGCACTCGCCACCAATATCTACACACCACTTTTAAACAGTGTTAAAAAGTATGTAATTGCAGTTTATGATTTTCAATTAGTAACTCAACCCTTAACCAAAGAGCAGTTAGAAAGTATTGGCTGGCAAGGTCGAGAGGGTTTATCCGATGCTGGGTATCAATTCCACTACTACCGGTTAACTAAAGAGAATGAAATTTTATGGGGTGGTTATGATGCAATTTATAATTACAAAGGCAAGGTACGGCAAGAGTATGAAGCCAGGCCTGAAACCTATGCAAAATTAGCTACAAACTTCTTTAAAACTTTCCCGCAATTAGCTGGCATTAAATTTACTCATGGTTGGGGCGGAGCAATTGATACCTGCTCTAGGTTTTCACCATTTTGGGGAACAGATTTTGATAACAAGGTTGCCTACGTTCTTGGTTACACCGGCCTTGGGGTTGCATCCACCAGATTTGGCGCCTCAACCATGCTTGATCTACTAGATGAATTAGAAAATGAAGCAACCTCGCTTCAGATGGTTAAACACAAACCAATTCCATTTCCACCCGAACCATTTAGATTTTTATTTATTCGCCTAACTCAATGGTCAATAACCAGAGCTGATAAAAATAAGGGCAAGCGAAATCTTTGGCTAAAACTTTTAGATCGTCTTGGGTTGGGTTTTGATTCTTAAAATATCTTTAAATATGATTAAGGAGTTGTGGCAGGCTTTATTGATTCACAAACTTTCAAAGCCTCACCTCTTGCGTAATCTAAATTAGAACCAGTTTCATCCAGTAATTTGTCAGGTTCAGTTTGAAGACAATTGTTATATTCAACTAACCCTGCCGAGTCTTTATTGCCATCAGATGAACATCCTGACAGTAAGAATAATGCAGAGAGAGCTAATGTAACTTTGGCTGGTTTCATAGCAAAAGTATAGAGTGCGCCCGCAGGGATTCGAACCCCGAACCTTCTGATCCGTAGTCAGATGCTCTATCCGTTGAGCTACGGGCGCAATTGCATTAAGCGTTGGAAAGTCTAGCGATTTCTTAGGTGGTGCCCAAACTTATTAGTCGCTTCCAATCAACTTCTTTTATGCGAGGTTTTCCAGCTAACTCACCAGAGATTACCTCTGAGGCATTTATTTTTTCCCAACCTACTTGATCAATAATTTGGTGCCCTGATTTTAATAATCCTTCAATGCCAGCAGCATTTTTTGTCTCCTTCAAGGAGTCAATAATTAGATCCACTACATCTGCTGAGTCACTTTTATTTGTGCCAATTACACCTACCGGCCCACGTTTTGCCCATCCAGTTACATAAATATTGTGTTCCACATGCCCGGCAATATTAGCAATCCGGCCATTTTCAATTTTGACGCCCGGGTACTCAACGCAGTCATACCCAATTGCTGTTACAACTAATCCAGCTTTTATGGAGAAGGTTTCATCTGTTGCACTTACCTTGCCATTTTTAACCTCATTGATAGCAAAAACTATCTCTTCGACTTTATTACTGCCCCTAATCTCAATTGGAGCGGCCAAAAACTTTATCTCTAACTTTCGCTCTACACCTTTTTTACTATGCTCTGCGATTAATCGCATCGCCTCTAAATTATTTTTTAAATCTTTTTCCACCTCACCCATTTGCTCAACCCGTATGTTGGCCTCATTTATTTGAGCCTGATCTATATAAACATCGGTGTGCTCTAGCTTTGGTAGATCTCGTAACTCAGGGGCGGTAAAGGCGGCATGCTCTGGGCCGCGCCGGCCACAAATTATTACCCTTCTAATCTTGCTAGATTTAAAGACAGCTAGTGCATGCTCTGCAGTATCGGTTGGATCTAACTCCGCTGGATCTATGGCCAGCATTCTGGCTACATCCATCGCCACATTACCTGCGCCAATTACAACTGCAGTATCGATATCTAAATCAACCTTTACGTGAGTAAAATCTGGATGAGCGTTATACCAAGGAACAAAATCAGCAGCTGACAGGCAATTGGGAAGATCTTCGCCTTTGATTCCAAGCTTTCTACCAGTAGTAGAGCCGGTGGCAAGAACTACCGCATCATATGCCTCACGTAAATCTTTTAGTAATACATCTTTACCCAACTCAACATTGGCAAATAATCTAAAACCATCCTCTTTGGCAATCTTTTCAAATACTTTAGAGACAGTTTTTATCTTTGGATGATCAGGGGCCACCCCACTTCTTACCAACCCCCATGGGGTGGGAAGGCGTTCAATCATGTCGATAGAAAAGGTCAGCTCTTCATTTTGTGCTTTTTGAAAGGCTTGAGCGGTGAAGTAGCCAGCAGGGCCGGCACCAACAATTGCAATCTTGTAGTTAGGCAACTTCCCCCCAATTACTTTATCTAGCTATTTTCTTATGCTCTTGCACCGATATATTTTTGGCGGAGACGAGAGGATTTGAACCTCCGAAACCCTTTAGGGGTTAACCTCATTAGCAGTGAGGCGCACTAGACCGGGCTATGCGACGTCTCCAACAAGAAGTAAGGTTACCGCCCATCTTATCGGTAGCCAATTTAGGCTTAATAAGTAGGCTATCGGTATGAATTTGGCGAATAACTCACAAGATAAGACAAGTCAACAGCTAGATCCATTGCGCACACATGATCTGCCAACACAAGATGCGATGAGTGAGTTTATGAAAACTGGCTGGGCAGCAGATGAAGAGGAGATTATCCCCGCCCACCCAGTGACTGCATATACAAAGCTGCGTAGAGAAAAATTATCTAAAAAATATCTAGGTAAAAGATTAATTTTTCCAGCAGGATCTCTAAAGGTTAGAAGCAATGACACTGATTACCCATTTCGGGCCCACTCTGCCTTTGCTTGGATTACTGGCATTGTTGCCAGCGATACTGTGCCGGACTCAGTTTTTATTATGGAGCCGGCAGGAGATGGGCATGAGCCATATCTTTTTGTTCACCCAAGATCTAGTAGAGATAGTGATCAATTTTATAAAAACACCAGATATGGTGAGTTTTGGATTGGTAAGAGATTATCACTTACCCAGACTCAGAGTAAGTATCAGGTAACTGTAAGAGAAGTTGATCAGATTGAAAGTTTTCTTTCAAACAAGATTGATTCGGTAATTATTAGGGGGCAGGATTTAAAGATTGATCAATTAGTTGATATCAACGCAGAGATTGAGGCTGAGTTTTTAAATACCAACTCCATACTTAGAATGATTAAAGATGAGTATGAGATAGAGCAGATGCAACAGGCAGTTGATGCCACAGCTAGAGGCTTTGCCGATATGGTCAAGGTTTTCCCAGCTGCTACCTCAAAGCCAAGGGGTGAGCGAGTGATTGAATCTGCCTTTTATGGCAGAGCCCGGATTGAAGGAAATGAGAATGGTTACTCACCAATTGTTGCCGCCGGCTCACATGCTTGTATTTTGCATTGGATTAAAAATGATGGTGATGTATTGGTAGATGATTTAGTGTTAATTGATGCTGGTGTTGAGTTAGATTCTCACTACACCGCTGATATCACTAGAACATTTCCAGTAAGTGGCAGATTCTCAAAAGAGCAGCGGGATATCTACATGATCGTCTACCGCGCGCAATCTGCTGGCATTGCCGCAATTAAACCTGGGGCTAAATTTAAAGATATTCACAATGCCTGTATGCAGGAGATTGCCAAAGGCGCACATGAATTAGGAGTACTCCCAGTATCAGTTGAAGAATCATTACGAGAAGAAAATGGTTTTCACCGAAGGTGGCAATTTCACTCATCCAGCCACTATCTTGGTATTGATGTGCATGATTGTGCTCATGCTAGAAAAGAGCAGTATGTGGGTACAATTTTAGAGCCAGGAATGATTCTCACTGTTGAGCCTGGTTTTTATATTCAAATAGATGACACGCTCTTTAGCCCAGAGTATCGCGGTATTGGTGTTCGAATTGAAGATGATGTGTTGGTTACCCAATCAGGGGCAAAAGTTTTATCAAACTCTCTTCCTCGCCACCCAGATGAGGTTGAGACCTACATAAATAAAATACTCAAATAAATGATTATTAGGTTCAACTTTTGACTACAACTTACGATAGTTGTACCTTAAGTTGGTAAAAAAGTTATAATTGGTCATGAATTTCTTTAAGTTACTTTGGATTTTGCAGAAATTGCTTGCACGTGTACCCATCAAGCTGATTAAGACTGACTTTAAAATTAGTGCGCGTACTATAAATTCAAACAATATAACCTGCATTTATAAATCAAATGAATTGGTTGCCAACTCTAGTTACAAAATAACCCATGGTAATGAATTTAGAAGAATATTGAAAGTGGATAATTCTGTGCTAAATACAAAGACAGGTGTTATATGGTCTAATAATAAACTACTTCTAGAAAGTACCTTTTGGAATTATGAAGATTTGTTACGTTGGGAGCCCAGGCCATTCGCTCCCAAGAGATTACATGGAAACTATTATTCACTTCCTGATAATGGCTTCTATCACTTCTTGATAGAAGATTTACCTCGGTACATCCAGGCCAAAAATTTTGGAGGAGACTGTAAGACTTTAATAGGAAAAGAATCAAGATATCTCACGGAGGTTATTAGCCTTCTTAGCCCAGGTAACGCAAAATTAATTTCGTACCCTGTTCGCGTTGAATCGCTTTATATTAGTGAAAAAATAAAAGAGAGTCTCTTTTCTACAGAAGATTTAAATATTTTACATAGTGGATTTGCGGAGTTTAGGAAATTTTATCATGGTTTTAGAATTTTCATTTCTAGAAAAGATCATAAAGGCAGCAAATACCTCACGAGGGGATTGACAAAAAAAAATGAAATTGAAAACTTTTTTAAGGACTTAGGATTTAAAATAGTTTATCTTGAAGATTTATCCTTTTCCCAGCAAATTGAATTATGTAGTCATGCAGAAATTATTGCTGGATTTCATGGTGCTGGTTTATCAAACATTGTATGGGCAGATAGCGGTATCAAAGTTATCGAGATTACAAACACCAGAGTCACAACACATTTTGAACATTTATCGAAAATCTGTGGTCACAAATTTTTAAGATTTAGTATTCAATCAAACTTATCTGATGCGCAAAGATTTATAAATTAATGATAAATTGTCCTTAGAACAAAACCTTGAATGTTAAAAACTTAGTTAATACCCTCACGTTTTCTTATCTTACTTCCCAGCCATCTAACTGGGTCATACTTCTCATCGACCACGCGCTCCTTCATTGGAATAATTGCGTTATCGGTGATGAGAATGTGCTCTGGGCACACCTCAGTACAACACTTTGTAATATTACACATGCCAAGCCCATGCTCAGCTTGGGCTTTTTTCTTTCGATTTTTTAAGATATCAAGTGGGTGCATATCCAGCTCAGCAATTCGAATGAAAAATCTCGGGCCAGCAAAGCTCTTTTTATTCTCTTCATGATCGCGAATTACATGGCAGGTGTCTTGACACAAAAAGCACTCAATACATTTTCTAAACTCTTGGCTCCGCTCAACATCCACCTGAGCCATTCGGGCCGCCCCTGGCTTTAGATCAGCAGGTGGGGTAAAGGATTCAACCTCCATCGCTTTGTGATAATTAAAGGAAACGTCGGTTACTAAATCTTTAATTACTGGAAATGCTCTAAGTGGGGTTACGGTGATAGCTTCACCATCGGCAAAGCTTGCTACCTGGGTCATACAGGCAAGACGTGGTTTGCCATTTATCTCCATTGAACATGAACCACACTTACCAGCTTTGCAATTCCATCTAACTGCTAGATCTCCCATTTGAGTTGCTTGTACCCGGTGGATTACATCCAGCACTACCTCACCCTCATTTGCCTCTACCTCAACCTCTTGCAGGGCGCCGGATGAAGCATTTCCGCGCCAGATTTTAAGTTTTAGTTTTTTACTCATTATCTGCCGCCCTTTACTAGTTCATCCTTTGATAAGTACTTCTCTAACTCATTTACTTCAAATAATTCAAATAGCTCCTTTGGCATTACTGGTAGTGGTTGTTGTTTTACCACTACCTCTTTGCCATTAAAGGATGCAATGTTGTTAAGTGTGCGCCACTTTGGATCCATCTTAGGAAAATCATCTCTTGTATGCCCCCCGCGAGATTCCTCTCTAACAATGGCAGATTTTGCGGTGCTCTCGGCAACTAGCAACATATTATCTAGATCAAATGAGAGGTGAAATCCTGGATTAAATAAGCGATCTCCTGCAACTGATACATTTTCAATTCGCTTTCTGATATCTTCAATCTTACTTATCGCATCTGCTAACTCACTTTTTGTTCTGATAATGCCAACTAAGTTATGGGTAATCTCTTGTAGCTCTTGGTGAAGAGTGTATGGATTCTCTCCCCCTGTGCGTTTAAAGGGAGCGGCGATCTTTTCAGCGGCAAGTTTTAATGTGCTCTCACTAACCTTTACCGGTTGATTATGTTTTACATACTCAGCAGCCCCAACTCCTGCCCGACGGCCAAAAACTAAAAGGTCAGAGAGTGAGTTGCCGCCTAATCTATTTGAACCATGCATGCCACCTGCTACCTCTCCTGCGGCAAATAAACCAGGAACTCCAACAGCAGCTGCGGTATCAGGATCTACCTCAACCCCACCCATTACATAGTGACAGGTTGGTCCAACCTCCATCGCCTCTTTAGTTATATCAACTCCAGCTAACTCATAAAATTGATGCCACATAGATGGCAATCGCTTCTTAATAACCTCAGCACTTAATCGCTTTGATACATCTAAATAAACCCCACCATGCGGAGATCCTCTACCAGCTTTAACCTCTGAGTTAATCGCTCTGGCCACCTCATCACGTGGTAGTAACTCAGGTGGCCGGCGATTATTATCTTGATCGATATACCAACGATCTGCCTCTGCCTCATTATCGGCATACTTATCTTTAAATACATCTGGAATATATTTGAACATAAATCGCTCACCTAAATTATTGGTTAATACCCCACCCTCACCACGAACTGATTCAGTTACTAAAATTCCGCGCACCGATGGTGGCCAAACCATCCCGGTTGGGTGAAATTGTAAAAACTCCATATCAACTAAGTTACCGCCCGCTTTTAATGCCAGGGCATGTCCATCTCCTGTGCCCTCCCAGGAGTTTGAGGTAATTTTAAAAGTTTTACCAACTCCACCAGTTGCCAAGATAACCGCACTTGCCTCAAATAAGAGCTCAACGCCATCCTCGCGGCGATAGCCATAAACTCCAGCTACTTTTCCATTTTCCTTTAAGACATCGGTAATTGTTACCTCAGCAAATACCTTTAGGTAACTTTCGGCATCCCCAAACTCTTTTTTATCTGCTTGTTGCATTGCAACAATTTTTTGTTGCATGGTTCTAATTAATTCAAGACCAGTGCGATCACCAACATGGGCAAGACGTGGATACTCATGTCCACCAAAGTTTCGCTGCGAAATCTTTCCCTCTTTGGTGCGATCAAAGAGAGCACCCCATAGCTCTAGCTCCCAAACACGATCTGGGGACTCTTTGGCGTGAAGCTCAGCCATTCGGTAGTGATTTAAAAACTTACCCCCGCGCATCGTGTCTCTAAAATGAACTTTCCAACCATCATTTTCATTGACATTACCCATTGAGGCAGCCACCCCACCCTCTGCCATCACGGTGTGGGCTTTGCCAAATAATGATTTACAAATAATTGCAACACGCAGGCCAGCACTCCTGGCCTCAACTGCAGCGCGAAGACCCGCGCCGCCGGCACCAATTACCACTACATCGTAATTGTGTCGGGCCATTGCTACCTTTTCACTCATAAGTTATTTGATCACCTTTTTTTAAAAGAAGTAGTAATTGGTAATGGCCCCACTTGCGACCTGGCGAACATAAAAATCGGTAAAGGCAACTCCAAAGAGGGAAACCCAAGC
>Ga0315903_10011053_pt1 | contig 10681 bp, 12 predicted proteins | sample LakEriMetagenome_7_FD_203524 | JGI IMG/M metagenome (GOLD analysis project Ga0315903, IMG submission 203524) | Freshwater fungal communities from buoy surface, Lake Erie, Ohio, United States - Buoy 2 MA119 | ecosystem: Environmental > Aquatic > Freshwater > Lake | place: USA: Lake Erie, Ohio... | reverse complement strand
GCAGGTACAGGGAACACCTTATACTCCTCTTGCTTCTATTATGACTACTGCTGTTGACCTAGCAATGCAAGGCGCAGTTACTCCTATTAAAGGTGGTGCAGAATACAGTAGAGTAGTTGCCAAATATGGCGGAGAATATCTTGGACCTATCGCAGTTATTGGCGGCGGCGTAGTCAAAGGCGACATTGCCAATATGCTGTCTAAGTTTAAGATTAAGAGCCTGCAAGGAAGTACAGTATACTTCCCACAGAATACTACAGAAGAACTTATCGATAGCGTTTTTACATTACCTAACGGAATGGAATTACAGGTTAGTACAAAGATACATACAGGCGGCGGAGCAGCCAGTAGCCTAAGTGGTGTTGCTAAACAACTAACACCAGCAATAGAACGTAAATTTCCAATAGGTGCACAGATTATCAAAGATCTAGGCGAAATGAGTGCAGTGGCAGGTCCCCTCAAAGTTGCTAAAGATCTTGGCATTATTACCGATGCAGACATTACTGCTTTTAATGCTATCTCTAAATCGAGCCAAAACATTAATAGCATACAAAGTCCTACGTTAGTAACTATGACGCAGGCACAGGGTGTAGAAGAAGGCACACTAGGTCGTGTAGACTATCGTGTTTTTTACCATTGTTTAACAGCCGTTGTTAACAAGGTGATAGTAGCAGTTAACGATCTTAAAGAATTTCAAGATGCCATGATGGCGGCACTGAACAATAACAACTATCTACAGTTAATTACAGATGCTCGTTCTTCAGGTGATAATTTAACACTTGACTACTATGGTAAGTTTCCAGCAGTGTTTGCAGGACGCCCTTACCTACGCAACAAGTCCTATTTTGCTACAGGACAAAAAGGTCGCCTAGGTTTTAAACTAGGTCATTAATATACCAAGTTAAATCTCCCTTACTAAGTTGTAAATAATTTGCAACTACAGGGAGATTTCTTATGAGTTGGTTCAAACATAAGCCTAGACTTAAAACACCCCCAAAGCCGCACCCGCATCACTCTAGTCCTATTGCAGAGAAGATGCTGAAAGAAGCTAAGGCTCGAGTTCAAACACCCAAACCTAAGAACGATCGATAGGTGTTAAAAAATTTACACCTATTAGGTGTTAAAAAATTTACACCTAACAAAAAAATAACATCGGAGTTTAATTTTAGAAACTCTGTATGTAAATATAATATACAAATAATTTCTCACATGGAGCGAAAACATGAAAAGAAAAGTAATAGTAGGCTTAGTTGCCTTCTTAACACTTTCAGTAGCGGCACAAGATACAACTACGGTTAACACAAACAATACATCAACAAGCACAAGCACGGTTAACAGTAACAGTACGGCAACAAGCACATCTACGGCCACAAGTGCATCTACTGTAAATAGTACATCTACAAATACTAATAATAACACCAACGCAAGTACCAGTACAAGTACAAACGTTAACACAAATAATAATGTAAATAGCGGGACTCAGACGTTTAATAATAACAACGTCAACTCTGGTACATTGACATACAATAACAACAATGTCAATTCTGGAACAATGACAAACAATAACAACAATGTCAATTCAACGACTAGTAATAACGTCAATAGAAACGAAAATATTAATAGTGGAACCCAAACGTTCAACAACAATAACAATAGCGTTAGCACATCTACCAATATCAATAAAAATGAAAATACTGGTACAATGACGTACAACAATAACAACGTAACAACAAGCGACAATAAAAATACAAACGTCAATACAACAACTAGCACAAACGTGAATAAGAATGAAAACACTGGCACTATGACAAATAATAACAACAACGTCAATGCGTCAACTAGCACTAGTACAAACGTGAATCAAAATGCTAATGTGAATCAGAACATCAATTCTGGTGATATGACTAACCGCAACATCAATGAAACAACAATTACTCAGCGTGTGATTCAACCTCCACCAACTGCTGTAGCACCAGCAATGATGAGTGGGGGTAATAATGATTTGTGTTCTACTGGTTCTTCTGGTTCTGTTCAGACTCAAATCTTTGGCGTATCTTCTGGTGGTACAATTAGAGATTTGAATTGTGAGCGTTTAAAGTTATCTAAGACTCTTTTTGATATGGGTATGAAAGTTGCCGCAGTTGCTACCATGTGTCAAGATAGAAGAGTGTTTGATGCTATGATGGCGGCAGGTACGCCTTGTCCATATGATGGTAAAATAGGTGAGCAAGCTAAAACTTCATGGGAAGCTAACCCGGATAAAATACCTCAATTAGAAAAAGAAAAGAAATATGAAACTGTTAAAAATATTGGCTTTGGCTCTTTGCTTGGCATTATTGTTCACGCCGCTTTTAAGTAAAGCGCAAACACTAGACCCAACGCAAGTCTATACTACAGGGAATATTGTACAGACAACTCCCCAAGGTGGACCTACGCCTTGGGTGAATGGTGTCTATCAAAACAATCTTACATGTTGGGGATGGGGTGATCCTGGTTACTGTGGGCCGAATGCAATTGTGCGTCCTGGAGATAGCATTAACTTTTCATATGGTATGACCAATCTATATCAAATGCAAGCAATTGCTAATGTTCTACCAAACAGCGGAACTGGGCTTTTAGTAAGCGGATATAATTTTGGATTTACTGCTAAGAACGGAAATGGATGGGATGATGGAAGAATGGACTATCTTACTGCTTATGTCAGTTTATATGGTACAAACGGTTCTACAGTATTCAATAAAAACTATGATTTAAATTCTAGATTTAACTGGACAACATTTAACTATTCCGAAACATTTAATAGTCCTTTCGCATCTAAAGATTTAGGAAGTGTTCAATACGGATTTGTAGGAAGAGACAATAACTTCTGGGCTGGCCCTTATGGTCCTGAAATTTACAATGTAAATTTTAGTCTGAAGTATTCTGTAGACCCATGTGCAACAAATATTTTGAGTAGTCCAACTTGTCCTGGTTATTTTGATGCACTTGCTAAACTTGCGCCTGCACCTATTGCACCGACTGTAGTTACGGAAGTAGCACCGCCACCTCCAATACTTGCAGACTCGACTATACAATCTGGACAGCCAGCACCTCCACCAGGAAGTCAACCACCCCCACCACCTGGAAGTCCTGCTCCGTTGGACAATATTCAAGCACCGCAACCTATGCAACAAGCAGGACCAGCGCCAGCAGGTGCGCCTAGTCCCATTCAACAACAAGTAGCGGCATCACAACCAAGCGTAACTAGTCCACAAACTAAAATTGGTGAAGTATCAGACTCGGGTGGTGGTTCGAAGACTACAGTATCTCTATCGTCAGTTCTTAGTATGATTGGTTCAAACCAAGAGAAAACTGCGGCACTAGAAAAATCTGTAGTACAAGCGGCTGATGCACAGGCGTTCTCTGCAGGCGAGACTGCAAAGCAAAATGCTGAAAAACTTGCTGGTGATGTACAATCTCAAAGCATTGCAAATAGTGGTGGTTCATCACAAACAGGAACAGCACTCGCATCGGGCACACAATCGGTTACCCAATTGCAAGGATCATCTATATCAATGCAAGGCAACCAACAAGGAAACTCTGCATCAAACTCTGCGAGACTTCAACAGTCTATCAATAGTGGTAGCATGAGTATGCAATCTGATACAGTTACTTCTAGCGCAACAACTCAACAACAGCAATACAATATTCAAAATATTGCAAGACAAGAGTTTAATGTTGCAATGGTAACACCACAAATATCTTACAGTTTAGTTGCGCCGACAAGATATGCACCAGTTCAAATTGAATTGCCATCGACAGAAGGAATCAAATTTGGATATAGAGGTCCAGTTGACAATGCTATGGAATCTAAACCATTCTTATCGCAAATGAACAATGGCTCCGAACAGAATGATACAGTTAAAAAGAATGTACAAAACAATGAAGCCGCAGGCAACATAACTATCGAATCGATTGCAAAACAACCTGAAAATTATGCACAATATTTTACTGCGATTCCAGATGTTGCATTCTATGCACCAAAAGAAATTTATAAGAATCAAAAGATAATCGATAATACAAGAGTATTAAGACAAATGAGTTCGGATAAACTACATCAAGACATGATTAATCTACAATACAAATAAGGAAATAAAATGGGAGAAGAAATAAAAAATGTAAATGCTAAAGTTGATGAACTTGAAGCAGCCGCAAAAAAGTATGCATCCAAAGATACTGTTATCAGTATCGGTGGCTATGAATTTACGCCAGCTAAACTAATGGTAGCCGCTACTATTGTTAGTAGTATACTGGGCGGATTATATGGAACATTTGAAGTGTACAAAGACTACGTGGGCATGAAAAAAAAGATTGCTGATTATAGTGCACCAGACCTAAGTGAGTTTGACAAGCGTTTAGCTGTGATAGAAGAAAATTCCAGCAAGACCAGCGACTATACTCGTGATATCAAAACTGACTTGAAGAATGATATTCGTCGTAATGAAACTGTGACCGAGCAAGTAGAACGCAGTGTCAAAACAGCACAACGCGAAACTGAATTAGAGATGCGTGATATGCGTAAGGCTGTGCGTGAAGACCTAGAGAGAGCCAGGACTGAAGCGGCTGCAATTCGCAGGGATATGGAAGCAACACGTAAAGAAATTAACAGTGAATTTACTGCGGCTCGCAGAGAAATCAACCGTGAAGTAGAAACACTAAAGCGTGAAGTTGATAGCAAGATACAAAAAGCCATTGACAATCCATTAGCAAACAAATAATTTTTTTGTAACTAACTATTTATTTTAAAATTACATAACAGATAATTGCAATAATTCCTGCAACTATTATTACTCCTCATACTATATTATAAATGCGTTCGCCGTACATACCATCTCCTAACCAGGTAAAAATCTACCTATTAAACCATTGACTATTTTATCAGATAGGTCATCAGGTAAGAATTTTAAAAAACCTAGGAAGTATAAAGCTACACAGCCGTAAACAAATATCTTTAGGCACATATCAAATGTTTTTTGGTATTCGTTCATCTTCCACACCTGTTGCCTGTTTCGCAGAACTTCATTAGTTCATACCCTCCAATAAACATTATGAATAAAATAAATGAAACTGCGCCTATGATTACTGCCCATTCGTTTAACTCTTGTTCTTTTTGCTTACGTGCTCGTTCTTGAGCATTAAAGAGTCTTATTTCTTGTGCATCATCCGCATTCATTTGGGCTTCACGTGCTTTGATCTTGTTCCACACGTCAATCTTGCCTGTCTGCATGAACAACATTTTGAGTTCTTCTTCAAAGGCCCTAGCCTGCTCCAGAGCCATTTCGATCTGAAGTGCAGTTCCCATGTTGGAACCTTTCTTAGACTTTTTGGCCTCCATCAATGCTTTAGTTGCTGTACTCTTAGCATCAAACATCTTACCAATCATAGGAGCAAGAGAGCCAAGATCGTTAGCTACTTGGCTAGCTTTTTTAACCATGCTGATTGCAGATTGTATACCTGCAAGTGCTGTTAGTGGATCAATCATTTTTTCTTTGGCTCCTTATCTGTGGGCGGAAGCTTTGCCCATTCCAAACATACGACTTTTCTATTGTAAACGTCACCGGTCCAGGACCATCTAACACACTTTGGCTCGTTGGGATTAAACCCAGCTAGAAATATGCTCAGAATTAGCTCCATATTCGCTCCTACAAATATATTTACCAAAATAGTTGCGTATAAATACAAGGACTGTTATAATAACAGTTATTGTTGTAATCCCTTCAAAGAGGATGTGTTCAAGACGCGAGTTCGAATCTCGCCAGGTCCACCATAAAGCGCATTAGCCAACACCCAACATACTGGGATAGTAAGATGGCATAGCCGCTAATGCGTTTTATAATGGGCCTGCTCCGGTAATCGATTGGGCAAATAGTTAGAGACGGCAACACGGTAGGCGATGACCGTAAATCAAGCAAATCAAGTAAATGCAAAAGCAAATACATTCGAGTATTTCACAGTTGACTTCGACATTTCAGCAATGAATGACGAGCAATTTGAAATGGCAGCCTAAGAAACTGCAACTCCGGGGTAGGACTTACCTTGTAAAATAAACAACCATAGGCTCTTCAGAGCCTATCTTTTTGGCTACATTTCCTATCTTTCTTATCGAAGTTGTGCGCACACGCACATGTTTTGCCGTCAGAACTGTGTATAATCTTAGTATAAACCACTAATTAAGTTTATGACTCATATTATTAAAGGAAAATTATGACAACTACAATTACAATCAAAGACAAGGCAATTAACGCAACCTACCAAAATGTTACAGGCTTAACTGGCGGATCAGGTGATGGTGCTACATTTGATGTTACAAAAACTGACGGAGTATATTCAGTTGTTCTTGACAGTCTAGCAGCCTCGGCAGGTACAGGTTATGTAGCAGGTGATACTATCACTCTTGCTGGTACAGCCTTAGGCGGTACAGTTGCCAACAACTTGATCGTTACAGTAGCCACAGTTGGCACTGCTGGCAAAGTTGCTACATTCGGTGTAGTAGGTACAGGTCGTACAGGCGATGGCACTGTAGATATTACCGTTGATGTTAGTGGAACCACAGGTGTTGACACTTACGCCATGGGTGGCAAGAGCACTGAGTTCACAGTCACTAAGACTACTGACAATGTAAAGTTAGCCAGCACGTTAGTTAGTAACATGGAATTCAATCTTGCTAACCACGAGCGTGTGGTGTTCACAGACAAGGCCATTGCATATGACGCTGCCGGTCGTGCAGGCGATGTCTACGCATTGTTGGCGGCTGCATTGGGTACAGCAGATGTTACCAACGCATACAAAGGCATTGGTATCAGTCTAGCTGATGCAGGTTGGACAAACAAAGAATTAGCAACAGCATTGTTGGCCACTGACACTTACAAAACTGACGCCGGTGGTGTTAGCAATGAAACATTTATCAAGCACGTTTACAAAAACGTATTTGGTACTGATGCTACATTGACACAGGTCACAGACTACACAGCTTGGATGACCAACAGCAATCTAAGCCAAGCTGATGTGCTAGTTGCCGCAAGTGAATTGGCAGCATTTGAAACTACAATTGGTTTAGTCGGGCTAGCAACAACAGGTATTGAGTATACTCCAGTAATTGGATAATCAATTTTGATTTAATAAAAGGCTCTTCGGAGCCTTTTCTATTATTAATTTTTCCTATTGCCGCTATTAAAATATATTAGTCAAAACCTATGGTAAACCATAGATTTATAGTGTAAATAATAGTATAATATAAAAATAGAACGCACAGTTCTTAATATTCATTTCACACACAAGGAGAAACAAATGAAAACAGTTGGCGACAAATTAGCCCCATTCGCAGTCACAGGTGTCAAGCCAGGACAACCAGAAGATGCTTTCTATACAATTACAGACGAATCGTTTGAAGGCAAGTGGAAAGTAATTGTCTACTATCCAAAAGATTTTACATTCGTATGCCCTACAGAGATCGTAGCCTACGATAAACTAGCCGGTGACTTTGCTGACCGTGATGCTATTTTATTAACAGGTAGTACAGACAACGAGTTCTGTAAAGTAGCCTGGCAAAATGCACACGCTGATTTGAAGAAAATCACACACCACCAGTTTGCCGACACACAGCGTGGTGAGTTGAGTTTGATTGAACAGCTTGGTGTATTCTATGCTCCAGCAGGTGCCGCACTTCGTGCTACATTCATTGTTGATCCTAGCAACGAAATCCAGCACGTTACTGTTAACAATTTAAATGTCGGCCGTAGTCCAGAAGAAACACTTCGTGTTCTTGATGCACTACAAACCGGCGAACTATGTGCATGTAATCGCACAGTTGGCGGTGAGACATTGTAATGCTAAAATTCTTTAGCCGCACAGCAAATCATAAGTATCCGTTGATGAGACAACCTGATCAACTTCCCAGATGCTACGAGCTAACAGAACAGGAACGCTTGCTGAGAATCAAAGAGTGGAACAATCGTAATGTTTGGAACACTCCTGAACTTGCTGAAGAAGATGCGAACACTTACTACGGGGCATAACTATGTTAGAAACTATCTGCGATACCTTAGTTGAAGCATATAGACGCAACTGGATTACCAGTCGTGATGGCAATGTAAGTATCCGTCATCACGACCGTGATCATTTTTATATCACACCCAGTGGCGTTCGTAAGCAGACTATGCAACCAGACCAATTCAAAAAGATTGGTATTGAAGAAGGTTATTATGACCAACCTCCTAAACCATATTATTCTTGGAAAGAATTGGCATATACAGACATTAGTGAGAAACTAAAACCTAGTGGTGAACTGCCATTGCACTTTGGATTACAAAAAGCAATGGGACAACATAGTAATGATGTTAGAGTTGTGGTTCACCTGCACCCTACCTACTGTATTGCTGCCATGCATGCCGGTATTGACCTAAGCACTATTAGTGAAGCGTTTCCAGAACTTAATCGCTATACAAAAGTAGCCAAGAACGTAGGAGATGTGCCACCTATCAGTCAAGAACTTGCTGATCGTTGTCATGAAAATCTATGGCTTCGAAAAGATGGCACTATTAGCTTTGACATTGTAGGTATTAAAGGCCACGGTGTTGTTGCTATAGATACTAGCCCATGGCGGGCATTTGAACACATTGAACGACTAGAACATATCTGTCAAATCGTATTAGCATCAGGGAAATATTAAAATGAGTTTCATTGAATCAGTAAAAGGTGCGTTGCCAGACTACGCCAAGGACACTAAGTTAAACTTGGATGCTGTCTTGTTGCGTAGCACATTAGACACAGATGTGGCCATGGGGTGTGCTGTGGCCGCACTCGCCGCAACTGGTAACGGAAAAGTTCTAGCAGTAATGCTAGCAGACAATCCTACATTTGCTGAGTCAGCAATGACTGCTGCCAGTATTATGGCACAGAACAATGTATGGTATCCATATGTTGAAATGGCGGATGATCCTGCTCTAAAAGGCCTGCCAGCACAGTTACGCATGAACGCTATTGCGTCACATGGTGGAACTACCAAGTCAAACTTCGAAGCGTTCAGCTTGGCAGCTAGTATTGTTGGGAAATGCGAGTTCTGCGTAAAAGCCCATTACGATGGTTTGAAGACTATGGGTTATACTGTTGAGCAGTTAAGAGATATTGGCAGAATCGCGGCAGTGATGAATAGTGTTGCTAAGGTGCTCAATAGTTAATAAAAAAGAAAATCAGTCTTTTCTTTTGATTGTAATATTTGTTCTTATAAATAGTGATTATGAGCGCAATTGAAAAAATCAATATTTTTGATAATTTTGAATTATTAAAAAACGAATCTATCAATTTAGTTAATACATTAAATTTAACACAAATTTCTTTGCAAGTTACTAACAATAACATTTCTTGGACTCAATCTGAAGGGTGGTTGTCTTCTAAAATGGAAGAATTTAATTTTAATCTAATTCATCCTAAATTAAAAAACACAGTGTTTGAAGAATATATAACAACTAGTCCTATAAAATTATATAGAACACGAATAATGGTGTTAAAATCTAATGCAAGTTATTCTACTCATAGAGACCCTTTTTGTAGAGTCCATATACCGATAGTTACTAACAAACAGACTGCGTTTTTGTTTCCAGAAGACAACTTTATGTTTCAAATGGAGGCAGACGGAAGTGTTTATTACTCAAATACCAAGAAGATGCATACCTATATTAATTGGTCAAACGAAGATAGAATTCATATAGTTTCTACAATATTGAAATGAAACAGTTAACGAACTGTAATCCATGTATCAAAATTAGGTTTTTTTCGATAACGAATTGTTGGACGAGTTCTACCTATTCTAGGAGTTGTACTAGGATATCCGACTCCTAATATAAGTATTACGTCATGTGATATAGATAATACTTCTTTAATTTTTTCAATTTCAAAGCATTTACAGAATCCAGAGACGTAACCTAATTCGTGAAATTTAGTCATTACAGCCATAGCACTCATACCTACTTCAATCATAGAATTATGTAATTGTTCTATATAGTTGTGACCGTTGCCAAATTGGTTTACATCTTCTGATGCGTTATGATTTGGACGATAAGACCAGACAAGTAGCAACGGTGCTAATACTTGAGGATTATATACCTCTGGTACAGGTTCACCACAACTTGTAAGTTTAAACAATTCTTCCTTGACTTTAGAATGTTCATACCCAAAAATATTTACAGAATATGGATGTACGTTTTGTTTACTTGGAACTATTTTTAAAACTTCAATTGCTTGTGTTAAATGGCCTGCATCAACTGGAATATCTGCAAAGCTTCTTGCAGTAAATCTAGTTTTTAGTATGTCGTGTATCATAGTAATATTTATTATGTTAATGTTGCAAAAAAGCCACATTATCAAATAGTTATTGACAAGAGATATAAATACTCATATAATAGAAACAAGTTAGCAAACAAGGCGTCTGTAACTGTTGTAAAAATACAACAAAAATAAATGCCAAAAGTTGTTGACAGGGGCACCGAGAGGTGCTACAATAGAGACTAGTTAGCAAGCAATGGTGCTTGTTAGCATACAAGGAATTTAAGAGAAAGCAAATGAAAAACTGTTCGAAACATTATCAAACAATATCCAAGCAAGGAGGCTTTATGCCCTCTGTATGGTTCGCGTCAAGTAATGATCG
>Ga0315903_10011050_pt1 | contig 10683 bp, 7 predicted proteins | sample LakEriMetagenome_7_FD_203524 | JGI IMG/M metagenome (GOLD analysis project Ga0315903, IMG submission 203524) | Freshwater fungal communities from buoy surface, Lake Erie, Ohio, United States - Buoy 2 MA119 | ecosystem: Environmental > Aquatic > Freshwater > Lake | place: USA: Lake Erie, Ohio... | reverse complement strand
AGATGTAGCCATTTCAGCCTCCTAAGTAGGTTTGTGCTTCGTTTTGAAGCTGGGTTGCAGTTTTTACCTGCTCTTGTTGCAGTTTTGCCGCATCTCGCGTCAATCTTGCAGACTCTATGCGCTCTTGTGTGAGATTTTTCTCTGTTTGCATCGCCACTTCGAGCTGTTGTTCGGCGCTGAACTGTTCCTTGCTCTGCGAGAGCTTGGCAACGTCCAGTTGTTGCTGGTTTTGAAGCTTCTGAACAGCCAATTGGTTGTCCGCTTGGTCTTTTGCAGTCAAGCGCTGGGTCTCTGCCATGCTTGTTTGGAGCAAAACCTGAGCCTCTGGCGTCATTGGAGGGGTCTGGGACTGCTTCATCTGCTGGATTGTCTGCATCATCTTTTGCAACTCAGGCGTGACCTGCGCAAACACCTTCTGTGTGTCCAGTGAAACGTGCTGAGCGGCGATAGCCATGAGCTTGTCTGCCTCTGGCGTGACCCTTGGATCGTCGTAGTCGGTCGCTTGGCGTCCCAAAGTCTTGACAACGTAGCCGTTCATGCGGTTCAAGTACCACATAGACAAGTGTTGCTTGATGTGCTCCACCATTTGAGGGAGGATGACAGGCTGAACCATGGGGTTCGAGCCAAACACTGGGTCTTTGTAGAAGTCCAAGTGGCTCTGGATGTGAGCCAAGTGGTCTTGTTCCATGTAAGCAAAAGCCGCTTGTCCGAGCATCATGGCGACGTTCTCGTTGGCGGAGTCGCGCTTCTCTGGTGAAGGGACGTCTTTCATGAGCTCGTTGATGCCGGGCACCTTGATCTGCTTCAAGAACCTCTCAATCACCGTCTTGCGGTTGAACAGGTCTGGGTTCTCCTTCATGATCTGCATCACAGCCTGCGTCTGAGCCATACGCTGGGTCTCAGAGAAGATGTGTGGATCAGAGACAGGGATCACGTCCGTGTTCGATGCAAAGTCTTCCTTGCGGATGTCGAGGTCAGCAACCACTTCACCCTTGCGTTGCTCGTCCAAGTACCAGCGGTTCAAGCGACCGAGGATCTTCAGGACGCGACCTTGGCTGTCGTGCAGGCGTGAGTGAATGGCTGAGAACACCACAGCACCTTGCTCGATCAGAGCTTGGGTTGTACCAACAGGCATGTTGGCGTTCACGTCAGCGATCTTTTCCTCGGCGGTGGTCACTACCCCCTTAGCCGCACTGTCTAACCAGCCCAGAAGCTTAAATAAGACCTCTGAGGGTGGGTTGAAGGGCATAGGCATGGCGATCTTGCGGATGTCGTCAACTCCGGGAGCCCCCTCGATCTCGCAAACCTGAGTCACGTCAACCTGTTGGGACTGACCAGAGATCTTCGCGCCCTTGAGCTTGAGCATGGTTGCCGCATTGTTGATATGGGCAGAGTCCAGCAAAGCGCGTAGAGAGCCTGTAAGAGCGGCTGAGAGTCCACCAATAAGCTGTGGCAAGCCAATAGCGTAGGCGCCGCGCCATGGGATGAACTTGAACTCAACGACCCAGTCCAGCTTGGTCATTGTCTCGTCGCCCTCTTCCCAGTTACGGTACAAGCCCACGCACTCGTTCTCGTGCTCATCAATCATCATGATGTAAGGGGCTGACTCACCGTCGGTCAGTGGGTCGTCTTCTAGCTCGAGCCATGTGTAGATGTGATAGACCTTGCGCAGACCGTCTTCGTTGTCTTCGTACTTGCGACCTTCAATCTTGTTGTTGGCTTTCTCAGAGTGGGTTTCCTCTGGCTCAGCAGACACACGGATCAGGTCAATGTCACGGTACAGACCTGATCGAATGCGGTTCTTGAACTCCCACTCGGTGATGGTCTGCATCTCAGTGACGCGCTGGGCTGTGTAGAAGTTCGCGGCGGCAAAGGGCAACAGGATGTTGTCGATTGGCATGAACTCAGCGCAGGGGCGTTTCTTCTTGTCGTCGTACCAGAGCTTGAGGTACTGTGAGCCACCCAAGGGGAGCTGAGTCAGCATCTGTTCCTGCTCGTCGCGGAACTCTTCAATCTGCTCTGTCAACTGCCAATTCATGTAGTCGCGCTTGCGCTCGGCTTTCTGAATCTTCAGCTCATCCACGTCGCCCAAGATCTTTGTGCGGGTGGGGCCGTCTGGCGGGAACATCTCTTTGATGGCACGGGAGGCGAAGTCCACACAGGCTTCAGCCATGGCAGGGTGGACGACCTTGCTGGCGCCCATGAAGGTAGCACCGCCGGGGGCATCATTCCCCATGCCCGTACGCTTCAATCCCTCTTCGTACTTCTTGTCGCGCTCCTCACGGGACTTCTTGTCGTTCTCGACCAAGTCCATGTAGCGCAGTGCAATCTTGTTCAGGTCGTATGGGTCGATCTCTTCTGCCAAGTTGGCGTAGAAGTCTTCATCCTCCATTGGGCCTTTGTGTGCGTCCATTCGAACAATGGCAGAGCCGTCTGGCAACTCTTCTACCTCTGAGTCCTCTTCAGGCATCTCAAACTCCATGCCCTCGTCAGCCTCAACCTGTTGATCTCTCAGCCCATCGATAAAACGACCAGCGTTGGGATCTTGCGGGAATTGTGTCGCCATAGCTTATTTCCTTTTGAGCTTCTTGTTGCTCAGTTCCATGAACATCGCGTCGCGGTTTGTCGTCATGTTGACTTTACCACCACGTTTAAATGGAGCACCCTGAATGATACGCCCTCCGTCGGACATATCAGGTGCTGTGTTGTAATTTATTGCGCCCCCATCAGCCTTTTTAACTTCAGGTTCAAGCTCTGGCTCTTGCATCTGTTGTGGCATCTGAGAAGCCGCACCAGCGCCAGCAGTTGGGATGCCGATCTGTTGGTACAGGGGTAAGCCCTTCTGCTTGATGGACTCACGCATCTCTGGTGTGATGGGGAAGCTGTGAAGTTTGATAGCACCAGCTTCGTCCACCATTTTGTTGAAGTCAATGACCTCTTGAGGCGTCATCTCAGACAGGTTGCGACCAGCAACGCCGAGACGTTCTACGGTTGCGCCACGATCACCGGGGATGGAGATCTGTCCCATCTGGGTGTTATAGGGCTTACCAAAAATGTTCAGGTAGCTTGGCAAGATCTGGTCGTAAAAGCCCTTCATGCCTTCGCCGCCGACCTCAAGGTCAAGCCCACCAATAACTCGAGAGCCAACTTCATTTGGTTGAGCGCTAACCAGCTTTTCAGCCACTTCTTTGCCGACGTAATCAGGTAACTGCTCTGGAGTCACCCGCTCATTGAATACTTTCTTGCCCCCCTTAGATGCGTACAAAGATCCATCATCAGAGTAAATTAGCTCATCAATTTGCTTGCTTAGGCTAAAACGTTTTGCCTGCTCCGCACCGGGGGTGATGGCGATGCTGTCGTACCCGTTGTCAGCGGCATAGTTCAGCAGGCGCTTCATAGCCAGCTCGTGCCAGTTCTTCTTGAACGGGGCGTCGGGTACACCAGTTGATCCAACACCTTTGGTTGCACGATATAAATCAACAAAGGCTGGCTTTTCGTTTAGAAAATTTGCAATGCCACTAGGATCCATTCCATTCACAAAATTATTAACATACGTAAGTGCACGTTCTGGAGCCATTTCTCCTTCAGATTCTTTCAACATGATCTGACGCAGACGCTCCTTGGCATCCTTGTTGTAGTCATCAAACGCTTGCTTTGCTTTGTCAATCGCTTCTTGGTTTCTGTAACCCTTCTTGCGCCCAGCTTGATGCCAGTCAGACTGGATCTCTTCGACATGTAGGATCTTCTCGCCGTTGGGGCCCTTGCGGTCTTGGACGCGCATGTGGGCTAGGACGTTGGGGTCTTCCTTCCAATGGCTTGATTGGTAGCTAGGAGCCGCATTCTGCTTCTTTGCTTGCAAGGCTAAAAGCTCTTGCATCTTGTAAGCAGGCAACTCACTGCGACGCATTTCAGCTTCGAGCGCCATCAAACGGTTTGACTCAGCTCCCGAAAAACCTTCTGGTAACTTGAGCAGGATCTCGCGGTAGTTCTGACCACCAGCCGTTTTGTAATCACTGTACTTTTCAAGATCTTCATCAATCTCGTCGTTCCATTTTTGCATTACGCGACTTGGAACTTCATCCCATTTGTCATAACCAGATGTTTCCATCCTGTCACGCAACAAATCGTCACGCTCGTTATCACTGATCTCGGCAAGCTGGCGCTCGTTGATCTTAGGTGGTGGATTGTCTTTGAGGACTTGCTGAGCCTCTTCCTTGGTCATCTTGCCTTTGGCTTTGAACGCCTGCTCAAGCTTACGGTCAGCCAGCTCAGCCTTCTTGACACCGGGCTGTTTGCTCAGCTCTGTAAAGAACTCAGCGCCTGTGCCCTTGGGTCTCTTAATGGCGGCTAACGCCTCATCCACTGCGGAGTAGAAGGGGGCAGTCTTGGCGGCTTTAGCGCCAGCCTGAGTTAACGCTCCTATAAGCTTCATAGCGGTCTCTCTTCAAGGATTAGGTCGTCACCACGGATAGCGCCACCAGCGGCTTTATGAGTACCACTGTCAGCTACTTGACGTGCCGCATCATCCACTGACAAGCCCTTGTTGACAAGGTCTACGATCTTGTTCAGGTTGTTCATGCTGTCCTTGATGCCGTACTTCTTGGCGGCGTTCACGAACTCGTCGCCGTTGAGGTAGGCGGCAGGCTTCTTGATATATCCGCCTTCCTTCTTGCCTGTGTACTTCTTGATCATCTCCTGATACTGCTTGATCTCGTCAATCAGTTGCTGATCAATAACTTGGCGAGGGCCGACGTACTTGAATGAGCCGAACTCCTGTGGGGCTTGCTTAGGGTTCTCGCGCACGGACTTGACGGTGTCAGGGAAGGACAGCTCGTAGGGGACTGGGTACTTGGACGTGCCCAAGAACTCACCGGGGATATCGTGCGAGTACGTAGGATGCTCAGACAGCCCTAGCTTGCTCACCTCTGGGCGCAAGCGACCTATGGACTTGCCTGTCACGCCAATCTCCAAGTCACGCAGGTCAGGCTCAGTCACAGCGTGGCGTATATCGATGCCGCTTGGCAGGTTGTACTTCTCAGTCACCGTAGGCATCTGCATCAAGGCGTTGAAGTACTTGCGCAGTTCTGGATCGATAGAGAAGTGCAGGTAGGCTTCGGATGGGTTCTCGATGCCGGGGAACGCGGGGAACACCCTCTGGCGCATGAAGTCCTCGCCCTTCTTCTTGTACGGGTAACCCTCACGCACCAAATTGTTAAACGCCTCCACCTGCGCCCTGTTCATCTTGTTCAGATCAATTGCGGCAAGGTTTGCGTCAGCATAGTGCTGGGCGTAGTTAATGGAGTCAGGCCCCATCATCACGTAGTTACCAAGCACAGGCAGGTCATACTGCTCAGACGCCTCACGAGCTACGTTCTGCACACGGTTAGCCGCACTCAAGCCAGAAGCCCAGAATGCGTCATCACGACCCAATCCGTAGAAGGGGCCACCATGCTGAGGCGATGGGCTATCCAAGGGGACGCCATCAACAGAGTAGAGCGTCTGACCAGAGATTGTTGGGTCACCAGCGATGCCAACCATCACCTGATCCTTAAGCTCCTCAATGTCAACCTCTTTTGGCAACGGGCGTTCAGCACCTGTTGGACGGATGTCGTGCACCATCTCCTTCTCTTTGGCAAACTGCTTCTGTGTCTTGCCAGCTACAGACTGTGTGCCCTTCTCACCACGGACAAACTCGCCTAGCAGTTGAGGAGCCATGCGTCTGGCAATGACATCGATCTCAGCCTTGCTCTTTGGTGCGGCTCTCAATAGCTTGGTCAGACCACCCTTAGCCATCTTCTGGTTGTTCAGCTCCAGCATCATGGCGTCTGGGTTGTTGGAGATGGCAACACCTCCACGCTTCATGCCTTTGGCTGGTGGTACTTTGGGTAAGCCAGTGTTGTAGTCGTTACCTGTCTGCAACTCATACAACTTACCAGCCAAGTCATCTTTCTCAGCGGTCGTCAGATACTTTGGAACCTTGTAGCCAGCCTGCTCCAATGCCTTGACATCATCTTGCATAAAGATGCCTTGAGGCCCAGTTGTATGCCATTCAAGCCCTGTGTTCTTAAAGTCACGAACATCTGCCCAGTTGCCGCCGCGGACAAAGTCTTGCACGTAAGGCAAGTAGTCTTCCTTTGGCGCGGCATTCTGCTTGCCCTTAATCTGCGTGATCGTGTAATCACCTTCAGGTTTCTTCTGCGCCATCAACTGCGCTTTTAACTCTTGGTATCGCTTATCAGCAAACTTTTCTCTTTCAGCAAAAGTCTTAAAGTTTTGCGCGTCAGCCTCTCGATCCGCCTGCATCTGAAGCGGTTGCAATTCATCGTAGTTTGATCGGAGATTAGGAGCTTTGGTCTCGATGGTTACATGTGGCTCACCCTTTGAGTCGATCAGTGAGTAGACCTTGGCTCTTCCGCTCTTAATGCCTTCCCAACCGCCGTAGCCGTAGCCAGAGCTACCGCTATCACCAGAGCCTTCTGTCCAGTCAGGATGCCCTTTAGGTGGCTCGTAGCCACGAACAGAGTGCCCCATGGCGTCTGACTCAGCGGCAAACGATCCGGGCTTGTTCAGCTCAACCCAACGATAGCCTTCTGGGTATTCTTTATAAACGGGCAATTCAGCACGAGCCGTGGCACGAGCCTCATTCATCTTCTTAGCCAACTCTTGGTCGTACTCAAAGGTGCGACGTACTGCCTGCTCCATGCTGACCTTGCTCAACTGCTCAGGTCGAATGCGACCAGCGGCTATGTCTTCACGCAGAACGTCAATGATGTGGTCAAAGCCTAAGTCGGCTGGGTTCATGAGCCTGTTGCCGCTGTAGATTGGCGTATCTGGTGGAAGCTTCTTGATCCATTCGTCTGCTTCGGTATAAAGCCCCGGGGCGAGGTGCATCATGTCCTGATTCATCTGCGCCGTCTCACGGTTTATAGAGGAATCAGTTCTGTTCTCCCACTGTTTAGCAAGATCTGACTTCGCCATCTCTGTGCCGCCTAAATCCTCACGAGCAGTCTCACCCTTGCGTGACCAATACCTTGGGTCTTCAGCCACAGGAAAATGCACAACGCCCTCTTCAGCCAGCTTACGCACTGGATCTTCAGGCGTAGCCATTTGTTTTTTGACGTAATTGGTTAGGTTGCTGTCAACCCATTTGTTAAGCGCCTGATCTACAGGATCTGCCATGCGCTCATTTACAAAATCATCACCCATCAAACGTCTTGCCGCATCTTCGTCAATAACGCCGCGCTTTAAACCGCTCATAGCATCTTGTACGCTAGTGCCAAACCAGTTGCCGCCCTTGGGCTTAATCACGTTGGACTGCGTATTAGCACCCATCGCCATAGCCATCTCACGGGGCAAGCCACCTTGCTCTAAGGCGCCCCTGACGACTGGCTCCATGCCGCGCTCCATAGCCATACCAGCCTGCTCTACGCCCCTGCCTGCCGCTCTCGTGGCTTGGGATGTGGCTGGCGCTGTTACATACTGCAACGCCATCGCTTCGGGTAGCACTGGAGGGATCTTGTACTCAGTCTCGAGCTTCTCGAGGAAATCGCCAATGTCCTGAGCGTACTCATACGCCAAGGGTTGCTCAGGCTTGTAGATGCGTTCTTGGATGAACTTGTCAGCCGCCTCGTCGCCTTTGAAGAGACGTGTAGGGGCTGAGTTGATGGCTTGAGTCAGGGCTGAACCCATGAACCTGCCAGCTTGTAAGCCACCAGCAAGCTTCTCAAGTGGGGATCTGTCAGCCTGTTGCTGGCGCTTGAGTTGGGCATCACGCTCAGCCATACGGCGAGCCATCTCAAGGTTTTCTTTGCTTGGAACGCTAAGGTCAACGTCGCCAAACTGAGGGAGATCCATTGCCCTTGGGTCTTCAATGAAGGCTAGTGGCTGAGCCGATCTGAAGTTCTTGGCTATGGTTCTTCCGACTCGTGGGTAGAACGCTGGTTTGTTTTCGTCAGCCATGGCTTATCCTGCTGAGTTGCTGTTGCCCCAATGATACCTTGGGTGTTGGCATCCGTCCATCATGGCTTGATCAGCACAACCGAGTCATTCAGGTGCTTGTAGTCTAACTCGATGGCGTTCAGGTCTTCCAGCACTTCTCGTTCAACCATCGCCAAACCGTGCATGTTCATGTAGCTTTCGATCACGTTGTGGCGCTCAACCGACCACAGGAAATATGGCCTTATGCGCCAGCGAAAGCGAACCCTAGCGGTGAAAGCCTCATGCTTGGCAAAGTCATACCATGCCCATAGAAGGCGAAACCCATTCGCTGAGCGGCTGAAGTTTAGTCCCAGCTTGATGAAGCGACCTTCTGGTGTGTGGTGGATCATTCTGCCGCCTCATAGGTCATCTCAAAGATGTCAGGCTTACATGGGTAGTGCTCACCCTTTACCCCAGTAATGATCCAGTCGCCCTCAGACACAGTCATGCGCCCTTCGAGCGTTTTGATCTCATAGCATCCCGTTGGAGTCATAGCAATCCAGCCATTGATCTCCTCAGCATTGCCCATGACCTCATAGACCATTGGGTGGTCGCCCCTCTTGAACCATTGTGTGGCCTCAATAACCACGGGTTTCTTTCTGAATTTCATGTTCTCTCCTTTATGCCGCGTACGGGTTCTCAAGCTTACGGGACATACCACTGTCCACAAAGTCTTCCTCGTCGTAGTCATCCCTTGGCGCTCCATCGATGTCCAGCCAGCCAGCATCACGCAGGAACCGTAGCCCTTGGGTGCAGGCGTCCACAAAGTCGTCGTGTGTGGAGTCAGGGAAGCTACAGATCTGTGAGACGAAGCCTTCAGCCCAGTCCTTGACGTAGCCCTTCCTGACACTGCTCTCAGGGATCCATACACGCCCAGCGGCGATGATGTTGGAGACGATGTTCAGGCGTTGGATCTTGTCCGCTTTGCCGGGGTTATACGCCCGTACAGGCAAATGCCCACGCTGTAAGTCTTGGATCAGCGCTATCCCTGCTGACTTGTCTTCCACAAGGATGAGGTCAACCCGCTTCTTGTTCTTGCCCTCACCATAGACCACGTCGTACTCCTCGATCACCTTGGGGCGCAGGTCTGGGTACTGTAAGCGGTCTTGCCAGCAGTCGATCACCATCGCGGACATAGGGCCATCAAGTGGCTTGAACACACCGAACGTGATGGAGGCTGTCGGATCGTTGACAGTCTTCTCAGAGCTGGCGCAGTCATAGCTTTGCAGGATGTACTCAAATTTGGGGAACTCCTTGTTAGGCGCCCAGAGCTTGAACATCTCGCGCTTGACGATACCTGACTCTTCTGGGTCGATCAGCTCAGCATGGATCTCCTGCCGCCCGATCTTAGTACCTTCGTATGCAAGGATCTGCTTTTGAAAGCTAGGAGCAAGGTTAGCTAGGTTCACGTAGGTCGAGGCGGTGGTGATAGCTACGTCGTCCCCTTCCCTGCCTAGAAGCTCTACGATCAGGTCTTTGGGTCTAGGCGTGGTGGTGGCGATCACCTGAGTCCTGCCATCAGCCTTCTTTAGACGGACAGCGAACTGAATGTTGTACCAAGCTTCGTCAAGGTAGTCCCATGCGGCTAGCTCGTCCAGCCATGCGCCATGGTACTGACCACCACGGAAGCGATCAGGCTCAGAGGCTGAGATGCCTTTGATTAAGCTACCGTTGACCAACGTGATCTCGTGCAGGGCTTTGTTGTAGTCAGCGATCAGGATCTCTGGGATCACAGCGACCAGTCCTGACTCGCCCTCGAAGCAGGTTCCCCTGACGTCCATCGATGTGGGGGCAGATACGAGCCAGCGGGTCTTTGGGTTCTCCCATGCCCACCACCAGAGCTGTTCTGCCGCGGTACGGGTCTTGCCAGCTCCACGACCAGCCAGCATGAGCCAGATAGACCACCACTCACCTTGGGGTAGCTTCTGGTGATTAAACGCGCCTGAGAGCCATTTAATGCGTGTAGCGTATGCCGCTCCGTGGTAGGGGCCAAGCTTGCGCAGGAGCTCTTTGTCTTGCAGGATGTCGAGGACATCTTTGTCAATGACTGCGCTCATTCAGCGATCCGAATCAGTTCTAGACGTTTGACAGCCACGTCCATGAGATCCCTAACCGACACATCAATGATCGTTGGGTCAGTCTTCTGCTCAGGGGCTTTGTAGTCACCATAGCGCTTGGGATTGAACTTAGCCAACAGCTTGAGACGAGTCTCGATTTGAAGCTTACGGTGACCAAGCATGTCCTCCTCAGTCACGGTCATGCTGTCCTCGCCCTCTTCAGCACCAGAGCTGTAAACCTTCTTGGTTCCTATGTGCAGGTTGTCGGCAATCCATAGGCATTCCTCTGCCATCTTGTCGTAGCCAATATCACGCGCACGAGCGATGGCTGTGGAAAGCTGTTCGTTCCTCCACATCCAATCGTAGACCGTTCTCCATGCAGGCATACCTTCTTGTCTGCATATCTCTCGTAACGGTACACCTTCGCTTAACTGCTCACAGATCTTGAGTGCTATAGCTTCTGAGTACTTTGAAGGACGACCTGTCTTGGTCTCTTCTTTTGTTTGCGGCTCACCTGTCACGTCGGCGACAGTGTCGCTGGGAAGACTCTTTGGTTTCTTTGCCATTGCTGGAACTCCTTTTAACGTGAAGTTTAACGCACGTTTCGTTTTGTTTGCAATGGTTAGTCTTTCAATCCCCTCATGATTCT
>Ga0315903_10011049_pt1 | contig 10683 bp, 8 predicted proteins | sample LakEriMetagenome_7_FD_203524 | JGI IMG/M metagenome (GOLD analysis project Ga0315903, IMG submission 203524) | Freshwater fungal communities from buoy surface, Lake Erie, Ohio, United States - Buoy 2 MA119 | ecosystem: Environmental > Aquatic > Freshwater > Lake | place: USA: Lake Erie, Ohio... | reverse complement strand
TGGCTTCGCGCCTCGCGCACCACTATGGGGAGGCAGAAGACGAGGTCTGCAACCACTACAGGATGGCGCTCGTAGCCAAAGGTCAGCACATTGGTGGCGTAGTCTTTGTCGCGATAGTCCCGGTTTAGGCTGCGGCCTTCGCGTGTGCCCACCAGACGAAGGGTAATGGCCGCGCCCTCTGCCTGGGCGCCGAGGCTTGCTTCAAGCAGCCGGCGAATCCTCGGACGCGACAAGGGCCACTGCGCCGTCTGGCCCGTAATGTTCCACTGGAGGTCAAGCAGAATTCTGCTGCTCATAGGCCTCCACAATGCGGGCCACGAGCGGGTGACGCACCACATCGCGGCTGTCGAACTCGGTAAAGGCAATGCCCCGAACAGACTGCAGCACCTGCCGGGCATCGGCTAGACCACTCTTGTGGCCCTTAGGGAGATCGACCTGCGAGGGGTCTCCGGTAATCACCGCCTTGCTGCCAAATCCGATACGGGTGAGGAACATTTTCATCTGCTCAGGCGTGGTGTTCTGGGCCTCATCAAGAATGACAAACGAATGGTTGAGCGTGCGCCCGCGCATATAGGCCAGGGGGGCAATCTCGATAATCTGCTTTTCGGCGAGTTTGATGACCTTGTCATAGCCCATGAGGTCATAGAGGGCGTCATAGAGCGGGCGGAGATAAGGATCGACCTTCTGGGCCAGATCGCCGGGCAGAAATCCCAGCCGCTCGCCGGCCTCCACTGCGGGCCGGGTGAGCACAATGCGTTGCACCAGGTCGCGCTCCAGGGCATCGACGGCACAGGCAACCGCCAAGAAGGTCTTCCCCGTTCCTGCCGGGCCAATGCCAAAGCAGACATCGTGGTCGAGGATCTGAGCGAGGTACTGCCGCTGATTGGGGGTGCGGCCGCGCAGGTCGCGCCGGCGGGTGCGCAGCACAGTGCCTTCTTCTTGTTCGCTAGGCTCGAGGGCGGTGTCGGTGGCCTCGTGATGGGGTGCCTGGGCATTCTGGTCATCGTCCTGATGACTTCTGCGTGACCGACCAGTGCCGCGATGCTCAACCATGGCGAGCTGCAGATCTTCGAGCCGAATTGCAGAGGGGTCATGGGCGAGTTTTTCCAGAAGGGCGGTGGCCCTGGCCACGGGCTGGGCTGCGCCGGAGACTTCAAAGATTGGCCCTCTGCGACGAATGCTCACATCGAGCCCCGCCTCCACCGCCCGCAGGTTCTGCTCTAGCGGGCCACAGAGCTGGGCAAGCCCCTGGTTGTCGTCTTCTAGCAGGCAGAGGCGCTCTACAACTGGCGCACGGCTGGACTTCTGCGCCGCCTGGGCGGAGGCCATCAGACCGCCTCGCCGCGCAGGCTGTGGCTTAAGGCCTTGGTGATACCCATAGGGATCATCTGGCCGATGAGGCGGGCCGGCCCGGCGAAATTGACCACCCGATTGTTCTCGGTACGGGCCATGAGTTCCTGCGCATTCTTTTTCGCGGGGCCCTCGACCAACACCGAGAAGACCTTGCCCACCATGGCCTGGCTCACTGCCTGGGCGTTGGCCTCAATGGCTGCCTGTAGGGTCTGGAGCCGCCTGAGTTTGACCTCTGCGGGGGTGTCGTCGGGTAGCGATGCCGCCGGGGTACCCGGCCGAGGGCTGTAAATAAAGGAATAGGAATGGTCAAAGCCCACTGCCTCAATGAGCCGCATGCTGGCCGCGAAGTCTTCTTCGGTCTCGCCAGGAAAGCCCACGATAAAGTCGGTGGACAGCGATACGTCGGGCCGCACTGCTTTGAGACGGCGCACGATGCTCTTGTATTCAAGCGCTGTGTAGCCGCGCTTCATGGCCATCAGGATACGGTCGCTACCCGATTGCACGGGCAGATGCACATGGCTTACAAGCTTGGGAAGTTCGCCGTAGACATCGATGAGTCGTTGGCTGAACTCCTTGGGGTGCGAGGTGGTGTAACGGATGCGTGCGATACCCGGCAGGTCGTGGATCATGCGCAGCAGGTCGGCAAAGTCGGTGCCTGTGCCGGGGTCGATAAAGGCATTTACGTTTTGCCCAAGCAGGGTGACCTCTTTTACGCCCTGGTCGGTAAGTTCAATGATCTCGGCCAGCACATCTTCTGCGGGGCGCGACATCTCGGTGCCCCGTGTGTAGGGCACCACACAGAAGCTGCAGTACTTGCTGCAGCCCTCCATGATGGAGACAAAGGCCGAGGGGCCCTCGATGCGGGCCGGCGGCAGATTGTCGAACTTCTCGATCTCTGGAAAGCTAATGTCCACCTGAGACCGGCCCGTGGCCTTGCGCGCCTCTATAAGTGCCGGTAGCCGGTGCAGCGTCTGCGGGCCAAAGACCACATCAACATACGGCGCCCTGCGCACGATGGCCTCGCCCTCTTGGCTGGCCACACAGCCACCCACGCCAATAACTATATGCGGCTTGAGTTTTTTTAGGTCGCGCGCCCGGCCGAGGTCGGAGAAGACTTTTTCTTGGGCCTTCTCGCGCACCGAGCAGGTGTTAAAGAGAATGACATCGGCCTCTTCCGGCCGGTCGGTAGGTTCGAGCCCGTGCGATGCCTGTAACACATCGATCATCTTGGCTGAGTCATACTCATTCATCTGGCACCCAAAGGTGCGTACGTAGACTTTTGCAGACATAGGGTCAGAGTTACCGTCTCAGGCTTATAACTGGAGGGCCACTCGCGTGGAAAGGACTACATTGTGCCTTATTCAGAACTCTTAAATCCGGGTGTTCGGCGTCGTGATTTCTGGGCCTGGGCCAGTCTCGACTTTGCCAATTCGGGGTACACCACGGTGGTGCTCACGGCGGTCTTTAATGCCTACTTCGTCTCGGTCGTGATGGCCGACAACCCGATGGCCACCCTGGCCTGGACCCTGGTCTTGTCAGTGAGTTATCTGCTTGTGATGATCAGCGCCCCCTGGCTCGGCGCCTATGCCGACGCCCGAGGCGCGAAGCGCCGTCTTCTTTTCTGGGCCACGTGGGCCTGTGTGCTGGCGACTACGGGGCTCGCCCTGGTGGGTCCGGGGGATTGGCTTCTGGCCGCCTGTCTTCTCATTGTGTCGAACCTCGCCTACGCGAGTCACCAAGATCTCACCGCGGGCTATCTGCAGGAACTCTCTCCCGCGAGCCATCTCGGCAGACTCTCGGGCTACGGCTGGGCCTGGGGCTACTGGGGCGGGCTGCTGGCACTGGCGGTGAGCCTCGTCTGGATACAGGCCCTTGCGCCATCGATGGCCCCTTGGATCGCTGGCACGTTTGGACTCACGCTCTCAGACAGCGGGGGGCTTCCGGCCCAAGGGCTGGTGGGTGGGGCCATGATTCTGGTGGCTCTGATCTTTGCGGCTGTGGGCTTTCCTGCGCTGCTAGTTCTGGCCCAGCATGAGCGTCAGCATCCGCTGCGTGCGCATGCTCGCGCGTCCCAGGAGCACAACTGGAAGGGCGCCTGGCATCGCCTCTGGGCGGGCTGGTCGCGCCTCTCCCCAGACCTACCCTTGCGCCGCATGCTGGTCTGTGTGGTGGTCTATCAGGCGGGCGTTGCTACCGTAATTACCCTGGCGGCGGTCTATGCGCAGCAGGTCATGGGGTTCACGATGGCCAAGACGATTCTCCTGGTACTCGTGGTGAACATTACCGCGAGTATCGGTGCGTTTTTATTTGGAAAATTCCAGGACCGTGTTGGCCATCGCAACAGCCTCGTGATCAGCCTGCTGGCTTGGATTCTCATGGTGACTGTTGCAGCCCTGGGGCAGACCGAGGCCATGTTTTGGCTCGCCGCCAATTTGGCGGGCTTGGCGATGGGCGCATCGCAGAGTGGGGCCCGTGCGGCCATCTCGGCACTGGGGCCCGCAGATCGCCAGGCCGAGGTCTTTGGCTACTGGGGCGTGGCAGTGCACCTCGCATCGATTCTGGGCCCCTTGGCCTACGGGCTCACGACCGCCGTTACTCAGAACAACCATCGTGTGGCGATCGCCGTGACCGGTCTCTTCTTTGTGGCGGGGCTGCTGCTTTTGCTCCGGGTGCGGTTTGATGCGCCCGCATCCCGCGTTCCCTCTACTGAAGCAGAAACGACTGCATAGCAGGCCAGTGCTCGGGAAAGTCGGATAGGCTGTGGTCTGACCCTTCCACAATGCGCATGAGGCTTCCCGGGTAGCGAGCCACCATCTCGTTCCAATCCAGTAGCGTGTCGCCCTTGGCAGCGATGAGCATGTAGCGCTCGGGGGTGCTGAGCCCGACTTCCATCGACTTCAGATCGTCGAGGTACTGGGCATGGAAGTGCAGAATTTCCGGCCCATGCCAAGCCTGTAGCGGACCTACCTGGTCGACAAGATCGCGAGACGGCCAGCAGGCCGGGTTGATTAAGGCGGCCCGAAACTGGTCACGATGGGTGTGGCGTTCCATAAACCAGCTGGCATAAAAGCCGCCAAGAGAACTGCCAATGAGACGGGGTTGAAAGCCTTCGGCAAGCACGTGGCTAATGAGGTGTGAGAGCTGGTCCAGTGCACCGAGTGGGGCAATATCAAGGGCGGGGCATTCAAACCGCACGCCCCGGACTCCCAGCCACTCTGAGAGCTGCAGGGCCTTACTAGACTGCGGCGAGCTACGAAAGCCGTGAATGTAAATGACACAGAGGTCTTTTTCAGAAACCGGGGGAGCCATCGACGCCTCCTTTCGAACGCGAGTGGGCACAACGCTTTAGATTTAATCATGGACCGGCCGGTAAAACGTGCCAAGGGTTCGGGGATTCCCCAATGCGCCATGACGACCCATCGGTCACACTCGTTTTACGACGCGTTTGTGACAGGCCGGTGAGAGCCTTGTTCTCCCCGCCGCTTGTTTCGACAAACAATAACAACAGGTATTTCACATAGCACCAAGGAGACGACGGTATGGCCCAGCGCATGCGTTCAATCATTTCTTCCCTGGCAGTCCTGGGGCTCTCTTCCGCGCTGGGCACGACCGCAGCGCTGTCCCAGACCACGGAAATCAAAATTTCCCACCAATGGAAGGCCAACGTTGATGGCCGCGATCTCGCCGCGCGACTCTTTGTGCGTGAGGTAGAGAAGGCAGATCCCAGTATTAAGTTTCGGATCTACCCGGCCCAGTCTCTGGGCATTAAGCCTGTGGCCCAGCTCGATGCGCTGCAAAACAGCACGCTTGAGATGGCGATCTTTCCCATGTCGTATGCCGTAGGAAAGGCAAAGGAGTTCTCGGCCACCATCCTTCCGGGCACGGTTCCCAACCTGGACTTCGCGATGGAACTCAAGAAGACGGGCTATTACAAGCGCCTGCAGGAACTCTCGGAGAAAAATGGCTTTCGTATCATCACCTGGTGGTGGACGCCGGGCGGATTTGCCACCAAGGAAAAGGCGGTGATGGGGCCGGATTCCGTTGCCAACATGAAGTTACGTGCCGCAGACCCCACCTTTGAGTCGATGCTTAAGGCGGCGGGGGCCTCTGTCACGGCCATGGCCTCCTCAGAGATTTATTCGGGGCTGCAGTCCGGGGTCTTGTCTGGCGCGCTCACCTCGGCAGAGACCTTTGTCTCGATGCGACTCTATGAGCAGACCAAGCACGCCACGATTGGCGGTCCGAGTGCGCTCTGGATGCTTCTACAGCCGCTGGTGATGTCGAAATCGGCCTGGGATAAGCTCACTCCGAAGCAAAAGGAGATCTTCCAGCAGGCAGCCGATAAGTCCGACGCCTTCTTCCTGACGCTACAGCGCGAGGCCACCAACAAAATGGCAGAGGCCTATGTCAATGCCGGCGGCACCGCTCGAGAGCTCTCGAAGGCCGAGTTTGATGCCTGGGTTACCTTGGCGAAGAAGACGGCCTATCCGGAGTTTTCGGCCATCTCGCCCACAGCCAAGGCACTGATGGAGGAGTTGCTTAAGGCCGCGAAGCCCGCAGCCAAGTCGAAGTAGTCTGGCGGCGTTTCTCCTGCGTAACGAGCTCTTTCTGTCTGTCCTTTTACTATGACACGGCTCTATGCGGCCCTGATGAGCCGTGTCTGTGATGCGCTGGCAGTCTGTGCTGCCGCGCTGCTCACTGTGGCGATGCTCGTCATTATCTGGATGGTGGTCTATCGCACCCTGGGATATTCCACCTCTTGGGAGCTAGAGCTCGCGGTCTTTCTAATGGTCTGCGGGCTCTTTCTGGCGAGCCCCTATACGTTGAAGACGCAGGGCCATGTAGGCGTGGATCTCTTAACCACCTTTCTGCCTTCCTCCTGGGCCCGGCCCCTTACCCTCTGCGTGATGGTGGTGGGGCTTGGCGTCACACTTTTCCTCACCTATCTCTGCGCAGAATTCACCATCGACTCCTTCCTCAAAGGTGAGCGCACCGAAAGTGTCTGGGCCCCCTTGAAGTGGCCTCTTTATGCCACTATGCCGATTGGCCTTGGGCTTACCGCAGCCCAGTACGTTGCGCAGATCGCCGAATTTTTCAACCCGCCGCCTGCCCATGAATGAACTACAAATTGGTGGGCTGATTCTTCTGTCGACCCTGATGGTCTTGTTCTCCGGGCTTCCGATTGCCTGGGGTTTGAGCCTCGTTGCGATGAGTTTTTTGGTGATTTTTGAGGGGCCCAATGCCCTTGCCAATGTACCGCTGGTCATGATCGATGAGTTGGCCTCCTTCGCGTTACTCACTATCCCCTTGTTTATTTTGCTTGGGGCAGCGATCGGCAGTACCCAGGCGGGCAAAGATATTTATGAGTCTCTGCATCGCTGGCTCGATCGGGTTCCTGGGGGCCTCGTGATCGCCAATATTCTGGCCTGTGGCATGTTTAGCGCCATTAGCGGGTCAAGCCCCGCTACGGCCGCGGCCATTGGTAAGGCAGGGGTTCCTGAGATGATCAAGCGCGGCATCTCTGTGCGCCTAGCCACCGGCTCGGTCTGTGCCGGTGGCACGCTGGGGATTCTCATTCCGCCGTCGATCACCATGATTCTCTATGGCATCGTCACCGAGACGTCGATTGGGCGGCTCTTTCTGGCCGGCGTGATTCCGGGCATTCTCTTGGTGGTGATGTTTGCGGGCTATGCCTGGCTCAATAGCCTGCTGCAGGCGCGCGTGAAACACCTCGATCTGAAAGCGCCCGAATCGGTGCGCTATACGCTGGCTGAGAAGATCGAAGGCCTGCGGCGCGTCACGCCCTTTCTCATCATCGTTGTCATGATTGGCTATGCCATGTATGGCGGCATTGCCACGCCTTCGGAGGTGGCCGCAATTGCTGCCGCCTTGGCGATGGCGCTCGTCATTGTTATCTACAAGGCCCGAAGCCGAGAAGACCAGTGGCGTATCTACCGTGAGACCGTGCGTGAGTCCACCATGATTCTCATGATCATTGCGGCAGCCGCAGTTTTTTCGTACATGATGTCGCTGTTGTACGTTACCCAGACAGCCGCCCAGTGGCTCGTCGACCTGGGCCTCAATCGCTGGGTGCTGATGCTGGCCATTAATGTATTTCTGCTGGTGGCGGGAATGTTTCTGCCGCCGGTGGCCATCATTCTGATGGTGATGCCGATTCTCACCCCCGTGTTGGAGGCCAATAACTTTGACCTCATTTGGTTTGCCGTCATGCTCACCATCAACATGGAGATTGGGCTCATTACCCCGCCGGTGGGCCTAAACCTCTATGTGCTCAAAGGGGTTGTGCCCTCTGTGTCGCTCAAAGAGATTCTCTTGGGTTCAATGCCCTTTGTGTATCTCATGTTGGCCTCGATGGTCATCCTGGCTTTCTTCCCGCAGTTGGCGCTCTGGCTGCCTAACCAGATGATGGGCGCGGGCTAGACTGGGCCTCCCGAATTCGGTTGCCTCGGGGCGGCGGATCTGCCTCTAGTGTGGGGCAGTCAATCCAGTGCACCGGGGCGCCCTGATCGAGCGTTTGCTTGTCGGCATCGCAGGTGTGCGTTTGGCCTGAGTCGAGTGTGAGGGTGAGCGGTAGTTCGGCGAGAGAGACCATATCCAGGTAGCCCTCGGGTGTGAAGGCCACTGGCCGCTGGCGCTGGGTTTGTACGGTCCGAATGCGGGCCAGCACGTTTTCTGGCACCCGCAATCGAAACTCAGGCAGCTGTTCGGCGTGCTGCCGTTGGTCAACCCAGTATGCGCGCCGGGCGGCGGTGGCAAACCGTACTTGGCCTGTCTTCCATTGCATCTCAAAGGGAATCGACTCGGCATCGAGCCGAAACAGCGCCTCGGTCCAGGCGGGGGTTCTGCCAAAAGCGGCAAGGCCTTCATGGTTACTTTTTCGGGTCTGCCGCCCAAGTTGTACGCGAAGATCAGGATGCCCCAGTTCATGGATTACAAGGTTGTGGTCGCCCACCGCGCCCCAGTGCAGACCTCTCGGGGTGACCCAGAGACGGCTGGCCACGGAGGCGTCGATCGTCGCGGGCTGGCCATTGGGCTGCCTTGCCTGGAGCGTGAGGTCTCCCCAGTGGCCCTGATGTTGCAAACGAAGTTCCTCTCGTGCCCCGGGCCCGAAGGCTTTTGTGGCGGACATGCGGGGGCTCGATGCCGATGGACCGAGGGGTTGCTGATAGGAGACGGCACCACTGGTCTGACCGTGACGTGCCTGAAGGCTACTGGAGAGTCGTGCCGGGGCGGCAGGTGCATTGGACTGCGCGGAGGATCGATGCGGCAAGGAGAGATGCAGGCTAAGAAACAGGCTGGTCTGTGGGGGGCGGTCGGGGCTGGGAGACCCAGCCCGTAGGCTTGCCTGAAAACTCGCCTCTGGGCTGAGCCTTGTCTGGAGGCTTAGAAGCTGCAGTCGGGTGCGGGCCTCAGAGAGGTGCGCCGTAACGGCGGTGCTCTGGGTCAGCCGTTGGCTCACGGAAAGCCTGAGGGTCTGTCCCAGGCCTGCCTCGTGTCTTAGGCCGGCAGACCACTGCAGTCCGCTACGGGGCTGCCCACTGAGTTCCAGGCCTCCCAGTGCCTGACAGGGCGAGTGCGCCGCCCTACAGAAGAATCCGAGGTCTGCCGAGGCCAACTGCTTCGGCCAGCGTTGGCTGGCAACGCCAAGAAATCCCTGGAGTGTCTGGTTGGTGGTGGTTGCCCATCCCGTGCGTAGCGTCTCGTGCAGGCTCATGCCTCGGGCCCAGAGTCCTTCGAGATGCCACGGGGCTTCGGTATCCAAGCTTGACCCGTTTGCAGCCGAGCCTTCACTGGGCTTGCCCATCCAGAGATCCCAGTGTGTGGTGCCCTCGGCCAGTAGCAGTGGGCTGGCGACCCAGGGCAGGAGCAGCGTCTCGGTCTGGCCTAAGAGGCCTTCGACCCGCACGGTGAGGATCCCTGGCAGGGTGGGTGCCCCGAGGCCCTCGAGCCGATAACGGCCAGAGGGCAGGAGGCCCGTCGAAAAGAGTGGCTGCCCCTGGGTATCAAAGAACTGCAGTCGTGCCGGGGCGTCAAGTGCCACCTGACCCTGTCCAGACCCCTGGGGCCGCAGTACCTGGAGACGGTTGGTCAGCGAAAGGCCACGTATGGAACGTGGCCGCTGGTCTGGACCTTCGCGGGTAACCTGGTCTCCCATGCGCAGAGCGGCGCCCGAGGGCCAGAGCCAGTCGAGTGTCGCGCGCGCCGGCTGGTGGTCTTGCGGGCTGTCGGTCATCAGGAACTGGAAGCCCCGATGGGCTGCTCCGAGCCCCCACTGTTGTCGATAGCGGTCGGCGACGAGGTCGAGATGGGCGGCCGTGAGGTTCACGATCGGGGACTCTCTATCGCTCGGTTTCGTGCCGAGGAGTAGGGGCAGCGGGTCGGCCTGGCGTGCGCTGCTAAGCCGCAGTGTCTGCGGCTTCATCCATGGCCCGGGAAGGTTCACCTGCAGCCGACCCTGCGCCGCATCATGGGCGCACCGAGCGGGTGGTGGTACGTGAAAGAACTGCTCGCCCTCATGGGTAACGATCGGCAGGGCCGCCGGGGCGAGGTGGCTTTCAAGGGCCTCCACCTGCACGAGGCAGAGGCCTGGCCCGGTGTGAATCAATGCCCCGCGGCTCACCTGCTGACCGTTGAGCTCCACAGCCAGCAGCTCAAGGTTGAGGCTGGGTGCCTCAGAGGCGGTGGTGTCTGCCGCGGCCTGTGCGTAGAGCCAGAGCAGCAGGCTGAAAACCGCCCCTCGCATGGCTCGCATGGCTCGCATGGCCTGCATCGCTCGTATGGCTTGCGAGGCTTTAGGGCTGCCGTGGGCTGCTGTCTGCGGAGAGCTGAACGGAGGGGGTTTCTTGCGGAGGCAGTGCGAGGGTCTCTTCAGAGACGCCGCGGTCTTTGTGACAGAGGTCTGTTGCCTCGCCCGGAAGCAGGGTCTGCGGCCCCACGATGTTCGCATCCAGGGTTAAGCGGACGACGCCTCGTTCGGGGTTGGTAAATCGGGTGCACCGCCCTGCAGCCAGACTGATGGCGGGTGTGTGGGCGATGGGCTCAAGTCGGTGGTGATACACCGGCAGACTGAATCGAAACCGGAAGGCGAGCCCGAGTACTTCGGACTGTGCTTCAGGTACTTGTTCGATGAGAAGCCGGTGATAGCGGCTTGGGTCTTTGATGCGGGCCCGAATCATCTGTCGCCCGCCAGGGGCCAGGCCAAAGAACCGCGGGGAGACATCGCCGAGAACCCCGACGATCTCCTCCCCCGCGGGGCCCCAGCCCACCAGACGCACCGACCAGCGCGAGGCGCTGGTCATGCTCGACAGA
>Ga0315903_10011048_pt1 | contig 10684 bp, 14 predicted proteins | sample LakEriMetagenome_7_FD_203524 | JGI IMG/M metagenome (GOLD analysis project Ga0315903, IMG submission 203524) | Freshwater fungal communities from buoy surface, Lake Erie, Ohio, United States - Buoy 2 MA119 | ecosystem: Environmental > Aquatic > Freshwater > Lake | place: USA: Lake Erie, Ohio... | reverse complement strand
GTTACTTGGTGGCGGTGACTTCGACGTCGAACTCGCAGGACACGAGTGCGCCGCTCTGCGTGAACGCTTGGCGAAGGGTGAAGCGGGCCAGGGTGACGGTGATCTGTGCGTCGATCCCCAGCCCTGCGGTGGTGCGGGTCGCGGCCTCGAGGTCGGCCATGACGTCGGCCAACTCCGACCTAAGGTCCGCGAAGTCCGGGGAGCCGTTGCCATCGCCGGTCCACACCGTCGCCACGCACGGGACGGTGATGGTCTCGGTCTGCGATCCGGCCTGGATCGGGACGGTGCGCCACTCCGCGTCCGACGTCGCGGCGATGTCGTCCACGTCCTCGTCGGCCAGCAGCGAGCGGGCTCCCACCACGACATAAGTGGACGGCTCGGAGCCGATTTCCTCCACGCCGTCGAACACTTCGATCCCGTCCCCACCGGGAGCGGTGAAGCCCGTGGCGGCGCGGAACGTGGTCAGCAGGCCGTCGATGACGTCGAAGATGCGGGTCATGCGATGCCCGGGAGTTCGTAGGGCGCGATCAGCTCAAGCACCCGGTTAGGCAGGGAGTAGCCCTGGCCGGCGATGAACTCGTCCTGGCGGCGGTTGCCCTGCTGGCCCCGCTGCGTGGTCCACAGGTGTCGGACCAACTCAAGGACGGCCTGCCGGATGTCGGCGGGGATGGAGGTCCGGCCAGCGGTGTAGGTGATGGAGACGTTGTTGAATCCGTCCGTCCACACCGACCGGGCGTAGCCGTTGACGCGGGTCACCACTCCCCCACCCGGGGAGAGGGTGTAGCCCGAGGCCGAGACGGTCGATCCGTTCTCCGTGACGGAGGTAATCGACAGCGCGGGCGGCTGGCGCAGGAGGATCCCCGACACCCCGCCGTTGTGGACCTCAGTCACCGGGCGACGGGTCAGCGGGCCGACGCGGGCCTCAATCGCTGCCGTGGCCGCGTTCAGCATCGACCGCAGCTCGTCGTCGTTCGTCGTGCCCGTGAGGTTCAGGTGCGCCTTGAGCGTGGACAGCGACACAGGCGGCGCGATGGTGATGTCATCGACGGAGAATGATTCCTCCAGGGTGCCGGCGTTCGCACCCGTCACCACCCACTGAACGCCGTGCGCCCCGACCTGATCCGGGGAGAAGTCGACGTAGTAAGAGCCCGTGGAGTCGTTGACCACCGATCCGGCGACCGACGTGCCATCCGGCTCGATGATCGTGCAAGTGACCGCCCCGCCGTTGGCGAGCGTGCCCCCAGAGTTCCGAACCTCCAGGGTCAGCCTGACGAACCCGCTGACTCCACCACCCGCATAGACCGGCATCAGAAGTCCTCCGTGGAAGCAACGAGGCGAGGGGGCGCGATCCCCGCGGACAGGACCCCAGGGGCACCGCTGGGCGCCTGCGAGTAGGCGAAGGCGTCGGCGTAGTCAACGGAGTCGGCGTAGTTCATCGCGGCCCCCCCGATGCCATCTGTGGCGTGGACATGGATGCGTAGATCCGGCCGCGTCCCGCGTTAGTGGGCTGGCCCGAGTACGGGCGTGAGGACCCGTAGTCCACCGACTCCGAGTAGGGCCAGCCGTCGTTATCGGGCGCGCCGAGGGACCCGTACAGGCCGAGCGAGCCGTAGGTGCCGAGGGATCCGTAGACGCCCATCAGATCGGCACCGTTCCGGCGAACACCTTTTCCACCGGCCCCGGGTATCCGTCGGTGTCAAACTCGAACCCGTCAACCTCGACCACGCCACCGGACGGCGCAAACGTCGTCCACGCCCCACCCGCGTAGCGGCCCGCGCCGATCCAGTAGTCGTCAAAGGACGCGGTGGTGGAGGCGACAGACAGGGTTTCGCTTGGGGTCGCGGTAGACGTGGGGTTCAGCCACAGCCGCGCCTCAACCGTGGACCCGGACGCGATCCGGCCCTCGATGCGAACCCACTGGTCGGAGGGAATCGCCACCGTGCCAACCGTCTTAGTGGCGTTCGTGTTGATGGCGTCCGTATCGAAGTCGCCCCATGCGTCGTGAACGCTAATCCGGCGATCCGTGCCGATGGTGATGCTGAAAACCCCGGTGTAGGACGTGTACGGGCGCGCAGCGATGAAGAACCGCCCCGTAGGGGTTCCCGCGATCCGCAGGTACGTGCGGAACCATCCCGCCCCCGTGCCTGCGTTCTGGAAGCCGTACAGGGTGGACGGAGCCCACCGCAGAGCAGCGTTACCCGTGTAAGGGTTAGACAGGCTCAAAGTCGGGGGGGTGGTGCCGTCCACCACCAGCGCCGACATCGTGTGCGACCCGGTGGCGGCGACCATCGCACCACCGCTGGCGCCGTCATAGTTGGCAGTTGCCGTAGCCACGGTCAGACCTCCGTCACGTTGACGCAGTTGGTCTGAGTCAGGACCGTGCCGCCCTTGAGCTGGCGGTTCCCGATCACAGCGACGTCGCGGCAGCGCGTCAGGTCAATGAACACACCCGACCCGTTGTAACGCATGTTCCCGCTGATCGAGACGGCGGCGATGCCGTGATCCGAAGCGGGGCGGGAGCGGTTCGCGCCATGCGTCGCCGCCACCAGCTTGAACGGGATGTCCGAGCCGCCCTGGACCACGTTATCCGCGATAGCGATGTAGCCAAGGTCCCCGGTGCCCGCCGAGACGTCGATGTAGACCGCGTGCGTCCCGAAGTCCTCGAACATGTTGTCGCTGATGCGAATGTTGCCCGTCGCCAGCGCGCCGTTGAAGTCCAGCTCGACGTGGTACTGCTGGCGCCCATCGAACCGGCAATCGGTGACGCCGAGGCCGCCGCCCTGAATCCATTGGACCGCACGGGCGCCCGTCTCAACAGCCCCATCGGACCAGGCGAAGTGGCAGCCGCGAACCGAGTGCATCCCGTAGTCGGGGTCGGCAGAGTTGTTGAAGCGGCACCCCGCGAAGGCGCACGACTGAATGATCGAATCGTCAACCTGGAACTGCCCCGAGTCCACGTCGATGCCGATGTAGAACCCGCAGATGTGGACGTTGCGGACCCGGCTGCCCGAGTAGTAGGTGGACGTGAACCGCAGCGCCGAACCCCCGGTGGGCCACGTCACCGACCCCGGATCAAGGTCGTTCGCCAGGGCCGTGCCGTGGAGGATCGACAGGTCCCGAACCTCCGCGAACTGCGGGCGCCACGTCGTCGCCGTCCGGTTGAACGTGAACACGTTGGCCGTGTCCGACGTGGTGACGATGCGCGTTGCGTGCCGTCCAGCGCCCGCCACGACATTGTGAGCGGCGCCGACCGTGTGCCCCCCCGACGACAGGTAGAAGAACTCCGACGCCGGGAAGTAGAGCGTCTGCGTATCCGTCAGCGCCGAGCACACCGACGACAGGGCCGACGAGTTATCGGTCCCGACGAACGCCCCCCGCCCCGTAGTCGTGGCCGAAGGGGTCGAAGCGACCGTGACCTGAGTCGGGGACACATACGACGCCACCGTGGTCCGCAGCCACCCCGAGCCGGACGCGCCGTACAGGTGGATCGCCTTCCCCACATCCGAGGCGGAAAACACATTGGCGCCAAGGGGGGCGTGAACCGAAGCCGTCGCCGTGACCGTCGCGTTGCCTGCCGTCGTGGAGACGGTGAAGAACCGCGTGTCCGCAACGATGCCGTTCGCCAGGACGTCCACGACGCCGACGCCGGCCGAGGCCACAGAGTCGGCGTAGGCCTTCGTCGCCGCATCCGTTGAAGCGGTCGGCGTGCCGAGGCCCGTGATCTTCTGCGAACCCATCGCCACCGCAGCGGTCGGGGTTGCCATCTGATCCAGGCGGTTCGTGCGGACCGCCGTGTGGAAGTCGCTGATCGTGGAGGCGGTCTGCGTGCCCGTGTGGTTCGCTCGCTGCACGGCCGCGGCCTGCGCCGAAGCCGCAGACCCGGCAGGGTCGTACACGCCGGAGTGAAGGTGGCCCGTCGCGGCCTTGCCGGCGATTGCCGACTCCGCGTCCTCCAGGCCCTCCTGCACGGCGTTCATCACCGTCGGAAGGGCCTGCGCCCCCGTATCGGCCGACTGCCCGTTAGCGAGCCGCTGGTAAGGGCCAGCCATCAGGACCACTCAACGGTCACGGCGAGGTCACTACCCGCCACCGTCGAACCGACCTGATCCACGTCGACCGTCAGATACTCGCCGTCGGCCCACGTCGTCACCGTGTGACCCGTGGACTTGTTCGTGTTCGTGGACACCGCAATCGTCGGGCGATTGGCCTGCGTGCCGAAGATCGTCGTGCCGTTCTTGTGAACGTCCACGATCAGCGACGCGCCCGTGGGGGCGGTGCCGACCGAAGCCCGCGCAGACACAATCGTTCGGGTGCGGCCCGAGTCGTTGTAGACGCGGATCGCGCCCGTGCGAACCGACACCGACCCGGCCACGCCGAACGTCTCAGACCCCGAGTACGCGGCCCCCGCCTCGGCCTTCCAGCCCGTCTCCGAAAGCACCCGCGACGCGGAAGGCGTCGAAGCAATCGACGGAACGAGCCCCGCCTGCCCCTGAGCCACGGTCGGCAGGATCGCGGCGACCTGCGTGCCCGTCAGTTCCTCAGCGTTCCCCGCGCCAGCCGTCGCACGGCCCAGGACGCGAGACGTAGCCGACACGTTCTGCAACTTCGCGTAGGTCACCGCATCGTCAGCGATGGCGGCGGTGTCCACGGCGTTGTCGGCCAGCTCCGAGGCGCCCACCGCGTTCGCGGCGATCTTGTCCGCCGTCACCGCATCCGTGGCGATCTTCGCCTCAGTCACCGCGCCGTTGTCGATGGTCCACGTCGCACCCGAAGCCGAAACGGTGACGTCGCCCTTGTCCCCGTCAGCGATTCCCCCGCCGCCCGTGGCGTCGGTGTCGTTGACCCAGGCGGTGCCGTTGAACTTCAGCACCTGGCCCGTGGAGGCGCCCGTGATCGTGACGTCGGTCAGGTCGTCAAGCGCCCCACCGCCGCCGCCCGTGGCGTCAGCCTGCCAGGACACATCCCCGTCGGCGTTCGACGCCTTCTTGAGAACCTGCCCCGTGGAGCCGCCGTTCGGGACGTGCGTGCCGTGCGACGTCGCAGCCTTGCCGGCAACCGTCGTGTCCAGCGCGTCAAGGCGCGCCGCGACCGTGGCCTCCGAGCCGGAGGGGTTCGTGCCGAGTTCGGCAGCGATGGCCTCGACCTCGCCGTTGACGGCGCCGGCAAGTGCGGCGACGCCGAACACCGGATCGTCAGACGGACCGCCCTGGCCGCCGTTCGAGGCGTCGATCTCGGCCTTGGTCTTGAGGTCGGGAATACCACCGGGATACGTCGGCACCACGGCCTCCTTCGACTCTGTTCACGAATAGATCCCGCCCCCGGCACCTTCCCCTGTACGCGGGGGCGGGAGGCTTACTTGGCCTTGCGGGGGGCGCGCTTGGTTGCGCGCTCCACGGCGGGCTCAGGCTTGTAGCCGTTGCGCGCCAGTTCCGCGTCGACCTCAGCGGCGCGGTCAGCCCGTCCGATGGACAGGTAGCCGTCGCGCTCGCGGAGAAGCGCCTTGATGTAGGTGTCCTGCGTCATTACCTCTCCTTGGCTGGCACCCCCGCACCCCTCCCCGAAGGGAGGGATGCGAGAGAACCCGTCAGGGTCAGAAGGTCGGGGTCACCAGGCCCGTGCCGTTGATGGAGCCGTGAGCGCCGGGGTGGCGGCCGGCCGAGAAGGCCGAGTAGCCGTACACGACGAACTTGACCGACAGCGAACCCGCCGTGGTCTGCTCCGCACGGATGAACAGCGGGGCGGTGGTGTCCTCCCACAGGTGGAGCTCGGAGGAGGTCACGGCCCAGATGGTGTCCTGGTTCGTGCCCGCGCCGATGTTCGTCTCCACGTTGGCGTCCAGCACGACCGGAACGCCCGCGATGACGCCGACAGCGCCGCCGTAGCCGTTCGAGTCCACCGAGCCGCCGACCTGCGGCGCGGAGCCGTTGATCTGGAGGAACGGGAACGACGTGCCGACCTGCGAGGCGAGCCAGTTCCAGCGACGCGGGTGCATGACGAAGTGCGACACGCCACCGAAGTAGCCGGACTGAACGGCCGACTGGATCTCGAACAGCTTCGGGTAGAGCAGCGCCGCGGTCGGGGAACCCGTGGTCAGCGTCGCGGTGGCGATGCTGGACGTGTTCTTCAGACCCAGGTGCGTGCCCGACGTGCCGTCCGCGTTGAGGATCTGCGCGTCCAGCGTGGTGTTGTACGCGGCCACGAGGTCGGCCAGGACGATCTGCTCCACACCCGACGAGCGGTCCAGAGCCTGACGGCTCACGTCCTGCTGGCCGGCGATCGTGCGGACGTTGATCGTCAGCAGCGTGTCGTCGATGTCCTGCTCGGAGACGTTGGTGTTCTCCGAGGCCTGTGCGGCGGTGGTCGATCCCGTGGTGATGCGCGAGATGTTGACCGTCATGCCGTCAGCGGGCAGCGCGTGCGAGGTGCAGATGTCCGCGAACGGACGGCCCGCGCGACGCAGCGGCGCCACGAGGTCGGTGAGGTACTGCGGGACGGTGAGCCCAGCGACACCGCCGGTGCCGAGGTCGCGCTGCTCCACGCCCTGCTCGGTCAGGTGGCGCTGGATGCGGCCGGCCGCGTTCGGGTCCGACCACTGGTTAGCGAGGTCGCGCAGGAACGACACGCCACGCTTCTCGGCGTCGGGGTTGTAGGTGCGGGCCTCGGTGCCGACACGAACCACGGCGTCGTAGGCGGGCTTGGCCTCGGTGGCACGCGCCTCCTTGGCGTCCAGCTCGGCCAGTTCCGCGATGCGCGCCTCAAGGGCGGTGATGTCGGCCTTGGCGGCAGCGATCTCGCCCTTGCGGGACTCGAACGCGGCAGCCTCGTCGGCGTTGAGGTCACGGGCCTCGGAGGTCGGAACCTCCAGCAGAGCGTCAAGCGCAGACTTGGCCGCGTCGCGCTCCGCGATCTTCTCCTCAAGCTGGCGCTTGAGAACGTCAATGAACTTCACGATGAAGTCCTTTCCTGTGTCATGTCAGATGGGGGACATGGCTCAGGTGGACGTCAGGTGCGCCCCAGGTGGTGCCCCGAAGGGTCCGGCGTGGGGTGCGGCGTGCCGTCCGGCGTGGGCCGGGTGCAGGTCAGAGTGAGAGGGCCTGCGCCTCTGCGATTGCCAGCGTCAGCGGGTAGCCGCGCGGCTCGGTGTCCTCGACCGCAGGGGTGTCCTGCGTGGGGACGTCGGCGCGAACGCCGATGATCGTGGCGGGGTTCGCCGGGTACGTCACCGCAGCGACGTCGAACAGGCGAACCTCGGTGATGGTGCGGTCGGTGTAGTCGTCGTTCCACTCCTGGCGCACCACCTGGAAGGCGAACGACATCTGGTCCACGTCGCCACGACGCAGCGCGGAAACCAGCTCCACGACGGTCGGATTGGCGGGGTCCAGGTCGGCCTCCATGCGGAGCCCGAGTTCGTCCTGCTCCAGCCGGAGGGTCTGCGACTTCGTGCGGGCCATCGGAAGACCCTCGTGGTTCACCAGGAAGCGCACGTCGTCGTTCTCGGCCAGGGCCTTAGTGAACGCACCAGAGGCGATGCGCTCGGTCCAGCCCAGCGCGGAAGGCCCGCCGTACAGGTCGTAGTCGGTGTTGAACGTCGTCGCGTAGCCGGCGACGTGAAGGCCGTTGTCGTCCTCGCGGATTTCGACACCCTGGAAGCGGGCGCGGGCCTCGGCGGGCTTACCGCGAACCGTTCGGATGCCGGGCGACAGGTCAACCTCGGACAGTCGGGCGACCACCTCAGCGGGTAGCCCGTTAGGGATGGTGGTCACACTTCCTCCGTGGGTGTAATCGGGGGCCGATCTTCCAGTTCCCTAACCTCATCGACCGTGAGGAATCCGTTGGTAATGCCGACCGCGTGCGCCGCGTAGCGCGAGGCGAGGTCGGTACGCAGCAGGGCGGCGGTGTTGAACTTCACGACCTGCGGCGAGGCCAGCAGGGACGACAGGGCTTCCTCGAACCGCACCAGGCGGGGGCCGATGGAGTAGGTGAGGAAGTCGATGCCACGCTGCTCCACGTTGGCGTAGGTCACGGCCTGCCCCGACGCAGCCGCCCCGACCATCTCGGGGGGCACGCGGAAGAACCGGGCGATCTGCTCCACCGAGAACCGCTGCGCGTCCAGGAACTCCGCGTCCTCCGGCGTGACCTGGATCGGGGTGTAGGTGATGGAGGACGGCAGGACCGACGGCTCACCGGAGCGGCGGGCGGCGTTGAACGAATCCTTGATCGTGCGCGCCTTGTCCGGGCCGGGGTCGTTCGCCACCGACAGGATCGCGGACGGGTGACCGCCGTTCTCGTAGAACGACGCGCCGTAGTCCTGTGCGGCCAAGCCATGCCCGATGGCGTTACGCGCCGCGCCGATGCGCGAGATGGGAATGGGGGAGCCGGGGAACGTCATGTCAGGCACCCACCACAGGCGGCCCCGAGGCCAGACGTCCTCCCGCTTGCCGTCCACGAACGGCACCCAGCGGTCGTCAACGACTCGCCAGGACACCTGATCGGGGTGGAGCGGTTCGACCTGCGTGGCGATCCGCCCCATGCCCGTCGTTCCCACGACGAGGCCTTGAGCTGATCCGCGCATCTCGTAGGACGTGACCATCTGGCCCATCCACTGTGACCACGACATCCCCGACGCGGGCTCCCGCAGGAACGCCGGCGACGGCTCCACCGGAACCCGCACCCCACCCTGGCGACGCACCGCGTCAACCGGCAGGGACGAGATGACCGACGACACCAGCGACACGCAGGCGTAAACGACGGGCAGGGTCATTGCCGTCGTGTCGGTGACGACCGCGCCAGAGTTTGACCGGCCGCGGCGGCCCACCGACTCCAGCAGGACCGGCAGGTTCGCTTCGCGCTTCTCGCGGAAGAACAGACTCATCGGGCGACCTGCCTAGAGGCGGCCAGGATGAACCCTCCGGCCACCAGCAGGGCGACGGGAACCGACAACATCGCCACTCCTGCCACGATCAGGGCCGCCCCCAGGAGGTCGGCAACGGTGGTCACCACGCGCATCGGTCCTCCTAGTAGGCGAAGATTTCGGGCTCGGGCTCGGTGGTCCCCGCGCCCCATAGGGCGTTCGTCGCGGCCACCAGGGGGGTGATGTCGACCTCGACGGAAGTGCGGGACCAGGCCCAACCCCCGCCGTTCAGCTCACGCTTGCGCGCACCCGACAGGGCGTCGTTCAGGGATTGCTGCCCCAGGTGGCGGATCGCGTCGTTCATCGACCCGTCGTAGAACTGCCCACAGCCGGCCACGACGTCGCGGGTCCGCATCAGGCGGTGAGGGATCCCCCGCCGCTCAATCTCCGGCAGGAGCGATCCGCCCGGTGCGCCCGGGTCGATCACGACATCCCCACCGTGGCGCTGAGTCAGTTCCTCCAGGCGGTCCACGACCCACCCGGTGCCCGAGTTGTGCGCCACGACCTCGATGTGCGACAGCCCGTCCTCGCGCCGCCCTGACACCGAGATAGCCGCCGTCGCCCGGTCAGGGGCCACGTCGTAGGAGAAGGTCGGCGTGCCGGTGATCTGCGACTCGGGGTCGGACAGGGAGTACCACACGCCCGGATCCACCACCGGGTCGGCCATCGACCGCTGCCATTGGTTCAGGCCAGCGCGGCGCCACTCGTTCTCATCGACGTAAGTCTCGAACTCGGCGCGGATCGCGGCCTCGTCCACCGTGTAGCCCATAGATGGGATGCACGACCACCACGTCGCAGGGTCGGCAGGGTCGGCGTCAAGATCCGCGGACCACTCGAAGTACGCGGTCCCGGACGTCTTGCCCGCCTCCACGGCTGCGCGGCCGGCGTCCACCTTGCCCTTGAGGTAGGTGGAGGCGGCGTTGCCCGCGGTGGAAACGACCCACAGCTGCGGGCCAGGAAGGAATCGGCGGCGGGCGCGCATCGCGGGGAGCAGCGCCTGCTCGAGTCGGGCGTCGGTGTAGGCGAACGCCTCGTCAATCACCGGACAGTCCAGCGAGCCACCGTGGCCGGCCTTCTCCGTCGCCGCGGTGATCGTCAAGCGGGAACCCGTGGCCGACATGATCGCCTCGTGTCCCGACGTCTTGCGCGCGGTGAACAGCCGCGACAGCGGGGAGTCAGACAGGGCGGGCCAGTAGTCGTCGAACAACTTGTCCCGCGCAGCGACCCCGGACTGTGCGGCGTAGGTGACGTGCTGCCGCTCGGCCGTACCGATCAGCCGCCACGTCATCAGCGCCAGGAGAAGCGTCGTCTTGCCCGACTGGCGGGGGACGGTGAGGACCACCTGGTCGTAGACGAACCGGCCGTCGTCGTCAATCTCCAGCGCGACGTCCACAACGTGCCGCTGCCACGGCATCAGCGGGGTACCGAGCGCGTCGGCAACCTCCGCGACGTTCCCGCCGAACGTCCGGCGACCCGAGCGGGGGCTACTGAACCGGGGCTGACAGGCGAGCGACGAGGGCGCTGAGAGCATCGTCGTCACCGTCGCCCCCTTCGCTGGTCAGGGCGGTGAGGGTCGCCCGCAGCTCCCGCGCCACCGCCGCCGTCGCCAGCCCCGCGTCGCCATCCAGGGTGCGGGCGAGGCGGATCGCAGCAGCGCGAAGGCCAGCCGTGCCGGGGAGGTCCAGGTCAGCGAGGTCGGCCAGGACGCCGGCCTCGATCGGTCCCGGCTCCATCGGTCCCCCCTCTTTGTTGCTCGCGCAAAAAAAGCCCGGG
>Ga0315903_10011046_pt1 | contig 10685 bp, 27 predicted proteins | sample LakEriMetagenome_7_FD_203524 | JGI IMG/M metagenome (GOLD analysis project Ga0315903, IMG submission 203524) | Freshwater fungal communities from buoy surface, Lake Erie, Ohio, United States - Buoy 2 MA119 | ecosystem: Environmental > Aquatic > Freshwater > Lake | place: USA: Lake Erie, Ohio... | reverse complement strand
TTACGGGAGATTTTATTTGCTTCTTCTTCACCAACTCTTTGGCGCCACTCCATAATCGCCTTCTTATTGTAAGAGGACAATACAGTAGTGATAGAAGGATAGAATTTACCTTCAGGTGTTTTGTATTTTCTACCAGATTCGGTAGTTTCGGATTCTAAATCAAAATTTAATGATTCAAGTTTAACATGATTAAAAGGCATTATTTTGTCATTCGTTTAGTGATTCTGTCCACATGTTTTTTAACCACTTGAGCAGTTCTTGCCTCTTTAATGGATTTTCTGTGATGCCTTTCTCCAACTGGACTTGTTGGATACTTTTCTCCGACCTTTTGTAAGACCTCTTTAAACCCGCCTAGTTTTCTGTCACTATCACGAGCAGAATTAACACCAGACACAATCGCTGGTGCAGTTAATACGGGTTGAATATGAGGATTTTCTTTTAAGAATTCTTCACGCTCTGAAATTTTCATAAACGATTCAAATTCTTCACCTGTTTCAGTATCTAAAAAATTATATGTTGGCATTATTACTCATCGTGTTGGCGAACCACAAAGGAACTTGTCTCTTTGTCCATTTCGCAAAATGGTTTTTCTTTTCAATATAATATTTATGATATGATGCCAGAGAATCACCGGCAATCTTACATTCATCAGGCATCGCAGGCGTAGGTTCTGTAAAAGGTTTTTCTTGTAGGTTGTGGGGTATCTCTGCAAGAGCACCAATTAACCTAGCACATGCATGAGTTTTACCATAACGATAAGTATATTCTTGCAAGAGACACGCCCACATCTGCATCAGCCAAACATAGTTTTGTTTTGACTGCCTAACCCATACAGCAGAAGGATGATTGACATGTGAAGCTTTCATTAACTGTGCTTCACGGTCATCCTTCAATCGCCATCTTTTAATTCTTCGACCATTTGCGGTCAAATCAATATATTCTTCACCATCAAGGACACGGTGTGCGGTTGACATAAGTTGAGCATATTCGATAATCATCTTAACCACATGTTTATCTAGGTGCATTTCTGCACACTTTTTTGGATGTTGGTCAAGATAGAATATGTTCATGGCAATTCCTTATCGGTCATTTGCTTTTTCTTTTTCATGCCACCTTTGTGTTTGTTTTTAACCTTTTCATCGAATTCATCAAAATCTTCATTGCGAACAGTTTCCCAAAGCGCATCAAAATCATTTCGCAATTCATTATGAATGTCATTTAATGAACCTTCAACATACCACAAGGCATTACGAACATCTTCTGCACTACTTTCTTCTGCACCAGATGCCATCACACTAAACAAAGACCGCATTGTTTCAAGGCGGATAATTTGTGTTTCAATTCTATTAAGTTCTGACCAATATTTCATCACCAATCTCCGTTATCAATCCAAATTCTAATCGTTAAAAACAAGAACGAAAAACTATAAGTGTGTTCTGCTGAACCCCACTCTGCATTACTTTCTTTTCTAATCCACGGCAATACTTTCCAATGTAAAGGGTTCAATTGAAAAATAATACTTGCGCCACTATATCGTAAATAATCCATCATCTTAACACCCACCTTGCAACAGTTACATCACCTTTTTTAAATACATCACCGGGTTTTCGTCTTTGGCAATTTGTTTGCATTTTTGATTCTGTTTGTTTCAAAGCTTTTCGAACCGTTTCTTGCTTATCCAAGCACATTTCTTCACTTTGAAATTTCTCATATATTGTGAAATTGTTTGCAGATGCTAACCAAATAACTAGAACCCATTCCATGATTTACTCTTTATCAAAAATATTTGACCATTTGATTAACTTGTGTCGTTTAGTACCTGATGCATTGAGTAATTCATTTCGGTCAATCATACCAGATTCAACCATCAATTCAATCATGCAATGCAAGTCACCAACTTCTTCGGTTAATCGCTGTTTGTTATCCCTATCTTCGTTTGGATGTTTCGCATCCATACCAAATCGAAATATCTTACTGATAGCTTGTGTAACTTCTGCACATTCTTCCTGTGCAATCAGTAAAATTTCATTTTGTTTTTTGTTCAACTTTTAACATCCTATGAATATGTTCATCTATCAACCTTGTTCGAATCATATCTGTAATGGACAAATGCGGCCATTCTAATATAAAAGGACAACGGTCTTTCCATCTATGATTATCTAAGAAATATTTGAATTCAGATATATCTTCATTTTTAGATGGATCAAAATGTCGTTTTTGCCACACATGATGACTTAAACGAAACCTTTGTTGCTTCAATCGTTCATGTATTTCGTTCATTTTTTTCACTAGAGATAAGGGGCACGCTGGCTGTCTCCCGACAGTCGCTGTTGTTTAAGAATGAGCGGACTCTGCATCTATGAGACTGACTGCACGATCCATTTTGAAGGTTCGAAAACCCGGCATCTGACTGACTGCTCGCCATAGAATCTCGCAACTCCCCCACTTAACTGGTTGATTAAGCAGCTGCTTGTGTTGGAGTAATTTCTGTTACAACCAATTCATCATCGGTAGTATCAATCACTTCATCAGCAACAGGTTCTGCTTTCAAATCTTTTAACTTCGCAACAGGTGCGGTCTTAGTTTTAGCCTTGACAATCTTTGTTGATTGACCAGGTTTGAAACCAGACTTACTAACACCATTGCGGTCTAGGTACTTCTTCACTTCATCAACATTCATTAGTTGATACGCCGTAATTTTACGACCGTCTTTGATTGCCTTAACGACAGCATTGGCATTTGTTTTCATCAACCAAATGTAGGTTGACAAACGATACATGTGAATTTCTTTGCCAAGAGTGGCATCGATTTCATCAACAGTAACGGCTTTGCCAGATGCCATAATCAACATCAATTTTTGAAACGGTGCAAGTTTATCAGATTTACCACGAGCCATAATATAAAACTCCTTTTATCAATTTAGAAATAACAGTATAACATAGAACGGAACAATTGTCAAGTGCCATACAGTATTATTACCGAGTATAGACTGTGAATGTTACCGCATCTTCCTTCAGGCAACCAGATTGGCGGGTTGTTGCCGACCTGCCGTATTTCGCTGGACGAGGTCCACGAAACTTGAATCGCACAGGTTGCCCTACTACATTGCGAATCAATTTCCTAGTTTTTTCGGAGTATTTGGATATTGGAATATCTTTATACAACGAGGTAAACCAAGGAGGAGACCTAAAATCTTTTAGTGTATATGTTTGCGTTACACTCATGCCAATTCCTCATCACAACAGAATTCTTTAAAATTCTCCCAAGTACCAGAGAAAATCACTTCGGTCGGATTCTTCACAACCACTTTATCTTCATAAACATGGTATTCATAATCTTGCCAACAATCAGTATCAGTCACGGCATGAATATAGAACCCACCAACACTATTTTTAAAATTCGCAATCATTTGAGCGGCAAGACAACCCATACCATTGAATTGTTTAGCATCTTTATCAGAGTAACCGTTTACCATTTCACCAGAACCTAAAAACTCTGCGAGTTCTGCACCGTGACCTGACGGATAACCATCAAATTGGCGATACATGTTAATGATTTGTTTATCGCCATCATACACAAAAGTTAAACTACGAGTTCCCATTTTTTCTTTCTCCAAAAGTTTTCATCCATTCCATAACCACATCTTTTGCTTCGTAACGGGACAAACCAAAAGCGGATTGAAGATACGCACCTGAACCAAACATATTCACTTGACCACTTTCACGCAGGTCATCCAAATATTGGAACATCGATTCTTTTTCTTCTACCATTTTAACCCCAATCTTTTCTATCATAAGTTTCATTATAACCTGCCATGTAAGCGGCAACTTCTTCGGCACTCATATCAACTTCCTCAATTTTTGTGGAACTGTATGTGTCACCAGTAAAATAATGCGGGTCAGCAGGTCGATGATAATAAGCATCGGCAGAACCACGGTCATAAGCACCACCATGTCGAGTAAAAACTTCACGGCGACCATATTCACTTTTTTGATTTTCATAAACTATTTGCATATTAAGCAGCTTTCAACATAAAAGTAGGATACTTTACAAAACCAGAGGTATCTTTTTTCGCTTTACCTTTGGCATACAAACCGACAACAACACCTTTTGGATCTAAAAATCTCAAATCAGAATCATCACCATTAAACACAGCACGACCCAAATAGGTTTCTGGCATTGGTTCAGTTTTCTTTAAACCAAACACAGTAGCAATATTGTAACCTTCTGAAATAGCACGATAAACATCGGCATCATTACCATCAGCGGCAGAAAATGTCAAATTGTAATTGGCAATTCCTTTAACTTTACGACCAAGAATTTTGGTGTAATCATAAAATTGGATATCAGGAAAACATTCGAAAACATTTTGACCAGGAATCATATCATATTTTTCCCATGACAAATCGGATGTGCCATTTAAACGAATTACAGGAATCAAACCAAGTCTTTTGGATTGTTTAATTGCTAACTCAATATCTTTTTTCAGAGCAAGCATAAAATCTTGGCGCTGTTCATAAAACATTTTGGTTTTACGAATTCGTGCTTTTTGAATAGCGTTAGTGGTTTCGCCTTTTTTAAACATACCGCCACGACCAGCAGTATTCAAACAAGCAGATTTGCAACCAGCGGTTGCTTTGGGACAAGTATTGTAACCAGACAAGTCAGCAGGTGCGAGGTGTAAAATGTAGGTATTGTAACCTGATTTCAGACCTTTTAAAATCTTAGGGTTTCCAGTAGATAGTAAATTCATAATATAATCGCCTTTTTCATCATCATAGGAGTATTATATCAGCAAAGTGCCGAATTGTCAACCAGCCTAGGCATGGTTTGTTGCATAAAAACAACACTTGCTAACCTATTGATTTTTAACACTTTTTTCTTATGTATTCCAAGACTTCCCGAGCGTCTCGGAGGTCTGATTTTGCAACAGCTTCGTCAATCATGTCCAATTGTATGGTATGTAAATCATTCAGGAAACCTGTCAAATTCACTTTAGCGCCATACTTGTAATCCTTGACAACATAACGATACCTTGAACTATAATCAATTTTCTTTTCCATATTATCTCCGCATATTTGCTTGGTCGATTGCTTCTTGGTCTGTAAAAATTGGCACAGCATTGGATTTGTGTAAAGTGCCAATACCTTTCATTGCGGTGCCCGTATAGACTTTACCATGAATTGGTTTTGTGCAGGTACCTTGCATTGTCTCTAAACTTGGATAATGCGGTGTTTCACGCACAAATGGTTTTGGTGGAGAAAATGCTTTTTTATCACTTCGAGGAGCAATTGGTTTTGTCTCATATTTTTTGAGCAATTGTTCCCACGAATCACGAAGCTCACGCTGCTTAGCGGTCGCTCGCTTTTTCTTTTTAGATTTTTGATGGGTATAAATTATCATTCTTTAATATTTGAAGTGGCGATAAACATCATTACCAATCCTATCACAGCAAAAAATACTTGTGTGGCAAGAATACTGAAGGAAGAATCGGTAGAAGTTTCCATACCGCCAACAGAACCAAACACTAAAAGAAAACCAACAAAACCAATTATAACATTAATCATACCGACTCCGTTTCACTTTCAACAATTTGCGAATCAAACAAGGCAAAACCAATCTGGTCTGCCAACTTTTCACCGTTGGGGAATTTCGCCAACAGAACCGCAACTTCATTCAAGTCCTTATCGGACATATTAATCAAATTATTGACCACAGAGGTCACCACAAAAGCATCAATTTTTTTCATTACGCACCCACAATCATATTATAAAAACGGCGACCTTGTTCCTTGCTTTGCAAGATATCACAAAAATCGTCATACAAACCATCCATTGAAAACAGTCCGTCACGGACATGGTTCTTGCGGATGGACGCTTCTAGTTTTTGCATAGTATCGTCATTTTGGAAATAACGCTTGAGAATAAACATAGAATCGGAGACAAAATCATTAATATCAAACATAATCAAACCTTTTCAGTATCCATAATTTCGCACAAAATAAACTTAGCAATATTCAATTGCTTGCGAACATGGTCTTTGGTGAAATAATCACGCTCTAGCATTTCCTGAGAATCAGATAAAATACCCATCACAACCATTTCCAAACCAGATAATTTTGCGGTTATGGAACTCATATATTGCTCACGAATATCTGCTTCGGTCATGCCGTAACAATTCTTTTCAAAATCAGTCATAATTTGTCCTTTTTTCAATCTATGGAATAATTATATTAGCAATCTGCCTAATTGTCAAGACAGCGCCAAGGCATTGTTGTTTTTAGGCAACATAGTAGGAAAGTGTTGTTTTTTAGCAACAGCGTCAATATGTTTGCATTTTCCACGAAAATTATAACCAGTGCAGGTGCAGGAATATGCGTAATCCGACAATTCCACGGTATATTGTTTTTCTTTGGATTTTACTAAAAAGACACGGACACCGATTTGTGGTTTTTCCGTTTTTAGTAGTTTTGCCAAACCAGAATGATTTGACCGAACAAAGGTTCTATACCGTTTGTCCAATTTGATATTTCCAGATTTTGATATCATTATCGTATCACCACCATTTACTGCATGGGCGATAATCTTGCCTTTATTGTCAAGCAAGTAAGTATGGTTTGCCTGGAAATCGCAATTCCATACCGTAGTTTCTTTAAGAATTTCACTCATACGGCAATCCTAACATAGCCTGAGCGAATTGTCAACCAGCTGTGTTGCTAAAAAACAACACTTGTCAAAATGTTAACCTTTTAACAATTGCTGAGGATCTTCCCGTAATTCTTCTTCAAAATCTTGAAGCTTCAATTTCATCAGCGCATCTTCAAGGTCTTTTTTATCGCCTTGTGCTTTTGAAATTTGAATTTCTAAATCTTGGATTTTGTCTTGTAACATTTTTCTAACCGACATAATCTTCCTTCTCTTGTCTCAACAATCGATAAATTGTTTTATCTTGTTGACGCTTCTTTTGTTGTTTAATTGTTTCATTATCTTCGTGCCTCTTAAACTTCGTTTTCATTGGCTTGTAGATTTTCTTACCCAATAACATTTTACCCCACCGTATTAAAAAATATGGTCTGCTACACCAAGTTCTATTACTTCATCCACAGTCAACCACACATCACTTGGCGGAAGAAGTTTGGTCTTGATTACTCTAGTGGATAAATCGGTACATTCTTTGATTAATTCAACCATGCGGTTATTCATGTTTTCGTTTTCACGCAATGACGCTTTAAGGTCGTGATACTTACCTTCTGTATTCTCTGAAAATTGATGGCAGAGAATACTTGTGTTCTTAGCAATATATCTTTCACCTTTTGTTCCCGCTACGAAAATCATAAAGGCGGCACTCATTACATTACCCATACCAATTGTGCGAATTGGATGTTTCGAATTACGCATTATATCAATCAACGCAAAGGCATCACAAAGGTTGCCACCGGCTGAATTGATATAAAGTGTTAGTAGTTTTTCTCTGTCATCGGTGTTCTCGAAAACAATCCATTTTACGGCTTCTTCGATACTATCTTCATCGATATCACCATTGAGAATGTGAATGTGGTTTTTGAGTAGACCGAGGCCAATTACATCATCTGCACCTAGAGCAGAATCTTCCCGAATTTTAGTTGTCATCTTTGTTTTGCCAATTGTAAGCTGTTTGTATAATAGAGATTATATCATGCTTAGGTCGGTATTTCAATATGTCTGAGGCAAAAGAGATATCGGCAAATAGATACGGAGGGTCTCCTGCCCGTCTAGGTTCATACCGATAAGTAACTTTCTCGCCTGTAATCTTTTGGACAAGGTTAACAATTTCCTGTACCGAGTATCCTTTGCCTGTTCCTAAATTAATAGTCTGCGGTGAATTGTGTTTTGCAAGGTATTCGCCGGCCAATAAATGTGCATCGGCAACATCACTTACATGAACATAGTCTCTGACACAAGTACCATCGGGTGTGTCATAGTCATTTCCATATATTGTGAAATTATTTAGATTTTGGAGAATTCGAGGAATTAGATGTGTCTCAGGTTGATGACATTCACCCATTTCATTCTCTGGATCCGCACCTGCAAGGTTAAAGTAACGGAAAATAATATAGTTCAAACCTGATTGTTTGATTGCCAGTTCCGCACAATACTTACTACCTGCATATGGGTTATTGAAAGGATTTAATTTATCGTTTTCTTTAATTGCATCGGTCTTTGTTTCATACACACCTGCGGTTGAAGAATACACGATATTGTTCACACCCCAATACTTCATAACATCAAGTAATGTATTTGTACCAGATGAATTGTTATGGTAAAATGTTGTAGGAAATTTTACTGATTCACCAACTTCTATTCTACCCGCAAGGTGAAAGACTGTATCAATATTTACTTTATCGAAAAGGTGATTTAGTGATTCTTTATCAGTTACATTACACGGATAAAAAAGGTCAAGGTATTCGTTGTTTGTATGTTCAACATCCAGACCAACAACTTTCCATCCTGCCTGTTTAAGTGTTTTGGCCAAATGCGACCCAAGGTACCCCGAGGCACCAGTTATCAATGCGGTTTTCATACTAATTGTATTCCTGGTCCAATTTGTATCGGTTCGAGTATTTGCGTAGTATATTTCGAGGGATTCTTCCATGGGAAATTCTCACCATATTTCATTTTCTGTATTTTGTTACCTTCTTCGAAAAATTCTTTATTGACAGAATTTTCATTTCCATCCAGACGATAACACATGGTATGATTGTTGGTGCAATCATAGTTTGGAAAGTTTTGTTTTAAGTTGTAAAAAAACTGCCTATCTGCACCCCATTGCCCATACCAAGCATGACCGATACGAGTAGCAATATCACGCTTAACGGCAAATGAAGATGTGTCAATATGATTGACATTGGGATCAAAATACACAGGCCACTTGCCCAAAGATTCGCAATCATCTTCGCAAATGAAGTTTCCATCTTTATCATAAATTTTCCTTAACGAATAAACCCAATCATAACCTTCTTGCAATTTCTTAACTAGTTTCTCCACATGGCATGGATCAAACCAGTTATCTTCATCCAGATATACAATCACATCTGCATTAACAAGAAACGAACAGGAGGCATAGACACGATGACCATACCAACCTTTACCAACATTTTCTTCCAATATCACAAATTTAGTTCTGGATGCACCTTCGCAGGTATCAAAAACTTTTCTTCTATGGTCATACCCATCAATAAAAATATAATGGGTTAAATCTTTATATGTTTGTTTATCAACTGATTCGACACATTTTTGAAGATGCATTGAACCAATCGTTGGCGTTACCACAGCAACTTTCATAATTAATTATAGGCTTCTTGTATCAGTTTAGTTGTGAGAAATTTAATACCTAGGTCTTTCTTAATGCACTTGATTAACAATTCTGCTTCATCAGGATGCAATGCTTCTAAAACCGAGGTAAGAATTTTTGTTTGTTTTTCAGGAGGGATATCAGATACACGCTTTGGATGACCAACAATGAATCGATACATCTTTGGTACTTCAAGGTCAAGGTATGTGATGTTTAGTCCCGCAGGTTCAGGTGCAGGTCTATATGTGGCGGGAATAGGAACATCAAAAAGAATGTTCCGATTAAATGCATATTCCAAGAAATCGACAAGTCTTGGATGACGATATTTTTTTAATACTGCAATGCGGTCTTGTTTAGTTTCCGCATTGGAAAATTCTTCAAAAATTTCCGAAAATAGTTTAGCTTCAATCATTAGAATTCATCAATCACTTCAATAAGGTTTTTGAGACGGTTCGCAATCATGTAATTCATAAATTCTTGTTTCGATTTACCTTTTGCGTTCTCATAGGTATGTAGTATAGATTCTTTTAAGTTTTCTGGTATTTTTGTCAAGTCTATTAGTGTTTCATTCCGTGAGAAATTACGCAACATCAAATCATTACAAAACTCTTTTGGATCTTGATTCATCCAACCGATAATCTTTGCTTCAGTTATCGGTTTCTGCCTAGTCGCAGTAACAAAGCAATCATCAGCACTAAGAATATTAGGAATGCCATCACCTTTGTCTCCTCGAATAATAAGTTGTTTCAGTTGTGCGAGAGGTAGTGGTTCTTTAATAAACTTTTTAAGAATAGGTGAATACTGTTCAACATTAGGATATCTCTGCAATTGTGCAAAGTCTTTATCTGAGGACAAAATCATAATCTTTTGTGTTGCCGAATATTTCTGTACCAGAGTGGCAACAATGTCATCCGCCTCAGAAGTTTCAATCTCAATCACTTTATATGGAGAATGATTCTTCAACTCATCACGGATTTTATTGAGACAATCAAAGATACTACCCCAATCGTGACCAGATGATTCTCGAGCTTTCTTACGACCCGCCTTATAGTGAGGAAAGATTTCACGGCGCCAGTAGTTCTTACTATCGCAAGCAATAATAATTTCGGGACCGTGAGTCTCTTTGAATTTTTTAACATAAGTGCGAATCGTATTTAAAATCATGTGACGAACCAATGTTTCGTCCACGGCAGTTTTAGAACTACCGATTTGTTCCATGAGATTGGAAATTGCTACCTGATTGAAGTCGAATATAATCATAATATAGTTATTGTATCGCAAAATGCGTTAGTAGTGAGGCAAACTTACTCACTTAGGGAATGGCCAGTTTGCTTTGCCGTTTTCATCGGTACTTA
>Ga0315903_10011044_pt1 | contig 10688 bp, 19 predicted proteins | sample LakEriMetagenome_7_FD_203524 | JGI IMG/M metagenome (GOLD analysis project Ga0315903, IMG submission 203524) | Freshwater fungal communities from buoy surface, Lake Erie, Ohio, United States - Buoy 2 MA119 | ecosystem: Environmental > Aquatic > Freshwater > Lake | place: USA: Lake Erie, Ohio... | reverse complement strand
TCTTGGCGATGCCGCCGACGCGGTCAACACCATCAATAAGACTGTTGGTAAGACCGTTCAGGACATCGCTACCGGCATCATCTATGTTGCCACCGGCACCTCCGCGACCTCGGCTTGGAAGGGCTCCAACGCATCCACCGTTACCCCGTCTTAATAGGAGGCCGACATGGCCATGCAATACGACGTTAAGGCTGCGTATACGGCTTCTGACGCGGCGATGGTTGCGTATCCGGTGCGCATCAAAGGTGCGTACATCTCCGTAACTACGGGCGGTGCCAACCCTGTTGTCTTCTACGACAACGCTTCTGCCGCGTCTGGCAATGTGTTGTTGCGTCTGGGTGTTACTGCTGCGGGAGCACACACTGTTGTGATCCCTGGCGAAGGCATTCGTGCGGATAACGGGGTGTTCTGCGACACGGGTGATGCCGCCGCAGTCACGATCTTCTATGGCTAAGTCACCTGCATGGACTCGCAAAGAAGGCAAGAACCCCAAAGGTGGCTTGAACGCCAAGGGGCGCGCCTCTGCGAAGGCCCAAGGGATGAACTTAAAGCCCCCGCAACCAGAGGGCGGGTCAAGGCGCGACTCCTTTTGCGCGAGGATGAGTGGTATGAAAAAGAAACTCACCTCAGCAAAGACCGCGAAAGACCCAAACTCCCGGATTAACAAATCGCTGCGTGCGTGGAAGTGTTGACATGGCTGATACGGAATTAACTGACCGCGAGCGCTTGATTGCCAAAGAAGCAGCAAAGCTTGCGCTTGAGGAACTCTCCGGTGAGTTCTACAAGAAGGTGGGCAAGACTATTGTTGAGAAGCTGCTGATCTGGGTCGGCATGCTGGTTGTTGGCTTTGTGTTGGGCAAAGGCTGGATCGTTAAGGTCTGATATGCCAAGCAAGACTAGAGCACAGCACAACTTGATGGCGATGGTCGCCAATGATCCCGCCGCTGCGAAGCGTGTGGGCGTTCCCCAATCTGTCGGCAAAGAGTTCGTCAAAGCTGACAAGGGTCTGAAGTTTGGCAAGGGCAGTGGTAGCCGTGCTGATCTCCAGAAAATCAACCGCCCGGACACCAAGCAGGGCAAATCTGAACTTTTTGCAAAAGGTGGCGACATGAAAGAATCCAAGAAAATGATTGGCCAAGAGCTGGCCTTCATGAAGAAGAAGGGTGCTCCCAAGGCCATGGTCAAGCATGAGATGGCTGAAGCCAAGATGGCCAACGGTGGCATCACCAAGGCCAAGATGGGCGCAGTCAAGACCGCATCCCCCAGCCGTGACGGCGTTGCCGCCAAAGGCAAGACCAAGGGCACCATGGTCAAGATGGGCGCTGCCAAGCCTCTGGGCATGAAGCGCGGCGGCAAAGCCTGCTAATTTAAGGAGTCCACCATGGACATGGAAATGCTGGAAAAGAAGCCACCCGTTAAACGTGGCGTTTACGATCCGGACTCGGGCGCACCTCCTCCGCAAGATATTGACGGCGGTTCGGTCAGGACTCCTCCCAAGGCACCTAAGCCCAAGAAAATGGCTTCGGGTGGTTCCGCTTCTTCGCGTGCCGACGGTTGCGCTCAGCGCGGTAAGACTCGCGGAAAGATGGTGTAACTATGGGCATTAAAATCGAAGATGTCTCTCCGATGGCCGCGATGATGAGCGGTAAGGGTGGCATGGGCAAACTGATGGCGCAGGGCGTTGGGGGAATGATCCCCGCTGCGATTGCGCGCGACGCACAACGGCAAGCCGCTGAAGAAGAGGCCGCTGCTAAAGCCGCTTCCGTTGGGAATGTTGGCACGGTTTCTAAGATGAAAAATGGCGGCATGACCGCTTCCAAGCGCGCTGACGGCTGTGCTCAGCGCGGTAAGACTCGCGGAAGGATGGTGTGACGTGAAAAAAGCTAGACGATACGCCGAAGGCGGCTACGCCGATACCGAAGACAGCACGCATGACATGCCTGCTCCGAGGGAGTCCATGGCAGAAGCAGCGCGATTGGTTTCTCCTGAAAAAGAAGAAAAGTCAGAGACCTTCAAAGAGGCGTTTAGCAAAGCGCGCCGCGCAGGTAACAAGACGTTTGACTGGAACGGCAAAACCTATTCCACGAAAGTGGCAGGTGAGTCCAAATCAGAGACCAAAGCAACTACCCCGCCAGAGCGTAAGTCCACCCCGAGTGTAGAGTCTAAGCCTGCGGCCCGTACTACGAGTTTTCCTTCCGGGTCGTTGGCGGGTCGGATTGCCAAATCGCAAGGCGCGGTTAGCACTGTTCCGGAGCCTACCGACGCTCCGGTCGGAGAAAAGAGTGCTCGACAACGTCAAGAGACCATGGATATGTTCTCTCGCATGGGCAAAAAATTCCAGCGGCACATGGGCACTCAAGAGACGCGGGACCGCCTGAAAGCCGAAGGCTACGCCAAAGGCGGTATGACCGCTTCCAAACGCGCTGACGGTATTGCCTCTCGCGGCAAGACCAAGTGCAAGATGTATTGAGGCCGCCATCATGATGGCCAGCCGTGGGATGGGCGCAATCCGACCCAGCAAAATGCCGGGGGCTAAGAAAAAGCCCCGGCGGGATGACACTGACTTCACTCAGTACGCTGAGGGAGGGAAGGTAAACGCGGCTGGCAATTACACCAAACCGAGTCTGCGCAAGCGGATCGTGTCGCAGGTGAAGGCCGCAGCCACTCATGGCACCGGTGCAGGCCAATGGTCAGCCCGCAAGGCTCAGCTTGTTGCCAAGAAATACAAGGCGGCAGGCGGGGGGTACCGAGATTGAAAGCGCCCCAGCAGTCTTTGAAGGCTTGGGGTGACCAGAAATGGAGAACCAAAAGTGGCAAACCGTCTAGTAAAACTGGTGAGCGATACCTTCCAGAAGCTGCGATTAAAAGTCTCAGCCCTGCTGAGTACGCTGCAACAACGCGTGCGAAACGTGCGGGCAAAGCTGCCGGGAAGCAATTCGTGAAGCAGCCCAAAGGCATAGCTAAGAAAACAGCAGGATTTCGATAATGGCAACCACCTCCGGCTCTTCCGCATTCAACCTTGACCTGTCTGAACTGGTCGAGGAGGCTTTTGAGCGGGCTGGTGGTGAGCTTCGCACCGGCTATGACTTGCGTACCGCACGCCGGTCCCTGAACATCATGTTCGCTGACTGGGCCAACCGTGGCATCAACCTGTGGACGATTGAGTCGGGCACGATTGATCTGGTCCAAGGCCAGAACACCTACGCGCTGCCCACGGACACGGTCGATCTGATCGAGCACGTCATCCGCACGGGCGCAAACGTGGCGTCTACGCAGGCCGACCTGACCATCACGCGTATTAGTGTTTCTACCTACGCCACGCTGCCCAACAAGATTCAGCAAGCCCGCCCGATTCAGGTCTGGGTGCAGCGCTACAACGGCCAGCAGACCCCTACCGGGTTAACCCTAACCGCCAGCATCTCGTCCACCGACACCCAGATTACCTTGGACTCCGTGGTTGGACTGCCCTCTACCGGGTTCGTGAAGATCGACTCGGAGATCATCAACTACGGCTACATCGACGGCAACACGCTGTACAACTGCTTCCGGGCGCAGGCCAACACGTCTGCTGCAGCGCACAATACCGGGGCCGCAGTCTATTGGCAGCAGCTTCCTGCTGTGACGGTGTGGCCCACCCCGGACAATGCCCAACAGTATCAGTTCGTGTACTGGCGTCTGCGCCGTACTCAGGACGCGGGCGGCGGTGTGAACATCATGGACGTGCCGTTCCGGTTCATCCCCTGCATGGCTGCGGGGCTGGCGTACTACGTTGCTATGAAGGTCCCCGGTGGGGCCGAGCGTCTGGCGCTCCTGAAGGCTCAGTATGATGAGGCGTGGCAGCTTGCCGCTGACGAAGACCACGAGAAGGCCGCGCTGCGGTTCGTTCCTCGCCAGCAGTTCATTGGGAGTTCTTACTAATGGGCAACCGGTTTGCCAGTGGTAAGTATGCAATTGCTCAGTGCGACCGCTGCGATCAGCGGTTCAAACTGTCGTTGCTGCGCCGTGAAGTGATCAAGACCAAGAACTATGAGTTGTTGGTCTGCCCGGAGTGTTGGGACCCGGATCAGCCGCAGTTGCAGTTGGGCATGTATCCTGTGGACGACCCGCAGGGTTTGCGTAATCCCCGCCCTGACCGCAGCTACCGGCTGTCCGGTACGAGCGGCTTGCAGATTTCAGCGGGTGGTGGCCCGCAGGGCACTGGGTCAGTTGAGCAGGGCAGTCGCATCTTCCAGTGGGGTTGGGCACCGGTGGGCGGAGCTAGTTTGAACGACGCAGGTCTGACCCCTAACAACTTGGTTTTATCTGTGCAATTGGGTACAGTAACGGTATCCGCTACGTAAGGAGTGAACATGGACGCGAAAACCGCTGTGCGCAAGCACGAGAAGAATATGCACCCCGGCCAAAAGCCGACCAAGATGAAGGCTGGCGGCAAGACCAACGCCGACATGCTCAAGTACGGGCGCAACATGGCCAAGGTCATGAACCAGCGCAGCCCCGGTCGCAAAGGAGGCTGATATGCACAGCCAAGACGAATTCAAATACTTCCCGGCGGAAACCAAAGACCCGATTGGGAAGTACACCCAGCCCAAGGTCTACGCATCTGTCGTGGTTGGCGAAGAGCCCGCCAAAGAGACGATGCGCAAGGCCAACGTGTCGGTTGCGAACACGCGTAGCAATGACTACCCGCCTACCAAGACCAGCGGCGAAAAGATTCGCGGTACTGGCGCAGCCACCAAGGGCACGATGTCCCGGGGTCCGATGGCCTGAGATAGACGATGAACTACGCCTCGCTCGTTACTGCGATTCAGGACTACACTGAGAACACGTTTGATTACGGGTCCAACCCGTCGATCATCAACACGTTCATTCAGCAGGCCGAGCAGCGCATCTTCAACACGGTGCAGTTCCCGTCACTGCGCAAGAACGTCACGGGTATCACGAGTGCGTCCAACAAGTACCTCTCCGCCCCTTCCGACTTTCTGGCCGCCTACTCCTTGGCGGTGATAGATGACACGGGGGCGTATGAGTACCTGCTGAACAAGGATGTGAACTTCATCCGTCAGGCGTATCCGAACCCGAACAACGACAAGGGGCTTCCCAAGTACTACGCGTTGTTTGGCCCCACGACTGTTGGCGCAGTCAACCCCGTGTTGACGGACGAACTGACGTTCATTCTAGGGCCGACTCCGGATGCGCAGTACACGGTAGAGCTTCACTATTTCTTCTATCCGGAGTCCATCACGGTGGCTGCGGACGGGCAGACTTGGCTGGGCGACAACTTTGATTCCGTTCTTCTGTATGGCTCGTTGGTCGAGGCGTACACATATATGAAGGGCGAACAGGACATGCTGGCGTTGTACGACGGCAAGTACAAGGAAGCTCTGGCTCTGGCGCAACGTCTTGGCGATGGTCTGGAGCGCAGCGATGCGTACCGTAGTGGTCAGGCGCGCGTTGCTCCGCTGCCGCAGAATAACGGGGTCCGGTAATGGCGTTTACAGGCAACTATTCCTGCAACACGCTGCGCTCGGGCCTTGCCAACGGCACGATCAACTTTGCCTCGGGCACGTTCTATTTGGCGCTGTACACCAACGCAGCTACGCTGGATCAGACCACCACGGCGTACACCTCGACCGGAGAAGCGTCGGGTGGCGATTACGTTGCAGGTGGGCAAGTTGTCGCGGCGACGGTCTCTGAGCAGACGACCGCCAGCGGTAGCGTCACGTATGTTAATTTCGCGTCTCCTGCGTGGACTGGCGTGATCACGGCGCGTGGCGCGTTGATCTACACCCCGGGGGCCAACGGTGCTGTGTGCGTGCTGGACTTCGGCTCGGACAAGACCTCAACCAATTCTTTCACTGTGCAGATGCCCGCTAACACCAGCACCTCTGCTCTTATTCGCCTTGTTTAAGGAGCAACTATGTTCAATGAAAAAGTTAAAGCTGGCGGCGTCTTTACCGTGCAGTGCCATGACGAGAACGGTAACCTGAAGTGGCAGGCTGAAAAGCACAACCTCGTGGTCAACGTCGGCCTCAAGGACATGAACGACAAGTACTTCCTTGGCAGCAGCTACACCGCTACGTGGTACATCGGTCTGTATGGCGCTGGGGCAAGTAACACTCCCGCTGCCAGCGACACCATGTCTTCGCACATTGGTTGGACTGAGGTGACGACGTATAGCCAATCCACGCGTCCTGCTGCTACGTTTGCTGCGGCTACCACCGCCGATCCTTCGGTTATCACGAACTCCGTTTCTCCGGCTACGTTTAGCATCAACGGCACAACCACTGTGGGCGGCGCGTTTTTGACCAGCAACAATACCAAAGGCGGCACGACCGGTATTTTGTTCTCGGCCTCGGACTTCCAGTCCCCCGGCGACCGTTCGGTGGTCAACGGCGATACGCTGACCGTCACCTACACCTTCAGCCTCGACGCTGTTTAAGGAGGTCACATGGCTACCGCTTTCAAAAAGGGCGACGTTGTGAAGCTGACCAGCGTGGTGCCGCAAGGCCCCGTGTTGGCTCTGCGAATGGACGACAGCGGCATCATCCAGTACCTCGTGGAATGGACGGATGCCAATGGGGTCACGCAACAACGCTGGTTTGATGAAGACCAACTGACGGGGGCTTGATATGGCCTTTGTCCTTGCGGACCGCGTCCGTGAGACCACGACGAGTACCGGAACCACCGCTGTAACACTGGCGGGGGCTGTAACAGGCTTTCAGACTTTTGCAGCGATTGGTAACGCCAACAACACCTACTACGCGATTGCTGGACAAGGCACATCCGAGTGGGAAGTGGGTATTGGCACGTACACGGCTTCGGGCACTACGCTTTCTCGTGATACGGTGCTGGCATCGAGCAACTCTGGCTCGTTGGTGAACTTCTCCGCCGGTACCAAAGACGTGTTTTGCGACTACCCCGCTGGTCGGGCAGCGTATCTGGACACTACTGGCAACATCCTCAACGTACCAACGCTGGACGCGACCAATATTGACGTTACCAACGTGCGGGCCTTGGATAGTACCGCTGCGTTCAGTATCGCCAACACTACGGGCGTGGTGTCAATTGATGACACCAAGTTTACGTTGCAAGACAACACGGACAACACGAAAAAAGCGTTGTTTGAGTTATCTGGCATCACGACGGCTACTACGCGCACGTATACGCTGCCAAACGTCACAGGTACGCTGGCTACTATCAGTACGTTGACGCAGACGTTTTCGGGGACTACCACGTTCTCGGCAGCGACCGTAACCGTGGGCTCTTCTACCAACACGGCGACGTATGGTTTAGGTACGGGGGCAACCGGTTCCGGTAACACTAAAACAGTCAACATCGGTACGGCGGGTGTTTCCGGATCGACCACTACCATTAACATCGGGTCTGCCGTATCTAGTTCTACGACCAACGCTACGGCCAATGGTACGTGGACTTATTCAGGTAGTGTTGGTGTTGGTGTAACGCCGAGCACGTACAAGTTTGATGTTGCAGGCGTGGCCAACGCCACGACAGTTCGCGCCAGCAACGGCATCGTGGTTAACAGCCAGACGGTGAGTGCTGATTACACGATTGCCTCAGGTGACAATGGTGGATCGTTTGGTCCCGTGACTGTGGCTTCTGGCATCACGGTGACGGTGTCGTCCGGGTCTGTTTGGACGGTTGTCTGATGTTTGGCTTTTACGCGTTCTCCACTACCGCTTTCTCCGCGCTGGCAGGGAACGTGTTTGCGGCTGCGGTTATTGAGTCCGCTAGGGGTAGTGATGCGGTTTTGGCAGGAGCAGTTGTAAAGTCCGCTGTGGCGGAGACTGCTACCGGAGCAGACACGGTTGTGTCGAAGGTGTCTGTTTTAAGTTCTGTCTCTGAGTCTGCAAGAGGCACGGATACGATTTCGGCTGCGGCAACTTTCCCAGCACGCGTGACTGAATCTGTTCGAGGCAGCGAGACAAACAGCGCCGCTGTAAACTTTGCGGTTAGTTTTGCGGATACTGTTCGGGGATCGGACACGGTTTCTTCCGTGCCAATCTATTCTGCGCAGATTGCTGAGACGGCCACCGGGTTGGATGTGACCGCTGCGAGTTTCACGTATTTGGGTTTTATCAACGAAACTACGCGGGCGTCAACGACGGAACAGTCGCGGTTGATTACTGGCGCAAGGGTTGTTGAATCTGCTGCTGGTAGGGACACGGTTTCTTCTGTTCCGAACTACTATACGTCTATCAGCGAGTCCGCATCCGCGCAAGATGCGCTGGCTGTGATCGCGACGTTTGCTGCCCTGATCCAAGAGAACGTGAATGCGGCGGACCAGATCATGGCCCGCCTGAAATGGGAATTGATTGTGGACGCGCAGACTGCCGAGTGGACAGTTATTAATGACACGGGGCCGTCTTCGTGGGAGAATGTCCCGACTTCGGCTGACGCTGGCTGGCGCAATATCGACACGAAGGAGCCTTAAATGCCATCCGCATATACCTCGCTGCTCGGGTTCGTGCAGCCCGTCACCGGGGAGCTAACCAATACTTGGGGCAACACGGTCAACAATCAGTTAACCCAACTGATTGAGGATTCCATCGCTTCTACATCTACCGCAAGCGTGACTGCGGGCAACTGGACTTTGTCCACCACTGCGGGTGGTGCAGCCAACGAAGCTCGCACAGCCATCCTGATTGTCACGGGCACGCCGGGAACTGCGCGTAGCATCATCGCCCCCAAGTCCAGCAAGACCTACGTTGTCATCAACAACAGCGACAGCAACGTGTCGCTTATTGGTGGCCCGGTGTCGCCGACGACCGGTATCGCAGTTCCTCCGGGTGGTTCCGTGTTGGCTGCGTGGGACTCTGATGTTGGCGATTTTGTTAAGGTCGCTGGCGGTGGTGGCGGTGCCACGGGCGGCGGTGCCAACCAAGTGTTTTTTGAAAACGACCAGACGGTGACCAACGACTACACGATCCCCGGCAACAAGAACGCCGGTACGTTTGGCCCGATTACGATTGACAGCGGCATCACGGTGACGGTCTCGTCCGGCGCGGTGTGGACTGTGGTTTAAGGAAGGAATAAAAATGCCTGTAACCATCGGCGGCAGCGGCACCCTCAGTGGTAGCCGCGTCACAGCTTCTAACGCAGTCCTCGGGGCGGTCACTACGCTTGCCGACGCCTCGACCATCACTGCTGACTTCACTCTCGGGAACAACTTCGTTGTGACTCTGGGCGGCAACCGCACGCTGGGCGCTCCTACGAGTCCCGTGGCAGGCCAAGGCGGGGTGATCACCATCCAACAAGATGCCACCGGTGGCCGCACGCTGGCGTTCAACAGCATTTGGAAGTTCCCCAACGGGGTTGTTCCGGCGCTCACCACGACTGCCAGCGCGACTGATGTGCTGGTGTACTCTGTGGACACCGCCTCGCGCATTACCTGCCAACTTCTGTCGGATGTGAAATGAGCTTGATCAATACCCCACTGTTGATGACCGGTGGCGGTTACGAGATCACCCGCTCTGTGCGGCTTCGCGCCAGCGCCACAGCTAATTTTCAGCGAACGTTTGTCACTGGAAATCGCAAGACTTGGACTTGGAGTGGATGGGTCAAGCGCGGTCTGCTTGCAAACCGACAAGGTCTTTTCAGTGCTGGGTTAATTAGTGGAACCTTTCACTATCACACCATTCATTTTGACTCAAATGACAAGCTCAACGTGGTGTTCTATCCGGACACAACGAGCACGACGCTCATCACGACCCAGGTATTCCGTGATCCGTCGGCTTGGTATCACTTGGTCGTCGCCTTTGACACCACGCAAGCCACGGCAGCAAATCGCGTCAAGGTTTATGTAAATGGCTCTCAGGTCACCGCCTTTGACACGGCCAGCTACAGCGCACAGAACACGGACGGCTATATCAATAGCACGACCTACAATTCCGGCATCCACTACATTGGTCGTTTCACGCCGTCAGAAACTGCTTACTTCGACGGCTACCTCACCGAGATCAATTTCATCGACGGCCAAGCCCTGACGCCTAGCAGCTTTGGTTTCATTGATCCTTCTACGGGTGTATGGGGCCCCAGGAAGTACACCGGCACCTACGGCACGACCGGCTTTTACGTCAACTTCTCCGACAACAGCGCGGCTACGGCCACGACTATCGGCAAGGACTACTCGGGCAACGGCAACAACTGGACGCCCAACAACATCAGCGTCACCGCAGGGGCCACCTACGACTCGATGATTGATGTGCCGACGAACTGGGCTGATGGCGGGAATGGGCGGGGAAATTACTGTGTTCTAAATCCGCTGTCCACGCCACAGTTCACGGTTTCCAACGCAAACTTAAATTGGTCGATTACTTCTTCGGCGAGCAACGCGCTGTATTTGCGGTCTACTTTGGCCATGTCCAGCGGGAAGTGGTATTGGGAGGTCACTCCCACTGATGTAGGGGCTGGCCCAAACTTGTACATCGGCATTCAGGATGCAACGTACAGCCCAAACTCTTCCACAACCGACAACGTCACTAGCGGTTACGCCTACAAGTTTGACGGCAACAAGGTCACGGGCGCAACCTCGACCGCTTATGGCTCCTCGTGGACAAACAACGATGTGATCGGCGTGGCGCTGGACATGGACGGCGGCACCATCACTTTCTACAAGAACAACACCAGCCAAGGCGTTGCGTTTTCGAGCCTGTCTGGAAGTTACTTGC
>Ga0315903_10011039_pt1 | contig 10690 bp, 9 predicted proteins | sample LakEriMetagenome_7_FD_203524 | JGI IMG/M metagenome (GOLD analysis project Ga0315903, IMG submission 203524) | Freshwater fungal communities from buoy surface, Lake Erie, Ohio, United States - Buoy 2 MA119 | ecosystem: Environmental > Aquatic > Freshwater > Lake | place: USA: Lake Erie, Ohio... | reverse complement strand
AAATTTGCACTTAAATCAAATGTAATTTCTTCAAAGTCGGGAGTTTTGATAAAAGTAAATACCAAGCTTGAAAGACACGCCAACCATACAAACTTTAATATTTGGTTTAGCTGCACACTAGTAATTTTTAATCTATACGCAAAAGCGATTCCCAACCCCACAGCTACTGGAGCTAAATAATAATTAATTATATCATAATAAGTACGCTGACCGCTAAAATCGTAAAATGCGGCCGGTGTTACTAATAATACCATCAAAATACCATTGGAATAACGCACACCAAGGGCTAACAAGCCCAAAAAACCCATTATAATTAGAAAATATTTCCCTAACTCTTGTGGGATGTAAGGGGAGGTTTTCGCCATCCTATCCAATAACTCAAACGAAATCAAATAAGAGAAAAGCATAAAAAAGAAGGCGGGCTTCTTACTTTGTAAGAGACTATTGGCTTTGAAAAAATTCGTAAATAATATCAAATAGAACCAACCAATTAGTGCGAAAGGCGAAAGTGTGCACACAAATCCTAAGCCTATGTGTGCCAGTGTCCAAAAGAGGTTGTGGCGGTCACTCGCCATTCCTTCAAGTATCAAGAAAAGACCTCCTTCTGCAAATGCTTGTAGTAATATTCAAAGGCGAATTTAACTGCCAATTCTTGGCCATTTTGGGCTATTCCTTGTAATTCTTGAGGTGTCCTTCTCAAAAGTTGTTCAAATGCAGTATTCAAACTTTTCTTTGAAACATCCTCCATCATAAATCCGTTTCTACCGTGTTCTAAATAGTGGGGCAAACTACCTACAGGACTCACTAACGGAATTACTTGATAGTTCCATGCCTCAGCCACTATTTTAGGGAATCCTTCAGATTTACTCGGCAATATGAGAATATGGGCATTTGCTAAATAACTGTGCACTTCCGATTGACTCACAAAACCTGGAAATTTTGCATTTATTTTCACTTCATCTGTTAAATTTTGTAATGGCTCTTTCAATGGTCCTTCCCCAATGAAAACCCATTCTTCAAATCGATCTTGAGGCAATATTTCAAGTACTTTCAATAACAAATCGATACCCTTTGCCTCCTCTATACGACCTGCAAATACAACACGTAACTTCTTGTCAAAGGACTTATCTATGATTTTACCAAATTCAAATTGTAGATTGGTTATACAAGGATTCTCAAAACTCTTCAAGTGCTTCTTTTGATTAGGCCAAAAACCATTAATCGTGACCGCGCAATTCAAAAAGTTCTTTTCTAAAAACCAACGCTGAAACCGATATCCCAAAGAATTTGAAACATGACCCCAATTATTCGCATATTTCACCCACAAAATGAACTTCCTTGGAATAAATATAAATAGAGGCAATACATATAAGCCGATACCCATTGGGACACGAATCTGAACATGACTCGCCCCTTTTACCTCTTTTAAAATTACTCGAATTATGAAAAACGCCTGAGTAAATACCGAAAGCTTTTCAACAAATCTAGCGCCTCCAAAAGTCGGTATGGCACGAAACCGAATATTCGTATTGGTATAAGGCAGCATGCTTGCGTCTGAACTTTCTTCGGTAAAACATGCCACATGAACAGCCTCTTCCCAATGATTGGACAAATAATTTATTTCTGAAATTGTAGGACCCCATCCAACTATTTGTTTGTCCTTATTTTGAGCATGTAGCGTATGACTTATAACGACTAGCTTTTTTCCCTCTATAGACATGCCTCAAAATCCTTACTTACTACAGACCACGCATGTTGTTCAGACCATTCTACTGATTGCTCTTTCAGCAGGACCTTGTTATTTAGACAAAATTGAATTCCCTCCAAAATTTCATTTAAATTATCACCATCGACTAAATATCCAGATTCTTTGTGTTTAACGGCCTCTTCAACCCCACAATATTTTGCCCCTAAAACAGGTATCCCACAGGCATTGGCTTCTAAGGCCACTATGCCAAAACCTTCCACATCTCCATTATGCTGATTTTCACTTAATAAAACAAAAATATCCGCCGCACGATAGTAGTCCCATAAATCTTGGTGTTGCTTAACACTTCCGTGAAATGTAACATGCGACTCAACACCCAAATCCATTGATAAGGATTCTAGCACCTTTTGATTTATGGGTCTTCCCACAATATGGTAATGTATCTGGGGGAAATTCTCTATTAGTAAAGGCAGCGCTTTAATCATGCGATGTTGTCCTTTTCGAGGCGATACATGCCCCACCGTTAAAAGGGCTGGCACACCCTTTAATTTAATATTATTCTTAAAAACAAAATCGCTTTTATCCAATCCATTCGGAATTATTACACGCAAACGCTCTGCATTATCTAAAATCCATTGAGGTAACAAACTTTGCGTAAACGTTGAAACGGAAATGATGGTATTGAATTTTGAAATGGATGTGTGGGTAAAGGCCCTGAGTAGATTATTGGATAAATTAACTTCGGATCCATGTAGAATACAGAGCGTCTTTGATTTCTTTCCCAATAACTTCTGAATCCAAATCATCCAAAGTGCAAATTTCCCGCTAGCTATAAAATGGGTGTATGAATTTCCACGTAAAAGCTTACTTAATTTGATAACTCTTAATACGTATGTTAGTCCTTTAATCCTCCTAAAGCGGTGAATTTTAAACGGCGATTCTTCATCGAATTTCAATATCTCTGTCTTAGAGGCATAGTCTTTCGGACATAAAACCTCAATATCAATCGATTCTCTTTTTGCCAACTCTTTGGCCAAAAACCATGCATGGTGGCCGATGCCACCAGGACCTGGAGGAAATTCACTTGTAATTATTAGAATCTTTAACGTTGTCAATTTACTTGTATGCGAGTTTTTTGTCCATTTCAGGAAAGCCCAACTTGATTTTAAATCTTTTTAATATGTAAACAATACTCAATCTATTCGCAGACAAAACTGTGTTAAAGTAAGGGATAAAAATTCGTTTTCGACTCGACGAGTTTATTCTTTTCGCTACCAAATTCATTTTTTTATTATCCCACATGTATTCTGAAAAACTATTCCAATAACTACCAAATCTTTCATGGATAATGGCAACTTTCCCATGAATAACTTTATATGACCTTAAGCCTTGCATATTAAAGTTCTCATGCAAACCATAAATCTTTATTTTATTATGGCCATTTACTAAAACATTCCTTAGTTGTGGCATATCAAAATAATCATCGTTAAATTTTTTACTAATTATGGCATCTTCCCACTCCTGAAATAAATCCATTACCATTTTACTTTTTTTGAATAAAATGACTCCTGTATTATATTCAGCTAATATATCTTTATAATCATCATTAACCGGAAATATATTTGTCAAAAAATATGGCTCTTGCTTCATAGCTACGTCAAAGAAATTTAGTAGATTAAAAATTGCATCTATATTGTAAACGACAAATGTATCAGTATCCATGAAAAGGCTGTTTTCAAAGGGAGAGTTTCTCATTCCAATAACTTTCGAGGCAAAATTGCTACCTTTTAATTCGCAAACAACTTTAATCTGTACGTTAGGCGTCGTTTCACCGAATTTAATTAAAGTTTCATAAGATTCTGAAGCAATAATTGCAATAGGCTGTTTTGTCAGTTCCCTCAATCTAGTAGCGGCATAAATTGCCTCTCTAACCCAACGCGCACCATCCACTACATATAAATACCCAGTTTTAAATTCCATCTACTTTATCTATTAAATTACCAATTTGAATTTTTAGACTAGCTTTTTTCCATGATTGAAATACTGCTACACATGCTATTGGCAAAAACAATGGAAAAATCAAACTATAAGCTAATCTCATCAATTTGTTCTTCTTAAACTTATAAGGCATGTATGATTGTGGAATATTCCTAATTAAGTAATAAACGGCCTCTTGATTTCCGTGATATTTCCTAATCAGATATAACACACTAGGGACAGGTCTTGGAGCGAATAAAGATTTGGGACGTAAAGCATCCCAACTACCCATTTGGCGCAGCCCGCCTGTTTCTACTTTTAGATGAATTCTTTTTGAATAGGGATTAGAAATAATGTTGAATCCCCCCAATAAAGACCTTAAACCAAATTCAGAGTCCCCCATTCGTTGTTTCTCAAACTGTCTGTCAAACAAACCCACATTTTCAAAAATAGAACGGTGCACCATAGCATTTCCCGTATCAAAAACATCACTTAGATGAAAATACCTATCTTTTTTTCCCAAACCACCGCCAACTAATGTGTGGGTAACACCCGCAGAAATTTGAACGTTAAAAAAATCTAGACATTTCAAATGATTCATTATCCAATCAGAGTCTACGCGCGAATCATCATCAAATAATAATATATATTCCCCTTCGGAAGTTTCAATGGCTCTATTCCGTGCCAACCAAAGCGCCTTTTCTTCCTGTACAATAAGCTGTATTTTTAAATTCCAGCCCTTGTAAAATTTAATATCAACGGGTTCTGATTGATCTACCACTATGACCTCAAAGTTTTTATAATCTTGAAGTTCTAAATCCGCTAAAACATCCTTCAAATATTCATATCTATTTAGCGTAGGAATGATTACAGAAACTAAAGGATTTTTCTTTACGAGAATGCTTTCAAACGTATTCCATTCAGAATACTTTTTCGGTTCAATTAAAACACGTTTTGACGCGACGAATGCATTGAAAAAAGCGTAAATCTCAAATAAGGGATTCTTAAAACTAAATAATCTTACTATCAGAATGTAGATAAGCTGTAGAGGGGAAAAGAATCTACGAATAAAAACGTAATTGTCTTTGACGTTGGTGATTATTGAATTTTGCAGCGGATTTTTAGCTTGTTCATTATTTGGGATTTTACCGGATTGCAATAGTTGATACAATGTATCCAATTTTGCTGTATCGATATCGGAATAGATGTTTTTTGTATCATAAATTGAAATTAGGTCGTTAGCCAACACCGATTGCGGCATTTGATTAATTAACCGATAGTAATTAGCGGGTTGTATGTATTTTAGGAATTCGAACATATGACCTGGAAATATTCATTCCATTCATTAATTTGTTTAGATCTTGAAAATTTATGTGCAATTCGATTTATACCGTAAATGGCCTTTTTTTTCCTTGATTCATATTCTAAGTCACAATATTCTTCAATTCCTGATAACCATTCATTTTCATTCCATGTATCACAAATTTTTCCAGTCAAATTGTTTTCTACAACCTCGTTCATTCCCTCCGCATCCGAAACAATGCAATATAAGCCCCGTGCTTGGGCCTCTAAAACCACATTACTACAACCCTCTTGAATACTTGGTGCTAACAAAATATCGGATTCATCAAAAATTTTGAGGATGTCTATTTGGTTTAACCTCCCCAAAAGCCTCACAGAATTTTTTAGTTGGTACTTTTCTATTAAAAACTTTAATTTCTCTAATTCGGGTCCATCACCAATTACCGTCAAATATGCTGAATTACTTTTTTGAAACTCATTGAATATCCTAAATAGTATATCCAAACCTTTTTTCCAATGCAGTCTACCTACAAATACAAAATTTACATGTTTGAGTTTTTCTTTTACAACTATATCTTCTGTATTTCTAATAAATGCATCATTCACGGCCGCATTAATCGTTTTAACAGGAATTGATGCAATCGCACCCCAATGAAGGGCCCAATTATATAAGTCCTGTGAGTTCGTCTGAATAAAATTCACATTAGCCCAATAATCTTTACCGTACGCATTGGGGTGATTCAATGCGTAAAACGTTATATCATAGCCCCTTAATCCGATTGAGGTTTTAGCACCAATACTCTTCGCCAAGTTTTCCCTTCCCACTGCTAAATTGGCAAATAAATAATGCACAACCTTTACATGAGAACTCGTCAATACCCCTAAATTAATATACGCTCTAAATAATTTCTTTAATATAATGCGCTCTCGTGAAGAGTCTATATATCGTAATATATTAACAAGATAAAATGGGGATTTTAAAATAGAAAATATTTTATTTAAATTAAGTTTATAACTAGGATAAACAAAATCATAAGTGATATCTTGGGTCTTAATCAGATTTTGCGTCAAGGCTTTAATAAAAGTCTCTGCCTTTGAAATCGGTGATGGTAAGATTATAATTACCCTATTATGCATTTTTACCTTAACAACCAATTTATGCGTGACATTAGCATAAATATATTTATCACAGTTTCTCGGTAGTTTTTATATTTCAATTGTTTGGAAGTCAAACTATATAATCTTTTCCAAAGTACGCTTTTCATAATTGATTTCCGATCGCCATTGTAGTTGTCAATATTATTTACAGCAAATTGAAGTACTTTGTTTCTATTTTCTTCTATTTTAGCTTTTTTTATTAAATCTTCAGAATTAGACCCAGAAGTTTTATCTATCACACACAGCACTCGGGGTATCATACTTACGCTTGGGTTGTTTAAGGCAGTTTCTAGTTCAAACAAAGCATCTTCATTGGTTCTAATTGCACTCCATTTTGAGAGATACTTTCGTTTCCACATCAACGCACACGTAGCCCACGGCCTAACCCCAGATACAACTGCATAAAATAAATCATCTTGCGCATCCTCAATATTATTTCTTCTCCGCAAGGTCCCATCAATCATATTACTCTGTGTGTAGGTCGCACACAAACTTGAATTATTTAAATGTACGTTTAAACTCTCAGACAAAAAATCAGGCAACCAATAGTCATCACTATCCAAAAAACAAATAAACTCGCCTTTTGCTAAATCTAGACCTCTCTGTCGACTCAAACCAGGGCCTAAATTATATTCATTCTTTAAGCAAATTATTTGTGGTGAATTCCAATCTTCATTTACTTTCAGTGGAGCTTCGCTCTTATCATCTATAATTATAAGCTCCCAATTTGCATGCGTTTGATTCAGTACACTGTCAACAGATCTGTTAATCGTGTCTTTTTTGTTGTAATAGGGGATGATTATGCTTATTAGGGGTAAACTCACTTGATAGTTCTGGCCAACAACTCTATTGCTTTACTTCTCTTTGGACTTCCCAACGCTTTAATTACAAAATCGAACCATTTTCGCTGTCTTAATCTCTTAAGCTCTGTGAGGGATTCCAATTCCCATGCCGAGTAAATCGATTCTATATAGGATTGTCTCTGTGAAAGCCTCAACTCATCCTGTTGTTCACTGAAGCCACCACCCTCGTAAATAGAAATTGGAAAAGCCAATTTTTGTATTTTAACCTTCTCGTTATTTAGGATTTCAAATAGTTGAACCCAATCTGCTACAATTGAATAATCAGTATTGAAACGATATTTTTTTAGCCATTTTGCTTTTATCAATAATGACTGGTGATTTATAGTTTTTCCCAACAAATAAGCATAGTCCAATTTTAAAGGAGCAACTATTCGTATATTGCCTTGCTTTAGGATGGTGTCAGAAAAAAGCACATCCTGATTTGCTTCTTCTAAACTAAAGCTTTCTAAAAAATCAACCGATAAGGTATCTCCTGCATTCAGAAATAATGCGGTATCCCCATCATCCAAATAATCTAAAGTTTGGTTCATAGCATCGTAAATGCCTGAATCATCACTTTGAATAAATTCTATATTTTCCGAATTAATTTGCGCTACAAGTCCTTGAATTTTTTCTATTGTAGAATTTGTAGAATTGCCATCTTTAATTATCCATTTTGAGTTTTGCTCTCTTTCTACATAAGGCAAAACTGAAACGAACGTTTTTACAAAACCCTCATAGTTGTTCAAATGGACCGTAATAATTACAAAACTAGGCATTGACACACGCCAAAAAATCTAAGGCGAATTGGCTTTGTTTAATTGGATATCGATAGTCAATTATATTTGGACAAATATCCATGTGTTTCAACTTTTCTGCCAAATCGTTGGCATCATTGCGGTCAAAATAGATTCCTTTATCACCAAGCTGTTCTTTGTTAACATCCAAATCTGAAGCCAAAACCAACTTATTCATAGCCATTGCTTCTTCGATCACCGTGCTCCATCCCTCAAATAGGGAGGGTTGAATCACCGCTCGGCAGATTTCTAGTAATTTCAGTTGCTCTAATCTTTCAATGAATCCAAGAAATTTAATATTATCGGACAGCTTGTTATTGCTCACATACGATTTTAGTTCGTCTGTATATTTTGGACTTCTCGGATCGTTTTCTTTACCCGAAAAAGCCACACAAACATCAATACCCTGTGATTTTAATATCTCCACTGCCTTTATAACTAAAATCTGATTTTTATGCCGCCAAAACTGATTGGGCGAAAAATAAAATTCCTGCGGTAATTCAAACTTTTTCAACAATTCTTTACCATCCAAATCCGATTTCTTAGGGACATCCACCGCAAAATGCACAACAAACGGAGTTGTCTTATAATTTGGGTAATATTTTTTCAAATCGTTCTCAGCGTCTTGACTGCTCAATAACAACTTTTTTGACTCAGTTACTATTTTGGTATTAACCTCTAATTCTCTTTCTAAGTGTTCTTGAGAATAAAATTCAGGATAATGCTTTTCCTGAAAGTCGGGAATCCAAAATATTTTCTTTTCTGCTGCTACGTTTTCCAAATAATTTACGTTTCGGAACGGAAAAACAGCCAATACCTCTTCATTAAATCTTCTTTTAAAGATTTTTTTCTTGATCAATCTTTGACTTACTCTATTTAATGTCTTTAACAACTTTAAATTGGGATTTTCATTCAACTCATCAAATATCAAAAACGGATAACTGACCAAGGAACATAGATATTTAAAATCCTTCTTATTCGATAATATAATTAACTCGGGTTTATCGGCATCAGGCAAATTGTCAAGTGCTCCAATTAAATTCGTAATGTAATACGTGCCGCCTATCCAATGTTCTGAATAAGCGTATATCAATCCGATTTTTTTTCTATTCACTAATATCTTTTAAATACTTCTTTTTCAAGAAACCATACATCGTGAATAAACCAGTGTGACTATCAATTTGCTCATATTCTGATTTGCGACGCAAATAAAAAAAACTGGTTTTATCTTGTAATTTATCGAGATTCGATTTAGAGAATTTATGGTTCAATTGAACTTCTAAATCCAAACAAGCGGGATTATTGGGTTCTAAGTCATCAACCAAATTTTTAATATTAGGACAAGATTCATAAAGTGTTCCCATCAAGAAAACTTCAGTCATCCAGTAATAAGGAACTTCGCTTTCTTTTTGCCAGTATGCCAACCAAAAATCTTTTAATCCAAGGAAAATTGGATTACCTGGGCGGCTGTACCACATACCCATACATTGTGTAATAGTTAAAGGAGGTATTCTACTTATTTTCCAAAGGCTATACCACAAGCGATATTTTCTTAAATCTTTTTTGGGAAGTTCCCATTTGGGAGACCAATATATATGAGTCCTTAAGCTAGGTAACGGTTGCGTAACTAATATTGTAGCGTCTAACCAAAGACCACCATAATCAGATAACAATATCGACCTTATAAGATCCGATAAATGGGTCAAGCTTATAATTCCTCTGTCGATTTTATCTAAAATATAATTAGGTAATTCGATAAACTCACTGAAATTGTTCGAAGTAATTAAAACAACTTCATATCCATTTGCATTTTCTAATAACGAATTGAAACAAATCTTGATGGATTCTGGCATGTTATCAGGTCCTTGCCACCACATAACCCAAACTTTATCTGAAACCTCGGGTAAATTTTCAGTTTCAATATTTATATAATTTTTTAAGGGGCCGCTATATTCCTTATTTAATTCTTTGTTTAAACTTTTAACTATCTGATAATCACTCTGTACTTTTAAGTAATTCCTTCTATGTTTATATATTTTTGATTTTATATTAGCAATATTCAACATTAAAAAATATTTTTTATATACTCCGCTATACCGCTTTCAATTCCTACATTTTTAACATAACCCCAATCACTCATTCTGCTAATATCCGCACACCAATTCAATGGGTCACCGGGCCTATTTTCTCCGTTAAATTGGTAGGTGAACGATTTTGGATAATGGATTTTATAAATTTCAACAACGTCTTTTATGTATACCTCTTTACCATTTGCCACATTTACTGCTTCCCCATCAAAATTGGAATTATTAATCGCCAAGATTAACTGCTGATAAATATCTTCGGTATGAATAAAGTCACGTGATTCATTACCCGTTCCAAACAGCGTAATTTCTCCATTTGAATTGCGGATTTTTTCGTGTAAATCCCAAAGAAGCATCTTTAGCTGCCCAATGCCGTAGGCTGAAAAAATTCGCAGCGATAATGTTTTAATACCAAAGGAATTGTAGTAATATCTGCATAATTCCTCAGCCATCAACTTGTGTGAGCCGTATGGAGAAATAGGTCGGCAACTATCATTTTCTCGGATGGGCAGATTTTTGGGATTACCGTAAACTGCTGCGCTACTTAAATTTACAAATCGTATATTTTTATTTCCACTCAAGCGAATTCTTTCTAGAATGTCCTTTACCAATATAACATTTCTTTCGAAATCGTTTGAAGGATCAATTAACGAACTTGGAACGCTTGAAGCACCGGCGCAGTTAATTAGAATATCACATTGTGTTAGGGATACCTCACTTAATATATCAACATTATTGATGGCCACACAATTTTCTACTCCAAACATTTTTAGAAGTGAAGAGCCTAGGAATCCTTTGCCGCCAAAAATAATTATATTTTTA
>Ga0315903_10011037_pt1 | contig 10691 bp, 13 predicted proteins | sample LakEriMetagenome_7_FD_203524 | JGI IMG/M metagenome (GOLD analysis project Ga0315903, IMG submission 203524) | Freshwater fungal communities from buoy surface, Lake Erie, Ohio, United States - Buoy 2 MA119 | ecosystem: Environmental > Aquatic > Freshwater > Lake | place: USA: Lake Erie, Ohio... | reverse complement strand
GTAAAGTCACATTTTATAAAAAAGAAATGCCTCTCTTTCGAGAGGCATCAGTCCTAAAATACTATTCTAGGAGGGGTTAAAATATTGGGCATGTTCCATTAGCACAAAGTATTTCTGTGATAATAGAGTTTGCTTTAGTGTATTTATTATATTGATTGTTTTTAGATTCATTCATCATACCTTTTTCTTTCATATATGATCCTGGGTTTGAAGGTGTTGAAACAAAATCCCAACATAATAATTCGAAATCATCTTGTACTTCCATTAAGTCACCCATTTGCTTTAATGAACCCATACCACGAGATGATACACCTACTGGTATTCTGTTTTCAAATAATGCTCTTAAGATATTGCCTGATGGTGTAGGAAGTAATTCAATAGCTCCCATCACATTGTCTCCATCCCACCAAATCTTTTTAATATTATGAGATACATTTTTTAAGTTAATAATAGATGAGTCTGGGTGGTCTAGTTCACCTAACGCTCTGTTAGCACGAACATTTTCCATATACTTATCCATTTCACGTTCCCATAATTCTCTTGAGTAATAACGACCATTACCGTTTTTAACCTCACAAGTAGCTAAGATACCCTCAACAAGTGGATTACTTGTTGGTACAGTACCTTCAACTAATTTTAAAGGTTTAGCAGTAAAGAATTGGGTTTCTATTAATACTTGTTTCATTAGTCTCTAAATTTAAAATTAAGATGAGCTTCTAATGCTTTTTTATATTCTTTATATTTTTCTGGTAGTGCGTCTATAGCTTTTTTAACACTCCCTAATTTATCATATAATTTTTCAGAAGCAGTTAAAGCAGCTTTAGGTGGTTCTTCTGCTTCAGTTAATATTTCTTTAACTAAAAGCTGAATTTGAGAGCGCAATACTGATTCTTTTAAGTCACCATATCCTGATGATTTAAATTTACCTTTAGGTTCTTTAGGTTCACCTAAACCAGGTGCTTCAGTTTGATATCCAATTCCTTTGACTCCAAACTGCCCATCTTTAACATAATGTTGATTGTCTTTAGCTAAGTTTTTAGCAACAATAGCTTTTAATTCTTCAACATCTTTATCAGCATTTTTAGGATCTTTTAATTCAGTATAATATCCTTTTAAAAATTCTTGACCAAATAAGTTATCATAATTTTTCTCGTCTTTATAATCATAACCACGAGTAGCCATGTCTGTAACTTCTTTAGTAGTTTCTTTTTCTTCAGCTTTAGCTTCTTTTTCTTCTTTTAGAACAGTCATGTTATCATTAAAGATAGAATGCCAGTCTTGTTTTTTACCAGATGTGATTACTCCACCTATACCTTCACTGATGATACTTCTGTTTTTAAGAATTTTAACTGTATCCTCAAATGTATTAACAGGTGATAACATATCTGGGAATAAACGATAAGCAGATTTTAAGAAATATGCTTTATTACCTTTACCTTCTTTAATAAGGTTGTATTGTGATTGAAGTGTTTGTTCCATGTTTATTTTTTAAATAATTTTATCAAATTGTCTACTAACGAAACTGCTAAATCAGTACCATATACTGCTCTATATTGAGGATTTTGTTTATATGATGCTATTGTTTCTTTTTTAGCATCTCTAATTAATGTTATAAGTTCTTTTAGTTTACCTGATATTAAATTAAAATCACCTAAACGTCCTGCTATATATTCTTTTAGTTTTTCGTCTTCTGTTGGTAATGAAGCTATGAATGATTCAACATCAAATTCAGGAGTTGTTTCTTCTTCCCATAGTTGTTTTACTTCAATACCTTTAGCTGCTTTATTTAGTGCTTTTTTATTAACAGGTTTAAATCCTAATTTATAGTAGTAATTATGAGCAGTACCATCAGCTTTTTTATTTGGATTAAATGCTGTTGGTGTAGCATAATTTGCACCTGTTCCTGGAGTAAAAGAAGCTCCAGTACCAGTAGCGCTCATTTCTTTTAAGCGTTTACTAACTAGATCTTTTATTTTATCCTTTTTACTCATTTTGCTGATTCTAATTCCTCTACTAATGAATAGTATTGTAGAAGATTAATTAAATGGTCATCATTAACCCTTTCATTCTTAGTTAAACTAGGTAGAATGTTAATAACCTCATTTATTTTAATTTGAATAGCCTTATCAGTAACCTTTTTATTTAAAGCACCTAATGTTTCTTTAATTTCGTTTATCTTAGTATTGTAAAATTCTTTTAATTTTGAAGTACTATCAATACTATTAATAAATTCTTTTAAAGTATTCTTTTGGTTTTCATTTAAATCAGCGTACTTATCATTAAATTTTTCAAGTAATACTCTATATGTTAATACACGAATATCTTTGTCTTGATTTTTAAATTCTTCTAAGATAGTATTCTTAACCTCTTTTTTATCAATAGTAGATTGAGTTAAATATTCTAAAAGAGATGTTTTATTCTCAATAATTTGAGTTGGATTAGATAAGTTTTCACTATTGTATACTTCAAATAAAGTAAATAATGAAGCTTGTGCTTTATAATTAGGTAATTTCATTTTAAAGAAATCTTCTAAATTATAGTAATTCTTAATCTCCTTAATAAGATTATACTTTTGTCTCTTAAGAGCTGAGCGGTTTAAGTGTTTAGAGCTTTCAACAAGTGTATTTAAAACCATGTTTGCTTTAGCTTCACTAATATTAGTGTACTTAAAGAAGTTTTCATATAACTTGTATTCTTTACCTAATTCAGTTTTAGTAAAGTATTTTTTAAGAATGTTAGTTGCTGGTGAGTCCTTGCCAGATAAGGTATCTGCTGTAATTTGTCTTACTAACAATTCAAAAAGGATTCCAGTGTTTTTGTACTTCGAGTGTTTTATATTCACTTTAGCAATATTTTATCTATAAATATATATGAAATTGTTATTCTCGTATTTGAGATTCATCTAATAACGAAGAATCGTCTTTTTTAAACACGAGTTTCTTGTCCATTGATTCAAGTAGTGTTTTCTTTTGAAGATTTTCTAATGCTAATGGTGAACCACCTTTAAAGTTATTTCTTAATGACTTATCTTCACCAGTATCATCACCTTTCTTCATACCTTTACTACCTAATCTATCAACACCTAAGTAATTATCTTGAGTACCAATAGTAGATGCTTTTTCTTTAGGACGACCTAAATCAAGATCATCACCATATCCATCAGGTACTCCACCTCCATAACGACCTGAACCATATAATGCTGCTAAATCATGAGGTGTACCATATGATTTGCCTGACTCTAGTGGGTCATTACCTTCGTTTTCAATTTGTTTTAATCTGAAAGTACGTTTTTGGTCTTCAGCAATTAAATCACGATATTCATCAAATTGGTCTTGACTTAAATGGAATACATTATCATAAACCCAATCAGTAGGTAGTATCTTAGTTTCCATAATACTACGAGCTAAATCTACTTTTTCCTTCATTAATGCTATTCTTTCTTGATCATAAATGATAGAAGGAGTAGTTAAGTCTAATTCAAAATTTGTTAAGCCTTCGTTTCTATATCCTTGAGTGTATAAGTGAACTAATGCTATCTTATTTAACTCTGATAATATAATACGCTGAATACGGTCAATTGTACGGGCGAAACGAATATCTTCTGCTGCTAAAGTTGCTTTACCAGTTAAGTCTTTTTCATAGCCCATAAACGCTTTAGGTACTTTTAAAGCAGCAAATAATTTATCTCTTAAGTATGCTACATCTTCAATACCATTGTAATCCATTCCTTTAGTAGGTTCAATCTTAGTAGATGAATCATTACCTCTAACTGGTATGTAAAAGTCTTCCAACATGTTTTGTTGGTTATATTTTAAATTATATTCACCAGTTTGTGGATCAACTAATGGAGTTTTCTTCATTGTGTTGATAGTCTTCTGCATGAAGTTTTCTACTTCATTTGGAGGAATAGAACCAACATTAATATAGAAAATACGTTTTTCTGGAGCACGACAAATACGATGAATTAACATTGCATCTTCCATTAAAATATATTGCTTAAACAACTTACGAGCTGGTTCTAAGTAAGAACGACCATAAGGCAAATAGTTTACATCAGTAATTAATCTGAAGTGAGCCATTTCATAGTTGTCAAAATATATTTTATTATCTTGTTTATTAGCTGAGTAGTTACCTTGGCCTGTTACTCCATAATATCCTGTTCCACCTGAGTATCCATCAGCACTAAATGCAAATCTTACTTCAGCTGGGTTTTTAGGATCATATCCTTCTTCCCGAGCAATATGATAAGCAGTATAAGGTATAACATTATATACACCAAATTTTTCTGCTATTTCTAATTTTAAAAAGAAATCACCATACTTACACATTTGACGAATCCAAGACCATAAGTTAAACTCAATGTTTAACACATCATAGAATAAATTGTATAAGATTTTTTGTATATCTTCGTCGCTACTCTTAATTTGAAGTACCTCACCCATATCATTCTTGAGGGTACATTCGTCTGCAATTATATCCAAAGCAGACGCGATAATAGCGTCAGTATCCATAGCATCATAATCAGAATAGATTTGAGTACGTAGATACTTCCAGTTAAGATTTAATTGGGCACCATAAAGTGATGTACTATTGTTAGAGTAAATACGACTATAACGGTCTATTAATGAGTTAGTTTGATATTCCCCAGTAGTTTGAATACTGTTAACATCCATTACTTTAAGTTCGTTACCTCCAGCATTTCTGATGATAACATCAGTGGAGAATAATCGTCTTAATCGTGTAAATACACCTGTATCTGCCATTTTATATTAAATTATATGTATAAATATTATAATAACCAGCTAATGTCCTCAGCTCCATGTCCAAAATCCATTTTATATGGATTATTATTGTTAGTTGCTCCATAAACACCCTGTTGATTTGTCTTAACTACTGTAATGTTACTAAGCATTGCACGAGTTAAATCCATTCCTTGTGTTTTAAATTTAAGAGCTGTGTCTCTTACATACATTGCTGTTCCAAAACTCATAACTAAATCATCATTATATCCTGATTGTGCTTCTGGGCGTCCGTTTCTCCAAATAAACACTTTCATTTCTTCTAACAATCGTTTAGATTGTATAATAACACTTTTATCCCCAATGTATTCTCTAAATTTGTTAATTACAAGTGGTCTTGTTTTTAGAGACATTGTAAATCCAGGTGTCATTTTTGATGGGTCATCAAACTTATCTAAATAAGAATCAGCATTTAACGTTTCACTTTTTGGAGAATGATATAAATTTCTATATCCTCTTTCTTGTATTGACTCAATTGTTGACCATCCTATGTTAGCATTTTCAACAACTAATAACGCTTCATTATATTCTGTTGCTATTGCTACTAACAAATAACCAAATTCTTTAGGTGATAATTGTCCTTTGTATTCACCTATTTGAGTATTTGTCTCAACATCTATAATATGAAACGCTGAAAAGTCTTTACCGTCTCCTCGAGCTACGTCAGCTACAACCATATAACTACGGGTATAATCTGCTGGTTCCCATATCCATAAGTTATGATCGACTCCGCGCCTCTCCAAGGGATCCTTAATATATGTTTGAGAAATAAAATCTATATATTCAGGGTAGAATACTACATCACCAGATGTACTAAAATCACAGTCACATTCTTGTGCTGCCATTCTAGGATCACCTAATAATTCATCTTGTCTTTTTCTCCAATTTTCATCTCGTTCAGGATGAACATACCATGGTAATTTAATTGGTAAAAATTGGTTTTCACCTGCTTCTGCTTTAACCCATGTTTGATGGAACCAGTTACCTGTACCATATGGGGTAGATAATACAATTGCTCCTCCTCCAGTAGCTAAGGTTTGTTGAGCGGATGCCCATATTTCACCAATACCATCAATAAACGCTGCCTCATCTATAATCAGCAAAGAAACAGCTTCAGATCGACCTGCGTCACCGGCTGCTGATACTGCTTTAACCTGAGAGCCATTACTTAGTCGCAATGTTAGTTTATTATTTTCTTCAGCTGTGATTTTTAACCAAGAAGGTAAGTTTTCAAACATGAATTTAACTTTCGTTACCATGTTTTTAGCTGTTTCTTGCTTAGTTGCTATACATAAGATGTTTTTATCTTTATGAAACAACATTAACCACAGTGAATAACCTGCTACTAGAGTAGATATACCTAATTGTCTTGATTTAAGTATTATATCATATGGATTATCTTTCCATAAGTTAAGTACTTTATCTTGGAATGGGTATAAGTTAAATAATACTCTACCACGTTGTGGATGTTGGATATAGCAGTATTTACGCATAAAGTGCGCCGGATTAGAGGCGCACTTCAGGTATTCTTCACGAATTATTTGTTTTATGTCTTGACTCATAAGTAACCCTTATTAAGGGAGGTATTATCTGATAATGTCAGATATTAAAGCTTTAAGATCTTTACCTCCATCTTTAAACAACTTTTTAATATCAGGTTTCTTGATAAGTTGTCTAACAATTTCGATATTTTCTTTTGTTGGATTAGCTAATTTTTTCTTAATACCAGCTTCTAATTTATCTAATCTTTCCTGATCAGCAGGAGCTAATTTTTTAGCTAATTTAGTTGAACTAAACTCTTTATCTAATTTTTTAAGTTCAGCTTTTGAAGGTTCAGCGTTAGCTATTTTAGCATCTTTTTTATCATCTTCATCTTCCTTACCATAAGTATCTTCTACTTCTTCATCTTCAGCTTCTGATACTTTGTTATATTTAGCTTTAAATTTAGGATCATTAGCTGTAGCAGCATCAGCTGAGGTTACATTTGGTAATTTATTACTTGGATCTACTCCTGGTTTTTCAGCAAATAGATCTTCACCTAAGATCTCAACGATGTTTTCTTCAATATACTTTTTTAATTCAGATAATTTCATTGTGTTTAGTTTTTGTGTATAAATATCAAAAACCTAGACAAGATTTAACTTGTTTAATTCTTTCCTCAGTAGTACCTGATATGAATGCTAAGTTCTTAATTTGATTTAAGTTCTCACTTATAGTACCTTTAATAGTTATGTCAATTAACTTACGATATTTAGCATCTGTTTCTCTAACTCCATTATCCTCAATATCAACCCCAACAGGTGACACATAGAATATATAATCATATTCCTGGATTAATAGAGCAGCGTAATCAGTAAATGCTATTTTATCATAGATATTAATTGACTCAGCACATTTAGCAAATGAAATAACATCAATAACTGTTCTATCAGTAATAACATTTTCCCTCATTAACTCAGAACAACGTTCAGCTAAGAATATTGTTTGTCCTTTTAATGTACTGTCAGTGTTTAATGGAATACCTAAATCACGTAAATATTTACTACGCTCAGTAGCAAAATAATAATCTTTAAATTCAGGTATTTCCTTTAATGCGTTTACTAGTGTAGACTTACCTACACTCATTGTTCCTGTGAATCCTATTTTCATAATACTATCTTTTTTTCATGTCCTACTATAATTGTAGGATCAATATATGACTTAAATCCTTTTAGCCTAGCTTTTTCTTGAAAAGTGAAATCCTCCCATTGATCAGGATCAATTGGTTCAAATGGATCTATTATATAGTCAAGTACTTCACGTTTAACTAACATAAAACCCATTCCATTCGCCTTAACCTCAATTAAATCAGTTTGACCTTCAATATCATTAATAGTTAATGTTCGACCATCTAACCCACAGCAAGCGAATATATCTGGTGTTTTCTTATATATGCCTGATACTATAGGTAAATTATGGTTTACTAATTTTTCTAACATTTGAAAGTTAAATACTTGATCACTGTCAATCCACATATAATGAGTTGGTCTTAACATCTTAGCTCTATCAAGTAATGCTTGTCTGTTATAAAATACATTTGGAACATAACCTGTAATATGAAACCAATCCCATTCTTTAGGTAGAGATTTTAATGTACTTGTCCAACTATTTAGAAATTTCTCTGAGAACTCCCGCCCAGGAAGAATAAAACCTATTTTCATTTAGAATCTTTGTTTAGCTACACCCGACTTATACCATGGTAAACCAACACCATCTTTTCTAGCCTTTTTATGACTATCTTTAGTATGTTGAACACCATTAATATAATACTCTTCCTTACCTTCAGATGTAATTAATGCTGGGCCTTCCCAGTTATGTAACTTACCATCCTTGATATGACGTACTGTACCGTCAGGTGATGTATATTTCTTTGTTTGTAATGTTTCGTCTACAACTAATGGTTTTACTTCTTTCATGTTATTAATTTATTTATTAAATATAACATCTTTATCCCCAATAGCCAAACAAGTGTTATATATTTTCTAGATAATCTAAGAAATCTTCAAACACTTCACGTTGTTCATGTTCCGATTTTGTTATAGCTTCACGTAACAATGTTGGAACGTCTTGATTAGACTCAACTAATAATAACTTGAATGTATTTAATGTTGACTCAGCTATTAATAAATCAGCTTGACTATCACCATAGTCTTCTAAGTCGTTTAGATATAGTTGAATATATTCGTTTAATTTACTTTTTGAGGGCTTCATATATAAGATTTTTTAGACGCTTAAATGCTTCTGATAATTTTTGTACTTGTGAGTTTAACCACTTTAAACGTTCACCAAAACGTTTCCCTTCCATTGGTTTTTCCATGTTACCATCTGGGATATATTGAGCTAGTGGTTTCATATATTCACTTCCAGTTAAGAATACAAATGTATCTTTTTCAGGATTAATACCTGATGATCTCATTTGTTTAATTGTTTCCTCTCCCCATTTTTCTTTTTCTGCTTTAGGCATTTCCTTAAGAGTTTTATCGTAAGGTTCTAGTTTCTTAGTTAATGGAACTAGATGATGTTTAGCAGATAGAATATACATTTTATCTGGTTTAAGGGACTTACCATATTCTAATGTCTTTTGGAACATTGGAGAAGCAGAATACAGCTCCTGTGCTGGAGCTGCATGTTTAGTCTTTGATTTGGTACAACTTAAAAGTACTACTTTAGCCATTAATATTGTTTACGTATAAATATTAAACGAGTACTATCTCTTTAATTACTTCTTTTTTAGCTATGTAATTCAAATGATGAACTAAACAAGGTAATTGTTGTGGGAGTAATTCAGGACATACTTTAGTAAAGTGATTTAATAATGATTCAAATGGTACATAACTATTTCTACCAAAATAAAGACCATATTTTTTAGCTTGTATTGCTTTTTTAACTAAATTATAGTTTTTATTAGCACTAGTTTTATGTAAGTCAGCAAACATGTTATATAAAGCTATAATGTATGCTTTTGATGCTTCAAACTCACAGTTAGCTATGATTTCTTTTGCTACTTCCCAGTTCTCTATATCAGTACTTCTTAACATTCCGTATAAGTTTTGGAATATTTCAAAGTCAATAACTAATCCTTTATTAATGTCTTCATTTACACTTGAGTCAAATACAACTTTTAAGTTATGTTTTTTAACATTATCTAATAAATCAATATAAAATTTAAGTCCATCAAATGCTTTTTTAGAACCATGTGATCCCTCTAACATAATTCCTCTAACTTTTGTAGATTTGGTTATAACATTTTGAAAATAAGGAATATAAGTACATATATTATTGTATTCATCTATTGACACACAATAATGAGTAATTTTTTTCTTTCCTTTTTCAGTAATTGAATTCCAACGATTATTATGAGGATTAATGTACTTTTTAAACCCACTATCTTTAGTTATAACATCTACTGGGAATATTAGGTAGTCAGTTGTATAATTAATTTCATGGTTTTTTATATTTGTATTCCATATTGAAATATTATAATAATGTCTTTCAATAAAATCTCTATTAAGTACTAATGTATCTAATTTTTCAAATTTACGAGCTGTAGTAATTTTTAGTTTATTTTCTTGAATATAATTCTTTAATTTATAAGCTGGGAGTTCAGATAATGGAGTAACATATACTATACTATTATCTGTTAGTTTATTGTCTTTTGATTCATCAAGGAATTTTTTTATTCTAAGTTGATAATCTTCAGGTATAATACCTCCAACCATGTTATATCCTACATTAAACATTCTATTTCCTCTACCATCATGGCTAAGTGTTAGGCGACCTATTGTTGAATCTTTCATAATTACTTAGTTAAGAATTTAATTAAAGTTTTATTTAACATTAATGACTTATAAGCTGATGTGTTATCATTATAAATGTTTTTAACCATTTTATATTTTAAATCAACAGCAAATACATCTTCATTCATTAAAAACGCTAAACGATCAATATATGCTTTTTCAACTTTATTATTTTTAGCATAAAATGAGCTAAAGTTAGTAATACGAGTTGTTAAAATTGATGCTAAATCTGCTCTATATTTATCGTCTTTACCAATAATACCTTTTAAAGTATTCAAAACATACTCTTCACTTTCATGAGTCATAATAGTTTCTGGTGAGATAATCTTATCTAGTTTATTATTAATAAACATTGTGAACATAGTTGTGAACTCAGGCCCAACACTACCTTCACCTACCATTTGAATCAAACCTAATTCATTATCAAACGAATTTATTGATGAAATTGAATTAAAGAATGTTGTAATACTTCTTGAGTTAGTATTTGTGGATACTAGTTCTGGGTGTTTTAGTAAGAAGTTAATACATCTATTATCTATTGTAGCACTTTCAGCCC
>Ga0315903_10011036_pt1 | contig 10691 bp, 9 predicted proteins | sample LakEriMetagenome_7_FD_203524 | JGI IMG/M metagenome (GOLD analysis project Ga0315903, IMG submission 203524) | Freshwater fungal communities from buoy surface, Lake Erie, Ohio, United States - Buoy 2 MA119 | ecosystem: Environmental > Aquatic > Freshwater > Lake | place: USA: Lake Erie, Ohio... | reverse complement strand
ACGATTCGGAGTAAGTACAGCCCACAGCAAGGGCGCGATGAGCATGATCGGCACGAAGCACAACATCATGAATCGTCCAAGAACACCGGCGGGGTCTGACATGACTTTCCCTTTCGTATCAAATAGATTTCAGTGGAACTGTTGGTTACGACGTCCAGATGCGTTCGATCTGACGCTCGATCATGGCCCGGGCTTCGGATTCGCTGAAGCCGGCTATCTTGGCATCGGCCAGAGCCGCGCCCAAAACGTGTTCGATCCGCTTCCGTTCTTCACCGGGTTTACCACGCGGTCGTTCCGTCGTACCGACGACCACCGTCCCTCGCCCGCGCACCGAGGTTAGCAACCCCGCATCCGTCAGCTCGCGATACGCCCTCGCGACCGTATTCAAGTTGATGCCCAAGTCGTTGGCCAGTTGCCGAACCGGGGGAAGCTCATCGCCAATCGACAGCTTCCCAGTCGCTAGCAACCGCCGCAACTCCGCAACCAACTGGTCCTGCAAAGGAATCGAACTGTTCAAGGAAACCGTGATCATGAAGCCATTGTATCATTGACTGATACATTGGCAATAGGTGCCATGAAAAAATTCTCCCGCGACAGACCGGTCGGCATCAGGCATTTCGCGTTTCGATGGGGCAAGTCCCCATCGGACGACAATCGCAAGACCCAAGCGAACCTGTGTCGCCTGGTGAACAAGTTTTTCGGCTAGCACCCTGTGTACCACGGACTTCCCAGTCCGTGGTGGTGACAGACGACGGACTGGGAAGTCCGTCGTAGTGCTCCAGGTTCTGGCGTTTTGGGTGCCAGTCCGTCGCTAGCGAGGAAGCTTGGCTTCCATGCGTCTTCGCGTCTCTTCGAGAGCCTTGGCTGCTCCCTTGCCCTCGTTTCCTTGCCCCTGCCTGCCGTGCCGCAGTGTACAATTCGACAGACCGGGTGACGTTCTCGGCAATCGCCGGTCGATTAGCTCTCCGAAACCAAAAGACGTTTGGATAAAGGCCGTTGGAATAATAGCATGCGAACGCCTTCCAGGAATCGTCGGCAGTTTGGTCTCGCAGGTTTGAGAGCGGCCGGCGGTGCGATGCTGGCTGGGCTCGGCGCGGAGCGGATGGATTCTTCCCCAGTCTTTGCCGAGGAAGCTGGCGCAAGAAAGGTCGCTGCCAGTGATCGAATCAATGTGGGAATCGTCGGATTGGGGGCTCGAGGTTTTAACTTACTGGATGACCTGCTTCGCATGTCGGATGTCGAAATTCGCATCCTATGCGACCTCCAAGAAGTTCATCACCGCGAGCTATTGCCTGGTGAGGGTCGAGCCTATGGTCGTGAGACGGCTCGGCAGACTATCCTGGACCATCGCAAGCGCCAAGGTAAATCGCAATCCGATGGTATCGATCTGACCGCTGACTTTCGAGAGGTCTGCGAGCGGCCCGATCTGGATGCGGTGATCGTTGCGACCCCCGACCATTGGCATGCTCTGTGCTGCCTGAGCGCGATGGAAGCCGGCAAAGATGTTTACTGCGAAAAACCGGTCACTCATTGGTTCTCGGAGGGATTGAGGATCTGCCGTGCCGTAGAGGAACGGTCTACCGTCTTTCAAGTTGGATCCCAGCAGCGCAGCGATTGGCGGTTTCGGCGGGCTGCGGAGTTGGCTCGCAATGGACTGTTGGGCAAGATCGAGCGGGTGGAGGTTGGGCTGCCGCCGGGGTATCCGCAGCCGCAGTCGGATCCTGCGATCACCGACCCTCCGCCGGAACTGAATTATGATCTCTGGTGCGGCCCAGCGCCGATGCTGCCCTACACTCGAGCCCGACACCACCGCTGGTGGCGCGGACATCGCGCGTTTGGAGGCGGGGTGCTGATGGATTGGATTGGCCACCACAACGATATTGCGCATTGGGCTCTGGACATGGACCGGTCCGGCCCCATCAGTGTCGAGGCCGTCGACTGGCAATTTCCAACGACCGATCTTTACAATACGCCAAGCCAATACGCAATCCGCTGTGAGTATCCTGGCGAGATCACTTCATCGATCAGCAGTCAGCATACCGAGGGCTTGAAGATCATCGGTGCCGACGGTTGGGTCTGGGTCGATCGTGGTCGGATGAAGGCCTCAACGCCTGAGTGGACCGAGCGCGATTTCGAACCTGGAGCACTTCGGCTGGAGGTTTCAACCTCGCACATGGCCAATTTTATCGAGTGTGTAAAATCTCGCGGTCGGCCGATCACTCCTGCAGAGACTGGCCATCGCAGCATCACGCCCGGCCACCTGGGTTATGTCGCTCATGAGTTGGGTCGAAAAGTTCGATGGGATCCAATCCATCAAACGATCATCGATGACCAGCAAGCCGATGCTTTGTTACGCTCGGGCAGTTATCGAGCGCCTTGGTGATAACTGGACTTCATCGGCTGAAAAACTATCTGAGTAAATTTCATGACAATCGCAGCCATAAGAACCGAGGCTCGGGAGATCGAGGTATCATGGTTTGCCGCCCTGTGCGGTGACGACTATGAGTTTCTGGGTGTGCCGGACGGGAAATTGCGCAGCAGTTATCAGCACTGTGGCGAGATCGCTCGGGCTGCCGATCAACTGGGTTACGACAACATCCTGTTGCCATCCAGCTGGATACCCGGACAGGACTCACTTGCATTCGCAGCCGCGATGGCTCCGCAGCTTTCCCACATCAATCAGTTGGTCGCTCTTCGCATGGGCGAGGTCTGGCCGCCGATGTTGGCTCGTGCCATTGCGACGGTCGATCATATCGCTCAAGGTCGATTGTGCCTGAATATCATCTCCAGCGATTGGCCAGGCATCCAGGAAAGTAGCGAGGTGAGATATCGTCGCAGCGGAGAAATCATTCAGATACTGCGTGGCCTCTGGACCGCGCAAGGACCGTTTGCCTGGGATGGCGAGTTCTACAAGTTTCGATTGCCGAGCAGCCTACCCGCGCAGACCTATCAGCAGAATGGTGGACCGCTCCTTTACTTTGGCGGGATCTCACCCGCTGCCCAGGAATTATGCGCTCAGTACTGCGATGTGTTCCTGATGTGGCCTGAACCGGAGGCTGCGATCATGGAAACCATGCGTGTTATGTCGCAGCGAGCGGCGCAGTACGGCAGAAAAATCGACTTTGGTTTTCGTACCCATGTGATCGTGCGCGAAACAGAATCAGAGGCCCGAGAGGCCGCCGAGCGATTGATTTCGCGATTGGATCCCAACAAGGGACTTGAAATCAAACGCCGATCGTTGGATAGCCAGAGTGCCGGTGTCTTGAGGCAAGATGCCTTGCGGGAGCAGGCCGGCGGCGACCTGTACCTCGAGGACCATCTTTGGGCCGGGATCGGGTTAGCGAGAAGCGGCTGCGCGAGCGCCATCGTGGGTGATCCAGACCAAGTCCTGGCAAAGTTGAACCGCTATGTGGAGATGGGAGTGAGAGCCTTTATCTTGAGCGGCTACCCACACCTGGACGAGTGCCGGTTGTTCGCGAAATATGTACTTCCGCGTCTACAACGTTGCCGACTCAATCAAGTTCAGCAGCGACTCGTGGATCAGCCTGTAACTCCGCTAACGACAGCGTGCCGGACCTAACGCGACATTGGAATGAGAGAGATTTTTCAGCATGACCGGTAAACCAGTGCGATTTGGACTCGTCGGATTTGGGGCGTGGGGCCAATTGCATGCCCAGTCGATCGATCAAAACAAGGATGCGGAACTGGTCGCGATCGCAGTCCACTCGGAGGCTTCCGCCGAAGCGGCGAGGCAGAAATATCCTCGCGCCATCCTCTATCGCGACTACCGACAACTATGCCGACAGGAGGACATCGAGATCGTCGATGTGGTCACGCCTAGCGATACCCATCGCAGCATCGCTATGGCGGCTATCGAGGCTGGCAAACATCTCCTACTGGAGAAGCCCATGGCAATCACGATCGAGGATGCCCAAGCGATTGTTCAAGCGGCTGAACAACGCGGTATTCGCCTGGCTGTTGGGCACGAACTAAGGCTTTCAACGCAATGGGGGCTGATCAAGTCGATCATCGACCAAGGCACGATCGGCCAACCGAGGTATGTCCTCGTCGAGTTGTCTCGAAAACCCTATCGCTTGGGCTCCTCGGGTTGGCGTTATGATGCCAGCCGTGTCGGTAATTGGGTATTGGAAGAGCCAATTCACTTTTTCGATCTGGCTCGTTGGTATCTTGCCGGCAGCGGCGAATGCGTGGAAGTCGTCGCCGAGGGGAATTCCATCGATCTCAAGCGTCCGCAATTGCTGGATAATTTTTCTGCAATCATGCGTTTTGCAGATGGTGCCTACGCCGTCGTGTCTCAAACGTTGGGCGCGTTTGAGCATCATCAAACGGTCAAGGTAACCGGTACCAAGGGTGCCATCATGGCAGGTTGGAGCGGAGCCATGGATCGCACCTTGGAACCCACGCACTATCTCAAAGTCTTTGACGGAACGGAGGTCAGAGCGATTGAACCTGCCTATCAGAGCGGAGAAGTGTTTGAATTGCGAACGGAAATCCAACGGTCTGTCGAAATGGTGCGCGACGGCCGAGCCCCTGTCGCATCGGGAGTCGACGGACTATGGTCCGTGAAATTGTGCTTGCTGGCCGAGCAATCGATTCGTGAGCGACGCTCCATCCCTGTTTCGAACGCGAACGCAACATGAGCCAGCAGCCCCCCACAGCTTGGTATCGTGGTGTCAGCCGCTATCAGTGGCTGGTGCTCGTGGTTGCATCGTTGGGCTGGGTATTCGATGCATTTGAGGGCCAAATTTACAACCTGACGCGGGGTGATATGGTCCCCGATCTGCTGAGGACCGCAGAGCCGCTCATGGGCGCTCAAGAGCTTGAAAAACTGGGTCGCAGTTGGGGCGAAAGATTTCTGGGGATATTCTTGATCGGAGGAACGCTGGGTGGATTGGTCTTCAGTTCGCTGGCCGATCGTTGGGGTCGTAACCCTGTTCTGATTTTGACCATTCTTTTCTACTCCGTCTTCTCGGGGCTGACAGCATTTGCAACCGAACTCTGGCAGGTGGGGGCTCTGCGGTTCCTGGTGGCTATGGGGGTGGGTGGCGAGTGGGCGGTCGGGGCCGCTCTCGTGGCGGAAGTATTTCCAAAGCACTCTCGAGAGTACGCCGGAGGCATTTTTCATGCGACGAGTGTGGCAGGACTTTGGTTGGCCGCGATCGTGGGTTTGGCAGTGGGAACCCAGTGGCGGTGGGCTTATTTGATCGGCGTGCTTCCGGCCCTGTTGGTTGTCTGGGTCCGGATGAGTATTCGGGAGCCGGACGCCTGGAGGCAAGCCAAAGCTGCCAACCGCGAGCAAATGGGTAGCTTTCGGGAATTGTTCAGGGACCCATCGTATCGCCGTTGCGCTATCTTAGGGGCGTTGCTGGCGATGGTCGGATTGGCAACGTTTTGGGGTGTGGTGGTGGCCGGGCAAAATCTAGCAGAGGATCTGATGCAGCGTTTGGGAACTCCCAAAGATCAAATCGGAGCCAAAGCGAAGATCGCTTATGGTTTCATTCAGACCACCGGCGCAGGTCTCGGGATGTTGGCCTTCGGGCCTCTTGCAGCCCGTTTTGGTCGACGGCGCACATTCGCAGCCATGCACCTGTTGGCCATGATCATGACGCTCGTCGTGTGTTGGCTGCCGAGTTACTTTGGTAGCTATCTGCTGTTGCTGATCCTGTTACCGGTCTTCGGTTTTTTTGCCCAAGGCATTCATGCTGGCTATGCGATATATTTCCCGGAGATGTTTCCTACGCATCTTCGCGCGACGGGAGCCGGTTTCTGTTTCAACACCGGCCGCATATTGGCCGCTCCAGTTCTGATTTGGCTATCCGCTTGGATGAAGGCGAACTATGAGTTGCCGGTCGCTATTTCGCTGCTGGGACTCTTCTTCCTCGCGGGACTGGTTGTTCTGATCGGACTGCCAGAAACCAAGGGCAAGAATTTACCGTAAGGTTGTCCTTTTGCCTCTCCCTTCACGACGCGGTAGGTGCCATGAAAAAATTCCCTTGCGACAGACCGTTCGGCTTCAGGCATTTCGCGTTTCGCTGGGGCTTGCCCCCATCGGACGGCAATCGCAACCAGCAAGCGATAGCGACGCGGCCCCCATCACAACGGGGCTCGCCCCCGTCGGATGATGAGCCGATGGTGGCGCGCTTGGAACCGCCTCCACGCCCATCGCAAAGCCTCTGGGCGTGCCACCCGGACTGAGCCTCGCCTTCGGCGATCAATGCTAGCGGAACGGCGCAAGCCGTCCGGTCGGAAGTGGAGGTAACATGGCATGGTGTTGCGCGCTTCAACCCGGATGCTCGCGCATCTCGGCTAGTGTCGGGGGAGTGGCGAACGTCCAGGCGATCAAGTGTAGCTGGGGAGCGAAACTTGATTCTCTAACTCTTGCGGTAGTCCGACCAGTGGATACCGAGCTTACGCATTTTTGCGCGGAGGGTGTGCGGGTTGATGCGGAGCGTGTCGGCCGCGCCTCGCTTGCCTTCAATCTGGCCGTTGCATGCGATCAACGCCCGCTCGATGTGCCGCTTCATCGATTCGTTGAGCGATTCGATCCGCGCGTCGCTGCTTGCACCGCTCGAGACGTTCGGCGCTGCAGTCGATGCGCCCGAAGCGATCGGCGGGATCGATTCAGGGATGACTTCATAAAACGTCGGCTCGTTGTTGTCCGGGGCCGGGGTGTAGCGAGGCTGTTGACCTAGGCCGAGGGATGTGGCGATTTCCAACCGAACCCCACGCCCCAAAATCACCGCGCGGTCGATCACCGCCTGCAACTCGCGAATGTTCCCCGGCCAGTGGTACTCGATCAATTGATCGATGTCGCTATACGTGGGCTCGACATAGGGAATTCCAAAGCTGGTCGAAGCCTTGCGCGCAAAATGGCGGGCCAACTCCGGAATGTCTTCGCGGCGTTCCGCTAGCCTCGGCAGCAGTATGGGGAAGACATTGATGCGATACCACAAATCCTCGCGAAACGTCCGTTGATGGACCATCGATGCAAGATCGCGGTGGGTCGCGGTCACAATCCGCACGTCAACGTGCAAGGTCTCCTGTCCGCCGACCCGTTCGATCTGCTTCTCCTGCAACACTCGCAGCAAACGGACTTGCGCGGCCAACGGCAACTCGCCGATCTCATCCAAAAATAACGTGCCTCCCTCCGCCCGCTCGAACCATCCCTTGCGCTGGTCCGAAGCGCCGGTGAAGCTTCCTCGCTCATGACCGAAGAGCTGCGAATCGATCAACTCCGGTGGAATCGCCCCGCAGTTGACGCGAAGAAATGGGCCGGACGATCGGGCCGAACGTGTGTGAATCGCCCGTGCCACTACCTCTTTGCCCGTGCCTGTGTCCCCCAGGATCAGAACCGGCATGTCCGATCCAGCCACCAACTGAACCCGCTCCATCACCGCCCGCAATCCTGCATCCGCCCCAACCACGATCTCGCGCAGCGCTTTTCGGTCGGCACGGTCGCCAGTATCCGCCACGCCAGCATCGGTGGTCGTTTCGCGATCCTTGCGAAGCCGATTCGCCAGGGCGAGTCCGAACGGCCCGCCCCATGCAAGAAGCTGGCTGTCCTGGCTCGGTTGAGCCAATCGGCCCCGTTCGATCTCAAAGACCACCGCACCGCGCACTCCGAGCTCTTCGCCGTCTCGGTCCGTTGCCAACGGGATCGCGATCGATTCCGAGAAAGACTCGGGGGCCAGCAACGCGAGTTTTCCCGAACGTCGAGGACTGTTCTGTCGCAGAACCTCCTTCGCATCGAGCCATTTCTCCAACTCTTGCCACTTGGAGTCGGTGCATGGAACAGGCTGACGGGATACCGAGATGGCGCTCGGGCCGGTAACCCCCACCGCCAGCATCGACTTGCTCGCCGGGTCCAAGTGATAAACGACCGCCGAGCGAAATGGCCACCCCTGGCCGACCCAACGGAGCAGCGAGCCGACCAACGCATCGTCGATCGGTCGGTAGGCAGCCGTACTCCAGCCTTGAAGCAGCGCTGTTGCCAGGGTAACCTCCTGCATTCCACCTCTCCGTTTGCTTCCCGACTCGGTATACCTTGTTCGACACAGCCGAGAAAATTCAATTTTTCGTCTTCATGAGCCTGAGGCGCTAGCCGAGTTCGTTCGACGCGGGGAAAAAATCGGCTAGCGCCTCAGGCTCGCCATTCCCAAACCCGCACCCACAAGTACGCGAATCCTGTGCCACCGTCCAAAACGCCAAAGACCCTATTATATCACGGCCACCCATCAATAATAACGGGAATACCGTCATATATGACGGCTCATCGCCCTTGGAAGTTCATGGCCTCGGGGGCGAAACCGTGGTTGCGTTGATTTTCGCTGGGGCTTTGCGAAGGGGGCGGCTTGGCGCAATAATTGCACTTTTGACGAATCGTTGATGGACCAAGGGGCGTGGCTTTCGGCTACCGGTGGTCGGCTCGGAACGAGTAGCACCGAGGGAGGCGACCTTGCCGACCTTGCGAAACGAGGAGTGCGGTGAACAACGGAAGGGTTGCAATGATACGAAGCAGGGATGGTCTCCAAGAGTGGGGTTGGGCGCTGGTTTGTCTCCTGGTCGTGGGGTGTTCGCCCAACGCTAGCACACCCGGCGGTGGCACGTCGGCCAAGGTAACGCTCCTGAATGTTTCGTACGACCCGACCCGCGAATTGTACGCCGACTTCAATGCGGCATTCGCCCGGCACTGGCTCGCGACCAAAAACCAACAGGTCGAGGTGGACCAATCGCACGGTGGATCGGGCAAGCAGGCGAGGGCGGTCAGCGAAGGACTATCCGCGGACATTGTCTCGTTGGCTCTCTCCGGGGACATCGACTCGATCGCGAAAGGATCGGGATTGCTCCCGACGGATTGGCAGAAGCAGTTCCCTCACAACAGTTCTCCGTACACTTCGACGATTGTGTTCTTGGTTCGAAAAGGCAACCCCAAGCGGATTGCGGATTGGGGGGATTTGATTCGCGACGATGTGGAAGTCATCACGGCGAATCCCAAGACGGGCGGGGGCGCGCGTTGGAATTACCTGGCGGCGTGGGGCTATGCCATGCATCGCGAACTGAAAGGTCTCGATCGCGCTCGCGATCTTTCGGACCCTGCGGTTGTGCAAGCTCGCGAGAAGGCGACCGAGTTCATCAAGGCGCTCTATCGCCGGGTTCCCGTTCTGGATGCGTCGGCGCGGGCGGCAACCAACACCTTCCTGCAGCGCCGTATCGGAGATGTTTTGCTCGCATGGGAGAACGAGGCGTTTCTTGCGATCAAGGAACTCGGAACGGGAGAGGTTGAGATTGTCGTTCCTCCGATGAGCATACTCGCGGAACCGCCGGTTGCTGTCGTTGCCAAAAATGCGCAAGCTCACGGAACGCTGGGGGTAGCGACGGAATATCTTCAGTATCTCTATTCGGACGAGGGGCAGCGGATCATAGCCAAGCATTATTATCGGCCTCGGAACCTTGACGTGATCGATGCGGCCGAACGTACGAAATTCCCCACGGTGCAACACTTCCAGCTGACCGATTTGGTTGCGGATTGGCAAGAGGCCCAGGAGGTTCACTTCAAGGAGCGGACGGGGATCTTCGATCAAGTGTTCCAGGGGCAGCCGTGATGCCAGCCAAGCGATCGCGTACCAAGTCGCTACCGGGCTTTGGCATCACCTTCGGATTCACGCTCTTCTATCTGGCCTTGATTGTGCTCATCCCCATGGCAGCGCTGCTGTGGAAATCGCTTTCGCTGAATCAAGCGGAGTTTTGGGCGACCATGGGCAATCCACGGGTGCAGGCTTCGTTCCGTTTGACCTTTGGCGCATCGCTGATCGCGGCGGTGGTCAATCTCGTCTTTGGTGCGATTGCGGCTTGGTCGTTAACGCGTTACGAGTTTCCTGGAAAAGGTGTGCTTAATGCGCTGGTCGATCTTCCGTTTGCGATGCCGACAGCGGTATCGGGCATCGCTCTGATGACGATCTTTTCTCCGACAGGATTGTTGGGCAGTTGGCTGTTTCCGTTGGGGATTCGGACCTCGATATCTCCGCTCGGGGTTGTGATCGCGCTGGTGTTCATCGGGTTTCCCTTCGTGGTTCGCACGCTGCAGCCGGCGATCGAAGACTTGGATCGCGAGGCGGAGATGGCGGCAGCGAGTCTTGGTGCCTCGCGCGAGCAGACGTTCCTGCGTGTGACGGTCCCCAGTTTGCTGCCAGCGGCGGTGACGGGATTTACGCTGGCCTTTGCCCGCGCGCTTGGGGAGTACGGCAGCGTCGTCTTCATCGCAGGGAATCTGCCGATGAAGACCGAAATCGCGTCGCTGCTGATTCTCAGTCGTATCGACGAGAACGATATCGCTGGGGCGTCGGCCGTGGCAATGGTGCTGCTGGTTTCGACGCTGGCGATCCTGATGCTTATCCAGGGTGTTCAGTGGCTGGCCAATCGTCGCACAGGTCGCGGGCCAGGATAGGAAGCAAAGCGAATGACAACAGTTCGGAACAACGCCTTGAACATCGCCGATCCACCCTGGGTACGCCGGTTGTTGATCGGTACGACACTCGCGTTCATGACGTTGATTTTGCTGCTGCCGCTAGGAGTGATTTTCTGGGAAGCCTTGCGGCGCGGCGTGCGCGTGTACATCGCGTCCCTCACCGACCGCAATGCGGTGAACGCGATCAAAATGACGCTGCTGGCTG
>Ga0315903_10011029_pt1 | contig 10696 bp, 21 predicted proteins | sample LakEriMetagenome_7_FD_203524 | JGI IMG/M metagenome (GOLD analysis project Ga0315903, IMG submission 203524) | Freshwater fungal communities from buoy surface, Lake Erie, Ohio, United States - Buoy 2 MA119 | ecosystem: Environmental > Aquatic > Freshwater > Lake | place: USA: Lake Erie, Ohio... | reverse complement strand
TATAAGGTGAATCAATTCACAATTGAGAATTTATTGGTTGGTGAATTGTATAGATACAAAATAAATAATACCATACGAAACTTTGTTTCCGCAAAAAATAGAAAGGATGAGTTTAGAAAAATATCAGAAAAAAATTTCAATTCAGAATTAACTATATTTAATAATAAAATTTAATATTTATATTGGTAAAATATAATTAATATGAAATTGGAATTGACAAATCCTAAAATTTGGAGAAAGATATCAGAAAAAAGTATGCCAACTAAACATAAAATAAAAATTTATGAAAAATTGGGCGGCGCATATCGTTTGGGTGAATATGGTGGAGAGCAGGTATTTAATAAGATAACAGAAGTCATAAAATATAAATTATCCGAAGCTCCCCAGAAATATAAAAAAACATCAAAGAGTGCAACATACGATACACTATCAACGGAGGCAAACCTTTTAAAACCATCCAAAAGTAGTGTAGATTATGATGTAGAAGAACCGGTTGTGAGTGAGGAAGATCACGAAGTTGGTATGGCAATGGGTCAATTGGAAGATATAATGAAAAACGCAACAGAACTAAAAGGAAAAATAGGAACACAAGAAAAAAATATTCCAGGTTGGATATCGGACCATATTTCTCAAGCCATGCAATTCATAAACCAAGCAAACACAGGCTATCACGAATTAAAATCCGAAGAGTAAATGGATAATTTATATACCGTACTTATTACCGCAATATCTGTGTTGGGTGGAACGACCGCATTCAGATACTATGAAAAACGTGCACTTCGTAGAGAAAAAGAAGATGATTTCATCAGAACCGATTGCAGAGACCGTATTGCAAAACTTGAAGCATTATTAACGGAGAGTAAAGAGGAAAAGGATGAAATGCGTGAATTAATTTTAAAATTGACATCAGAAGTGGCAGAATTGAGAACTAAAGTTGAATTTTTAACTGATGAAAATCATAGGTTAGAAAAATCGCAAAAGAAATTATTGAATGGTTAAAAACGGATTTATACAAGGATTGTGGAATGGTTTGAAAGTTGAGTTTGGAAAAGTTTATTCCAATCCGTTTGTTAATTCATTTTCACAAATAAATGAAGCCGAAAGTAAAAAATTAAGAGTATTTGATTTTGATGATACCCTTGTCAAAACAAATTCTTTCATATATGTAAAGCATGGAAGTGGTAAGGAATCAAAATTGACTCCAGGAGAATATGCAGTTTACGAACCAAAACCGGATGACCAATTTGATTTTTCCGATTTTGAAAAAGTTCAACAACCACAAGAAATAAAGGGTGTTACCAAATTATTGAAAACAGTTGCAAAATCGGAAGGTGAAAGAAAGGTGGTGATACTAACTGCAAGAAGTGCATATAAGCCTGTAAAAGAATATTTAAAAGATATTGGGTTAGATGGTATCTATGTAGTTGCATTGGGTGATAGTGATCCACAAAAAAAAGCAGATTGGATTGAGGATAAGATTAAAAAAGGATACGATGATGTGTTCTTTATTGATGATTCTCATAAAAACGTAGCGGCAGTAGGAAAACTAAAAGAAAAATATCCAAATGTAAAAATGAAGGTTCAGCATGTGAAACATGAAGTTCCAAAGGCACCTGAAAAGAAATTTAATCATTCAGAAAAAGAAAAAAACATGCCAACCAAAAAAGAGCAACCAAAGGGGAGTGATATGAGTTTAAAATCTCTATTACCAAAAGATTTAGATAAAAAGGTAAAAAATCCTGAAACAGGTAAAATGATTAAAATTAGTTCAGCATTAAAATATGATAAAAATACAAAAGCATACAAAGCAGCAGAATTTGCATTAAAAAGAAAATAAGTTATGATATACCTATTTACGGGACAACCAGGAAGTGGTAAAACCACTTTAGCAAAAAAGTTACAATTTTGGTTACAAACGGATAAAAAAAACTGGAGAAAATCCGTATTTCACATTGACGGGGATCAGTTAAGAGAGTTGTTTCCAAATACAGATTATTCGAAAGAAGGTAGATATAAGAATATTGCGAAAGCATTTGATATTGCAAAGTATTTGGATAGTTGTGGAAACGATGTAGTGATTAGTTTAGTATCGCCATACAGAGAATTGAGAGATAAATTTAAATCAGAATGTCAAGTTACCGAAATATACTGTCATACCAAAAAAATAAGAGGCAGAGAAGATAAATTTGCATTAGATTATGAACCACCTGTAGAATTTTTTGTGGATTTAGATACATCGGATTTTGTAGATAATACTTTTAATAAACTAATAAAAATTTTAATTTGATATACTTATTAGTATTAAATTAAAAGTTATTAGTATGGAAAACAAAGAAGATATTGTTGAAAATTTTTTTCCCAACCTTGAAGAAAGACCTAAAGGTAAAAGAGGGGTAGGTGCAAGACCTCTATTAGAATCTCAAATAAAAGCTGCACAAGAAAAATCACAATCGGCATTTGAAGCAGCCAGAACATTGGGTGTTTCTTATAACACATATAAAAAATATGCAAAACTATATGGCATATTTGAAGATTTAAAAAACCCATATGGTATTGGTATTGAAAAGGCCAAAAAAATAAAAAATAAAAAATATCACATAGATGATTTGATAGCTGGAAAACATTTGAGATATCCATTGCATAAATTTAAAAATAAGCTTTTTGATAGTGGGTATGTACCAAAAATATGTTCAAGTTGTGGATTTAGTGAAGAAAGAATATCGGATAATAAAATGCCACTCTTAATTGATTTTTTAGATGGAAATTTGAACAATAGAAAATTGGAAAATATAAGGCCACTTTGTTATAATTGTTTTTTCCTTTTAGTCGGAGATAGAAATGTAAAAAATTGGTACGAAGAAAATGGAATACCAGATGAAGAAAATATACAGGAGCAAAGTTCCATTTAGGATTAGTTTTGGTGGTGGTGGAACTGATATGGTTGAGTATTCAAAATACCATACAGGCGCAGTAATTAATACTACTATTCGTTTGTTTACACACACCTCTTTACAATTAAGAGATGATGAAAAAGTTACATTTAAATGGGTAAATAAAGATGAATTTGAAGAGCACGATTTTAGTAATCAGTTAGATTGCTCATATGGATTAAAACTCTTTAAAGCAACGCACAATCATATCTGTAAACTATTTAAGTTAGAACCATTTGGGTATGATATTGTAACGTGGCAGGATGTTCCAACTGGAAGTGGATTGGGTACATCTTCTACTCTTATAGTTTCTTTAATTGGTGTTTACATGGAATTATTCAATTTACCATTAGGTGAATATGATATTGCAGAAATGGCAATTCAAATTGAGAGAGTAGATTTGGCAGAGAATGGTGGTAAGCAAGACCAATATGCAGCAGCATTTGGTGGATGGAACTATATGGAATTCAAAGGAGATGATGTAATTGTAAACCCACTTCGTATTAAAGATAGTGTGCAAGATGAATTGGAAAATAATATAGTTCTTTACTTTACAAACTTTACACGTAACAGTTCCGATGTACTCACAGAGCAGGTTCAAAAAATGAAAGATAAAAATAAAACATCCGTTCTTTCCCTCCATGCATTAGTAGAACAGGCAAAAATGATTAAAGATTGCTTAATTAAAGGAAATATTGATGATTTGGGAGAGATATTAGATTATGGATTTCAGCAAAAGAAAATGTTAGCAAAGGGAATTAGTACACCTGAAATAGAATTAATGTATGAAACCGCATTGAAAGCAGGGGCGACTGGTGGGAAAATTAGTGGAGCAGGTGGTGGAGGTTTTATGTTTTTTTATTGTCCTAATAACACAAAATACGATGTAATTAAAGCATTAAATGAATTGGAAATGGGGTATAATCAACCATTTACTTGGAATAAATTAGGAATGAGAACTTGGCAAATTGGATAATTTTGATTATATTTATTTTAGAAAAAGTGTAATATGGCATATAGTGAAAAAGTATTAGATCATTATTCAAATCCAAAAAATGTTGGTACTTTGGATAAATCTAAATCAAATGTAGGAACCGGTCTCGTCGGTGCACCGGAATGTGGTGATGTAATGAGATTACAAATTGAAGTAGAAGATGGTATCATTAGAGATGCCAAATTCAAAACATTCGGATGTGGATCAGCAATTGCAGCATCATCCCTAGCAACTGAATGGTTGAAGGGAAAAAGTATTGAACAGGCGGTGACTATTGATAATATGGAATTGGTTGAAGAATTAAATTTACCGCCCGTAAAGATACATTGTTCTGTGTTGGCAGAGGATGCCATAAAAATGGCAATAAATGATTATAGAAAAAAACAAGGATTGGAAGAATTAGTTTTTGAACAATAAAAAATTGTATGATTACCGTAACAGATTCTGCAGCAAAAAAAGTAAAATCTTTAATAGAAGAAACAAATTTTACATCACCATATTTGAGAGTTGGGGTTAGAGGTGGTGGGTGTAGTGGGTTATCATATGAACTATCATTTGATACCGATAAGCAGCCAAATGATACACTTGTTGAAGATAAAGGTGTTAAAATTCTTGTAGATAATAAATCGTTACTATACCTATTCGGCACTGAATTAGAATTTTCAGATGGTTTAAATGGTAAAGGTTTTCAGTTTATAAATCCAAACGCCAGCCGAACATGCGGATGTGGAGAAAGTTTTGCAGTATGATATTAAAACCAAAAAAAGTAGAAAAACTTTGGGGTTACGAATTATGGATTCACAATGACCCACAATATTGCGGAAAGTTATTAGTATTTCCAAAAGAAGGTAATAACTTTTCTATGCACTACCATATGATTAAAAATGAAACGTGGTATATTCAATCTGGGAAATTTCAATTTGATTGGATAGAAGATACAAAGCTAAATAGAATGGTACTAAATGTCGGCGATGTGGTGTATATTGAAAAGGGAAAACCACATCAGTTAACCGCATTGGAAAATGATTCATCTGTTTTTGAAGTATCTACCGAACATTTTGAAAATGATTCTTATAGGATTTATAGAAATAATCCAAATGAATTGCAGGAAATTTCATATGTTACAAATCCAAATGTTTAAAAATGAGTGTAAAAAATTCTAAAGAAAACAATAGTAAAACGGAAAAACCTACAAAATTTGAATACATATATGAAGATGATGAATCTACTTCTATTTGGAAATATGATTTGAAAAAGTTTCCAAACGGACCTATATCCGTTGAATATAAGTGGAAAGCGCATTATCTTAAAGAATTAGAATTAAAAAAGAAACGAGGAAGATGATTTTATGTATAAATTGTTTCCTCATATTTAAAAACCAAAAAAGCAGATTATGGCAAGTAAAAAAGAAGAGTTATTCCAAACGATGAAAGAGTTATGGAATAAGTTTGAAGAAGAGCACAAAAAGACAACAAAAGTTTCGCAGAAGAATGCAAGAACTTTGATTGGTGACTTGAAAAAAATTGTAACGGATTATAGACAAGCATCCGTTGAAGAAACTAAACAATAAGAAAATGGGGAGCATAAATGTTCCCCATTTTAATTTGGATAATTCAAAAATAATTTGTATATTTAACATTATTAACAATTAAAAAAAAGTTATGGCAAAGTATTATTCAGTTACCGTTGCAGTAGAAGTAGAAGATGCAAAAGGTAAAATTAAGAAAAACAAAGAGCAGTATTTAGTAGATGCATTATCTTGTACAGAGGCGGAAGCTAAATTAGTAAAAAAGTTCACAAACGATGCGGTTCGTTTGGAGTATGAAGTTGTTAAAGTTTCTGAAACCAAGATTATTGAAGTATTTTAATTATGGATACTGAAATCAAACAAGAGAAAGAATTAGTTCTTAAAAGAGTCCCACCAGGAGATAGATGGGTATTCGCAACTACCCCAAAGGGTACTATTTATCAATCACTTACCGATGCATTGGAAGCATGGTATCAAAACACAGGCGATACCAACTTTTATATTGAAGCAAGACGGGGTACTGTGGAAATTATCAGAGAAGAAGAAGTAGAAGTGCCTGTTAAGAGATTCTCATTGTATGGAGAAGATTAAAACATTGGTAATTGTAAGTGGATACTTTAATCCAATACATGAAGGACATTTGGAATACCTCAATCGCTCTAAAGCGCTTGGGGATTTCCTATATGTCATCATCAATAATGATTTACAAAGAGAATTGAAGGGTTCAAAACCATTCCTAACAGAAAACCAAAGAAGAACTATACTTAAAAATATCAAAGCGGTTGATGAGGTAATCATTTCAATTGATAAGAACAAATTTGTAGATAAAACGATTGAATTGATATACAGAGAAGAATCACATAAATACGATAGAATCATTTTTACAAATGGTGGAGACCAAACCGCAGAAACTATTGGTGAAAAATATACTTGTGAAAAATTGGGAATTGAAATGATATTTGGATTAGGTGAAAAGATTCAATCATCTTCTTGGCTACTCAAAAAAATGTAATTTTTTAATAATTTTTTTTATATACTTATATTTAATAATAAATTGTTCACTTAAAAAACAAAACAATGGGATTATTTTCATTCATCAAAAACATTTTTAGTAAAGTTGAAGAGGTAACAAACCAAGCCGAAAACGTTATTGAAAATGTAAACGAAAAAGCTGCACAGGTTAAAAAGCAAGTTGAAAAGGTAAAGAAAACAACTGCTAAAGTTAAGAATGTGACAGGAAAGGTTGAAGCAAAAGTAAAAAAAACCAAAGCATCAACCAAAACAAAAAAGTAGAGATTTTAGTGTAAAGTAAATCGGAAATAATGGCAAAAGGAAAAAGTTTAGGCGATTCTCGTAAATTAAGTTTTGGTAAACGCAAAGGAGGAAAAGCCAGAAAATCATATAACAAACACGATAGAAGTGAAAAAAACTATCGTGGACAAGGTAGATAATCATGGGAAGTGCAGCAAAAAAACCACGTCCAATGAGAAGTAGGAAAAGTGGTTTGAAAAAAACAAAGCTAATTAAGAAGAACATAGAAGTTCTTAAAAATTTGGAAGCAAACTCCAAATAATAACTTTCATTATTGAAAGTTATTTTTATATTTATTTTTGTAAACTCATTTATATGGAACCGATTCAGATTGTATTTTTAGTAGTATTTATTTCGTTTATAACAATTTTGTCTGTTAAATTTTTTAAAAAAACCAAAGTAGAAGTTGCTAATGGATATGATAATCCACCACCAATAGATACTACAAATCCAAACCCACCAACGTTTTCAACATTGGTAAATTCAATAGGACAGTCAGATGCCAATTCAGCATGTGCTACCGACAAAACCATTTATATATGGTCATATAGTCCAGGGTTAGATGATGCAATTACTTACTATGAAGGATTTGGTATATCCGGTCCAAAAATACCTTTAAAAGTATTCGATGGAAAGGATTTGTGGTATAGTGATGGAATAAAGGCGGTACAAATAAACAGTTCAGGCACAGGTTTTGGGGGAGTTAGTGTAAATTGTAATTAAAATGCAGTTTTTAAAACTAAAAGACCTTTTAAAAGAGGATGATATTGTAAAAAATAAAAAGACGGGCAATGTCTATTCTGTAAAGAAGATGGACCCGGCTAAACATGATAAACCAACACCTGCAGAAGTTGAAAAAACGAAGGCAGCAAATAATGGGCAGATACCAAAAGGTGAACAACCATCTGCAAAACCTACACCACAACAACCAAAAGGAGAACCACAAAAAGGACAAAAAGTAGCAGCAGCGGATTTCAAATCATCGGCCGAAACGCCAAATGGTCAAAAGAGTGGTGGTAATGATATGAAATTAAAATCTTTGATGCCAGGTATGGATACATCAAAGAAAACACTTTCACAAGTTCCTCCGATTGAAAGACAAAAAATATCCACAGTAATCGATGACCTTGCAAAGATGGGTGCTGAAGCAAAAGCGAAAGGAGAAAAGGCACCAAACTTTAATCTTTGTAAAGTAACTATTCCGGGTACAAACTTATATTGTGATGGTAATAAAGGAATTGAAAGAGCAGATATGCCACAATTCAAAGGAACACCTAGACCTGGATCACCGGCGGATAAACTTCCAAAGGATGAAAATGGAGAAGCCGATACCGAAGAATTCTTCAAACAAATGCTGAACAAGCAAGGTATCAAAGTATCAGAACCACAATCCGTACCGCCAGACCGTTTAAAAGCAACACAGAGTGAGCTTGTAGGTGTTAAAGTTGCAGGAATGAGTAAAGTATTAGATGACCCGAACCATCCAGCATACGGCAAAATAACCGCACCTATATACGTTTCGAATGATGGATATGTATTGGATGGACATCATAGATGGGCAGCAGTGGTAGCACACAATGCAGCAAACCCTGGAAAGGAAATACCAATGAATGTTAGAGTAATAGATGAACCAATTACTCCGTTAGTAAAACGTTCAAATGATTTCGCAGAACATATCGGCATTAGAGCAAAGGCAGCAGATACCGGAGCAGCGGGCGGTCCGTCACCGATAACAAAATAATTTTATATTTATAGAAAATTGTTACTGATTTTATAACAATAAAATTAAAAAATTATGCTTTTAAAAAGAGGTGATAATAACGAAAATGTAAAATTAATGCAGGAAAAATTAGGAATTTCACCTGCCGTTACTAATTTTGGACCAAAAACCGAAGAAGCAGTTAAAGCATTTCAGCTAAAACATGGATTGAAACCTGATGGAATTGTTGGTGATAAAACGTGGGCAATGATTATGGGTATATCAGAAGCACCGGTAATAGCCCCCCAAGTCACCCCCCAAGTTACCCCTCAAGTCGGTGGATTAAAATTAGAAAAACTTAAAGGACATATACCCGATGCAGTTATTGCACAGATTCCAGATACTGCGGCAAAGTTTGGTATAGATACACCATTAAAACTTGCTCATTTTCTTGCACAATGTGGACATGAGAGTGGTGGTTTTAAAGTAACGCAAGAGAACCTAAACTATTCAGCAAAGGGTTTGATGGGAATTTTCAAAAAGTATTTTCCAACAGATGTAAAGGCTAAAGATTATGAACGTAAGCCGGAAAAAATAGCTAATTTGGTATATGGTGGTAGGATGGGTAATGGTCCTGAATCAAGTGGTGAGGGTTATAAATTTCGTGGTCGGGGATATATTCAATTGACCGGAAAGGATAACTACACCGCATTTGGTAAAGCAATTGGTGAAGATATAGTAAATAATCCTGATTTGGTTGCAACAAAGTATCCGTTGTTATCAGCAGCTTGGTTCTTTTCAAAAAATTGTTTGAAGAAGTGTGTTGATGCATCCGATGCAACCGTTACATCCGTAACAAAGTGTGTTAATGGTGGTACTATAGGTCTTCCTGATAGATTAAAACATTTTAAAGAATATTATCATTTATTATCATAAGAGTGAGGGGAGTTAAATACTCCCCTTTTTATTTGGTTTTATTTAAAATTTTTCGTATATTTAAATCAAATAAAAAATATATGAATAAATTTAAAATTGTAATTAATATTCTGGTCGTAACATCTGTGGTTGGTTTGGCAATATCATATATAACACAACTACTTACGGTATTACCTGATTTAAATTTTTTAGAATCAGTTGGTGTATATTGTCTTTGGACACCGATACATCATACATTTGTATCAATGGGAAATGAATCGGATAAATAAATTAATATGAATAACATAGACAAGCAATACCAAATATTATTACAGACCATATTAGAGTATGGTATTGAAAAGAAAGACAGAACCGGAACAGGAACTAAATCTATTTTTGGATATACCATCAGACATAAAATGAGTGACGGGTTTCCGTTACTAACCACAAAGAAGATGCATTGGAATTCAATAGCAACCGAACTACTATGGTTTTTAAGAGGTGATACTAACATTAAATTCTTATTGGATTATGATTGTCATATTTGGGATGGTGATGCTTATAAAAACTATACTAATAAATTTTTAGGATACGAAGATATTCCATCAAAAGAATGGTTTATTAATGAAATAAAAAATAACAATAAGTTTGCTGAAAAATTTGGAGAACTAGGTCCAATTTACGGTAAGCAGTGGAGAAATTGGAATGGAATAAATCAAATCACAAACCTAATATCAGAATTAAAAACAAATCCAGATTCAAGACGATTAATGGTTGGTGCTTGGAATGTGGGTGAGTTAGACCAAATGATACTTCCACCCTGCCATTATGGGTTTCAAATTTATACGAGAGAGTTGAGTATAGATGAACGGGTTGCAGAGTATGAAAAACGAGGATATATAAAAAACATTGATCCATTGGATTATGCACCAAAACGAGCAATCTCTTTGATGTGGAATCAACGTTCAGTAGATACGTTTTTGGGATTACCATTTAATATAGCATCATATGCACTACTGCTTGAGATTATAGCAAGGGAAGTAAATATGGTTCCTGAAGAATTGATTGGTAATTTAGGGGATACACACTTATACTTAAATCACATAGAACAAGCCAAAGAACAAATCAGCAGAACATCTTACGAATTACCAACAATACAGATTACTGAACGGAATTGGTATATGCATGAGGTAGTTAAACAACATATGGGTGAAAAGACATTTGATGACAAGATTATGAGTTATAGACCCGATTGTTTTGAACTAATTGGTTATCAATCGCATCCCAAAATTAAAGCACCTCTTTCTAATTAGTACCGA
>Ga0315903_10011027_pt1 | contig 10697 bp, 12 predicted proteins | sample LakEriMetagenome_7_FD_203524 | JGI IMG/M metagenome (GOLD analysis project Ga0315903, IMG submission 203524) | Freshwater fungal communities from buoy surface, Lake Erie, Ohio, United States - Buoy 2 MA119 | ecosystem: Environmental > Aquatic > Freshwater > Lake | place: USA: Lake Erie, Ohio... | reverse complement strand
ATGCTTCTGTCGAAATAGAACTAACTGTAGAAGTTGAATAACCATATTAAATGAATAAAAAGTTGAAAAAACAAGAATTACCCAAAATAATTTTTACCGATTTCGATGGCTGTTTAACTGATGATCGAGTTTGGCTAAACCAAGATGGCGAAGAATTTGTAGCAGCTAATAGAAAAGATGGTTTAGCCATAAATCGACTCAAAGCACTAGGAATAACAGTTGTTATAACTAGCACAGAAACGAACAAAGTAGTAACGGCAAGGGCTACAAAACTAGGCATTGAGGCCCTGCAGGGTCTCTCTAACAAAGTTGAAGCAATTGAAAGATACCTTTTAAATAGTAAAATGACTTGGAATGATTCTTGGTACATTGGTAATGATGTAAATGATCTTGGGGCAATCAAAAAAGCAAGACTTAGCATTTGTCCAAGCGATGCAGTTGAGGCTGTAAGAAACGAAGTTGACTTAAAACTCAAAACAAAGGGTGGTTATGGAGTGCTTTCAGAACTCGTTACTCTAATTGAGTCCAAAAAACTTAATTAGTTTTATCTTAGTTCTTGAACTAATTCCAACATAATTGACTCAGGACCTTTCACAAACACAACCTTTACTTTCTTATTTGGAGATGTCTTTATCTCTGAAAGTGTTTTATAATTTTGCATTTTTAGATTATCCACTAGTTCATCTAAGTTATTCACAGTCAATGCAATGTGGGTAAGTCCAGTTGTTTTTAACTCTCCAGACCAAGAAATTTCAACTTGATAGTTTCCAAACTTAAGTAATTCGATAATGAATCCTTTTGAGTCAATCAATTTAACTGTTGTAAGATAGGGATCTTTAATTGCAAGTAACTCATCTATGTATGGGGATTCTTCTTTTGCTTCAATTTGCAGCTTAAAACCCAGAATGTTAATCCAAAAGTCTCTTGTTTTTTCTAAGTCATTAACCACTATGCCCACATGGCGAGTTGTGTTACTTATGACCAATCACCTCAAGTAATGCTTCTTCGAAGACACTCAGTGCCTCAAGTAATGCTTCATCCTCAACTGTTAGTGGTGGACCTAGCTTTATGGATTCTCTTCCAGTGTGAACTACTAGTAATCCTTTTTGCATACATTTCTCAGAAATTTGACTTGCTAATTCATTCTTTGAAATATCATTAAAGTCATTAAATATTACCGAGGCTATTAAACCTTCACCATAATAATTATTGATAACTTCTGGAAACTTGTTTTTAAGTTCCTTAAGGGAGTCTTTCAGAATTTCACCTTTTCGAGCAGTTTCAGCAACAATATTTTTTGATTCTATTTCTTCTAATACGGCTAACCCCGCAGCACAAACTAGGGGATTAGCTGAATGAGTAGAACTCATATTTCCTACCTCAGGTAAATCCATGATTTCACTTTTTCCAATTACCCCAGAAAGTGAGACTCCACCGCCCATTCCTTTACCGCACGCAAATAAATCAGGAGACACTTCATAGTGTTCAAAACCAAATTTCTTACCAGTTCTGGCAAATCCTGCTTGCATTTCATCAAAAGCTAAAAGAATTGAGTTTTTCTCAGTGAATTTTCTTATTGCTTTAACAAAAGACTTGGGGTAAAAAAGTGCTCCCCAGCCTTGAAATGTTTCTAACATGAATCCTGCAATATCGGTTTCGAGATTTAAGCCTTTTTGTTTAAGAGAATCTAATTGTTTGTTGAAGAACTCTTCTCCTTGTTCTTCAGTTACTAGCCAGGGGTAAGGAAAATCAATATGGTGAATATTTGGATCTTCATAACCAATCCAAGCTTTTTGTTCAGCATTTGAAGACATCATTTGCGCACCCATAGTTCTGCCATGCCAGTTTCCATTCAAGGTCACAATTCCTGGTCTTTTCTTACCAATTTTTTGGCCATACATTCTTATTAGTTTCAAAGTTGCCTCAGTTGCTTCAGTGCCGGCTGAAAGCAAAAATGCCTTACCAAATGGAGGGCCAGCAAACTCAATTAGTTTTTCTAAGTATTTTGCTCTTACTTCACTCATGTAGGCATAGGTAGAAACCAAAGGTTTATCTAGCACTTCTTTAATCGCTGTACTTACTTTTTTGTTTCCATGACCAATATTGGCAACAAATATTGTTGAAGTGAAATCAATCCATTTATTTCCTGCTATGTCATAAACACTGAAATCTTCTGCTTTATCCCAAATGATTGGAAATTGTCCTTGCATTGATCTTGATTCAGTTTTTTCTAGTTGAGCAATAATCTCTTTTGTTCCAGGGGTTGGAATCTGGGTGGCGATTTTTCGATATTTTGTTTCAACCAATGCAACTGTTTTGGGTTCCCTTGAGAACATGTAACCGGCCATTATTGGTCTCCAAAAACAGTTTTTAGCAATTGTGGTTGTTTAGTGATTTGCCACTCTAAGTATTCTAGATCCTCAATTGAGTCAACTTCAGTTACAACTGGGGTTTGAAAAGCCAAAATTTTGTCGCCGTGGAGTTTGTTCTCTTCCAAAATGTACTTTGGGTCTAAAACATCAACATAACCATTTGCTATATAAGTCTTAGGAAAAGCTTGTCGAGGAAGATTTGCCTTATCCCCACTTTCTATAGAACCAATTGTTGAAAGAAACCCTTTGTCATTGACTTCAAAAGCTTTATAGGCAGATTCACTCATTTCATGAACTGAGCGAAGAGATGTTAATTCATCTTTTTTACTGAAAAACATCTCAATTGCTTTATCAAGAATTAAAGGATCTCTTAGTGGGGTAGTAGGTCTGATGTGAACTAATGCATCAGGTTTATCATCAATTACTGATAAAAAGTGTTTGACCACATCCAAGTCATTTGCAGTATCTGATGCTAATTCCTGTGGTCTTAAAAAGGGAACAAGCGCACCACATTCTTTACCGATATTTGCATAATCTTCTGAATCTGTTGATAAATAAACTTGTGAAATCGATTGCGATTTCAAGCATGATTTAATGGACCAGTCTAAAAGAGAATGACCACCGATGTGTTTAATGTTTTTATCTGGCACACCTTTTGAACCACTTCGAGCAGTTACAAGTGCAAAAACCTTCACTTTGATTGCCCCAATTTAAGAGTTTTCATTGATTAAATGTTATTACTAAGTCTGTAAGAAACTATCTTGATCTTCTAGTTAAACGCTCAAGATCAAGCAAAAGCACTGCTCTTGGTTCTAGTTTGATCCATTCCCTTTGAGCAAAATCAGCTAATGCTTTGTTAACTGTTTCTCGGGAGGCTCCAACTAATTGAGCCAGTTCTTCTTGGGTTAGATCATGTTCAACATAGAAACCATCAGATCTTTTCTCACCAAACTTTTCGTTCAATTCAACTAATGCTTTAGCAACTCTTCCGGGAACATCAGAGAACACTAAATCAGATAAGTTTTCATTTGTTCTTCTTAATCTTTGAGCAAGTGCTGTTAGTAACGCTTGTGCGACTCCTGGTCTTCCCGTTAACCATGGACCAAGTGCTTCATGGCCTAAACCAAGCAAAGTTGTTTCGGTTAATGCAGTTGCAGTTGCTGTTCTTGGACCTGGATCAAATAAAGATAATTCACCAAACATTTCACCAGGTCCAAGAACAGCTAACAAGCTTTCGCGACCATCATTTGAAGTGGTACCGAGTTTGATTTTTCCATCCACAATCACATAAAGGCGATCTCCAGGATCACCTTCGGCAAAAACAACTTGGCCTCTGGTGAAATCAATTTTAACCATAGAGGCTCTTAAAGCAACAGATGCTTCCTCATCAAGGGCAAGAAAAAGGGGAGCATTCCTTACTGCTTCTTCCATTAACCCTCTTCTTTTGTCTCTTGTCTTTAATTCTAGTTGATTTATAAGCCGGTGCGATTTGATGTCCCTGCTAGCCCTTAATCTCTTGCTATGTCAACTAAAGCAAAAGAATCACCTGCAGAACTAAAGCTTCGGGCTAAAAAGATTTATACCGGATTAAACAAGTTATACCCAAATGCCCATTGCGAATTAGATTTCAAAAACCCTCTGCAGTTGCTGGTTGCAACAATTCTTGCTGCTCAATGCACCGACAAGAGAGTAAACCTGGTCACCCCAGCTTTGTTTAAAAAATATAAAAAAGCAGAAGATTATGCTAGTGCTAAGAAAAGTGAACTAGAAGAATTAATCAGATCCACTGGTTTTTACAAAAACAAAGCCACCAGTATTATTGGTATGGCTCGAAAAGTTTGTGATGATTTTGGTGGGAAAGTTCCTAACAACTTAGATGATTTAGTAACTCTTCCAGGTGTAGGAAGAAAAACTGCCAATGTGATTCTAGGAAATTCTTTTGATATTCCAGGCATAACAATTGATACTCACTTTGGTCGATTAAGTAGAAGATTTGGTTGGACCAAAGAAACAGATCCAGTAAAAGTTGAATTTGCGATGCATGAAATATTTGCTCCCAAGTATTGGACTCATTTGAGTCAATTAGTTATTTGGCACGGAAGAAGAAGATGTCATGCTCGAAAACCTGCATGCGGTGCTTGTCCTATTGCTAGTTTGTGTCCATCATTTGGTGAAGGACCAACGGATAAAGAAATTGCACTGAACTTAGTTAAAAAAGACTCAGATTTCCGATAAGTTAAAAACATATGAATATTGTTGATATTTTTCTTGCTGCAGCAATTTTAATCTTTGGCTGGATTGGTTTTAGGCGTGGAACTCTTCGAATAGTTTTAAGCATCATTGGATTACTGGTAGGTGGTGCTTTAGGGGTACTGGCCACACCAAGTCTTCAATCACTCATTTCAAGTAATGCTTTTGGTTTCAGACCAACCATTGGCTTGACTTCGATAATTCTGGGAGCATCTTTGGGAATGTTTTTGTTCGGGATCCTAGGAGGATTCTTAAGAGTTGTTTTATTGCCTTTTCCGTTTATGAAAACCATTGATTCATTAGTTGGATTTGTGTTAGCTGTTGTGGCCGTTGCTTCAATAAGTTCAACACTTTCTAGTGCTGCTCAAGTTATTCCAAATAAAACTGTAAACAATTTATTTGCCCAATCACAAGTAATTTCAGAAATTGATAAATACTTGCCAGATAGGTTTAAAAACATAGCCCAAAAAATTCAAAATGTAATTACTGATTCACCACTTCCCGAAGTTTTTAGAAGCATGGTGGAATCAAGAATTATTCCATCTCAATTAGAAAGTGAAATCGAAATACCTGCTTCAGTAACAAATTCAATTGCCTCAACTGTTCGAATTGATGGCATAGCTAAAAGCTGCTCAGCAGCAATGGTTGGCACAGGATTTATCATCGCAAACGAAAGAGTAATAACGAATGCTCACGTGGTAGCAGGTGTAAAAGAACCAGTTATCACTTTGTCTAATTCCCAAACTCAACTTGGTGGAAGAGTTATTGCTATTGATAGAAAGAAAGATATTGCAATAATTTTTGTTCCAGGCCTAATTGGTGAGAAATTGACCTTTATTGGACCGGTTACTCCAAATGAAGTTGGGTTCGTAGTTGGTTATCCCAATGGAGGAAAACTAAGAACAAGTGCGGTTTCTGTTTCTGCAGAATTTGAATCCCTTGGTACAGACATTGATGGAAACGGTGAAGCCAGAAGAGCAGTAATTGTCTTTGGTGGAGATGTTAAACCAGGAAATTCTGGTGGACCTTTGCTAAACGAGCAAGGTCAAGTCTTAGGTGTAGTTTTTGCAGCGGATGAACAAAACAAAAACACAGGTTACGCCTTAGCACCAAGTGAAGTGGCGAAACTTATTAGTGAAACAACTTCAAAAACAGAATCAATAGCTACAGGAAGTTGCGCTAAAGCAGCTTAATTATAAGGAATTCCAACCAGAAGATTTCTCTGGTTTAACAATATTTTCACTCAAATATCTTTTTGTCTCACTACCAATTCTTGAAGCATCACCAATTCCTCTGACCTTACTGAAAGATCGAACAGCAAGAACAATAAAAATAACGGCTAAGGCAATCATGATTGCTGCAACCAATAGAAATGAAATCCAGCCTGCTAATCCAATTTGAATAAATCCATAGGCAAGAGCAATAAGTAAGAAAAGTAGAGAAACATTTAATAGTAAAAACGCGGTTATTACAAAACCAATTCCAAGACCCAGTTTTTTTACAGAGGTGGTGAGACTCTTTTTGGCTATCTCTACTTCACCTTTGACTATGGTGGCGAAATCTTCAACAGCTCGAAGAATCATGCGTGGAACTGAAGTCTTTTCTGAATCTGACATTTAACTCTTTTCCTTGGATATAAGTATCTCAGAAGAAGATTTGGGGCAATTAGGCTTACCTACTTTATTGCTGATTACTAGTCGTTATCAGAACTTGTTGATAGTCCTTGACCAATTAGATTCATGACCGTTGGATCAGCCAAGGTTGTGACATCACCCAGGGATCTATTTTCTGCTACATCTCGAAGAAGCCGTCTCATGATTTTTCCAGAACGTGTTTTTGGTAATTCTGCAACAATGAGAATTTTCTTTGGCTTGGCAATTGCGCCAATTTCTTTAGCTACGTGATTTCTTAATTCTTTAACAGTTTCCGGTCCTTCCAAAGTGCCTTGGCGAAGAATCACGAATGCAACTATTGCTTGTCCTGTTAATTCATCATTTGCTCCAACTACAGCAGCTTCAGCAACCATTGGATTAGAAACCAGAGCACTTTCCACTTCAGTGGTTGAAATTCGATGTCCTGAAACATTCATAACATCATCAACTCGACCAAGTAACCACAAACAACCATCGTTATCTAGTTTGGCACCATCTCCTGCAAAATATTTTCCTGAAAATCTTGACCAATAGGTTTCTTTGAATCTTTCAGGATCTCCCCAAATTCCACGCAACATACTTGGCCAAGGTTCAGTCAAAGCTAAATAACCACCATGACCATTGCCAACAGCAATTCCTTCTTCATTAATAACTTCAGCACTAATTCCAGGAAGAGCAGTCATGGCAGAACCTGGTTTACATTTAGAAACACCTGGAAGTGGAGAAATCATGATGGAACCAGTTTCTGTTTGCCACCAGGTATCCACAATTGGAGTTCTATTTGAACCAATGTGTTCTCGATACCAAATCCAAGCTTCAGGATTAATTGGTTCACCAACAGAACCAAGAACTCTTAAGGTTGATAAATCAAATTGGGCAGGAACATCATCGCCCCATTTCATAAAGGTTCGAATAGCTGTTGGGGCAGTGTAAAGAATAGAAACTTTGTATTTTTGAATTAATTCCCAGAATCTTCCCTTATGGGGAGTATCAGGTGTCCCTTCATACATTAATTGAGTTGATCTATTAGCTAATGGACCATAAACAACATAGGAATGTCCTGTTATCCAACCAACATCAGCTGTGCACCAGTAAATATCTTTATCAGCTTTGAGATCAAACACATTGAAATGAGTAAAAGCAGCTTGGGTTAGATATCCACCACTGGTGTGCAAAATACCTTTAGGTTTACCGGTAGTTCCTGAGGTGTAAAGAATAAATAATGGAGTTTCAGCGTCAAAGCTTTTAGGCTTATGTGTGGTTGATTGCTTATCAACAATTTCATGCCACCAAACATTTTTATCTTTATCCCAACTGACTTCGTTATTGGTTCGTTTAACAACTAATACTTTTTCCACACTTGGGGTTTGTTTAATTGCTTCATCAACAGCAGGCTTTAAAGGCAGCACTGCGCCTTTTCTATTGCCACCATCTGAAGTTATAACTAATTTTGCTTGAGCATCATCAATTCTTGAACGCAAGGCTTCAGCACTGAATCCACCAAATACCACTGAGTGGATTGCACCAATGCGTGCACAAGCAAGCATCGCAAAAGCAGCTTCAGGAATCATCGGTAAATAAATTGCTACGCGGTCACCAAATCCAACACCTAATTCAAGTAAAGCATTTGTGGTCTTACAAACTTCATCTTGTAATTGTTTGTAAGTAATAGTTCTGGTATCCCCAGGTTCACCTTCAAAATAAATTGCAATTTGATCCCCATGACCTTGTTCAACATGTCGATCAACACAGTTGTAGGAAACATTTAATTTGCCACCCACAAACCATTTAGCAAAGGGAGCATCAGACCAATCAAGAGCAGTTGTCCAAGGTTTATCCCAAGTTAAACGAAGAGCTTGGGTTTCCCAAAATTTGATTCGATCTTCTTTTGCTTCTTCATACATTGAACTTTGCGCATTGGCATTACTGCTGAATTCTTTGGTTGGTTCATAGATTCGATTTTCGGTGGCAAGGTTTTCTAGGGCATCATTAGCCATTTGTAGATGAACCTCTTTTCCCACAGGTAGTGATCTTCTTGTTAGGAAGAATTCCACCAGCACCCCAACGGACTTGGCAAGTAGGTGTTTGAAATTGTGCTTAAACCCCAGATAATTCAAGTACTTAAATACTTATCCACAATTTCAAATACCTACTAGTAATCAAATCACCGATTTTGTTCTAATAAGAGACCCTGTTCTAAAACCGCTCCTTGAAACTAGGCCCATATCTCTATATTGAATCTTTATCACCTATCCAATAATTCTTCAGTAAATAATCCATCCCTTGGCATACTAGATGTTTTGTTAGAAAATCCACTGGTTACAGATATTTTGGTTAATGGTTACAAAGAAGTTTGGATTGATCAAGGAAGAGGTCTAGAAAGAACAAAACTTTCATTTCTTAATGAAGAAAGTGTTAGATCTCTTGCCCAACAATTAGCACTTTCAACTGGCAGAAGACTTGATCAATCACAACCCTATGTTGATGCCCAATTAAGTAAAACAATAAGACTTCATGCAATTTTGAGTCCGGTTTCAAATCCTGGATCAATAATTTCCTTAAGAATTCATAGACCTGAAGTTCTTTCCCTTATTGATTTAGTCAAAACGTTTACCATAACTAGACAACAAAAAGACTTCTTTGAAAGAACAATTGAAGATAACAAATCATTTGTCATAAGTGGTGGTACTGGATCTGGGAAAACTACTTTACTTAATTCACTTCTTAGTCGTTGTGACGAAAACCAAAGAATTCTAATTATTGAAGACTCAAGAGAGTTAAATCCTCAGCATCCTCATGTTGTTTCTTTGGAATCAAGACCAGCAAATATTGAAGGAATGGGTTTAATCACAATGAAGGACTTGATTAAACAATCACTTCGAATGAGAGCTGATCGATTAATAATCGGAGAAGTAAGAGGAATTGAAGTTATTGATTGGTTAAGTGCCTTAAACACAGGGCATAGGGGAAGTGCCGGCACAATTCATGCCAATTCTATTAACGAAGTGGTAATTAGATTTGAATCACTGGGATTAATTTCAGGTTTATCAAAAGAAGCAATTCACTCTCAATTAAAGACAGCTTTGAATTATGTCATTCACATTGAAAAAGTTTCACAAGGAAAAAGAAAAGTTGTAGGTATCGGCGAATTCAAAGTGGATGAAAAAGGTTATTTATATGTTGAAGAGATACATTTATGACTCTAATTGTTGTTATAGCAATAATTTTTTTGACCGCTTCTACTCTTGCTGGGATAAGAACATTTATTAATAGATCAATTCAATTTCCTATTAAAACAAAAGCTTTACCAATTGATGATCATTTTGCTCAAGAGATCGTTAATGGGATTTCCAGTGGCTTGGTGCCAAGAATTGTTTTGGCAAAAATATGTGGTGAGTACTTCTTAGAAAATACAAGGATTGCTTGTCTTTCAGGGACCTCAATTACGCAAGCTATAAAGATTGATTTACCAAATGATTTAGTTGCTAAAAGTTTTGCTTCGCTGTGGCAAGTTTGTGAAAACAATGGCGCAGCACTCTCACTAGCTCTTAGTCAATTTGCTCAACAGATACGAGTGGAAAAAGAATTAAGGCAAGAACTATCTAGTTCAATGTCTGGTGCCAAATTAAGTGCTTGGGTTTTAGCAGGGCTACCACTTTTTGGAATTGTGTTAGCAGGGTTTCTGGGTGTTAATTCCTTGGTGTGGTTAGCAAATTCTAGAATAGGAAATTTCAACATAGTTGCAGCTCTAATTCTTGAAGTAATCGGAATCGTTTGGGTTAAGAAAATAACTTCTCGAATTGAGAATTTATTATGAAAGTAATTATTATTTTGACTTGTTTTCTTTGGCAATCTATTTATTTGTTTTATGCAACAAGAATTTACTTCAACAAAAAGGTAAAGAAGCCTATTGTAATTAAATATGAGGAAGTTCCTCTAAGACAACAACTCATGATTATTGGGGTGATGTCAGAATTATTACAAGCAGGAATTGATCCCTTAAGTGTTATCGAATCTGGGATAGAAACACTTGATGTAGAGCACAAACAAAAATACCAAGATCAACTAAGTGGTAAGCAAATCGAAGACAGAGATCATTTAACTAGTGCAATTGATTTGATTTTAAAGAGTTCAATCTCTGGTTCAAAAATATCTGAGACTCTAAGACTTAACATGGAATCCATTCAAAGAAGCCATAGAAGTGAAGTCTTAAAAGCGATAAAAAAATCTGAAGTCTGGCTACTTGGACCTTTAGGTTTGTGCTTTTTACCCACCTTCATGCTCATTGCTGTTGTGCCCTTAATTGGATCGTTAATTACAGGATTTATGTCGTGACTTATCCACAACCACTGGTTATCCCAAGAAATAAAAACATTTTGCCAATGGATCGAAGAATTGTTGCATTCTGTAATTCAAGTATTCA
>Ga0315903_10011025_pt1 | contig 10697 bp, 24 predicted proteins | sample LakEriMetagenome_7_FD_203524 | JGI IMG/M metagenome (GOLD analysis project Ga0315903, IMG submission 203524) | Freshwater fungal communities from buoy surface, Lake Erie, Ohio, United States - Buoy 2 MA119 | ecosystem: Environmental > Aquatic > Freshwater > Lake | place: USA: Lake Erie, Ohio... | reverse complement strand
GTCGGGGGGAGTGTGTGACACCCCCCCACCCCCTTGATGAGGGAGCCTCATGTCCAGCGCAGCGCAGGCAGACGTGAAGAGTCCTCATGTGGCACAACCCGTGCCAGCGTCAACCTGTCCTGTCCTGTTAGACAAGCGCACCTGTCCACCAGCGACAAGCGCCCTTGCCGTGGCACAACCTGTGCCAGCCCCGCATTCCCCCCTAGCAGCGACGGAGACGAGAGCGCCCCCCTGTCTGGGGTATCGGGGCGCCCCCTCGCCGCAACGGGGCGCAGCGTGGCGCGTAGAGGGGAACATCTGTTCTATTTCGCAGCGTCCAGCGGGCATGATAGTAATAAAGTGATAGTTCCTTTTGTGATAGTGCAATTGTTACATTGTTAACGATGGTTAAGAAACCTTACAATACCTAGGTGTTTGGAATTAACAATCGCCTGCTACCTTGATGGGGTCGGGATCGCTCCCCCTAGGGGGCGACGAAGACGTAACAAAGGGGGAAGACATGAACGAGGACAAGGATCAGGCGCAGACCATGAACGCGATTCATGAGTCGGCGGCGCTGGCGGTCGCGGCTCGGGCTGTTGAACGGGCGCCGAAGTTCCAGAAGTTCGTTGGCACGATTCTGGACAACGCCAAGGACTGGGTGAGCGGCGATCTGGCGCACATCAGCGACGGCGAGACGGACATCAGTGCGGACGAGATTCGCCTCCTCCTTGGCGGCGAACTTTGGGATCGGGTTGAAGCGGACGTCAGGGTTGAACTGGAAGACGAGATCAGGGACGAGATTGCGGACGAGATCAAGGAGGACGTCAGGCAGGAGGTTTTGCAGGAGGTTCAATACGCGATTGAGAATCTGTAACAATCGGAAGGGGGGCGGGGCTGGTGCTCCGCCCCTTCTTCATGCCCAAAAATTTTGTGATAGTCAATAAATGATAGTTCCTTATGATAGTCGGATTGTTACATTGTTAACAACGGTGAAGAAACCTTAACCAAACCTTATCCGAAAATTGGTTGTAAGTGGGCGGCGGGTGTGCTACCTTGCATGAGTCAGGATCTTCCGCCCTAGCGGAGGACGAAGACAGGACGAAGGAGGAAACATGAACGGGGTTCGGGTTAATCAGAAGCAGGCGGTTGACATGATCGCCAAGGGTGTGGACTTTTACGCTTCGGCGCTTCATGGTTACAGCATCTCGCGGGGCGGCAATACGGCGGCGGGGATCGCTTACGGTTCGGCGCTTGATCGGTTCAAGGCGGACGATGAGCGCATCCGCTATGTGGTGAAGTCATACGCCACACCGATCGCATGGCGGCTGGATGATGGCTCGTGGGTCATTCCAGCGGAGAAGTACAGCCGAACAACGAGCAAGCACCAGAGCGTGGTAGCGCGAGGGGTTCAGAAGGCATGCGAGGATGGGGGGATGGTCATCCACATCCGCTAGTCTAGGGGCAGAAGAGGGGGCGGCTGGATGCCGCTCCCTTTTTTGTTGCGCAAAAAATGATAGTTAATAAAGTGATAGTTCCTTATGATAGTCCGATTGTTACAATCGTTGCGGTTTCTTAATCTAATCTTATCCGCAAATTGGTTGATTGTGGCGTTGCGGTGTGGTACCTTTCAGAAGTCGGGATCACACCCCCTAGGGTGCGACGAAGACGAGCGAAGGAGTGGATTATGAGGACGCTCGCAGAGGCTGTGGCGGTGGTAGTGTGGGCTGTGGCGATGGTGCTGTTTTTGGCACTGGGATCCATGGCGTAGTGGAAGGAGATAGAATCATGGATTGGACATTGGTGGATTGGAATCAGGTGATGCCAGCATTTATCGTAGGGATTCTCGCAACACTGGCGGTTCAGGTTCTGGTGTTTGTGGTGTATGATGCGAAGGATCGCTACGGGATCATGAAGGAGAAGGCGCGATTCTATGATGAAGCGCGACGGAAGGGGGTGCTGTGATGGGGTACGGATACGCTCGGGGGCTCGTTGATGCGGGGCTTGCAACGGATCAGGCGATCGGGCTGCATCTGGTGCAGAATTGCTACCCGCCGATGATCGGGTTCAAGGATGCGGCGATCGCGGCGGTCAGTTTCTGCAACGATGGCGATCATGATGCGCTGGTGAACATGCCAGAAGGCGTCAAGCACAAGGCGTTCGGGGATCAGGTGCCAGCGTTCGTCCTCGTGGAGGCGCTGCGCTTGGAGGCGTTCCTAGACGACATCGTCTAGCGATCGCAACGGCTACGGGGGGCGGAGTCTAGGGGCTCCGCTCCCCACTTTTTTTCAGAAATTTGTGATAGTTAATAAAGTGATAGTTCCTTATGATAGTCGGATTGTTACATTGTTAAGATGTCTTAACCTAATCTTATCCGTTTCTTGGTTGATCGTAGCGGCTGGGTGTGTTATGGTTCACTTATCGGGATCGTTGCACGAAGTGCACGGCGATGATGAGCACGAGGAGGCGTAAGATGTCGTTGAGTCTGTTGAGTAGGTTGAAGAAGGACGTGGATCTTTTGGAGATGCTGGGCGAGGTGTATTGGTGGACGGGCGAGGATGCGGCGACAGCATTGAAGAAGACGAAGACGGAGAAGGATGCGCGCAAGGTGATCGGCGGTTCGGTGCAGATCGCCAGCAGGTCTGGGGACTTTACGATCGCGGAGGGAATAGTTGAGCACTTTTATAGAGTGAAGGGGGAATAATGAAGATCACGGGATTGGTTCTCACCAACGAGGACGCGGCGGACATTGTGCACGGTGCCATTGAAGGTGGCACGGGCTATTGGGCAGAGTGCAGAAACTACAATTGGAAAGATTGGTACGAGAAGGATGAGGAGCGATCAACGGAGAGGTACACGTGGGATAAGATCAAAGATCTTCCAGACGATTACGTGTTCGTTGAGATCATGGAGGACGAGGACGCGATTGGCGAGGATGTTCCAGACAAAAAGTGGTTCCAGTTGACGAGGGGCGTATTGGAGAAGGGGGTCATTGGGTTGATTGAGAATTATCCTCACCTTATCCATGGGGTGAGCAATCGTGGGAACGGGGACATTGAGTGCGACTTTGACGCCACGTCATGCGACGTCATCGTGCAGTTAGCGGTCTTCGGGAAGGTTGTCTATGGTTGAAATGGGTCGTTGCAAGGTGTGCAACAAGGTCTTGCATTATCCAGAGGATGATGCTATTGTCGATGTGCAGGGTATCCTGTGTGAAGATTGTTGGAAGGAGGGCAAACATGAGTGAGATTCAGTTGGTGGAAAAGGCGAACAGGATTGCGATCAATCATTACATGGCGTTCTATGGGGATCTAACGCCAGAGGAGGTCATTGAGGAGTTGAAGAAGGTTGCGTCAAACGAGACGTATTATCCGCTGGTTCATCCGACGCTGTCGGCATGCGAGATGTATGAGGGTCTCTCGGCAACACATCTGGTCAATGAGATTGAGGCATTGAGCAACTACATTGTGCTCTCGTTTGATGGGTGGCAGGAGGTCAAGTGATTGATCTAAATCTGTATAGCGAGGGAGAAGACTCGTGTACTTGCGGCTGCATTGGTTGCAGCGAAGGAAACTGCTGCGATCACAAGGCGATAGAGGATTTGGAGATGGGGGCAGATCAAGTGAGCGATCGCAAGCCGTACAACGAGGACGAGGAGTGCTCGCTGTGCGGGTTCCCAGACCTTGACGGGTTGTGGTACGATGGGACGTGCGACGAGTGCCACGACATCGTCATTGAGCAAAGCATCTACAAGGCGATAGAAGATTCGGAGAAGGAGGAGGTCAAATGAGCGAACCGATTAAGCACAAGGGCTGTGGCGGCGATGTCGTCAGCGAGGAGTTGATCTTCACGGGCTACGAGATTGTGTCGGACGGGGCTGGTGGATGGGACTATGCTGGAAACATCTCCTACCACGTGCCAGACGATTCGGCACCGTACACGTTCGTCTGCACGTCGTGCGGGTGGAAAGAGGATCACGAGTTCAGCGTCATTGAAGGCAACGAGATTGGCGGGAAGGTTTGATCGCCGCGATTCTTGCGGCGGCGATGGTCGTCGGGCAGTCTCCCGTCTCCGATCGTGGGACGTGGTACGGGGCTCGGTGCCAAGCAGGTGTGACGTCGCTCGGGAGGGCGGACACGTGTAGCCCATACGTGAGCAAGGCTCACGGTGGTCGTGGCGGAGAGACGAAGTGGTATGCAGCCGTGGGATGGTTCAGATACGGCATGTCCCCCGTCAATGCCGTCATCACTAGCAAGATCACGGGGAGGTCGGTACGGGTGCAAATCAGGGACTATTGCAGGGCATGTGACAAGAATAGGGCATTGGTGGACATGAGCCCGTGGGTCTTCGTTGCCCTCGGGCACGAGTTGGGCAGGGGCGTAACGAGGGTATCAATCAGGTACGAGGAGGTGCGATGAGACGGACAAACTTTGGTCAGGAGTCGTTAGAGCGAAAGTTCAGGGCAGAGCGCGACAAGGCGATGGCAGTGGCACGGGGGCTAGGGCACAGGGTGTTCTGGGTGCATGACGAGCCCACGGAGGGTGCGATCGGTTGCGACGATTGCGGGCTCTGGGGCAGGGTCATCCTCCAACCGTTGGCGGATCGGTCACGGACGCCAAACGAAATCGCTGGGTCGGTGCTCACCGCAACATGTAGTACAGATGCGGTCAGCAGGATACACGGTGATGAGGCGTTGCGCATGCGACAGTTTAGTGATACAATCAATCTGCCAGCGATGTTCGCTGACGTAGGGTATGAGCCGAAGGAGGTTAGAAATGAAGATCTCATCTCGCCGCAAACAAGGTACAAGAAGGGTAAGGCGTGGAGTTTCAACGGGCGTCGCAAGGGAGGGGAATCCTGATGCCGCGCACTGGCGGCTCTACCACCCGCGCTACTCGGTTGAGCCGTGTCCGCGGTGCCAGCACCCAGAGGCAGACGGTGGGTTCTGCGATCCATCCGACGGAGGATGCGGGTGGACAATGGCGCATCATCGAAGAGAAGAGTGGTTCAACGGTGTTCTTTGACAGGTGGGGTGATGCCATCCTTGGCAGCATCCTTGTGTTTCTCTACATGGTGTTCCTGATGGGAGGGGTATGAGCAGAATAACGCCAGTATCAAAGGAGGCTGAACGCAGCGTCCTCGGGGCAATGTTGATTGACCCAGAGGTTGCGACGCTCGCCTGTGAGCGGTTGACGGACGAGGACTTTTACTCAACCGACAACCGATCCGTATTCAACGCGATCCGCAGCGTCATCCAGCGTGGAGGGACGCCCGACATCGTGTCCGTCATGGACTCAATGTCTGGATCTCCTGATGATAGTCAAGGCTGGGCTACCGCCTTGACCGACCTAGCGAACGCAGTGCCGACGTCAGTCAATGCGGAAGAGTACATGGGCATCGTCCAGCGCAAGGCGGTGATGCGTGCGCTCATCAGCAGTGCGCACAAGATTGCGGAGATTGGCTACTCGGACTCGCATGAGGTAGATCGTGCGATCGACGAGGCGGAGTCAATCATCTACAACCTGAACCGTAAGCGCAGTGCGGATAGCGCGGTCGTCCTTGACCGCCTTATCCCAGAGACGATCGAGCGGATCAAGTTCATGTTGGAGCACAAGGGTCAGCGTCTCGGCATCCCATCAGGGCTGGCGAGCATCGACCGCATCACGGGCGGATGGCAGAAGTCCGACCTCATCATCGTCGCAGCGCGACCGTCGGTCGGCAAGACGAGCCTTGCGTTGAACATGGCGCAGCATGCAGCCCTGCATCAGGGCAAGAGCGTCGCCGTGTTCTCGTTGGAGATGAGCAAGGAGCAGTTGTCCACGAGGCTCGTAGCGGGCGTGTCTGGCATCGACATCGGGCGTATCCGACGCGGGGACATCGAGGGCATCGACCTCGCCCGTATCGCAGCGTCGGCTGGCTCGTTGCTGGATGCCAAGATCGTGATCGACGACACCCCAGTGGCGACGCCATCGGAGTTGCGCGGTCGGTCGCGGCGCATTGAGTCAGAGCACGGGCTTGACCTGATCGTCGTGGACTACTTGCAGTTGATGACGGCGGATCGGGCGACGAAGGATGCGAACCGAGTCTCCGAGACGTCAGACATCAGCCGTGGGTTGAAGCGACTGGCTCGGGAGTTGAACGTCCCAGTGATCGCGCTGTCGCAGTTGAGCCGCTCATCGGAGCATCGGGAGGGCGGGCAGCCGCGTCTCTCCGATCTTCGGGACAGCGGTGCGATTGAGCAGGATGCCGACGTGGTGCTGATGCTATGGCGTCAGAGCCAGCCAGACATCATGAACGAGTATGAGGACGTCAAGGCAATCGTGGCAAAACACAGAAACGGACCGACTGGCATGGTCGATCTGCTATTCAAGAAGGCGACAACGACCTTCATTGATAAGGAGGGGTGAGATGGATCTAGAAGTTGTGGTGTGCTATTTGTGCAAGTATCCGCTCGGAAACATTGATGACGTCGATGTCGTCAATGAGGAGGACGCTTACTGCAAGTCCTGTGAAGCGGATCTGCTAGGGTCGATCTTCGAGGACGACCTGATGGAGGATGGTATTACCGAACAGGGGGATGACTAACGCTTGGTCTTCTTGTCCAACTCCCGCTCGTCGAGCGAGGACAACGGCACGGTGGGCTCACCGTAGTTGACGTCCTTACCGATGAGCGTGGAGTAGACGATGCCGAACCGTCGGCAGTACTCCCTGATTCCTAGCCCTAGGCGCTTTGCCTCTTCCTTGAAGTATTTCTCTGGCTTATCTTTGAGCACTGGACTGTCCAATCATGTCATCCAAGACATCGACCGCCAGTATCAGCCCATACCGTACGTTCTGCAAGTACCGTTCCTGCATCAGTGTCGGGTTGCCAAGCATCTTGATAAGGTTGGTCTTGACCTCCGACGTAGGTAAGTTTGTCTGCCCAATGATCCCTATGATTCTCTTGCGCGCTTCTTCTAGTTCGCTCACTCGCAATCCTCCGACACCTCATCATCCTTTTCGCCAGCGCGAGCAACCTCTGACCACTTACCTTCGCCAAGCGCGATGAGGATCAGCGCGTAGTTCGAGATGTCGATCAGTGCATCACGCACGCCGTCATTGAACCAGTCTGGGCTTACCTGTGGCACACCAGACTTAATCGTTCCGTTGAGTGACGTTGCAATGCGACCGCACTTGTCCAATGCAAGACGAGAGAAGACGCCATACGGTCCAAGACCTTCGATGTTCGACGGACCGTATCCCTCCTGCCGCTGGATAAGAATGTCGTACGACTCTTGGCTTAAATCTGCGAAGTACTCAATGAATTCCTTTGGTACCTTCCTGCTCATAAAGATCCTCCAACTTCTCTGCTGTCCTGTCCTTGACCAAAACGTTTGCGATGATGAATCGCGCTGGACACTCTTCGCACTGCCACAGCCGAAGGGAGAGCGTCGACGTAATCATCTTGTATGGCTTTCTCGACGTCTTGATGCTCATCGACCCGCACCTCGGGCACGCGATGCCCGTCTGCATCAGTCCCTATCCAGCGCCACCAAGATCAGGGCAGCGCAGGCAAATGAGCCCCACGGGAAGGGAGCAAGGGCTGCTAGAAGCCCCGCAAATGCCAGCAGGAAGCCCGTACGCGAGCGTTTGCCCTTTAATGGGGTCTGGATAGCCCTGACTACCTTTTCGATGGCGGAGGGGTTGATTTCCTGATCCTCTGGATTAGTCGCCAATTGATACCTCCCCGACCAGTTTGGTCGCCTCCTGCGCGGCGCACGTTGCCCGCGTCATCTTTGCCGCAGCCTCGAATTGTTCGGGAAGTTTACCGACCTTCTCTTCCATTGCAAGGTAGACAAACTCGAATGCCCGACTCCATGCAAGGAGCGCGTCTTCAACTTGCGGCTTCTTCTTTGCGTATGGTACGCTCATCGTCCCCCCTTGATCCACGACTCCAACGTTTCCTTGTCGGCAAGCGGAGAGATCGTATCTTTTTCGGAGATGATGTTTGCATCGAGTCGATTGACCTCGTGGACGACTTCTGGGAACGATCGATAGTTCACTGCAACCTCGCTCTTGCCGTCATACTTTGCCGAGCAGAAGTACGTCACGGTTGCGTCGGTGACTGCAATGAACCCGCGAGCCCACCACCACGGCGCGTAGAACAACTTGCCGTCGCCAGCCTCCATCTCTTCCGAGATGACCTTGCCGTACAGTTTAGACAGCGGGTCGATGTCGACCGCGAAGATGACCGCCTTGCCTGACGAGACATACATTGCCTTGTCCATGAATAGTTGCGCATGTAGCCCACGGAACACACCAGCGCGTGACCACGAAGCATTGACTTGCTTGATGTCAAACCCAGGGATTGCTCGGTACGGGTCCTTGATGACCTCCGAGAAGTACCCTCGGTTATCTTGATACACACCGCCGTAGATGACCCGCGGCTCCAGCGAAACATTAGCGAGATGGTTTGTCATTGAGATACTCCTCCAAATCAAATGTGACTAGCGCCCTGCGCTTAATACCAGACCCCTCCGCGCTCACGTGTACCACTCCGCGGAGCCTGTCCGTCCGATACTCGATCGATTGTAATAGTGACCAGATACGTTCTGGAAATGCGCTTCCGCTCTTCACCTGAAACTGAAGGTGGTCGTTCTCCACGTCGACCTTCCCCCCGAACATGCCGACTCTTTTCCCGCCAATGGTCTTGGCTACGGAGAGTTCGATAGAGTTCCCGCGCTTCCTGTTGTTCTTTCCTCTTCGAGATTTTTCCCACTTCTCGTTCTCCTCCTGAATCTGAAGATCCTTCATGACTCCCATTACTTCTCCCCCATGCACTTGCGGTGCACCCAGTGCCACTCAGTGCTCTTCCTGAATCCAATGAATTCAATCGACTGGACGCGATACGAATCCGCTTGCTTCTCGATGACCAGCGCGCACTTGATGCACGGTCGAACCGTCCATGGCGCAGCCTTGCGGTCACCCTTTCCAGCCTTAACCGCTGGGCTCATAGCAGTACTCCCTTACGATTGGTGGCAATGGCTCCAGCGTTGGACGGGTCGTCAAGGTAATTGCGAACCATCCGCAGCAGTGGCTTAACCGAAGTGGCGCACCAGCGACAGCCGACAGCCGCCAGTGCGCACTTCGAGTTGCTATCCTTGGTCAAACGGTCGAGAGCACACTTCGATGCCTCGATCGCGTCGGCTGCCGTTTCGATCGTCACTTGCTCGCCCTGTTGTTAAGCGGACCCCAGACGCAGCGAGAGATCTCGCGCAGAGTGAAGTCAGCATAGTTCTTGCCGTTCACCTCTACCGTCTTGCCCCACTTGCCGATGGCTACTGCATCCGCACGAGGATCGCCCTCGTCCTTGGCAACAGCCCAGTCTCGGATCTTCGTGACGTGCTCCCACGTCGGCTCGTCGAACACCGTGAACGTGACGTAGAGATAGCGGTTCGCTGGCTTCTCGCCCTTTTTGCCGCCATCAACCCACGCCTGATAATCGTAGGCGTTCATCGATCCCTTGAATGACATGATCTTCGCCCCTGATGGGAGCGTCTTGAACTCTGGCTCAAACTTGTCGCTGAACCAGAACAGAATGGTTTCCATTAGAAGTCTACCTCCTCAAGGCTACTCTTTGCGGCTGGCTTCGATGCCGTCTTGACGCTGCTCCCAAAGATCTTCTCGGCAGCGCGAGCCACCGTGGCATCGGCGCTGTCGTTCTCTGGGTCATCGCCCGTCGGGATCAGGAACGTCGTCAGGAGCGCATACTTGAGCGCACCAGTCGACGACTTGTACACGTGCTTGTCACCGCTATCGGCGCCAGAGCCGAGCGTCTGGATGTCCAGCGTCTCGCCACTATCACCATCGATGAAGCGCCACGTATACCGAGCCGTCACGATTGCCTGCGTACCCTTCGGCGTCAGACCCTCCGACACCACGTCGACGCCCGCTGGCACCATGATGACGTTCAGTTCACCAAGCGCCGTGCGCACCTTGTCCGCAACGTCGGACGCCATCACGTACTTGTATCCCTGTGCTGAATTGGTACCGCCCTTCTGGACGTACCCTACCTTTCCCATTACCTGTGAAAGTTTCGCTGCGAGTTTCATCGGCTACCTCTACACTCCGTCTTCCATCGGCAGTAGGAGCAGGGGTACTTCCACCCGCCCTTGCCATTTGAGGCTACCTCCTCGGGAATCCGAGGCGGTGTCCTATCTCCATAATAGTTCATGACCTTCAGAATGCGCAAGGCTCGTTCGCCCCACTCTTCTGGAACAAGGTACTCGTCTGGAGTGAACGAGTCCTTATCGAAGTAGACGACGCGCACATCGTCCACGTGCCTTCCTGCCTTGCGGAGCGCCACGCCATACGACGCAGCCTGCACAAGGTGCTCCTTCTTGGGCTCGCCGCCCCTGTACTTGCGAGCGTTCGCGGACTCGCTCTTGAACTCCAAGAGTGAGACCTTGCCGCTCTTCCATGTTACAAGGGCATCGATGTTGCCAGCGAAGTCCATGTCGTCGATCTCCACGGGAACCTCAGCCTCAAGAGATGAGATTGCCTCAGATTCCGACAGCATCTTTACGATCTCTTCGCCAAACATGTTGCCCACCTTGAAGACGCCATAGAGTTTGTCGTCGAAAGGCTCCGTCTCTGGCACGCCATTTGAATCGTACCAATGCGCACGGATACAACCGCCAAGCAAAGAACCACGCCACTTCCGCTTGGAAGGACGTGGT